>ERZ1463038.1-NODE-1-length-68570-cov-35.107480_pt1 | contig 68570 bp, 66 predicted proteins | sample MGYA00564479_ERZ1463038 | MGnify/ENA primary metagenome ERZ1463038 (study PRJEB39244, sample SAMEA3635134) | Helicobacter pylori | study: EMG produced TPA metagenomics assembly of PRJEB11511 data set (Assembly of a 5300-year-old Helicobacter pylori...
ATTTCAATATCGGCGCCGTTATGACGAAAAAAACATCGACTCGCTGGAACGATATAGAGCTGCGAAGGTTGCGGGCAACATGCACCGTTCTTGCTCTCCGACGGGACACCTTGTCTTGAAGTCCATCATGTTCGTCGCTTAGCTGACAATGGCAGCGACAGAACTACGAACGCCGTCGCGCTCTGCCCGAATTGCCACCGACGCTGTCATTTGTCAGCGAATGGGAAAATGTTTACAGCATCGCTCTACGAAAGACTTAATCGTTTGATTATCGAAGATCCAGATGTGAAGAAATGAGCACATAAAGCCCGAGCCAGAGCCTCGCGCCGATTAAGATGCCCGACTAAAGCGATGACAGAGGTCAGGGTCGCACAGCACTCAATGCCGTAACATGCCCTACTTCAATTCTGCTTTCTCCCGGTTTTGCCGGTCAGTATTTATTCAGAATTATCGTTAAAGCCGTAAATGGTTGGAGCATGCGCCTTTGAAAAGCTGGCACTGTATCGTTGGCATTCTGCTGATCACGGCAATGACCCTGCTCATCGAAATCCCCTCCGACACCTGGCTGACCTCGGCGACGCTTAGTCTGATCCTAGGCACTGCGGCGTTGGCCTATATGGCGGTTGCCGCCTTGCTGGCCAGCCGCTCGCGGGGCGTTGAGGTTTTGTTCGGAGGCCTGGATCGGGTCTATGAAACCCATAAATGGCTGGGTATTTGGGCGCTGGTGTTTGCCTCTTACCATTTTGTGTTCAAGGCCAATCTGGACGTCTGGCACAGCGTGCCGATCCTTGAGATGTCTAAATACTGGACACGTCTGGTACGCCAACTGAGTTACGTGGCGCTGGGCATGATTGTGTTGCTCGCCTTAAACCGGAATATCCCCTATGGCCTGTGGCGCTGGTGGCACAAGCTGTCAGGCCCGCTGTTTCTGATCGTCATCCTGCATTGGCTGAGCTTCAAGTCGCCTATGACATTGAGCAATCCCGCCGGCATCTGGTTGGCGCTGTTGTGTGGTGCGGGTGTGCTCGCGGCGTTCTACAAATTGCTGCTTTACCCCTTCATCGCTACCGCTGGCGAATACAAGGTGTCGGCCGTTTCCCTTGGCAAGAATTCCCTGAGCCTTGAGCTTGAGCCGATCCATAGCGGCTTTACGTTCAAGGCAGGGCAGTTTGCGTTCCTGGCCATGAAGGAGAAAGGCTTGCGCGAGCCGCACCCCTTCACTATTGCTGCCGCACATTCCGACAGTGGGCGCATCAAGTTTGTGATCCGCGCCTTGGGGGACTACACGCAGAAACTGCGCGAGCAGGTCAAGGTTGGGATGCTGGCGGATATCTATGCACCGTACGGACGCTTCAAGCGTCAGCCCGGTGCGGAGCGAGAAATCTGGATCGGCGGAGGTGTCGGTATTTCGCCATTTATCTCTTGGCTGCAGGACACGTCTGCCAGCCACTTCGACAATGCCACTCTGGTCTATTGCTTTAATCCGTCGCGAGCGTTCCCGAGCGTCGAGCTTTTGCAAGGTATGGCCGAAAAGCGCGGGGTCGAGTTCGTTGGCAATGGCGGGGGGGTCGATCAGTTGGCTGAAACCGTGCGTCAGGCAACCACCCAAACAGATCCGGCACAGATCCACGTTAGCTTCTGTGGTCCCAAAGGCTTGATGTCACGCGTCCGTGAACTGATGCATGAAAGCGGGATTCCTGAAGGTAATCTCCACTACGAATTTTTTGAGTTCCGCTGAAACGAAGTCATGGCTAAAAAAACCTCCCCTTTCGAAGACCTCTTTTACATCGCCAGCAAACTCCCGTGGTGGGTCAGTGCAATGATCGCCATCGCGTCAGGTGTGTATCTGCATTCGATCGCCATCGCCCAGACACCGATCTATTCGGGCATGCAGCACCTGGATTCAATGATCTTCAACACCGCCTTCAAAACTTTCGCCACCTTCGGCCAGTACCTGGTCCCGCTGATTTTTCTCGGCGGTGCTGCGGCGTCGGTGTTCGGTCGACGTAAACGGCGTCGGTTGCTGGCGGCGGTCGCGATGCCGGGTGGCAAGACGCTTGAAGGCATTACCTGGCAGCAGTTCGAGCTGTTGGTGGGTGAGGCGTTGCGGCATCAGGGCTTTAGCGTTCAGGAAACCGGTGGTAACGGGCCGGATGGCGGGGTCGATTTGGTTGCTCGCAAGGACGGAGAAAAGTACCTGGTGCAATGCAAGCAATGGCGCTCGCTGCAGGTTGGCGTGCCGACGGTTCGTGAGCTGTATGGGGCGATGGCGGCAGAGGGTGCGACGGGCGGATTTGTGATCACCAGCGGCCGCTTTACTGGGCCAGCGAAGCAGTTCGCTTCGGGACGGAACCTGCGGCTGGTGGATGGGGAGCTGCTGAACCAATGGATCGCAGCGACCAAGCGCCCAGGGCCGCGGCCTACTTCGGCTGTCGTAGAGGAACAGGTGGAGCCGGTCATTGTTCCTGAAGTTGCCAAAGCGCCCCCGGTTGCTGAGCCACCAGCCAAACCATCCCCAGCTAAACCGGTAGCGCCTGCTTGCCCTCATTGCAGGAAGCCGATGGTAATCAGAGTCGCCCGAAGTGGCGCTAATGCGGGGGGTGACTTCTGGGGGTGTTCTTCATATCCAGGGTGTAAGGGTATTCGCCCTATATTCCGGCCTATGTAAGATGGCTCTTGTTAAACAGCTTATAAGCAATTGAAATTACTGGATTCACCACCGTAGGAAGGTCCTTCAGCCCTTATTCGCAGACAAGTCAGCTCCTACCTGGACCCGGCTTGCTGCGCGACAGTCCTATCAAACAATCGATAACCATCTGAAATAGCACATTATTCGTAGGAGCTGACTTGTCTGCGAATAAGCCCGGCACGGGCTTCCGTCAGGTTTGGGTTTGACCCTGCAGCCATGATCACCTGCTGGCGGGTGTTGGATCGAGGTGCGGCAGGTGGTCCGCGCTGGATGGTCTTCGCAGACAAGTCAGCTCCCACGAGAATCGAGACCTCGTTTGCTGCGCGAGCCTTAGTCCGGTAAATCCAGCGCCATGCCACCGGGGTGTTGTTTGATTTCGCTGTAAGGCACCACCGACCACTCCGGACTTTCGCAGGCGCGCATCACGCGGGCGAAGGATGGGCCGAAATACAGGCCGCCGGGTTTGAAGTACCAGGCCGGGAAGCTCCAGATGCTCGGATCGCTATAGTTGCAGTCTTCGTCTTTTGTCGCCGGTTTTTTCATTTTTTCCGGGGCGGAGATTTTTAGCTGACTCACGATCCAGGGCGCGAACTGTTTGTTGCGGTAATTAGAGAAGGTGTCAAAACTCACGCTGGATGTGCCTTTCCCGTTAGCCTCCTCGCGATCATCGTAATGGAAGGCTTTGCCTTTACCGATCCAGAGCACGTCTTCCATCGATAGCGATTTACCCGTGTTCACATCGACACTGATTGGCGAGTCGCCGAAGTCCGGATGTGCACCGCCACAGTTATAGCGAGTGAAGATATTCACGCTGACGATGCCGGGCGACAGCAGCTCGGGAGTGACTGTTTGCTGAAAGTCCGCGCCGAAGCGGCTGCCCTGGAGCAGGCAGGCGTGGTAACTGACCACTTCATTCCACAGACGGGCGCGCAGTTGTTGATTGATGCGATCACGCTGCTCCGGTGTGTAGCCCGAGGTAATCTCGAACAATGAGAGTCTGGATTCCGGTTCCGTCCACCATTGCAGAGTGTAGCCCATGAAGGTCTGCATCCTGTCCGGCTTTAGCGGCAAGCCTTGCAGGCGCAGGTAATCATAGGGCGACTGTTGATAGATCGTCTGCCAACCCGCCTCAACACCTTTGGACGGTGGCGGTACTTGTGTTTCGGTCAGTTTAACCGTGAGGGTTTTACCCCCAGGCCCCCTCCATTCACCTTGCCAGTCTGATTGTGCCCCTTGATGCAGGAGCATCTCGGGGAGAGCGTTACCACTGTTATCGTCCAGGCCCTCCTCGAGGGTGAGCTCCTTCCCGCTCAAGACGCCGCTGAGCGGCAAGTCGTTGTGGTGTTTCTCGTAGAAGTACCGACCGCTGACCACCATCGGATCGCTCAGATCCAGCTCCAGCACAATCGGCATATTGCCCAGTGTGCCGGTGAAGACGTGCAGGGATTCACTGGCGTGAAGGGTGAATGGCAGGAATGCACAGAGGAGAAAGGCGTACGCAGGACCGGAGCTGAACAATCCTTTGGTCATGAGGCAATCCTTTAGCAAAGGGATAGACGATCCACGAACTCTAGATACAAAGCTCATTTCGTGCCCGAACAATCGCAAAAGGGGCTGACTCATTGATCATCAATGAGCCGCCTCTTTTACCCTCGTTTCGAACAAGATCAAACCTTCCTGGCGTAGTTGGTTGCACCAAACCAGTCGACCAGCACGACAGTTTCGTTGCCAACGACCCAGGCATCATGGCCTTGGGGTAACGAGGTGATGTCTCCTGGTCCGGCGATAAACTCTGTACCGTCATCCATGCGAATGGCGATTCTGCCCGTGACGTGGTACTGGAAGTGCGGCGCCTGGCAGCTGGCTGTTTTGGCCAGAGGCTTGATGTCATTTGACCAGCGCCAACCGGGTTCGAAGGTATATCGGCCCACTTCTGCGTCACCAATTTTGAGGATTTCAGCTTTGCCGTGACCAAATTCGCGGACTTCATCGGGTTTGGAGAAGGACTTGTGTTCGGTTTTTTGCTCGTGAGTGTGCATGACAGGGTTCCTTGATCGAGTGACTGGATAATCCCAAGCCCCGGAGCCTATGTTCTGGCAGCTACAAGGCTTAGGGTTCGCCCCCAATAAAGTACCTAATCAGTTTAGTACCGAATTCTGCCCCCCCATTGATTGATCTTCCGACCGGTGACGTTCGGTTGGCATTGGCTAACGTGCGTTTGGCGATCGGCGTCGGTTGAATGCGTTCATCCGCGTGCACCCAGGCTTACCAGCAGACTTTCGGGTGTTTGTTCAGCAAAAATCACACTCAGTGGTTTGCCCAGAGTCAACTTGCCGTAAAGCTGCTCCTCACGATCCAGATAGCGTTGCTGCACGTCTCTATAGCCTTCCGGATAAATGCTCTGCTCTACCGGCAGCAAAGCGTCGAAATGTTCAAGCAGGCCTTTAAAGACCACCCTTCGCTCAACCGTTTCATGGGTTGTCGCGATCAAGCGGGCGAAAAACTGGCCATCGAAGGTCCTGAGTTCCTCACTTGCGGCATAACGCTCAGCAAGGTTATAGGGGCCCAAATCGTCATAAACGATACAGCACAGCGGAGCCCTTGGCAGGTCGGCGAAAGGGTTCTCGCCAGACGCTCGACGCTGGTGGCAACCCAGTGCAAATTCCAGCGCTTTTTCAGCCAGCATCAGCCGCGTTGGATCAGAGCTTTCAGGCAGTATTTGAAGGTAGGGCGCCTGCCGCCCCTGCTCAGCCACCTGGATGGAAAAAGCGGCCAAAATACCTCGCGGACCCACGATTCTTCCTTGCAGGTCCTGCAGTTCAGGTTTCGACAACCTCGCCTGCCGTGCGGCCAACTGCGAACAGTCCATTGGCAAACACTCATCGATATTGCAGAAGTCGATCCATTGCGGGGTATGGACGATTGCATCAGCCGCGGTCATGGAAAAATTCACGAGTGTTACTCCACTTGTTATTAACGAAGACATCCTGCTTTTGTATTTTTTTTGCACTCACTCATTACCCCACTACTGCCGGCCAGCAATGAAACGCTTCAGCCCCTGCGAGTAGATGAGTCAATGCGTGTTCAATACCCGCCACTATCGTTAGCCGACAACGTGAGTATTAACGTTTATTCAAGACAGCCGAACGCCCGTCAAGACAAACGCAATCCAGACAATAAACTGACAACTAATATTGACGACCGCTAATAGCAGCGAGCAGTGCTCAGATCGGCACAACGGCCCATACGGACTCAGAGATTAGTATTATGAACACACTGACTTCACACACAATCCTACAGATGTAGGGGGTCATGTTTATTTTGAATTTTTCTGGACATATACTCCACCATCAACGCAGCGCGGGTCTTGACTCCATTTTTTTTCAGCAGAGACGAGACATGATCACGAGCGGTATAGCCACTGATACCAAGGGCCTCAGCGATTTGCTTGTTGGTTTTACCGCGCAGCAGAAGGGACAGGACATCACGTTCTCTCCGTGTTACCCGCATAGGTTTCGAGCCTTTTATTATTGAGCATCTGACACACACAGACAGAAAGCTTGTTGCTGCCTCCTTTCCTGACCTTAAACAGTAAGTCGGCACATCGACCCATTTATTTAGAATGTTTTCACGCAAATAAATATCAGGCATATTTTTATGATTGTTCGCTACAGCACTAGGCACTTAAAGAATATTCCTACAACAAAACAGGACCTAGCACGTAGGCCAGACACTAAAGCCGCACATAAAATCCGCGCAAAAAAATCCTCATCGATCATTTACCTATTCAGGCAAATGATCGATGCACGAAAGCATTTCGACATCAGTTGTATAGACAGGCAGAATAAACTTCAAGAATGATAATTACAATCATCTGTTACAAATAACGCTGTAACAAAACAGTACTTCCATTGTCGAGCATAGCGGTTTGACGAGGCATGGCACAGACCAGCACGCCGAGCTGACGGGGGGCAGACTGGCGACGTGCTGATTATTGCGGAGACCGTCAGGCCTGCATTTGTTTGAAGGCCACTTCGGCACGTCTGCCGATTTGTTCGGGCGTCAGGTCTTCCTTGTGGGTAGCGATGAACCACAAGTGCCCAAAAGGATCTCTCACAGCGCCAGAACGGTCACCGTAAAACTGATCCTTGACCTCACTCACGACCGTGGCCCCGGCGTCGACGGCGCGCTTGAATTGCGTGTCGACGTCGGGCACATACAGGTACATGCCAAATGAAGTTTTACTCATCGGATCGGCGCTGTTGAACCCGCCCTGATCACATGGATCGGCGAGCATCAGCCTGGAATCGCCGATCTGAATGTCGGCGTGCCCGACTTTACCGTCCGGGTTGTTGAGGTGGAAATTCTCAGTGGCGCCAAATGCCTTTTTGTAAAACTCGATGGCCTTGGCTGCATCTTTGACGCCCATGTACACGGTCAGGCTATGGAAGCCCTCCGGGATTGCTTTGACGCTCATGTCCATTCTCCTTTTTACGAAGATAGGTACGGCTTACAAAGACAGGTACGCCGGTTGGTCAACTGAAGACCAGGTCCGTTCGTTGCGGCAGATCAGACGCAGTTGGCCGTCCTTAAGGCGGGCCTGTCGTTCGAGGCGGTTTCTGCCCCACGACGTCGCTGCTCACTGCTGCTTTATTCTATGACGCATTCGGTTGCCTCGAAAGGTCCTCAGCGTGCGGCTCTTACCGCCATGACACCATCAACCTCGACGCCGCGCTGCAGGCCGAAAAAAGTCGCCGTCAGCACACCCACGCCCCCCATTATTGCGCAATAGCCTACGCATACCCAAGGGCTCCACGGCATTAGCGCGATCAATATCAACGGCGTGGTGCTGGCCCAGAGTGCGTAGGCGATGTTGTAGGTGAACGAAATACCCGACACACGGATATGCGCCGGGAACAGCCCGACCATCACCGACGGCACCACACCGACGATGCCGCAGGACAACCCCGCGATGGCATAGGCAAGACCGGGTGAGAGCCAGCCGCCGATCAGGCTGGCATACAACAACGCGATCCCCAGCGGCAACAGCAGGCTGTACAGCACCACGCCGCGCCAGGCGCCAAAACGATCCACTACCAGACCGGCCAGGACGCAGCCAATGTTCAGAAAAACAATCCCCAGTGCGCTCAGGGCGAACGTGTGGCTGGCGGTCATGCCGAATCGTTGCTGCATCACTGTCGGGGTGATCACCACCAGCACCACGACTGCAGAGGTCAGCACGCACGTCAGCAACGCCGCTGGTAATAATGCCTGGCGATGTTCGCGCAGCACCGCTCGCAACGGAAACTCGGGCTGGGCTTCACGCTGTGCCTGCAGGGCCATGAACACCGGGGTTTCGCTCAACCAGCGCCGAAGCCAGACACCCACCACGCCAAACACACCGCCCAGCAGAAACGGAATGCGCCAGGCGTAATCGAGAATTTCCGCAGGGCTGAACACCTGCGCCAGCCAGGTCGCCGTCAGCGCGCCCAGCAAATAGCCAAACGTCAGCCCGGCTTGTAGCACGCCCAACGCATAGCCACGATGACCTCTGGGCGCATGCTCGGCGACGAACACCCAGGCGCTCGGGACCTCTCCACCCACTGCGGCGCCTTGCAGGATACGCAGGGCCAACAGAATCAGCGGCGCCCAGTAACCTATCTGGGCATAGGTCGGCATCACCCCGATCAGCAGGCACGGGAGTGCCATCAACAAAATGCTCAGGCTGAACACGCGCTTGCGGCCCAATCGGTCAGCGAAGTGCGCCATCAGGATGCCGCCCAGCGGCCGAGCCAGATAACCGGTGACGAAAATGCCGAAGCTTTGCAGCAAGCGCAGCCATTCAGGCATGTCTGGCGGAAAAAACAGCTGACTCAAGGTCAGCGCGAAGAACACAAAGATGATGAAGTCATAGATTTCCAGCGCCCCACCGAGCGCCGCAAGGCCCAAGGTTGTGTAGTCAACCCGGGACAGCGGCTGGAGGCGTGGTCGAATAATGGCTGTCATGAGCAATCCAAAACGTGAAGTGATTAAGGCTCGACCGTCACGACAGGTCGCTCCATTGAAACTGTCACGCGACGCTTTTCGCCCGGACGCTGGACGCGAAGCATAGCAAAGCGCACTTGATTGGCAGCACATACACGGCGCAAATGATGGCGCCGTCCCAGGAAGGCCCGGCGCGTCAAGCCATTCGCGGCCACCAAGATGTCCCCGACACAGGAGTCTACATGCTCGATTGCGCTCTCTGATGGGCACCCATATCAGAAAACGCACTTCTATAGAGCATAAAAACGACACTTAAATAGGGTAAAACGCCAAAAAACGACTGATATGCCTGCATTTTTTGTGAAAACCGCACTTATCACAGGGAATGGCTCGGTCCTTGCCTGTTCACCCGTATCTTTGATGCCGTTGTTTAAGGAGTCCGGCATGACCCTGCACAGTGATTCAATGCAGCTATCCACCGCTGAAAAGCATTGGCTGCCCTGGTTCGGCAAGACAGGAAAACTGGCCATGAGGCGCTCCTGTCGTATGAACAAGTCCATTTACTCTGTGATCGAAGGCACGTTCGAATCGATCGCCGAAACCCGCGTCAAATTGCTCCAGCATTGGGCTCAAGAGTATTGGGAACACTTGAGCGAACTGAGCACCAACGTCGCACGCGACCTTACCCGGATCGATGCCTTGGTACTGGTGGAGAAGCTCAGCCAGGCGTCGGACTTTTCCGAGCTCTTTGTCGTCGATATTCAGGGCGAGGTGCTTGCCTCGACATGGCCAGCGCATTGCAACGCCAAGGATCTGGACCCTCGTGCGCTGGCAGAAGGCCTGAAAAAGCCATTCTTGCACGGTCCATACAGCGATCCGCTGACCTTGAAAATTGGTCCGTCGTCCTCACGCTTCCATGACGAAGTTACCCTGATGTTCTATCAGCCGCTCTTGCTCGATGGCAAAGTGCTGGGCTGCCTGTGCGGGCGGGTACCCAACGATGTGCTTGGGGATTTGATCCAGCGCGAAGCCGGGCATATCTACCCTGAGTCTGGCGATAACTACCTGTTCATGGTCAAGGCCGGCTTCGACCGCGCCCTGCAACCCGGCATCGCACTGTCACGCTCGCGCTTCGAAGACAACGCATTTACCCACGGGGAAAACCTCAAGACCGGCGTGCACACCGCTTGGGGCTCGGTGAAGATCCAGCGTCACACCGAGCTCGAATTGCGTTTTATCGATCCTGCCACTCAACAATTGCACCCCGGCGTGCGCGAAACCATTCGCACCGGCTCCAACCTGTTCGTCACCTATCCCGGCTATTCCGACTACCGGCACATCCCGGTGATTGGCAAGGGCGTGACCTTCCAGCTGCCCGGCTCGGCGGATCACTGGGGCATGATGTGTGAGGCCGATCTGGAGGAAGTCTATCGGCGTCGTTCTCTGAGCTACGGCCTGATGAAACCCTATCTGGCAACCATGGGTGGCCTGTTCACCTGCAATTATCTGGTCCAGCATTACAGCGGCCTGGGTCAGTTGCAGATCGACGGCATCGAGATATTCAGCATGGCGATCACCGCCCTGCTGTTCTCATCATTCGGGCCTAAACGCCTGGCGGTGCGCCTGAGCGACATGACGCAAGTGATCCGCACCATCGCCGAGGGCGAAGGCAACCTGCGTCAGCGCCTTGATACCGAGAAGATGGCCAACGACGAAACCGGTGACATGGGCCGCTGGATCAACAGTTTCATCGACAATCTGGATGCGGTGGTCGGTCAGGTGATCCACGCCTCCAAAAGCATGGGCAAGACTAATGCACTGATGCTCGGCAGCAGCCAGGAAGCCGGTTTCACCTCCACCGAAGTGGCTGAAGCGGTAAACCGCATGATGCTGATCGTCGAGGGGCAACTGAGTGAAATCAACCAGGCGTCATTGACGGCCGAGCAGATGAAGCAGGCCATGGACGACGTGGTTCGACGTGCCCGCGAGCAGTTTGAGGCGGTCCGCGTGGGCACCCAGTCGATTCGCGACGTGGTCGAGCGCTCGGCTTCCAGTGTGCAGTTGCTCGACAGCCGAATGTCGCAGATCAGCCAGATCGTCGGCCTGATCACCAACATCACCAATCAGACCAACCTGCTGGCGCTCAATGCCGCCATCGAAGCCGCTCGCGCCGGTGAGCACGGTCGTGGTTTTGCGGTAGTCGCCGATGAAGTACGCAGCCTGGCAATCCGTACCGCCAGTGCCGCCGATGACATTAAACACATGGTCGAGGGGCTGCAAAGCGAAACCCAACAAGCCGTGGCCTTCATGGAGAGCGGCGTGCAGGACGTCGACAACCACCTGCGAACCACCGAAGACGCTTCATCGGAAAACGCTCAGCTGCACCATGAGGTTGAAAGCATGATCAGCATCATCCAGCAGCTCAGCGACCGCAGCCTGGATTATGGCAAGACCATCAAGCGCGTGGACCTGGCCTCAGGCGAGATGCGCCAGACCGTAGTTGTGTTGCAAAGCAGCGCGGAAACCGTACGCCTGAATGCCAACAAACTGCAAAAGCTGGTGGGCCAGTTTGAAGTCAGCAGCGGGCGGGAGAGACGCGCTTTGGCTTCGTAGATATACGGCCTCACTGATGCTTCGACAAGGACGTCGTCCCCTCAGTTACCGCCCAGGCGTAACTGCCGACTCTGGCAGCACCTTCTCCATGTACAGACTGCGCAAGATGATGCCGCTAGGATGAACGTATTCCTCGTCCCTCATCGCGATAAACCCGGCCGCCTGATAGAACGCAACAGCATTCAGCGAGGAAAACAGATATACGCGCCTGAATGCGTGTTGCAACGCCAGTGCTTCGATGCCCTGCAGCAAGTGTTTGCCGATGCCTTTTCCGCTGTGGTCCGGGTCGACGAAGATGGCATCGACTTCGCCGGTTTGCAGGTCGAGGATCGCATAGCCCCGCAGTTGGCCGTCCTCTTCGGCGATCAACGCGCCTTGGCTGGCAATCAGTCGGAGGTACGTCTCTGGCGCGGTCGTCGCACTCCAGATGTCGATCTGTGCCGGCGAGTAATGGCCCGCGCAACTGACCCGCACCGCGCGGGTTCTGAGCGCCCACAGGCGCGGTATATCGTCGATGAATGCCGGTTTGAGTTCGATCATTGCCTTGTTCACACACCCTGTCGAGAAGTTGTTCAACTGCGTTTGGCTCGACGTGCGGCCGCTTGCCCTTGCACGGAAAGATCCCTGTCACCGTCGTCATGGCACAACGGTATTTCCAGCGAACCGGAGACAATTAAGCCTGAATTAAGTCTGAGTGGTTACTCTGGACTCAACCAAACAGTTGAACCCAAAGGAAAATCCAATGAAAACCTTGAATGCCATGTTCGCCATCCTCGCCCTGACGGGTGTCGCGGGCCTCGCACAAGCGGATATCGGGCCCGATGAAATCGTTCGCCTGCACAAGGCTGGCACCGTAATGGACTTCGAAGTGTTGAACAAAGCAGCGCTGGTCAAACACCCTGGCGCAACCCTGCACAGTACCGAACTGGAAAACTCCTACGGTCGCTACATCTACCAAACCGAAATGCTCGACGCTAAAGGCGTCAAATGGGATGTAGACCTGGACGCCAAGACGGGTGAAGTACTGAAAGACAAGCAAGATACCTGAGTGAGCATCATTGTTGCCCGGCCAACTTTCGAATTGCAGACGAATCAACGTCTCTGCCGCCAGCGCCCCTATAAACAGATTGTGGTTCCAAGGCTTGAAGCGATTGGAATCGTAGAACGCCATGCCGCTGATGGCTGGGGACTTTTCCCATACATGGCTGGGCGCCACGGTGCCTTCGACGGTTTTGCCCTTGGCCTCCGGCGCTCTGCCGTCAGGGAAGATACGCACGACCTTGCCTTGCAGCTTGTCCAGATCCTGAGCCGTCGGGGGGTTGTTGTTTTCGCCCAAGGTGATGAACAGATAGCCATCGCGGTCGAAGACCATGCGCGAGCCGAAGTGATTACCCGTCGACAGTTTCGGTTCCTGACGGAAAATCACGTTGAAGTTCTCCAGCCCGCTCATGTCGAGGGAGAGCCGGCCACGACCTACAGTCGTGCCGCCAGCAGGCTGAACAAGGCACTGGCACAGAGTGTCGCGATCAATGTTTCCGTCGCACGCAGTTCAATTCAGGTCCCCGCGCTGGATTTTCGTGGCGCCCCCGGACGGTTGCTGGCGGGTCGGATAGCCATTGCGGATGCCACCGTTCTCTAGAGTGGGGGGGCGCGGATTGGGGACCGTGTTTGGCCCGCGTACCGGAGGAGTACTGGATTCCGTGCCTTGCCGACTATTGGGATTGGCGCGACGGATAGGGCTGTTATAGGGGTTATTTTTGCTGTTCTCGAGCATACCCGGTGAACTGGCATCCGCGAGCATCAGGTCACGATCCATAGGGGCTGAAGCGGTTTGGGAGTGGGCCATGCTGGTCATGCCCATCCCCAGAAACCCACTCAGCGTCAGTGTTGCAATACTGCGCACTAGACTATTCATCGCTTACCTTCTGTTCGAAACGGTCACGACACAGACGTTTGATAACCGTTGCGTCTCTAGGTTCGTCCTCAAACTGCAAACAGATCAACCTATGCGGGAATCAGTGTGTAACAACAATAGTCTGCGCCACTGCACGGCTCCTATTCCAGTGGCAAAGCGTTCCTGTCATGCGCCGATTTGACTGAATGCGGTTACAGTGATCGGCACGGATTCTGATCCTGTCAGCCCGAGATGAAGGAGTGGTGGCAATCATGGAAAAAACAGCCGAACAAGAGGTCACAGGCCCACAGTTTTGGCGCGATGAATACCTGCCATTCATCGAAGCCCGGTCGATTCAGGATGGGCGGCAGATCTGCTATGACCGACACGCCCATGAAAATTTTTCCATCGGCGCGGTTACAGGCGGGCGCAGCACGTACCTGAACGGGCGCTCGCAGGAGCGCATCGGAGCCGGAGTGGTAGTGCTCATGAACCCGGACGATGTTCATGCCTGCAATCCGCTGGATGATCATCCGTGGTCTTATCGAATGATGTACGTGGATGTTGCTTGGCTGACGCGCCTTCAACATGAACTGGGCTTTAGCGAAAATCAGGACTTCAGAGCGTTTTCGGCGATCATGAGCACGGAGCCTGCGCTATATGACGGGCTCAATCGCCTGTATGCGATGCTCATCGACGCCCAAACCGATACGTTGCATAAGCACACTGCCGTTATCGAGTTTTTCACCCATGTACAGCAGACACTCAACCCTGCTCCGGCCTTGGCCAAAGATGCCAACTTCAAACTTAAACGTGCTGCGGACTTCATCAGCGAGCACTGCACGCGATCATTGAGTCTGGAAGAAATCTGCGCGTCGGCTGACTTGTCGGCCTCCTACCTGATCCGCGCGTTCAAGCAGCACTACGGCATGACGCCACATGCATACCTGATAAACCGCCGCCTGCAATTTGGCCGCGCACAGCTCAAACGGGGTCATCGGATTGCGGATGTCGCCCTTGAGGCGGGCTTTGCCGATCAGGCGCATTTTCAGCGGGCATTCAAGCGCTTCCATGCCGCCACGCCACGCCAATACCGAGGCTGACGGGGGTCAAGCGACCAGCAGGTACACGGCGCTGCCGGCCAACAACAATGCCATCGCACGATTAAACACACGAACCCGCGCCGGCACCTGTAGATAGCTGCGCAGGCAGGTGCCCGCATAAGCCCAGCAGGCAATCGAGCCGTAGCAAACCACGAAGTACACCCCCGCAAACTGCCAGATCAATAGGTCTGCGCCATTGGCCGCATACGCTCCCATGCCTGCCAGCGATGCCAGCCACGCCTTGGGATTGAGCCACTGCATCGCTGCCCCGTATAAAAATGACGGGCCCTTGACCTGCTTCCCGGCGCCCAACGTGCCGTTATCCACCGCTAGCTTGTAAGCCAGGAACAACAGAAAAGCCACGCCCGCCCACTGGATGACCTGGGTCAGGAACGGCCAATGGCTAGACAGTTCATGCAACCCCAACCCAATCATCAACAGCAACACCGTGAAGCCCACAGTCGCACCACTCACATGCGGCAGACTGGCACGAAAGCCGAACTGCGCACCGGAACTCAATGCCACTATGTTCACTGGCCCTGGCGAAATAGAAGACGCCAACGCGAACGCGGCCATGGATATAAGCATGCTCATTTAATACCTTCATTTTTTACGGCGTTTTTTGAGATAGCCGTACGAAGGTAAAGACTGAGCGCCCTCGGTTATTGAACAAAATAACCCTGTGTCGCGATCAATACGGCAGCTGAGCGCGGGCTTGCCTGCGAAAAGGCACTCTTTCAGAGAGCCATGACACTCACTTGCCTATGTTTTTTATCTAATGCATGGCGGGCTTATTCGCCGATGTCTTCGTTCCACAACTCAGGCTTGCTGGCGATAAAGCCGCGCATCAACTCGATGCAGGTGTGATCCTGGACCACATCGACCTCCACGCCTCTGGAGCGCAACAATGCTTCCTCACCCATGAACGTCTGATTTTCGCCCACCACGATTTTTTGAATGCCATACAGCAGGATCGCGCCGCTGCACATCGCACACGGCGACAACGTGGTGTAAAGCACGGACTCTTTATACGTGCGCGCCGGTAAACGACCCGCGTTTTCGAACGCGTCCATCTCCCCGTGCTTGATCGCACTGCCCTCCTGTACTCGCCGATTGTGCCCACGGCCAATGATCTGCCCCTTGTGCACAATCACCGAACCAATCGGAATCCCGCCCTCGGCCAACCCCAGTTGAGCCTCTTCAATCGCCGCCTGCATGAATGGGTCCATGATTCCCCCTGCTGTTGAACAGATAAAAAGAACAGATCCGACCACCGCGGCTCACCGACAGTTTGCCCGTGCGTGATGGCCTGAACGCTAATGACTAACCGTGTCCTGCGCATCAAGCAGTGCTTTGGAGACGAAGGTCTCAAGCAGTTCGTCAGACTTTGCTTTCATGCTCATTCCGACATCCTTCTGTCTGGCGCGGAATTTATTGGCCAGCGCAGACGAAGGGCTTCCTTCATTCAGCTCGCGCAGTTCGTCAGGAGTGAAGGACTCCGCATAAGCGGTGGCCATGTTGCTGTTCCACTGCTCTTGGTAACGCGGCTGAAGGTGCTGCAACGCATCTTGGACCGTGGTTTGCGCCTGGGTCTTGCCCACCTTCTGCACAAGGGTTGCAAAGGCCACGGTGCGCGAGGCGACCTGATAACCGAGCCAGGCAAGGCTGTCGCCCAAGTGGCGCTGCTGAACGAATGCCAGCGCGACATCATTGCCCTGTCCGGCCAGCGCACTGCGCGGGCCTGCCAGCAACACAAGGATCAGCAACCCAAGGATCACATTGCATGCCGTCTGCGAAAACGATGTGCGGTATTTCGTCATGTCGCCCTCTTGGCAACAGCACTGGGTGAGTTCCAGTCCGGCAGCGTCATCCGATAGATCTTGACCCCGCGCCGATGGTATTGGCTGTGGATGAACGTGTTGAAGCCTAGCTTCTCAATCACATTCACCGACGCGATATTTTCCGGCTCGACAATCGCGATCACCGAATCGATGCTCAGCGTTTCGAACGCGTAAGTCAGAGTGGCCATGGCCGCCTCCGTCGCCAAACCCTTGCCCCAGAAAGCACGGCCCAACCGATAGCCGATTTCCACTTCCTCGGCACCTTCCACGGGTTCGGCATTCAGACCGCAGAATCCGACAAACGCCGATGAACACTTCTCGACCACCGCCCACGGACCGAAGTCATTGGCCTGATATGAAAAAAAACACCCGGCCACGAACTCACGCGTCGCCTTCTCGGTCAACACACCCCTGACCGAATGCCGCATAACCTGTGCATCACCCAAAATCAACGCGAGGGCGGGCACATCCTCGGCCGTCAACTCGCGGATAATCAGTCTGTCGGTTTCTAAATGCAGTCCTGTCCTGCCCATTTGTGCCTCGTTGTCGCACGCATGGGGTGGATTTACGCACATCATCCAGCCCTTATGCGAGCGCTTCGCACCGAGCCGGGTGCGACGCGACCTAATGGCTGAGCGTCTGGTTGAAGGCGTCGACGGGGAAATCGACTTTAGGGAAGAGTCGCAGATAAAAACGGAGCCTGATAAGGCTCCGCAGGATTGGATCAATGACCAAAAGCACCGGCATCGGATTTTTTGGCTTTTTTATCAGCGCGTTTTTCATCGAGGGTTTTAGCCGGTTTCTTCTTCGCGGCTTTCTTTGATTCCATGCCTTTGCTCATGATGCGCTCTCCACTGTGAGTGATCTTGCCTCAGTTATACACCTAATCGGATGCCACACTGGTACCGATTGCCACGCGCTATGATGCGCTGCCCGTAAGGCCGTCTTTATAGATTAGGCCTTCTTTGATTTGTTGCCGCCGTGCTATCGAGCCTCATGTCCGCCACTCAGTTCTACGTGTTGTCCGAGCTGTCCAGACCACTGCTGGACAAGTTCTATCGAGCACACAAGTCACCGATGCGTGCTGGCAAAGACGCGCAATTGTGGGTGGCGAAACAGACTGAAATCATCGGGGCAATGTGCCTGACGCCGGTCGCCAACGGGCATTGGCTGACCGGTTTGTTCGTCGCCCCCTTATTGCGCGGCCAAGCCATCGCCAGTCGCTTGCTCGGCGAAGCCTTGACGCACACTCGCGGACCGGTCTGGTTGTTTTGCCATCCGGAGTTGTTGGCTTTTTATCAGCGCGCAGGGTTCGAAGCGATATCTGTCTTGCCAGAACCGTTGTCAGATCGATTCGAGCGCTACACTCGCACCAAGGCCTTGATAGCGATGAGCCGATCAAACCTCCAGCCATAGAACCTTTAGTTCAGTGGCATGCGCAAAAATGTGTGATCGCAGGGGGTAAATCTGCGTGGTAGCCTCCGAGCTGGATGGGCTCGAGTCGGGCCTGGACGACAAAGACTGGTAATGAAACGTCAGCTTATCGCTTACTCCCTCACCACCCTGCTCGGGACCGCTCTGGTCCAGGCCGCCGAAAACCCTGCAACCACACACCCTGAAACACTGCCCGCGCTTGCTTTCGCCGTCACGGCAGAGCAGTTTTCCAGGGTGTTATCGGGGGCATGGAGATCACCGGAAAATCGTGCAAGGGATCAATATCGTCATCCGCAACAAACCCTGCAATTCTTCGGTGTGCGCCCCAATCAGACCCTGATTGAAATTACCCCCGGCAACGGCTGGTACAGCGAGCTGCTGGCGCCGTTGCTCAAGGACGAAGGTCATTACATTGCAGCTGTACAGACACCTGCCAGCGGCGATTATTACCGTAAGGCCGCCGACAGCCTGAAACAGAAGTTCGCCGCCGATCCAGCGCGCTATGGCAAGGCGCAGATCATTGAGTTCGACCCGCAAGCACCGGTCTTCGGCAAACCGGCGTCTGCGGATACTGTGCTGACGTTCCGTAATGTGCATAACTGGGTGATGGCTGACGACGCGCCAGCGATGTTCAAGGCGTTTTACGCGGTACTGAAACCGGGCGGTACCTTGGGTGTGGTCGATCATCGGGCCAAAGAAGGAGCCTCACTGGAGGCCATCAAACAGAGCGGCTATCTGCCCACCACGTACGTGGTCAAGCTGGCCACCGAAGCCGGGTTCACCCTAGCGGACGAAAGCGAAATCAACGCCAACCCAGCAGATACCAAGGACTACCCACAAGGGGTATGGACCCTGCCACCGTCCTTGAGATTGGGAGAACAGGACCGGGCCAGGTACCTGGAAATTGGCGAGTCGGACCGAATGACTCTGCGCTTCATCAAGCCGGTCCAGATCGCCCACTAAACATTCGCCTACCCGCAGACTCACTCGTCCGCGTCGGGGTCCATGTCCGGAAACAGCACTTCAGTGTAACCAAACTTACTGAAGTCGCTGATCCGCGAGGGGTACAACCGGCCGATCAGGTGATCACATTCATGCTGCACTACGCGGGCATGAAAGCCATGAGCAATGCGCTGAATCGGGTTGCCATCCGGATCGAAACCTTCGTAACGAATATGCTCGTAACGCTCCACAGCGCCGCGTAAACCCGGTACTGACAGACACCCTTCCCAGTCCTCTTCCAGGAATGGGCTGAGGGGTGTGATCAACGGATTGAGCAGAATGGTTTGCGGCACGGCATCCGCTTCCGGGTAACGCTCGCTGTGCTCGAAACCGAAGATCACCAATTGCAGATCGATACCAATTTGCGGTGCCGCCAGACCTACTCCGCCGACGCTGTCCATGGTCTCGAACATGTCTGCAATCAAGGCCTCAAGTTCCGGCGTACCGAACAGGGCTTCAGGTACCGGGGGCGCGATTCGCAGCAAGCGCTCGTCGCCCATTTTCAGAATTTCTCGAATCATAAAAAGCCTTATAGGTCAGCCAAGGGCACAATCGTGCCACATCATGCTCATGATTCGTCAGCCTTCACAGGCATCGGGATGGAATGATCACGCCCGAGCCCGGAGATGTGATGCTTGTCATCAGGCTGATGGCTAGCGCCGAATGCTTTGTCCCCCGGATTCTTGCCCTCGGCGGACATGTGTTCGATCACCGCATTCATTTCCGCGCCGAGCAACAGCACCGCCGCCGAAATATAGAAATACAGCAACAGCACAATGATCGCGCCGATGCTGCCGTACATGGCGTTGTAATCGGCAAACGTTTTCACGTAATAACCAAAGCCCAGAGAGGCCACAATCCAAACCACCACGGCCAGGACCGAACCGGGAGTAATGAAGCGAAACTTCTGCTCCACATCAGGCATGACGTAGTAAATCAACGCCACCGCCACCATCAACAACATGATGATCAAGGGCCAACGCAGGACGGTCCACAAGGTGACGATAAAGTCCTCCATGCCGATCTGCCCGGCCAGCCAGTTCATCACTTGCGGTCCGGTGACCATGAACGCAGCGGCGGCCAGCAACATTCCGGCAATACCCACGGTGTAGAGAATCGACAGAGGGAAACGCTTCCAGATTGGCCGCCCTTCCACCACATCGTAGGCGGCGTTCATGGCACTCATCATCAAGCGCACACCCGCCGAGGCGGTCCATAGCGCGATAACGATACCGACCGACAGCAACCCGCCCTTGGACTGCTGCAACTGATCAATCACTGGATTAACCTGCTCAAGCGCCTGTGGCGGCAACACCAGTTCCGATTGCAGGCGCAGCCAGGAGAAAAAGTCCGGCAGGTGCAGAAAGCCGATCAGGGCGATGAGAAACAACAGAAACGGAAAAAGCGAAAACAGCATTTGATACGCTAATGCCGACGCATAGGTCGACATTTCATCATTAATGAACTCGTTGACGGTATGCACCATCACCTTACCCAATGGAAGCTGGCGCAACTCCGGAAAAATCATCGTATCTCCTTACCCTACAACTCAAGCCGACTTCATTGATCGATAGGTGGGCGCTTCAACTGCTCAGCCTTTCTGTCCACAGGCAGGCGTTCTACCTTAAGGTAGCCCAATTGGCGACGCCAAAGAGGTATCAATCCTTTTCCGGTTATTCGGCCCATTACTCAAGCCCTGTAAACAGCGTGATCAGATAGAGCAACGGCCATCAAAAGATGACCGTTGCGATTCACTGCTAGCTCACTTACATACTCAGATTTTATCGACACCCTTTTTCACCGCATCCTTTGCTTTGCCTACGGCTTCCTGGGCTTTACCTTTGATTTCCTGGGCCTTGCCTTCAGTCCTGAGTTTCGGGTTGTCAGTGGCTTTGCCAATGCCTTGCTTGACGTTACCCACTGCTTCGTTGGTCATGCCTTTGATTTTATCGCCACTGCTGCTCATGGTGTTTCTCCAGGGTAGGAAAATAAGCGTCATAACCTCGACATAAGGATTGACCCACCTCCGTCGCGCAGAGTTTCAAAAAATTTCCCAGTCGGTCTTTCCGTTCGTCGCAGACTCAATGCTCTAAAACCCGGCCATTTCACCGCGTAATGCAGGTTTAACTTTAAGTTTGCGCGACAACCCCCGAGAATGCGCAACGCAGTCAGGCTGTGGTGGTCAAGGCCACCGCGCTGTACACACAGATCCACAGGAACGTTATGAAACTCGATAAAAAGCTGGCCATCGCTCGTAGGAACCAGGAACTCGGCGGTGCCGTGCTCGGTGTCAACAACACCCATTTCACGGTGCTGAACACCAACAAGAACATCTGGTGGTTTGACCTGCCCATGAGCCGCCTGAAGATCGGTCAATACGAGTGGGTGCACTTGCTACTGCACACACCGAGCACCGATGAACTGCTGCACTTGAAAGTGCCAACGGTGTATCTGCGCGATCATATGGAAGGCCTGGTGGTCCGCAACAAGGACAAACGCAACTCGAGCCTCAGCCTGGAACTGAGCGCCGACAAGGACTCGTTCCTTAAAGACGTTCGCCCTGCGGGTGCCAATGTGCCGTTCGCGTCCTTCGTGCAGAAATAGGCCCCACGAGACATCCCTGTGAGATTGAGCCGACGGCTTGGGCTTTTTCCTCGAATGGGCCGCGGACCGAACGCACTGCAGGGCCACACCGTGGCCTGTCGGCATTGCGTTCGGAAAGGCTGAGCCTTCAGACCAGCTCGATGCGATCCGCGTGAATAACGATCTGGCCCTGCTTGTACAGCGCACCAATCGCTTTCTTGAAGTTACCTTTGCTGACCCCGAACAAGCCGCTGATCACTTGCGGATCGCTCTTATCGCTGACCGGCAGCACGCCGTTGTTTTCCCGCAACTTGGTGAGGATCTTCGAGTTCAGACTGCTGGCCGCTTCCTCACCCACCGGTTGCAGGCTCAGGCTGATATTGCCGTCCGCGCGAATTTCTTTGATGAAGCCTTTCTCTTCTTTGCCCGGGCGCAAGAATTTGAACACTTCGTTCTTGTGAATCAGGCCCCAATGCTTGTTGTTGATAATGGCCTTGAAGCCCATGTCCGTCGCTTCAGCCACCAGCAAATTGACTTCTTGTCCGACCTTATAATCGGCGGGCGTCTTGTCCAGATAGCGATCCAGCCGGGCGGTAGCGGTGATCCGGCGCGTGTGCTTGTCCAGATAAACGTGGACCACGCAATAATCGCCAGCCTGCAACGAATGCTTTTCTTCGGAGTAAGGCAGCAACAGATCCTTGGACAGGCCCCAATCAAGGAAAATGCCAATGCTGTTCACTTCAAGGACTTTCAAGCTGGCGAACTCACCGACCTGGACCTTGGGTTTCTCAGTGGTGGCAATCAGCTTGTCGTCACTGTCCAGGTAAACGAAGACATTGAGCCAGTCTTCATCTTCGCTGGGAATATCTTTCGGGATATAGCGATTGGGCAGGAGGATTTCGCCGTCCTGAGCGCCGTCCAGATACAAACCAAAGTTAGTGTGTTTTACCACTTGCAAGCTGTTGTAGCGCCCGACTAAAGCCATTTCCAAATACCCTCATTACGTGGGCGGCATTCTACCCGAGTTTGCCATTGTGTTCGCGGCTCCCGCCGACGAGGCGCGAGGCCGATCAGAAAGACTATAACAATCAATGATTTGCTCATAACGCCGAGCGTCCCGCGCCTCCGCTCGTCAGATCAATAGAGGCCCTGGCCCCACCGCTCTATTCCAGGTAAATCCGCTCATGAAATAACTTCTCAGTTAAAACAGTCAGTTGCGGCCAAATACCGTGACAACCTGTCCGACAGGAGAGGCCCAAACCCATGCGTTTCAGAGCTATATTTACCAAGCAATTGTCAAGCATTTCATATACAATTGCTGGCCGTATTGAATTTTACATAGGTTAATGGAAGCCATGCGCGTAAAAGCATCCAACTCGAAACCAAAGGCAGCTCCAGCCGTTGAGACCAGCGACTCGATCAACGCACAGATTGCTACGTTCCTGAAATCTGGCGGTCAGATTCAAGAGATTGCTAAAGGCGTCAGCGGCCAGACTTTCGGCCCGTCCAAGCAAATCACCCTCGGCAAGAAGTAATACCCCCGCCCCAGTTGTCGATCTCTATGCGCTTTGTTTTTCAAGGCGCTAGGGCTATCGATCCTTCGTTGCATGATCTTTTTCTCAAGCGTTGCCTTGCCCTTTGATACAGCTACGTTGCACAGCCGTAGCGGGACAGGCAGGATGATGACCTGACGGTCAGTTCCTTCCGCGGAATCCACTATGAACAAATGGATGCTTTTCTGCGCACTGCTTTGCCTGGGTGGTTGTGCATCACATCGTTGCGACACCTCAACCCGCTTCGACGAACCGTCCAGCGACACCCCCTGTCGCTCAGCGCATCTGCTTTATCAGAACGACATGCTCCAGGCCAAGCTGATGATCAGCGCAGGCGGTAGCGACAATATCGAACTGGCCAAGGCATTGCTCGAGCGCGCGGCCAGCCAGGATAGAAGCGGTGAAGCAGAGTTTTATCAGGCCGTCCTGTTGCTGCGTGCGAACAGCGATAACGCTGAAGCCATCGACCTGCTCGAACTGGCAGCCAAGCGTAATCATCCACTGGCAATCGCCCTGCTCGCCCAGCAACTGGCCAGCAGCGACGCCAAAAAAGCAGAACAGTACCGCGCCGACTATGCCGACCTGGATGTCGCCAAGAGCGGTTACCCGTCGTTCGATCAAGCCCTCCATGTAGCCAACGGCTTGATCACTCCGGCGCTCTAATCTCACAACAATTCGCCCGGATCGACGAACGGTCCGCGTCTTCCGTATTTCGCCGGTATCCTTGCACGGCTCTATTTCGCGGGTTCCGCGTGATCCTGCGCGCAAATCCAGAGGCGCGCGAACGTCACCCCTGACACTCCTTCGCCTTTTTCAGGAGTGAAGCATGTTCACGTACACCTATCGAGCGCTGGCGCTCAGCGCCTTGCTGGTCTGCCAGTCGGCCTCCGCGCAACTGCTGGAGCGCGACCTCGGCGACTTCGACCTCAAGCTCGGTAGCACACCGGCGCGCAGCATGGCGCAAGGCCTGGTGAAGCCTACCGGTGTCGGTTCGTTCCATGGCGGGCTGGACCTGACCCACGACAGTGGCTGGTACGCGGGGCAATGGTCACCCAGCGTGGGCGCCACCTCCAGCGCTGCCCTGGAAGTGGATTCGTACCTGGGCTTCAAGAAACCCTTCGATAAAACCCTGGGCTATGAACTGGGGATGATCCGCTACACCTACCCGGACGCAAGCCAGACCGACAGCCACCAGTTCTACGCCGGACTGACCGTGCTGGGCAGCCGCTTTGGCGCTGCACTGAGCAACGACCCCGGAAACCGCAACAGCACCTTGTTCGTTGACCTGGGCACACTTCAGCCGCTGGGTCTTGGCCTCCGGGTGCAGTACGCCAATCATCAGTTCGATACACCGCAATTGATCAGCGACGGCAGCGCGGTCAGCGCCTTCAATGACTGGTCACTGAATGTCTCGCGCCCCTGGTTTGGGGTCGACCTCAATCTGACTTACAGCGACTCCAGCCTGAGCGGCAACAGCTGCAGTGCTTACACGGGGCATAATACCCAATGCGAGGGAATGTTCACGCTCAAGGCAGTGCGCTCGTTTTTCTGAGGGACTGAACGGCTGTATTCCGGTAAGTGCCATTACAAAGAGCGAGTGCATCGCCCATAAAAAAACCGGCCCCCTTCAAAACACAAAGGGCCGGTTTTTTTGTGGGTTGCTTAACGCTTACTCAGCTGCTGGCGCTTCTGGCTTGCGTTTTTTCAACGGAGCCTTGCCGTCTGCACTGACCAGCGACAACGCGTCGGTTTTTGGCCGATTGGTTATCTTGCGTTTGGTCGGCGCCTTGGCGCTGCCTTTCTTGTCGGTTTTCTTGTCGCCGGTCTTTTTCTTCTTCACGCCGACAGCCTTGCCCGACGCCTTGACCTTTTTCGGTCCGCCGTAGGTGCCTTTGACTTCCTTGATCACACGACGCTCGAAGCTCTGCTTCAAATAGCGCTCGACGCTGGACATCAAGTTCCAGTCGCCATGGCAGATCAGCGAAATCGCCAGACCTTCGCCACCGGCACGGCCAGTACGACCAATACGGTGCACGTAGTCATCGCCGCTGCGTGGCATATCGAAGTTGATCACCATGTCCAGACCTTCAACGTCCAGACCACGGGCCGCCACATCAGTGGCTACCAGGATCTTCACGCCGCCCTGCTTCAGTCGGTCGATGGCCAGCTTGCGATCTTTCTGGTCCTTGTCGCCGTGCAGAACAAATGCCTTGTACTCCAGCGCGACCAAACGACCATAAAGGCGGTCGGCCATGGCGCGGGTGTTGGTGAAGATAATAGCTTTTTGATACGTCTCGTTGGCCAACAGCCAATGGACAATCTTCTCTTTATGGCTGTTGTGGTCGGCAGTGATGATCTGCTGACGTGTACCCGCAGCCAGCTCACTCACGCTATTGACTTGCAGGTGCTGTGGATCCGTCAGGATCTTGCTGATCATTTCGCGCAGGCCGGCACCGCCGGTGGTTGCCGAGAACAGCAGGGTTTGCTCGCGATTCTTGCACTCGCCGGCCAGACGTTCGACGTCTTCGGCAAAACCCATGTCGAGCATGCGGTCGGCTTCATCAAGCACCAGCACTTCAACCTGCGACAGGTCCAGGTTACCGGCGTTGAGTTGCTCCAGCAGGCGCCCAGGGGTGCCGATCAGGATGTCCGGAACCTTGCGCAACATGGCAGCCTGGACCTTGAAGTCCTCACCGCCAGTGATCAGGCCGGATTTAATGAACGTGAACTGGGAGAACCGCTCGACTTCCTTGAGGGTCTGCTGCGCCAGTTCGCGGGTCGGCAGCAGAATCACTGCGCGAATGTCGACGCGAACCTTGGACGGGCCCATCAGGCGATTGAGGATTGGCAGCACGAAAGCCGCAGTTTTGCCGCTGCCGGTTTGGGCAGTCACCCGCAGGTCATGCCCTTCCAGCGCCAGCGGGATGGCTGCTGCTTGCACAGGCGTAGGCTCGACAAATTTAAGCTCGGCCACGGCTTTAAGCAGGCGTTCGTGCAGGGCGAATTGGGAAAACACGGGTGCTACCTCGACGAAAAACAAAAAAACAGTCGCATAGCCTAACGGTTTCGAGCGCCGAGGCCGAGTTTCTTTACGACATAAGGGCTATTTCTTTAATAAAAGGTGAGTTTTTTGTTACTCGATTTGCACACGACGGACGATCAGGGGGCAGGAATGTTCTAATTGCTGACCCTAATGACAGGACTATCACTCGCGCCCATGGACATTCAAACGGTATGGCTACGCACCCAGGAACTCTGGGGCATGCTCGATCAACACCCTGTATTGCATGCTGGTTTGGGGTTGGTACTGCTGTTGGTTGTCGCGCTCGCGCTAGGCCGAGTGGCGCGTTTCGTTATCCTGCACATGGCCAAATTACTGGGCCGACAACCGGCTATGCACTGGATTGTCGATTTACTGCACAACAAGCTTTTTCATCGGTTGGCGCAGATGGTGCCCTCTCTGGTCATCCAGTTCGGCCTGAACCTGGTGCCGGAACTGAGCAATGCCAGCAAGCACTTCCTCGGTAATGTGGCGCTGGCGTTCACCATCCTGTTCCAGGTGCTGGCCCTGGGCGCCCTGCTCAATGCCCTGCTGGATATCTACGCCCGCACCGATCACGCCCGCACCCGCTCGATTAAAGGCTACGTGCAACTGGCGAAGATGATTCTGTACATTTTTGGCGCAATCATTATCGTCGCGACGCTGATAGACCGGTCGCCGCTGCTGCTGTTGTCGGGTCTGGGCGCAATGTCGGCAGTGATTCTGTTGGTCTACAAAGACACCCTGCTGTCATTCGTCGCCAGCGTGCAGTTGACCAGCAACGACATGCTGCGGGTCGGCGACTGGATCGAAATGCCGCAGGTCGGTGCCGACGGTGATGTGGTCGACATCACTCTGCACACGGTCAAAGCGCAGAATTTTGATAAAACCATCGTCTCGATTCCAACCTGGCGAATGATGTCCGAGTCGTTCAAAAACTGGCGCGGCATGCAGCAATCCGGCGGACGCCGGATCAAACGCAGCCTGTTCATCGATGCCAGCGGCGTGCGTTTCGTGCGCGACGACGAAGAAATAAAACTCACTCAGATTCATCTGCTGACTGATTACATCGGCCGTAAACAGGCTGAACTGAAGAGCTGGAACGAAGCCCAAGGCAACGTCGCAGCACTGTCCGCCAACCGTCGACGCATGACCAATATCGGTACATTCCGCGCCTATGCGCTGGCTTATCTGCACAGCCACCCGGATATCCAGCCGGACATGACCTGCATGGTCCGGCAGATGCAGGCCACCGCACAGGGCATCCCCCTGGAAATCTACTGCTTCACTCGGACCACCGCCTGGGCCGACTACGAGCGAATTCAGGGCGACATCTTCGATTACCTGCTGGCGGTGATGCCAGAGTTTGGCCTGAGCCTGTATCAACAGCCCAGCGGTATGGATTTTCGGGCTGGATGGACAGGCAACGCTAAATCAGCCGATTAGCAACGGCACCCTGGCGCCTGGCGCCCCATCGACTGATCCACACCGACCCCACGATGACCATCCCGCCCACGAACAACCGGCCCAGGTTTTCGTGCTGATTCCACAGCAACAGGTTGATCAGCAACCCCACCGGCACGTGCAGGTTGTTCATGACCGCCAGGGTGCCGCCGTTGACCAGGCACGCGCCTTTGTTCCACCAGTACATGCCCAGCGCTGTAGAGCACAGCCCCAGGAATAACAACACGATCCATTGTTGGGGAGCTTCGGGCAAATGCTGCGTATTACCAAACAACAGGAACGCCGGCAAGGCGACGGCCAGTGCCCCCAGGTAGAAATAGCCGAACCTGCGGTAATGAGGCAGATCACTCGGGTAGCGTGCCACCAGATGCTTGTACAACACTTGCCCGGCGGCGTAGGTGAAGTTGGCCACCTGCAACAACAGAAAACCGCCGAAGAAGTCAGAGTCGATCCCGTCGTAGCGAATGACTCCGGCGCCCAGTACAGCGACCAACGCCGCCAACAAGGCCCAAGGGTTGAAACGGCGATTCAGTGCGTCTTCGATCAGGGTTACGTGCAACGGCGTGAGAATGGTGAATAACAGCACTTCGGGCACGGTCAGCACGCGAAAGCTCAAGTACAGGCACACGTAGGTGACCCCGAACTGCAAGGCGCCAATCAGTAGCATGCCGCGCATGAAGCCGGGCTCGACCTGACGCCAGCGTGTCAGCGGAATAAACACTAACCCGGCCAAGACCACCCGAATCAGCACCGCGAAGTAGCTGTCAACGTGCCCTGCCAGGTACACGCCAATCAGGTTGAACGAAAACGCCTGAATCAGCGTCACGAATAATAGATAGCCCATGCTCGCCCCTTTTCAGTGGCGGCGACCTTAGCGTTTCGGGATCAGACAGGCAATAAAAAGCCCGATCAGCACAAAAGGATGATCGGGCAGTGCACCTAAGGAGCAACAGGTACCAAGGGAAGTCGGTGGAGCGCGGGGGTCAGGCGACCTGGGCGAGTTTTGCTTTGGCCTGATTCAGGCCTTTCTCGAGGAAGTCACCGCCCATGTTCAGGCCTTCGGCGTGGATGAAGGTGACGTCGTGGATGCCGACAAAACCGAGCACTTGACGCAGGTAGGGCTCCTGATGGTCGAGGCTGCTGCCCGCATAGATACCGCCACGAGCGGTCAACACATAGGCACGTTTGCCGATGAGCAGCCCCTGAGGACCTGTCTCGCCGTATTTAAAGGTCACGCCAGCACGCAGCACATGGTCGAACCAGGCTTTGAGGGTGCTGGGGATCGCAAAGTTGTACATGGGCGCGGCCAACACCAACACATCGGCTGCGACCAGTTCATCCGTCAGCTGAGTGGAGCGCTCAAGGGCCAGTTGCTCGGTTTCATTGCGTTGCTCGGCCGGTTTCATCCAGCCTCCGAGCAAGGTTGAATCCAGATGCGGCACAGGGTTGATCGCCAGGTCACGCACGGTTATCTGATCCGCCGGATGCGCAGCCTGCCATTGGCTGATGAATTGCTGGGTCAATTGGCGTGAGACCGAGTCTTGCTGGCGGGCGCTGCTTTCAATGATCAGTACGCGGGACATGGGATGCTGCCTCCATCGAAGAGTGTCTTGAGTCGATGGAGTGAAGGTTAAACAGGAGCGAATCGATTAAAAAGCGTAAAAATCTGCTACAAACTATCTAATAAATTGTTTTATCGAAAACGGGGCATTACTCTCGCTGAAGAGCGGAAGCAGCCCCGAGTGAGCGTTTTATTTAGGCGCGCAGGTCAGCTTGATCCGCAGTTTGATGATGCTGCGGCTGAACTTGGCTGAGACATCCACACTGCTTTTAGGAGGGATCTGCACCCGCCGAGTACGTGGTGCTTCGGGGCCATTGCTGAACACCACCGTGCACTGCGCATCAGAAGCACCATAGTTGTGCAGCGTAATAGCGCCCATGTCGTAGTCGGTATCGTGGCTTGTGTAGTCGACCTGGGCACCGTTGTATTCCTTTTCCACGTCAATCGGATACGCGAAAGCAGTGACGGGCAACAACGCCAACAACACACAACAGAATTTTTTCATTCGGCAGTCTCCAATTTGGAGTGCCAGCTTAGACAAGAGGAGCGAGTGATGAAAGCGCCCCGCGTGACCCTGGATCAATGGCGGACACTGCAAGCGGTGGTCGACCACGGTGGCTTCGCCCAAGCGGCCGAAGCCTTGCACCGCTCACAGTCTTCCGTGAGCTACACCGTGGCCCGGATGCAAGACCAGCTTGGCGTGCCGTTATTGCGTATCGACGGGCGTAAAGCGGTGTTGACCGACGCTGGCGGAGTGCTGCTGCGTCGCTCCCGGCAGTTGGTCAAGCAGGCCAGCCAACTGGAGGACCTGGCCCACCATATGGAACAAGGCTGGGAGGCAGAGGTACGGCTAGTGGTCGATGCAGCCTACCCTAACGCGCGACTGGTGCGTGCCTTGACCGCGTTCATGCCGCAAAGCCGTGGCTGCCGCGTGCGGTTACGCGAGGAAGTGTTGTCCGGAGTCGAAGAAGTGCTCCTTGAAGGCGTCGCCGATCTGGCCATTAGCGGCTTCAGTATCCCTGGGTACCTGGGGACCGAAATGAGCGCCGTCGAGTTCGTCGCCGTCGCTCACCCTGAGCACCCGCTGCATCAAATGAATCGCGAGTTGAATTTCCAGGACCTGGAAAGTCACCTGCAAGTCGTGATCCGCGACTCCGGCCGTCAACAGCCCCGCGACGTCGGCTGGCTGGGCGCTGAACAACGCTGGACGGTTGGTAGCCTGGCAACCGCCGCAACCTTCGTCAGCAGCGGTTTGGGCTTCGCCTGGCTGCCACGGCACGTGATCGAGCGTGAACTCCAGGAAGGCACACTCAAAGCCCTGCCGCTGGATCAAGGCGGCAGCCGTCATCCGGTGTTCTATCTTTACTCGAGCAAGGACAAATCGCTGGGGCCCGCGACGCAGATTCTGATCGACCTGATCCGCACCTTCGACACGGCCCCGCTGAGCGCCGCATTTGCGGCCCCACAACAAGCCTGACAGGGAAATCGACCATGGCCTTTTTTGAGCATGACGGCTGTTCATTGCACTACGAAGAATATGGTCAGGGTTCGCCGCTGCTATTGGTGCACGGCCTGGGTTCAAGCTGCCAGGACTGGGAATACCAGATCCCGACCCTGGCCGCGCGCTACCGCGTCATTGTCATGGACATGCGCGGCCACGGTCGCTCCGACAAGCCCAACGAGCGCTACAGCATTCCCGGTTTCGCCGCCGACGTCGAAGCGCTGATTGAACATTTGCAGCTGGGGCCGGTGCACCTGGTCGGATTGTCGATGGGCGGTATGATCGGCTTTCAATTGGCGGTCGATCACCCGTCCTTGCTCAAAAGCCTGTGCATCGTGAACAGCGCGCCACAAGTCAAACTCAAAACCGCCAACGACGGCTTGCAATGGGCTAAACGCTGGGGCCTGGGGCGGCTGTTCAGCATGTCCGCCATCGGCAAGGGCCTGGGCCAGACCCTCTTCCCCAAACCCGAGCAAGCCGACCTGCGCAACAAAATCGCCGAGCGCTGGGGGCAAAACGACAAACGCGCTTATCTCGCCAGTTTCGATGCCATCGTCGGTTGGGGCGTGCAGGAAAAACTGTCACGAATCAGTTGCCCGACCCTGATCGTCAGCGCTGATCACGATTACACCCCGGTGGCCTTGAAAGAAGCTTACATGGGCCTGATCCGCCAGGCTCGACTGGTGGTGATCAAGGACTCCCGGCACGCCACGCCGCTGGATCAACCTGAAGCATTCAACCGGGAACTGCTGGCATTTGTCGATGACGCTGAAGCGGCTTCAGGGCGATGAGTGAACCGTAGGGGGCACCTCCATCCGGGCGCTATCCGTTCGGACAGTGCGCCCGGCACTGTCCAAAAAAACCCAAACGTGCTTACCTTGTGCCCTTGATCGCACCCGCATGAATTGCTTTTTTGCAGTCGAAACCACTACCCAGGATCACTGACCCATGCTGAAAAAAATCGTCCTCGCCGCCTGCTCCGTGCTGTTCGCCGCCAATCTGATGGCAGCACAACCGACCGCCAAGCCGACCCACGTGCTGCTGACCACCGACATGGGCGAGATCGTCATCGAGCTTGAAGACACCAAGGCGCCGATCAGCACCCAGAACTTCCTGGGCTATGTCGACAGCGGCTTCTACGCCAACACCATCTTTCACCGGGTCATTCCGGGCTTCATGATTCAGGGCGGCGGGTTTAATCAGTACATGGTACAAAAACCGACCAAAGACCCGATCAAGAACGAAGCCAACAACGGCCTGCACAACGTGCGCGGCACGATCGCAATGGCGCGGACGTCGGACGTAAACTCGGCCACTAGCCAGTTTTTCATCAACCACAAAGACAATGACATGCTCGACAACGGCGCTCGCGACTTCGGTTATGCGGTGTTCGGTAAAGTCATCAAAGGCATGGACGTGGTCGACCAGATCGCTCAGACGCCTACCAGCACCCAAAAAGGCATGCAAAACGTACCCTCAACCCCTGTGTTGATTAAGTCAGCCAAACGTATCGACTAAGTCGATGCACATCGGGCCGCCTGAAACCGCCGTGAGCAACGTCGGAGGCAGGCGGTGTGATGAGGGAAGTTTTTCACCTGCAAGGAGAGCCCGCCGCGGCGGGCGTCAGAACCAATGTTCTATCGTCGTTTTGAACAACTGATCGATATTTTCCGCGACGCCCCCACTGCCGCCCCACCGAACCAAGTCCTGCCGTTTTACATCTATTACCTGCGTCAGGTCTGGCCGAGTTTCGCCGCGTTGTTGGTGGTCGGGCTGATTGGCGCCCTGATCGAAGTCGCGCTGTTCAGTTACCTGAGCCGGATCATCGACCTGGCCCAAGGCACCCCCAATGCCGATTTCTTCAGTGTGCACAGCACTGAGCTGATCTGGATGGCCGTGGTTGCGCTGGTGTTCCGACCGATCTTCGTCGGCCTGCACGACCTGCTGGTGCATCAGACCATCAGTCCTGGCATGACCAGCATGATTCGCTGGCAGAACCACAGCTATGTGCTCAAACAGAGCCTCAACTTTTTCCAGAACGACTTCGCCGGACGCATCGCCCAGCGGATCATGCAGACCGGTAACTCGCTACGTGATTCTGCGGTGCAAGCGGTGGACGCGTTGTGGCATGTGCTGATCTACGCCATCGGCTCGCTGGTGCTGTTCGCCGAAGCCGACTGGCGCCTGATGATCCCGCTGTTGGCCTGGATCGTCTGCTACATCCTCGCCCTGTGCTACTTCGTGCCGAGAGTCAAAGAACGCTCGGTGGTGTCGTCGGAGGCCCGCTCCAAGCTGATGGGTCGGATTGTCGACGGCTACACCAATATCACCACCCTCAAACTGTTCGCTCACACTAATTTCGAGCAGCAATACGCTCGGGAAGCGATCAGAGAACAGACCGAAAAAAGCCAACTGGCCGGTCGGGTGGTCACGTCCATGGACACGGTGATCACCACCATGAACGGGGTGTTGATCGTCAGCACCACCGGCCTGGCGCTGTGGTTGTGGACTCAATCCTCGATTTCGGTCGGCGCCATTGCCCTGGCAACCGGGCTGGCGATCCGCATCGTCAACATGTCCGGCTGGATCATGTGGGTGGTCAACGGCATTTTCGAGAACATCGGCATGGTCCAGGACGGCCTGCAAACCATTGCTCAACCGGTCAGCGTCACCGACCGCGAGTCAGCGCCTGCATTGAAGGTCGAGCGCGGCGGTGTGAAGTTCGAGCATGTCGATTTCCACTACGGCAAAAGCAGCGGCATCATCCACGGCCTGAATCTGGACATCAAACCCGGTGAAAAAATCGGCTTGATCGGGCCATCCGGCGCGGGCAAATCAACGTTGGTCAACCTGCTCCTGCGCCTGTATGACCTACAAGGCGGGCAGATTCTGGTCGATGGGCAGGACATTTCTCACGTTGCCCAGGAAAGCCTGCGCGAACGCATTGGCATGATCACCCAGGACACCTCGCTACTGCACCGTTCAATCCGTGACAACTTGCTCTATGGCAAACCCGACGCCACCGATGCAGAACTGTGGGAAGCGGTGCGCAAGGCTCGCGCCGATGAGTTTATTCCACTGCTATCCGACGCTGAAGGCCGCACAGGCTTCGACGCGCATGTCGGCGAGCGCGGGGTCAAACTGTCGGGTGGTCAACGGCAGCGGATCGCTATTGCCCGCGTACTGCTCAAGGACGCGCCCATCCTGATCATGGACGAGGCGACCTCAGCCCTGGATTCGGAGGTTGAAGCGGCGATCCAGGAAAGTCTGGAAACCCTGATGCAAGGCAAAACGGTGATCGCCATCGCCCACCGGCTCTCGACTATCGCCCGCATGGACCGCCTGGTGGTTCTGGAAAAAGGCCAGATCGCCGAGAGCGGCACCCATGCTGAATTGCTGGCCCATGGCGGCCTGTATGCGCGGCTGTGGCAGCATCAGACTGGTGGGTTTGTCGGAATTGATTGAAGGTGGCTCGATCAGCTGCCTTGAACCTCAATCCTGCCGATACGGCAACGCTGCTCGAGCCTCTTCGGCGTAGGCCAGGATGCCTTCGCTCTCCTGGTCGAGGAAGTCGCTGACCGCCGCCTTCAACCCTGGATGCGCCAGGTAATGCCAGGAGTGGGTGATGACCGGTTCAAAGCCTCGAATCAACTTGTGTTCGCCCTGAGCGCCGGCATCAAAACGCTGCACCCCATGGGCAATCGCGTAATCCATGCCTTGGTAAAAGCAGGTCTCGAAGTGCAGCCGGTCGAACTCGGCCAGACACCCCCAGTAGCGCCCATAGAAACTGTCGCCGCCAATCAGGCTGAACGCCATCGCCACCGGCCTTGAACCCTGCTTGGCCAAGACCACTCGGATCGCTTCGGGCATACGCTCTGCCAGGAGGCTGAAGAACTCGCGGGTCAGGTACGGCGTTTGTCGACGTACTGCATAGGTGTTGGCATAGCAGGCATACACGAAGTCCCATTGCGCTTCGCTCAGTTGATGGCCTTCGAGCCATTCGAACTCAATGCCCTGCCCCGCCACTTGTTCGCGTTCTTTGCGCATCTGCTTACGCTTACGGGAACTCAAGGCGTCGAGAAAGTCCTGGAAGTCGCGATAACCACGATTCTGCCAATGAAACTGGCAACCCAGCCGCTGCAACCAACCCTGCTGTTCCGCCAGCAAGGTATCGGCCACCGGATCGGTGAAGTTGATGTGCACGCTCGACAGCTTTTCGATTTCGATATAACCGGGCAGGCTCGCCAATAGCTCAATCCCGGCTTCCGGGGTCGCCGACAGCAAACGCGGCCCGCTCACCGGGCTGAACGGCACGGCGACCAACAGCTTCGGGTAATAGTCGATACCGGCGCGTTTGCAGGCATCGGCCCACGCGTGGTCAAACACGTACTCGCCATAGGAATGCCATTTACGGTAGCTGGGCAGCGCCGCAATCAGTTGGCCGTTTTCGTAGTGCAGCAAGTGTTCTGCTCGCCAACCTGAATGTGGGCCGAGGCTGCCGCTGTCTTCCAGTGAGCTGAGGAAGGCGTGGCGTAAAAAAGGCTGGGCAGTGGGCACCAAGGCATCCCACAGCTCAGGTGCCAGCGCTGAAAGGCTGTCCAAACGTTGTAGCGGCATCAGCATTCCCCACGCGTTATCGCACACAAGCCTGGCGAGTATCGCGCATCCTCTGAGTAAGCCGAAATAAAAAAAACGGACGAGACAGCGCCGTTGCCACGTCTAAATCCTTACCGAATACCTGCTGCTCATGCACCAAGTGTCGGCCGATCTAACCCGAATAGGCAATCGGCGCCTCAAAGAGACATCGTCGATCAATGCTTACGCAGAATTACGCTGCCGATTGAGTAGCCAGCACCGAACGAGCTGAGCACGCCCAGTGCGCCACTCGGCAAGTCGTCTTGGTATGTGTGCAGCGCGATCACTGAACCGGCCGAGCTGGTATTGGCGTAAGTGTCGAGAATCACCGGCGCCTCTTCCAGCGAGGCTTCGCGGCCCAGCAGTTTTTTCACAATCAAGTGGTTCATGCTGAGGTTGGCTTGATGCAACCAGAAACGTTTGATGTCCCTGACGTCCAGAGCGTTTTCCTGCAAATGGGTGCCGATCAGCTCTGCCACCATCGGGCACACGTCACGGAACACTTTGCGGCCTTCCTGAACGAACAGCTTGTCCGGGGCACCGATGCCCTCTTCTGCCGCGCGATTGAGGAAGCCGAAGTTGTTACGAATATTGTTGGAGAATTTGGTCAGCAGTTTGGTACTGACAATGTCGAACTGATGCGGTGAGGTCGCCAGGTCCGCGCGTTCAATCACCACCGCCGTAGCGGCGTCGCCGAAGATAAAGTGGCTGTCGCGGTCACGGAAATTCAGGTGGCCGGTGCAGATTTCCGGGCTTATGACCAATACCGCCCGGGCCTGGCCCAACTTAACGGTGTTGCACGCTTGCTGGATGCCGAACGTCGCGGACGAACAAGCAACATTCATGTCAAAGCCGAAACCCTGGACACCCAGCGCTTCCTGAATTTCGATAGAGATCGCCGGATAAGCACGTTGCAGGTTGGAGCAGGCGACAATCACGCCGTCGATATCGGCAGCGGTTTTGCCTGCACGTTGCAAGGCTTGTTCGGCGGCAGCGACGCCCATCTGGCAGAGGATCGACCACTCGTCATTGGAGCGCTCTGGCAAACGCGGCGCCATGCGCAGCGGATCGAGAATGCCTTCCTTGTCCATGACGAAACGGCTTTTGATGCCGGATGCTCTTTCGATAAAAGCTGCGCTCGACTCTGTCAGCGCCTGAACGTCTCCACGCTCAATCGCTGACGCGTTTTCGACATTGAACAGGGCGACATAGGCATTGAAGGACTGCACCAGCTCATCGTTGGAAATGCTGTTGGCCGGGGTATACAGGCCAGTGCCACTGATGACGACGTTATACACGGTCGTTCCTCTCTTATTGATCGTTGCAAGCAACGACTTGCTGGGCTTGAAGATTGGTACAAACGTACCAATACGTACGAAAAACTGTCCCGTTAAGGCACGGGTTTCAGGTTGGATCACTTGGCAGGCGGGCCGACCTTCGGCGACTGAGCTTCCGTTTTCGCGAATTCACTCGCGAAAACGTCGGCACGGTCAGCAACGTTCTATCAGACAGCCTGCGGACAATGGTGCGAAGTGTGCCATATCGGCCCGATTTTCGCGCTATTCAGCCATCCACCTGGCTCCATTGCTTACTCAGACGCTTGTCCGAAACCGGAATTTTTGTCCCCAACTGCTGGGCAAACAGCGACACGCGATACTCCTCCAGCCACCAGCGATACAGCACCAACTCAGCGTCGCGCTTGCCTTCCTGGGCATGCTTGCTGGCGCGGGCCTGATACTGAGCCCACAAGCCCGCCAGTTCGATGCTCCAGACCCGGTCTTTCTGCACTTGGCCAGGTAGTTTTTCCAGGCGCATTTCGATGGATTTCAAATAGCGCGGCAGCTCCTTGAGCCACTGTGCAGGCGTTTCGCGGACGAAGCCCGGATACACCAGATACTTCAACTGCGACTTGATGTCGTTGAGCGCTACCGCCTGCGCCAGATCAATCTTGCCCTTGAAGCGCTTTTGCAGGCCATGCCACAGGGTCAGGATATCCAGTGTCAGTTTCGCCAGGCGCTCAGCATGCTCGGTCCAGCCGGCACGTTTGCGTTCGGCCAGTGCTGCCAGCCCGGCACCGTCACGCGGCAGGCTGTCTTCGCCATCGAGAATGCAGCTGTCGAGGCTGGCCAACAGAATGTCTTCGATCAACCCATCGACCCGGCCCAGCTCGCGGTGGAGCAACGCCAGTTCGGTCTGCCCCGGCAATTTGCTGCGCAGGAACTTGGCGGGTTCGGCGAGTTGCTGCAACAGCAGACGCTGCAAGGCTCGGCGGTGTTGATACTCGGCCTCAGCAGGCGTCGAGAAGCGCCCTTCCTTGACCGTGCCCGACTCTTCGACCAGCGCCGGGTAAACCGTCATCGACAGGCCCGCGATGTTTTGTTGGGTTTTTTCGGCTACCGGGGCGAAGATTTTGGCCTCGACAGGCAACTGGCTTTTCGAGGTGTGCGGCGCAGCCAATGCCGCTTGGCTGGCCTCGGCGAAACGCGCGGTCAACTCGGCCAAATCACGCCCTTCGCCGAGGAATTTCCCGCTGCCGTCAAGGATTTCCAGGTTCATCTTCAGGTGATTTTCAAGCTGCTGGGTCGCTTCGACCCAGGCTTCGTCCGTCACTCGCGCGCCGGTCATGCGCAGCAATTCACGACCCAGCGCATGGGGCAACGAGCCCTCGCCGAAGGTGATGCGCTGCAGGGCCGCCTTGATGAAGTCGGGCACCGGCACAAAGTTTTTGCGAACCGCCTTGGGCAGGTTGCGCACCAACGCGATGCATTTGGTTTCCAGCAACCCCGGTACCAGCCATTCCAGACGCTCGCCAGGCAATACCGGCAGCAACGGCGCGGGCACCCGCAGGGTTACCCCGTCGCGCGGATGATTGGGCTCGAAGTGATAACTCAGGGCCAGGGTCAGATCGCCCAGGCGCAGGGTGTCCGGGTAATACGCGGCCGTGATTTCGCTGGCTTCGCGGGCCAGCACGTCTTCTTCGCGCATGATCAGCAGCTGCGGATTTTTCTGGCTTTCGACCTTGTACCAACTGTCGAAGGTCGCGGTTTGATGAATCTCCGCCGGGACCCGTGCTTCGTAGAAACTGAATAGCGTGTCTTCGTCGGCCAGGATGTCACGACGGCGGGCCTTGGCCTCCAGTTCGTCGAGTTGTTCCAGCAACTGAGTGTTGGCGGTCAGGCATTTAGCCCGCGAAAGAATCTCGCCACGCACCAGCCCTTCACGGATAAACAGTTCACGGGATACCTGAGGATCGATCGGCCCGTAATGCACCGGACGCCGACCGACCACGATCAGGCCGAACAACGTGATCTGCTCGAACGCAACGACCTGGCCGCGCTTTTTCTCCCAATGCGGCTCGAAATGGTTCTTCTTGATCAGGTGCCCGGCCAACGGCTCGATCCAGTCCGCATCGATCTTGGCCACCATGCGCGCGTAGAGCTTGGTGGTCTCCACCAGCTCGGCGGCCATCAGCCATTGCGGGCGTTTCTTGCCCAGCCCGGACGACGGATGAATCCAGAACCGCCGCTGGCGCGCGCCGAGGTAATCACCGTCTTCGGTCTTCTGCCCGATTTGGCTGAGCAAGCCCGACAGCACGGCCTTGTGCAACTTGGTGTAATCGGCCGGTTCGTGGTTGACCGTTAACTGCAGGTCACGGCAGATCAGGCTCAATTGCCGATGGGAATCGCGCCACTCGCGCAGGCGCAGGTAGTTGAGGAAGTTTTTGCGGCACCAGTTGCGTAGCGGGCTGGCAGTCAGGGCCAGGCGTTGTTCTTCAAAACCGCGCCACAAATTGACCAACCCGGCAAAGTCGGAATCGATGTCCTTCCATTGCGCATGGGCCTGATCCGCCGCCTGCTGCCGCTCGGGGGGACGTTCTCGTACGTCCTGCACGGACATGGCGCTGGCAACGATCAAGACTTCCTGCAAGCTGCCTTGTTTGGCCGCCTCCAGCAACATGCGCCCCATGCGCGGGTCCACCGGCAAACGTGCCAACTGGCGACCCAGCGGTGTCAGTTGGTTCTCGCGGTTGACCGCCGACAGCTCTTGCAACAGGTTGAAACCGTCGCTGATGGCCTTGCCATCGGGTGGCTCGATAAAGGGGAAGTCGGTGATCTCGCCCAGACGCAGATGGAGCATCTGCAGAATCACGGCCGCCAGGTTGGTCCGCAGGATTTCCGGATCAGTGAACTCCGGTCTGCCGTTGAAGTCCTCCTCGCTGTACAAGCGCACGCACAGCCCCGGCTCGACCCGGCCGCAACGGCCTTTGCGCTGGTTGGCGCTGGCTTGCGAAACCGCTTCGATGGGCAGACGCTGAACCTTGGCGCGATAGCTGTAACGGCTGATCCGCGCAGTACCGCTGTCAATCACGTAGCGAATGCCTGGCACCGTCAACGAGGTTTCGGCAACGTTGGTCGCCAGCACCACACGCCGTCCAGGATGGGACTGGAAAATCCGCTGCTGTTCAGCCGGAGACAGGCGTGCGTACAACGGCAGGATTTCAGTGTGTTTGAGTTGGGCCTTGCGCAGCATCTCGGCGGCATCACGGATTTCCCGTTCGCCCGGCAAAAACACCAGCACATCGCCGGGGCTCTTGCGTTCGCTACGCTCGAACGCTTCCAGTTCATCAAGGGTCGCCAGAATCGCCTGATCGACCGTCAAGTCGTCCTCGACCGCATTGCCCTCTTCGTCCTGCTGGGACGTCAGAGGGCGGTACCAGGTTTCCACCGGAAACGTGCGACCCGAGACTTCGACAATCGGCGCGTCATTGAAATGCTCGGAGAAACGCTGCAGGTCGATGGTCGCCGAGGTGATGATGAGTTTCAGGTCAGGGCGACGCGGCAGCAGGGTTTTCAAGTAGCCGAGCAGGAAGTCGATGTTCAGGCTGCGTTCGTGAGCTTCGTCGACGATGATCGTGTCGTAGCGTTCCAGGTAGCGGTCGTGCTGGGTTTCAGCCAGCAGAATACCGTCGGTCATCAGCTTGATCAGGGTGTTGCTGTCACTTTGATCTTCGAAACGCACTTGATAGCCAACCAGCGCGCCCAGCGGCGTCCCCAGTTCTTCGGCGACCCGGCTTGCCACGCTGCGCGCAGCGATCCGGCGCGGCTGGGTATGACCGATCAGGCCGTGCTGCCCACGACCGATTTCCAGGCAGATCTTCGGCAACTGCGTGGTTTTGCCTGACCCGGTTTCGCCCGCAATGATCAGCACCTGATGCTTGAGCAACGCCGCTTTGATCTCGTCGCGCTTGGCGGCAATCGGCAGGCTGTCGTCGTAGCGAATCACCGGCAGGCTGTCGCGCCGGGCCGTGACCTGGGCAAAAGACGCCTGCACGCGCGCCGTCCACTGCGCCAGCTTGGCCTCGTTGGGCTTCTTTTGAAGCTCATGCAACTGACGACGAAAGCGATGACGATCAGAAATCATCGCGTGGTCGAGGTTTCTCAGCAATTGGTCGATGGAGGGCGATTCGTCAGTCATCAGGTGCGCAGAGTCTTTTGATGGGTGCAAAGGCGGGGATTGTCGCACAACACAATCCCTGTAGGCGCTGCCAGAGGCTGCGATTGGCCGCGAAGCGGTCATACGGACCTTATCGCGGGCAAGCGCGCGCCTACAAAAACAATCAAGCCCCGCATCGGCGGGGCTTGGGGTGTAGCGCTGCCTGGCTTATTTTTTCAGCCCGAGTTTTTTCAGTTCTTCGTCACGCAATTCCCGGCGCAGGATCTTGCCGACGTTGGTAGTCGGCAGCGCGTCGCGAAACTCGACCGACTTCGGCACTTTATAGCCCGTGACATTGGCACGCATGTGTTCCATGACCTGATCTTTGGTCAGGGTCACACCCGGCTTGACGACGATGAACAGCTTGATCGCCTCACCAGATTTTTCGTCAGGGATGCCGATGGCGGCGCACTGCAGGACGCCGGGCAACATCACCAGCACGTCTTCAAGTTCGTTGGGGTAGACGTTGAAACCGGAGATCAGAATCATGTCTTTCTTGCGATCGACAATGCGCAAGTAACCGTCTGGCTGGATGATCGCGATGTCGCCGGTTTTCAACCAGCCCTCGGCGTCGAGCATTTCATCGGTGGCTTCCTGATTGTGCCAGTAGCCCTTCATGACTTGCGGGCCTTTGACACACAACTCACCGACCCCGCCCAACGGCAACTCATTGCCTTCGTCGTCGATCACCCGGCACAACGTGGATGGCACCGGAATACCGATGGTGCCCACCTGTATCTTCTGGATCGGATTGACCGTGGCCACCGGGCTGGTTTCGGTCATGCCGTAACCTTCGCAGATTGCGCAGCCGGTCACTGCTTCCCAGCGCTCGGCGGCGGCCAATTGCAGGGCCATGCCGCCGGACAGGGTGACTTTCAAGGCAGAGAAGTCGAGTTTGCGGAACGCTTCGTTATTGCACAGCGCCACGAACAAGGTGTTGAGGCCGACAAAACCACTGAACTTCCACTTCGACAGCTCCTTGACCATCGCCGGCAGGTCGCGCGGGTTGCTGATCAGGATGTTGTGGTTGCCGATCAGCATCATCGACATGCAGTGAAAGGTGAAGGCATAGATGTGATACAGCGGCAGCGGCGTGATCAGAATCTCGCACCCTTCATGCAGGTTGGAGCCCATCAGCGCCTTGCATTGCAGCATGTTGGCGATCAGGTTGCGGTGGGTCAGCATGGCACCCTTGGCCACACCTGTGGTACCGCCGGTGTACTGCAACACGGCGACGTCGCTGCTGACAGGCGAAGCGTCCTTCACCGGCTGACCACGGCCCTTGCTCAGCACATCGTTGAGTTTGATCGCCTTGGGCAAGTGGTACGCCGGGACCATTTTCTTCACGTACTTGATCACGCTGTTGATCAGCAGACGCTTGAGCGGTGACAGCATATCCGCCACTTCGGTAACGATGACGTACTGAACCTGGGTCTTGGGCACCACTTTTTCGGCCAGGTGCGCCATGTTCGCCAGGCACACCAGCGCCTTCGCGCCAGAGTCGTTGAACTGATGTTCCATCTCCCGCGCGGTGTACAGCGGGTTGGTGTTGACCACGATCAAGCCGGCGCGGATAGCTCCAAACACAGCGATCGGGTACTGCAGCAAATTGGGCAACTGCACGGCGATACGGTCGCCCGGTTGCAGGTTGGTGTGCTGCTGCAGATAAGCAGCAAACGCACCCGATAATTCATACAGCTCACCGTAAGTGAGGGTCTTGCCCAGGTTGCTGAAAGCCGGTTTATTGGCGAAACGCTCACAAGACTGCTTCAATACCGCCTGAATATTTGGATACTCGTCAGGATTGATATCGGCAGCAATGCCAGACGGATATTTATCCTTCCAGAAATTTTCGATCATGGAAGCCGACTCCTCAGCGACAGCGAATTCTACACACCGCTTGAATGCGATTATTTTTTTGTGTTTTGTTGCGGGCTTTTTTGCTTGCCAATGGGGCAAAAAGCGGGCCGAGAGTAGCAGCTTTGCCATGGGTCGACTAGAGCCAATAGCGGCCCATATAGTCACAATTGTGACTTTTTAATATGCTCAGGTCACATTTAGAGCAAAGATACTATTCAGCGAGAACCGGAGTGTCAGGGACACCGCGATGGCGGTATTTCAGGTATTCCGCGTCAAACCGCTCGCCAATAAATTCGCGCCCACAGATTTGTGAATAACCTGTGGGCGCGAGTTTATTCGCGATGTCGATGTGTCTGGCACACCGCTTTACGGGACTAATGTCTCAGGCAATATCACGCAACTCACGGCGCAGGATTTTGCCCACAGGGGTCATCGGCAATGAGTCGCGCAGCACGATGTGTTTGGGCACTTTGTAGGCGGTGAAGTTTTCTTTGCAGTAGGCCTTGAGTTCTTCAACACTCACGCCCGACTCCCGCGCCACCACGAACAGCTTCACCGCTTCGCCCGAGCGATCGTCCGGCACGCCGATCACCGCACAACTGGCGACCTGGGGGTGTGCCATGACGACATCTTCGATTTCATTGGGGTACACGTTGAAGCCGGAGACGATGATCATGTCTTTCTTGCGGTCGACGATGCGTACAAAGCCGTCCGGATCAATGACCGCGATGTCGCCGGTCTTCAACCAGCCGTCAGCATCCAGCACCTCGTCGGTGGCCTCAGGTCGCTGCCAATACCCCTTCATCACCTGCGGGCCCTGGATGCACAGTTCGCCACGCTCTCCAATCGCCAGCTCGACCCCGTTGTCATCGATAACTTTCAACGCCGTACCGGGGACAGGAATCCCCACCGTGCCCAGCCGCGCCTGATCGCCGTATGGGTTGGTACAGGCCACCGGGGAGGTTTCGGTCAAGCCGTAACCTTCAACAATTCGGCAACCGGTAAGTTGCTGCCAGCGTTCGGCCGTGGCCTTGACCAGCGCGGTGCCTCCGGAGTTGGTGAGTTTGAGGTTAGAGAAGTCCAGGCTTTTGAAATCAGGGTGCTCCATCAAGGCCACGAACAATGTGTTCAGCCCCAACAACGCCGAGAAGCGCCATTTTTTCAGCTCCTTGATGAAGCCGCCGATGTCCCGTGGGTTGGTGATCAGTACGTTATGGTTGCCGCTGACCATCATGCACATGCAGTTCGCGGTGAAGGCATAGATGTGATAAAGCGGCAACGGCGCGATCATCACTTCGCTGCCCTGTTTGAAAAGTTGGCTGCCGTCCGGGCCATGCTGCGACATGCAGGCATAAACCTGCTGCATGTTCGCCACCAGATTGCCATGGGTGAGCATCGCGCCTTTGGGCAAACCGGTGGTGCCACCGGTGTATTGCAGCACCGCAATATCGTCACTGCTGACCTTGACCCCTTGCAAATGATGGCCGCGCCCCAGCTTCAATACGCTCTTGAACGGGACGGCCTGCGGCAGGCTGAACGCAGGGACCATCTTTTTTACTTTGTCGACCAGGGTATTGACCAACCAGCCTTTGGCCGCAGGCTGCATATCGCCCATTTTTACTTCGATCAGGTACTGGATATCGGTGTCAGGCAGAACGTCCTGCACCAGCTTGCCGAAAATATTCAGGTAGACCAGTGCACGGGCACCTGAGTCCTTGAACTGATGGCGCATTTCGCGAGCGGTGTACAGTGGGTTGGTGTTGACCACGATCAGGCCGGCACGCAACGCGCCAAACACCGCAATCGGGTATTGCAGCAGGTTGGGCATTTGCACCGCGATGCGATCACCCGGCTGCAGGTCAGTCTGTGTTTGCACGTAGGCGGTGAACGCCGCCGAGTAACGTTCCAGCTCGGCGTAAGTGAGGGTTACCCCCATATTGCTGAAAGCCGGGCGATCAGCGAACGTCTTGCAGCAGCGCTCGAACACCTCGTTCACTGACCTGTAAGCGCCGAGGTCCACCTCAGAGAGCACGCCTGCGGGCCGTTTGTCGTTCCAGAATTCAGGTTGCATTGTTTTTTTGTCCTTTTACCTGAGTGTGTCTGGCCCGCTGCATTAAAAGCGGGGCTTGCCGGACGTTAGCAGCTAACACCCACAAGGCAAATAGCGCGCAGTGCGTCATCAACAACGTGAATCTTACTGCTGGTCGGTCTGCAATTTGTCGATGCGCTATACACTGCAAACAGTCGGTCACGCAGGGCATAAGGAATCGCCATGAGTCATGATGCTTTCTGGCTTGATACCCACGATCACAGTCGCCTCTACGTCAGTCATTGGCAGCCATCTGTCACGCCCAGGGCAGTGGTGATGCTGTCGCATGGAATGGCCGAGCACAGCGCTCGCTATGAGCGGTTCGGCACAGCCTTGACTGCCGCGGGTTTCGAGCTCTACGTCCCTGATCAGCGGGGGCATGGTAAAACCGCCGCCCACGGCGTGCTTGGGCACTACGCCGATAAAAACGGCTGGAACAAAGTGGTGGGTGATCTGGCCTGTCTGAGGCAGTACATCGCCCAGACGCATCCCGACCTGCCGGTATTCCTGATGGGCCACAGCATGGGCAGCTATATTGCCCTGGCGTATCTGTTGCTACACAGCGCCGGCCTGCAAGGCGCGATTCTCAGCGGGTCGAACTTTCAGCCGGTTTCGCTTTATCGCAGCGCCCGCCTGATCGCCTGGTTGGAGTGCTGGCGCCAAGGGCCAACCGGGCGCAGTGCGTTGATCGAATGGCTATCATTCGGTTCGTTCAATAAAGCGTTCAAACCCATGCGTACGGCGTTCGACTGGCTCAGCCGCGATCCGCAAGAAGTCGACCGCTACGTCAACGATCCGTTATGCGGCTTCCGCTGTACCAACCAATTCTGGCTCGACATGCTCGCCGGGTTGCAGCACATCAGCAAACCGGCGAACCTTGAACAGATTGATCCAGGCATACCCCTGCTGGTGGTCGGCGGCGAATGTGATCCCGTCAGCAATGGCACGCGTCTCAAAGACCTTGCCGACGCCTTGATTTCGGCGGGCAATCAAGCGGTAGAGCTGAAAATTTACCCACAGGCGCGGCACGAACTGCTCAATGAAACCAACCGCGATGAAGTCACTCGTGATTTACTCACATGGCTGGAGCACGCTCTGGCCAATCCACGACCTCCGCGCACCGAATGAATGAATCGGTTTTTTCAAGACATCGATACGTAAATCGTCAACCAACACGCCACAGGATTATTCAATGACTCAAGTCACCAATACGCCTTACGAAGCTCTCGAAGTCGGCCAGACTGCCAGCTACAGCAAAACTGTCGAAGAGCGTGATATCCAGTTGTTCGCTGCGATGTCGGGCGATCACAACCCGGTGCACCTTGATCCTGAATTCGCAGCCCAAAGCATGTTCAAGGAGCGTATCGCTCACGGCATGTTCAGCGGCGCACTGATCAGCGCGGCAGTCGCATGTGAGTTGCCTGGACCGGGCACTATTTATATCGGTCAGCAAATGAGTTTTCAGAAGCCAGTGAAAATTGGCGACACCCTGACCGTGCGCCTGGAAATTCTGGAAAAGCTGCCAAAATTCCGCGTGCGCATCGCTACCCGTGTATTCAACCAGCGGGATGAACTGGTGGTTGATGGCGAAGCAGAGATCCTCGCCCCTCGCAAGCAACAGACGGTCACCCTGCCGACCTTGCCGCCTATCAGCATCGGCTGAGGTCACCGCGCCCGCACTTTGGTGCGGGCACGACTAAAGTCGAAACGAAAAAAAGGCGACCGAAGTCGCCCAAAGTGCCTTGCGTGCTCATGTACCGAAACGACTCTCAGCCTTACTTGCGCTTATGCGAGTCCTTCCAGATAAAAACTCCCAGGCCTGCGAAAAACAACACCATCAAGCCCACGGTGACAACACCGGCGACAACCACATTATCGAGAAACATAACCGCCTCCCCTGACCTGCCTTGTTCGATAGGGCTAGGTTAGCCAAGGTGACGGTGGGGGAAATTGACCCAGATCAAGCGCCACCGCGACAGCCCACGGCAGGTCGCTAATAACTGATCTGTGTCAAAAAACAGGAGGGAGGGAAGCCAGCAATCAGGGTTTTTTCGGTTTGCCCTTGGGCTTTTTCTTGCCTTTGCCCATCGGCAGCGCCTGCTCGAAAGCCTTGCGCACTTCGTTGAGGCGCTTGTCATTGAGGTCGTGCGTGCGTTTGGCGCGTTCAGCGCCCAAGTCTATCAATTTGTCGTCTTCGCTCATGGTCTGCACGTCTTGACTACGGGGATGCTGCCAATAATGCGGGGTGACGGCGGCCATGACCAGTGGTGATCTGCCTTCTTACACGACAAAACCATTCAGCGTGACTAGGCATGCAGAGAACCTGTGAAAGACGTCCGAACAACTCAAACCTCTACATCCACCCATAAGCCCTGCCTTGGCTCATCATCCATCAACGCCACCACTGGCACAGTGTTGTCGGCGTTCAATGAATCGCCCGGAACGGCCAGCGGTTCTTCCTGTGCATCCTGATGACCTTTGCCGCGTTGCCGTTCGCGCTGACGCCGCTGCTCTTCACGCAACATGATCGCGGTCTGTTCGGGATCGCGTTTGCGCAGGTCGATAGTGCTTTCGTTAGAACTCGGCTGTACCGGCACCACAGGCGGGATTTCCGGCCTTTGCTTGACGGGGTCGAGTTGCGAGGTGACTGGCACTGCACTCAGCGGAATCATTGGTGGCAGCATGTGTGGTTGTTCTCCTTATTAGCAAGCTGTCGGCTGCCGGTTCGTCGACTTGAGCCGCTTGACGCAAGACTTTCGACTATGTTCCGGCCCACAAGTGCCTTGCACGACCCTGTGCGAGGGCCCGTATCCAATGAATACGGGCTGTTTTGACGGGGCGCTTTGGTTTGGGCGCCCTGATCCGTTAATATAGTCGGCTTTTCACGGCGGGAGTCAGGCAGCATGGCGCAGCAGTATCAACCGGGGCAACGCTGGATTAGTGACAGCGAAGCCGAGCTGGGTTTAGGCACCGTTCTGGCGCAAGACGGCCGCTTGTTGACCGTGCTCTACCCGGCCACTGGCGATACCCGCCAGTACGCACTGCGCAATGCACCGCTTACACGCGTGCGCTTTTCGCCAGGTGACGTGATCACGCACTTCGAAAGCTGGAAGATGACCGTACGCGAAGTCGACGACGTCGACGGCTTACTGGTCTACCACGGCCTCAACGCCCAGAATGAACCTGTCACCCTGCCGGAAACCCAGCTGTCGAACTTCATTCAGTTCCGCTTGGCCTCTGACCGCTTGTTCGCCGGACAGATCGATCCGCTGGCCTGGTTCTCGCTGCGTTACCACACACTCGAGCACACCAGCCGCCAGTTGCAGTCCTCACTGTGGGGCCTGGGCGGCGTTCGTGCGCAGCCCATTGCTCACCAATTGCACATCGCCCGCGAAGTCGCTGACCGTATCGCGCCACGGGTTCTGCTGGCAGACGAAGTAGGCCTGGGTAAAACCATCGAAGCCGGTCTGGTGATCCATCGCCAATTGCTGTCTGGCCGCGCCAATCGAGTGCTGATCCTGGTTCCGGAAAACCTCCAGCACCAATGGCTGGTGGAGATGCGTCGCCGTTTCAACCTGCAAGTGGCGTTGTTCGACGCCGAGCGCTTTATCGAAAGCGATGCCAGCAACCCCTTTGAAGACACGCAACTGGCGCTGGTCGCGCTGGAGTGGCTGGTCGACGACGAAAAGGCCCAGGACGCGCTGTTTGCCGCTGGCTGGGATTTACTGGTGGTCGACGAAGCTCACCACTTGGTCTGGCATGAAGAACAAGCCAGCCCTGAATACTCACTGGTCGAGCAGTTGGCGCAAGTCATACCCGGCGTTCTGTTGCTGACCGCCACCCCGGAACAACTGGGTCAAGACAGCCACTTCGCTCGTCTGCGCCTGCTCGATCCGAATCGTTTCCATGACCTGCACGCGTTTCGTGCAGAAAGCGAAAACTATCGCCCTGTGGCCGAAGCCGTGCAGGAGTTGCTCGATCAGGGCCGCCTGTCACCTAAAGCACACGAAACCATCCACGGATTTCTGGGTGTCGAAGGCGAAGCCCTGCTGGGCGCGGTGGCTGACGGCGATACCGAAGCCAGTGCACGCCTGATCCGCGAATTGCTTGACCGCCATGGCACCGGCCGCGTGCTGTTCCGCAACACCCGGGCTGCCGTGCAAGGCTTTCCGGAGCGCAAACTGCACCCGTATCCCCTGCCCTGCCCTGCCGAATACCTGGAATTGCCGGTGGGCGAACATGCCGACCTGTACCCGGAAGTCAGCTTCCAGTCGCAGCCAGACGTCACTGAAGAAGAACGCTGGTGGCGCTTTGACCCGCGGGTCGACTGGTTGATCGACACCCTGAAAATGCTCAAGCGCGTCAAAGTGCTGGTGATCTGCGCTCACGCCGAAACCGCGATGGACCTCGAAGACGCGCTGCGCGTGCGTTCAGGTATCCCCGCCACCGTGTTCCACGAAGGGATGAACATCCTCGAACGTGATCGCGCCGCAGCGTATTTCGCCGATGAAGAGTTTGGCGCGCAAGTGCTGATCTGTTCGGAAATCGGTAGCGAAGGCCGCAACTTCCAGTTCGCCCACCACCTGGTACTGTTCGATCTGCCGGCGCACCCAGACTTGCTGGAACAACGGATCGGTCGTCTCGACCGGATCGGCCAGAAGCACATCATCGAGCTGCATGTACCGTATCTGGAAACCAGCCCGCAAGAGCGTCTGTTCCAGTGGTATCACGAAGCGCTGAACGCCTTCCTTAATACCTGCCCGACCGGTAACGCTCTGCAACACCAATTCGGCCCGCGCCTGCTCCCGCTTCTGGAAAGTGGCGATGACGATGAGTGGCAAGCCCTGGTCGACGCGGCACGCGAGGAACGCATCCGCCTGGAAGGTGAACTGCACAGCGGTCGCGACCGATTGCTGGAGCTCAACTCTGGCGGTGCTGGCGAAGGTCAGGCGCTGGTTGAGGCGATTCTCGAACAGGACGATCAGTTCACCCTGCCGATCTACATGGAAACCCTGTTCGACGCCTTTGGTATCGACAGTGAGGACCATTCGGAAAACGCGCTGATCCTCAAGCCAAGCGAAAAAATGCTCGACGCCAGCTTTCCGCTGGGCGATGACGAAGGCGTGACCATCACCTACGACCGCAATCAGGCGCTCGCGCGTGAAGACATGCAGTTCATCACGTGGGAACACCCGATGGTCCAGGGCGGCATGGACTTGGTATTGGCCGGTTCCATGGGCAACACCGCCGTAGCGCTGATCAAGAACAAGGCGCTGAAACCCGGCACCGTGTTGCTGGAACTGCTCTACGTCAGTGAGGTGGTTGCACCTCGCTCGTTGCAGCTGGGTCGCTACCTGCCTCCAGCGGCATTGCGCTGCTTGCTCGATACCAATGGCAACGATCTGTCGGGCCGTGTTTCGTTCGTGACCTTGAACGAGCAGCTGGAAAGCGTACCGCGTGCCAGCGCCAACAAATTCATCCAGGCGCAGCGCGATGTGCTCAACCCGCAGATCAATGCGGGCGAAGCCAAGATCGCGCCGAAACACGCCGAGCGCGTGGCTGAGGCGCAACGTCGACTGGCCGCCGAGACCGACGAAGAACTGGCACGCCTGACCGCTCTGCAAGCGGTCAATCCGACCGTGCGCGACAGCGAACTGGTCGCGCTGCGTAAACAACGCGAACAGGGCCTGGCCATGCTTGAAAAAGCAGCGCTACGTCTGGAAGCGATTCGGGTGTTGGTAGCCGGTTGATCTGCTGACTGCTTGAACGACAAAGCCCGCTGATGCGGGCTTTGTCGTTCAAGCACATGACTGGCGATTGAGCTGGCACCGCCTTCGCGAATAGACCGAAGGGGTGTTTCAGGCCGTCACCGCAGGCATATCCGGCTCATCCGCCACCATTCCCACTTTCATCCGCTCGGCATCTCGAGCGAAGCAGCGCGACGCCTGGAGCAGGAACAACAGCGTCAGGAACAGCGCCACCGGAATCAGATACATCGCGTCGTGCAAGCCATCGGCCTTGAACACTTCGCTCATCTCCCCGGCACCCGCCGACAACATCGCCGAATGGGCGAAATAGTCGGACAGCAGTCCGACTACCACCGGCCCAAGCCCTCCTCCCAACAGATACAACCCGGCGAAGAACAACGCCATGGCGGTGGCCCGCAGGCGCGGCTCGACCACATCCTGGATCGCCGTGTAGACGCATGTGTAAAAGTTGTAGGAAAACAGCCAGCCCACGCTGAACACGCCGACGAACAGGCCTATTTCAATGCGTCCAGAATGCAGCGCGTACCCCGTAGCGATGGCCGCAACCAGCATGCTGACGGCGGCAAACAGCAGGCGTCCATTGGCGACACGCTGATGGATCTTGTCGGCGACCCAGCCGCCAAGGGTCAGGCCGAACAACCCCGTCACACCCACGATCAGCCCGGTCGCCATGGCGGCATCCTGCAACGGCAACAAAAAATAGCGCTGCAGCATGGGCACCATGAACGAGTTGCAGGCGTAGGTGGCGAAGTTGAACGTCAGGCCCGCCAATACCAGCCAGCCAAAGGTAGGAATCGATAACACTCGACGAATCGGCTTGTCGATTTTCTCTTCGGAGATCCGCATGCTTTCGGCGGCACCGCGCTTGGGCTCGCGGATAAAAAACATGAAGATTGCCAGGAGCAAACCGGGTACTGCCGCAATGAAGAACGGCGCGCGCCAACTGCCGAATGCCTGGACCAACGCACCGGTAGTGAAGAACGCCAATACCAGCCCCAGCGGTAGACCAAGCATGAAAACACCCATGGCCCTCCCGCGACGGTGGGCCGGGAACAGGTCCCCGATCAGCGAGTTGGCCGCCGGTGCGTAGCTGGCTTCACCGATACCAATGCCCATGCGCACCAGCAGGAACGCCCAAAAACTCCCAACCAGGCCATTGGCCGCTGTCAGCCCGCTCCACACCGCCAGGCCCCAGCCCATTAATTTGCGCCGCGAACCGGTGTCGGCTATCCGACCTAACGGCAGCCCGGCAATGGCATAAACCACGGTGAATGCGGTACCGATGATGCCGATCTGAAAATCGCTCAGATGCCATTCCATGCGGATTGGCTCGATGATGATCGCCGGAAGGGTGCGGTCGAAGAAATTGAACAGATTTGCCAGGAACAGCAGGAACAGAATGCGCCAGGCATTCTCCGCTTGGGTCGAGTTCTGCATGTGGGGTCCGTCTCTTTTATTGTTATTCAATTGGCTTTCAACACACCCAACCGACAACGAGCTTACGAACTTCAAGCCTGCTGCAGCCGAGCCTGGAAGTTCCAATCTAGAACCCGCAAACACAACTGTCTGTAAACATTCGTCACGCTGATAGGGGGTAATGGGCAGGGCACGCAGAACACCCCCAACCCCAACCCGACAGCCTGGTGACCGGGTGCGAATACTACCGAAAACCTGTTGACCAAGACCCTTGACGGCCTCGTCAGCGCATCGATTGCGCACTCTGCCGACTGACCGTACACCGTCACCACGAGCATTCAGCTGACTACTGGGTGCTTGAGACTACGCAATACCCTAGGCCCACTAGGGGTAACCCCTATCGATCAAGCTCAAGACGCACTGTAAAGTCGTAATTTCTTTCTCTGTGATGGCCCGATAACACTAGTCGAGCAGCCATCCTTTCCAGGCATATGGCGCACGATGACAAAAAAAAACGATCCGGCCAGCGCGGCATTAGAGTTCCCGTCTATTGCTCCTCTCGCCCCGCGCGGCGTTTACAGTCCGCAGCCAATGCCAGCGCACCAGTACCTGTATTTCACCGAGACCGACACTGATCGTATCCTCGATAATCTGGACGGTCTGCGTGACATCGTGTTCCCACCTTCGATTCACATCGATGACCAAAACGAATTGCGCCGCGACCAACAGTTCCCGTCGGTGTGCCTGATCGGCCTGGGTCGTTGCGGGTCGAACATTGCGCTGGATGTCGCCGAGTTGGTGTACAACGCACGGAAGTTCTACCTTAACCAGTTCAGCAATGAAGACCGTCTGGCAGACGAGAAAGGTTACAGCCCGGCCCGCTGGATTCGTAACAACCTGCGCCTGGTACAAAACAAGTCGGCCAAACCGGTATTCCTGGTGGAGCCGCTGGTGATGCTGGGTGACCTGGACAAGGACATCGCCGGGCGCATCCGCTTCTCCCGCAAGGGCGAAAAAGGCGGCTTCATCAATGACTACAGCAAAATGAAAATAATGGACCTGTCCGAGGTCCATGCGGGCGGCGCTGGTAACGCGCCGATTCTCGGTCAGTACCTGGCCAAGATCATCCTGAACAAAGACACGCAAAACTTCTCCAGTACCGACTGGAAACTGATTCACTCGTACCTGATTGATTCCTGCGGGATCAAGGCCAACCAGTCGCGCCTGTATTTCTATATCTTCAGCGCCGGCGGTGGCACCGGTTCAGGCATGGCTTCAGAGTTCGGCCTGGCACAGCAGTACTCGTACATGAACAAGACGTTTGACACCAAACCGATGGGTGAAAACGACGGCAAGCGTGGCCGCTCCTTCGTCTTTGAACCTATTTTCACCAGCGGCATCTGCATCCTGCCGAACATTTCCGACCACCGCAGTGAAATGTCCGAAGCCCTGCACATCAACGCCGGACGACTGCTGTGCAAGTATCTCGCGGAAGAATGGGACTTCTCCTACAACTTCGAGAACGAAGACAGCAGCGAAGCCAGCGTCATGGGCCGTATTCGTCCATGGAACGCGATGATGCTGATCTCCAACGACATCATGCGTTACGCCGAAGAAAGCGATGACGGCAATATCGAGAACATCGACGTCAACGCCATGGAGCGGCACGCTAACCAATACATCTCTCAGCAGATTTTCAACATTCTGACGGCGCAGGCGGTCACCACTGACTACGACCAGAACTACTTCCGTCGGGCCGGGATCGACATCGGCGAAACCATTCGCCTGGATGCCAACGACTTGTTCATGAGTCTGGCCGGGCCCGTAGCGATTGCCTACGCAGAATCCGTCGTACCGGAAACACCGGCACCGAGTTCGGACAAGTTGAAACTGTTCGAAAAAGAACCGGCACGGCTGAACATCGACGACCTGTTCTTCCGCTCCATCGACCTGCCGCACTTCAACAAAGTAACCCAGGCCATCGAAGGCATCAGCCTGCTACCGATCGAGTCCAAGCGTTATCGCGCGGCGCTGGAGCAGTACAAGGCCTCCGGCTATGACGCGGCGGCCCTGCACGACCTGCACTTCTTCAAGAATTGCTCGTCAGTGGTCTCAATCGTTTCGTTACCCAAGGACTACAAACTGTCCTACATGGACCTGAACAGGCTCAAGACTCACCTCAACAGCCTGTTTCCCAATACCACGCTCAAGCGCTATGCGTTGGTGATCGGCGCTTCGGCCAACCTGTCGCTGACCACCCTGATCGCGAAAAGCCCCTGCCTGTCCGATGACTTCCTGACGCTGATCGTGGCGTTCATCAAGCGCTGCTTCGCCCGGACCGAATACCGTTTCGACGACACACTGGACAACGCCATTATCGAGTTCATCGTCAACGACGAGTTCAACGAAAGGAGCATCGACGCGTTACTCAACGAATACGAAAACCCGGCGAAGATCCTCGATACCAACTGGTACGCGATCAAACCGATGTACGAGAAGAAGTACCGCGAGCTGATCGACGACAAATCCAAGTTCGTCTCGATCAACGACATCCGCCTCTCCCGCGATAGCGTAAAGAAAGCAGTCAAATACCTGCGCGAAATTTACCGTCACCGCATCGGCAAAACACGGGTCATTTCGCTTAACCGTCACACGGGCAAAACCGAGCATTGAGCCTAATCCGCTGACAAGCCTGCTCTCCCAATGGAATGCACACTTCTGTGCAGGCTTTATGGGGGCAGGCTTGCCGGCAAATGGCTTGACCCGGTATGCCTGCCAAATCCTTAAATCAGATGGGATTTTTCGCTACGGCACTTCGCCATCCTTTATCGCTCGGTTACCGAGCTACCCACTCGCCAGCCATTGCGCACCAATAAAGAGCGTCAGATCAGACCTGCGCCCTGTCCTGGATCAATACCCAAGGCGCCACGACAACCGCCCAAAGAGGTGGATCGCGCTCAAGAAGATCCAGCGCCCGTGATTCAGCCACCTTGCTGACCTCCCCCGCAGCAAGCCAGGCAGCCACTTTATCGGCCTGATTTTCGGCCACTGCGTGCGCCACTTCGATCAAATCCAAGGGAGCTTCGACCCACAACAGGGCACCCCTCGCAAAGAATGGTTGCAATTCACTCCAAGTGATTGCGGCGGTTTCGCCAAGCAGTTTGGCATAGAGGGTGCTAGCTTCTTTCGTCATGGGTTTCACCAAAGAGAAAATCGGCGCAATCATAACGCCGCAATTTCGACAGACAAACCCAGATTTAAGTGGTTGATTGCACGACAGGTTCAGAAACGATCGGGGGTGCGGACGGACATGTGCAGCTCGCATGCTCAAGAAGCCGGTTAGATTCTGTATCTTTCTTTCAATTAAGCGACATCATACGGTTTTCCCCCCAGTAGCCAGCTTTTCAAGCGACAAACCGGCGCTCTACACTGTACCGGTACAGTTGCCAGGGGGATGACCGGGCGTTTCTAATCCGGTCCTGCAGCTTTGGCCGCCAGGATTATAAAAATTAAAACACAAGAGTGGAGCATCATGACTAAGGGTACTAAGCAGATTTCCAAGCTGTTTGCCGCATTGGTTCTGGCAGGGGTTGCCAGCCATTCGTTCGCTGCAGATACCATCAAGATCGGTATCGCCGGCCCTAAAACAGGTGCTGTTGCCCAATACGGCGATATGCAGTTCAGTGGCGCAAAAATGGCCATCGAGCAAATCAACGCCAAAGGCGGCGTTGATGGCAAGAAACTCGAAGCTATCGAATACGACGATGCCTGTGATCCGAAGCAAGCGGTCGCGGTCGCCAACAAAGTCGTCAACGATGGCGTGAAATTCGTTGTGGGCCACCTGTGCTCCAGCTCGACTCAACCGGCTTCGGACATCTACGAAGACGAAGGCATCATCATGGTGACCCCGGCCGCTACCAGCCCGGAAATCACCGCACGTGGCTATAAAATGGTCTTCCGCACCATTGGTCTGGACAGCGCCCAAGGCCCGGCGGCCGGTAACTACATCGCTGATGTCGTCAAACCGAAAGTCGTTGCTGTCATCCATGACAAGCAACAATACGGTGAAGGTATCGCGACCGCAGTGAAGAAAACCCTCGAAAGCAAAGGCGTGAAAGTCGCCCTGTTCGAAGGCATCAACGCTGGCGACAAAGACTTCTCGTCGATGATCGCGAAGATGAAGCAAGCCAATGTCGACTTCGTTTACTACGGCGGCTACCACCCTGAATTGGGTCTGATCCTGCGTCAGGCGAAAGAGAAAGGCCTGAAAGCCGGCTTCATGGGTCCAGAAGGCGTGGGTAACGCGTCGATCTCCCAGATCGCTCAGGATGCTTCCGAAGGCCTGCTGGTGACCCTGCCTAAATCTTTTGACCAGGACCCTTCCAACAAGGCACTGGTAGAAGCATTTGCGGCGAAGAAAGAAGACCCAAGCGGCCCGTTCGTATTCCCGGCTTACGCAGCGGTTGAAGTGATCGCAGACGGCATCAAGAACGCCAAGAGCGAAGACACCGCCAAAGTGGCTGCGGCGATCCGTGCAGGCACCTTCAAGACCCCGACTGGCGACCTGAGCTTTGATAGCAAGGGCGACCTGAAAGACTTCAAATTCGTGGTCTACACCTGGCACAAAGACGGCACAAAAACAGAAGCTCCGCTGAAATAACCGGCACGCTTGTGACTCACCCAAAGCCCACTGCATCCACAGTGGGCTTTGTTTTACAAGGTAACGGGAAGAGCGCTGCGCTATAGCACCTCTTCCTCCCTGAAAATCTTGAAACCGTCACCAGTGATTCACTGGGCTCACGTGAAACGTGGACAAATACCACGACGCGCGAGCGGGAAACGACTTCACCAGTGGAACACTCAGTAGGTTTTTAGGAGCGCTGTAATGCCTGAGATAGATGTCTATCACTTTTTCCAACAGCTGATTAATGGCCTGACCATTGGCAGCACCTATGCCTTGATCGCCATCGGCTACACCATGGTTTACGGGATCATTGGCATGATCAACTTCGCCCACGGCGAGGTGTACATGATCGGTTCGTACGTGGCGTTCATCGCCATCGCCGGCCTGACCATGCTCGGTCTGGACAGCTTGCCGCTGCTGATCACCGCCGCATTCGTCGCAAGCATCGTCGTCACCAGTGCTTACGGCTACGCCATCGAGCGTGTTGCCTACCGCCCGTTGCGCGGCAGCAACCGATTGATCCCGCTGATCTCAGCCATCGGGATGTCGATCTTTCTGCAAAACACGGTTTTGCTCTCTCAAGACTCGAAAGACAAATCGATCCCCAACTTGATCCCTGGCAACTTCGTGTTCGGCACCACCAGTACCCATGAGGTGGTGATTTCGTACATGCAGATTCTGATTTTCATCGTCACCCTGGTCGCCATGCTCGCACTGACCTGGTTCATCTCACGCTCTCGTCTGGGCCGCGCCTGCCGCGCCTGCGCTGAAGACATCAAGATGGCCAACCTGCTCGGTATCAACACCAACAACATCATCGCCCTGACCTTCGTCATCGGTGCCGCGCTGGCTGCGGTCGCTGCGGTATTGCTCAGCATGCAATACGGCGTGATCAACCCCAACGCCGGTTTCCTCGTCGGGATCAAGGCATTTACCGCCGCAGTACTGGGCGGCATCGGCAGTATTCCCGGCGCGATGCTGGGTGGATTGGTATTGGGCGTAGCTGAAGCCTTTGGTGCCGATATTTTCGGCGACCAATACAAGGATGTGGTGGCCTTCGCTCTTCTCGTCTTGGTGCTGTTGGTCCGGCCGACCGGCCTGCTTGGCCGTCCGGAGGTTGAAAAAGTATGACCAGGAATCTTAAATCGGCGTTTTTCAGCGCCTTGCTGGTGCTGGCAGTCGCCTACCCGATCCTCGGCCTCAAGCTGGAAATCGTCGGCGTCAATCTGGCTGTCATTGGCACCAGCACCACAACCTTGTTCGCCATTTTCGCCTGCGCTGTTGCGATGTTCCTGCGGGTATTGTTCCACGAACCTATCGCCGCGGCCTGGCGTTCGACGCCAAGCATGCCGCTGATTCCAGCCAAGGCCAGCAACTTCCTGACCCTGCCTTCGACTCAGCGCTGGATCATCCTTGGCTTGATTCTGGTGGCGCTGGTCTGGCCGTTCTTCGGCTCGCGCGGCGCGGTGGATATCGCCACTCTGATCCTGATCTACGTGATGCTCGGCCTTGGCCTGAACATCGTGGTCGGTCTGGCCGGTCTGCTCGATCTGGGTTATGTCGGCTTCTACGCCGTCGGCGCCTACACCTATGCCCTGCTCTCGCATTACTACGGACTCGGTTTCTGGATCTGCTTGCCGATTGCCGGGATGATGTCAGCGCTGTTTGGCTTTCTCCTCGGTTTCCCGGTGTTGCGTCTGCGCGGTGACTACCTGGCGATCGTGACCCTCGGTTTCGGCGAGATCATCCGTCTGTTGCTGCGTAACCTGACAGGCCTTACCGGTGGCCCGAACGGCATCAGTAACATCCCGAAACCGACCCTGTTCGGCCTGACGTTCGAGAAAACGGCGGCTGAAGGCATGCAGACCTTCCACGAGTTCTTCGGCATCGCCTACAGCTCGGTGAACAAGGTGATTTTCCTGTATCTGGTCGCGCTGTTGCTGGCCCTGCTGGCGTTGTTCGTCATCAACCGCTTGCTGCGCATGCCCATTGGTCGTGCCTGGGAAGCCTTGCGTGAAGACGAAATCGCCTGCCGCGCACTGGGTCTTAACCCGACCATCATCAAGCTTTCGGCCTTCACCCTTGGCGCCTGCTTTGCCGGTTTCGCCGGTAGCTTCTTCGCGGCTCGCCAAGGTCTGGTGACCCCGGAGTCATTCACCTTCATCGAGTCGGCGATCATCCTCGCCATCGTCGTGCTGGGAGGGATGGGCTCGCAACTGGGGGTAATCCTCGCCGCCGTGGTGCTGATCCTGATGCCTGAATTGATGCGTGATTTCAGTGAATACCGAATGTTGATGTTCGGCGCCCTGATGGTGCTGATGATGATCTGGCGTCCACAAGGTCTGCTGCCCATGCAACGTCCCCATATGGAGCTGCAGCGATGACCCGTCCGATTCTGCAAGTCAGCGGCCTGTGCATGCGCTTTGGCGGCTTGTTGGCGGTCAATGGCGTCGGCCTGACCGTTAATGAAAAACAAGTGGTGTCGATGATCGGTCCGAACGGTGCCGGCAAAACCACCGTATTCAACTGCCTGACCGGTTTCTACAAACCCACGGCGGGCAGCATCCTGCTCGACGGCGAAGCGATCGAAGGCCTTGCCGGCCATCAAATCGCCCGCAAAGGCGTGGTGCGTACCTTCCAGAACGTGCGTCTATTCAAGGAAATGACGGCAGTGGAGAACTTGCTGGTTGCCCAGCATCGTCACCTCAACACCAATTTCCTGGCAGGCCTGTTCAAAACCCCGGCGTTCCGCAAGAGCGAGCGTGAGGCGATGGAATACGCGGGGCACTGGCTGGAGCAGGTCAACCTCAAGGAGTTCGCCAACCGCCCTGCCGGCACCCTGGCCTACGGTCAGCAACGCCGTCTGGAAATCGCCCGCTGCATGATGACCCGCCCGCGCATCCTGATGCTCGACGAGCCGGCAGCCGGTCTGAACCCGCGCGAAACCGAAGACTTGAAAGCGCTGATCGGCGTGTTGCGCAATGAGCACAACGCCACGGTGTTGCTGATCGAACACGACATGAAGCTGGTCATGAGCATCTCCGACCATATTGTTGTGATCAATCAGGGCTGTCCCCTGGCAGACGGCACGCCTGCACAGATCCGTGATAATCCTGAAGTAATCAAAGCCTACCTGGGGGAAGCGTAAATGCTGCAATTCGAAAACGTTTCCACCTTCTACGGCAAGATCCAGGCCCTGCACTCGGTCAACGTCGAGATTCGTCAGGGCGAGATTGTCACCCTGATCGGTGCCAACGGTGCCGGCAAATCCACCTTGTTGATGACGTTGTGCGGTTCGCCGCGCGCTCACAGCGGCAGCATTCGCTACATGGGCGAAGAACTGGTCGGCCTGGACTCGTCGCAGATCATGCGTAAAAGCATCGCGGTGGTGCCAGAAGGCCGCCGTGTATTCGCACGGCTGACCGTGGAAGAGAACCTGGCCATGGGCGGGTTCTTCACCGCAAAAGGCGACTATCAGGAGCAGATGGATAAAGTCTTGCACCTGTTCCCGCGCCTGAAAGAACGCTTCAATCAACGCGGCGGTACCATGTCCGGCGGTGAGCAGCAGATGCTTGCCATCGGCCGTGCGCTGATGAGCAAACCCAAGCTGCTGTTGCTCGACGAACCGTCCTTGGGCTTGGCGCCGATCATCATTCAGCAGATTTTCGAGATCGTCGAACAACTGCGCCGTGATGGTGTAACGGTGTTCTTGGTGGAACAGAACGCCAACCAGGCCTTGAAGATCGCCGACCGTGCCTACGTGCTGGAGAACGGCCGTGTGGTCATGCAAGGCACCGGTGAAGAACTGCTGGTCGATCCGAAAGTGCGGGATGCCTATCTGGGCGGCTAAGCCTGCGCTTCAAAAAAAAAACGGCCTGCGGGCCGTTTTTTTATGCGCAACGCGCCACTCGGGACGGCTGCTTCAGAGCCGTTCCAATGCGGTGCTGCTGCGCTCGAACCAGCCCAAGAGGTAATCCGCCAGTACTTTCGTGCGTCGGGGCAAGCCGCCTTCATAGGGATGCACCAGATACAACGGTGAACTGCGTGTCTGATAATCGCGCAGCAGCCAGCGCAGGCGACCGTCATTGATCTCGGCATGCACCATGTAGGAAGGCAGTCGCGCTATTCCTGCACCCACCAGTGCGCCCTTCTTCAACAGGCTATAGTGGTTACTGGTAAAAGGACCGGCCACGTGCACGCGCATCAATTGGTGCTCTTGATGGTAGAGCCACTCCTCGCGCCCCTTGTAGTGGCTGTTTAGCAGGCAACGGTGCTCACTCAACGCCATGGGATGAGTCGGCTCCCCGCAACGCTCAAGATAGGCCGGGCTGGCACAGGTCAATTCCTGCATGGCCAGCAGCGGTTTGGCGACCAGGCGCTCATCGCTGCCTACGCTGGAGCGAATGGCCAGGTCGAATCCATCCCGGTGCAGGTCGCGAAAACCGTTGTTCAGCTCCAGTTCGACCTGCACCAGTGGGTACTCTTGGGAAAACTCCATCAGCAAACCTTCGAAAAACGTTTCGCCCAACGACACTGGCACCGTAATCCGCACCGCACCGGACACTTCATCCTGCAATCGGGCCAGTGCTTGCCGGGCTCGCTCGACCTGTGTGATCAGCGCCCTGGCTTGGGGCAACAGGGCAGCACCCGCTGCGGTCAGGCTCAAACGACGCGTGGTGCGATGCAGCAACACCACTGAGTAACTGGTTTCCAGAAACTTGATGCGCTTGGACAACTGGCCTTTACTGCACCCAAGCCGTTGCGCGGCCAAGGTAAAACTGCCCGCTTCGATCAAGACGGCAAACGCCGCCAGATCATCCATTTCACTCATTCAATTGTTTCCTTTTGAAAACCAAAGGTTGCCCATTAGCACGCTTATCGACGGGAAAAAGCCACCTTACACTGCAGCTTCATCCACTCTCTTAAAGGACTGCACGATGAAAATTCTCTTGATTGGCGCCAACGGAACCATTGGCTCAGCGATCTACCAGGAACTGGCCTCGCGTCACGAGGTCGTAAAAATCGGCCGTACCAGCGGCGATTTCCAGGTGGATATTAGTGACAGCGCCTCAATCAGAAAACTATTCGAACGGACAGGTTCATTCGATGCACTGGTGTGCGCGGCCGGGAATGTAAACTTCGTGCCCTTGGCAAAAATGACTGAAAAAGACTTTGCATTGGGTCTTCAGGACAAATTGATGGGCCAGGTCAATCTGCTGTTAATCGGCCGCGACTTTGCCAACGACGGTGCCTCGTTCACCTTCACCACTGGCATTACCAGCCACGACCCGATCCGTACTGGCGCGTCGGCCAGCCTGGTGAATGCTGCAATCGATGGTTTTGTTTGTGCAGCGGCCATCGAACTGCCTCGCGGCTTACGGGTAAATTCAGTCAGCCCGAACGTGGTGCTGGAGTCGATGGCGGGTTATGCGCCCTACTTCCGCGGCTTCAAGCCGGTTCCGGTAGCGGATGTGGCGCTGGCTTACGCGAAAAGTGTCGAAGGATTGCAGACGGGGCAGACCTATCACGTCGGCTGAAGCCCTTGTGATCAGGCAGCAGGGTCAGTACCGTGGCGCAACTTGTTTGGAGACCGACCATGTTCGCCGCCCGTTCCGTTTTGATGTTTGCCCTGCTGCCAGTCTTTGCCGGGTGTCAGATGTTCAACGCAAAGCCCGAGACCCCCAATGCCGGCCTGCCTCGTATGCAAGGCGACCTGATCGGCGAAGGCGGTCAGTTGCTGTTCCAGCCGTGCAATGAACAGCGCCGGTTTGTGGTCAAGGACGGTGGCAATACTGGCGTTCTCCAGGAAGCCGCAGGTCTGGCGGCTCGCAAAGGCAAGCTGTTCGCTGACCTGCGCGGCAGTTTCGCTGCGGGCACAACGCCCGGCACCGATGGGCAACTTAATCTGCAACAACTCTATCGTGTCGAACGTTCGGGGGCGTCCTGTGACGACGCCAACTTCAAACGCCTGACCCTGCACGCCAATGGCAATGGCCCGGCGTGGAACATCAACGTCAGCGGCAAGGGCATGGTCCTTGAGCGCGAAGGCAAAGAGCCGTTGGCCCTGCCCTTCCTTGAAGAGCAATTGCCGGATGGCCGTTTCAACCTGAGCAGCGAAGCCAATGATCAGCACATAGAGCTGTGGGTTGCGCCCCAGCGTTGTGTCGATCCTGTCGACGGTTCTGTGCAGCATTTAACCGCCGAATTGCGCATCAATGGGCAGATCCAGCGTGGTTGCGCCTATTACGGTGGCTTACGCAACGACTGATTCCGCCGGTTGGCCGCTTTTTGCCTGACGGAAACCCCGCGAACCGGCTTATAATTGCCGGTTCGCGTAAAGCTGGCCCGGATACTGGACCCTGTCATGTTACGAATCACCGAATTCAAGCTGCCAATCGATCACCCGGAAGAAGACCTGCGACCTGCACTCTTGCAGCGCCTGGGCATCGACAGCGATGAACTGCTCGACTTCACTCTGTTCAAGCGCAGCTACGACGCGCGGAAAAAATCCTCTGAGCTGTGCTTCATCTACACCATCGATTTCACCGTGCGTGATGAAGCCGCTCTGCTGCATACGTTCGCCGATGATCGTCACATCGGTCCGGCGCCGGATGTCAGCTACAAGGTCGTAGGACACGCACCAGAAGGCTTGAGCGAACGGCCGATCGTGGTCGGCTTTGGCCCCTGCGGGATTTTCGCCGGATTGCTGCTGGCGCAGATGGGCTTCAAACCGATCATTCTGGAGCGCGGCACTGAAGTCCGCCAGCGCACCAAGGACACGTGGGGCCTGTGGCGCAAGAATGTGCTCAACCCTGAATCCAACGTGCAATTCGGTGAAGGTGGCGCCGGAACCTTCTCCGACGGCAAGCTTTACAGCCAGATCAAGGACCCGAAATTTCACGGACGCAAGGTGCTGCACGAGTTCGTCAAAGCCGGTGCCCCCGAGGAAATCCTCTACGTCAGCAAACCGCACATCGGCACCTTCCGCCTGACCGGCGTGGTCGAACACATGCGCCATCAGATTGAAGCACTCGGCGGCGAAGTGCGCTTCCAGCAGCGAGTCACAGACGTCCTGATCGATAATGGACAGTTGCAAGGCGTGGTGCTCGGCAGTGGCGAGCAAATCAACTCGAAGCATGTGATTCTGGCGCTGGGACACAGTGCGCGTGACACCTTCCGGATGCTCCACAGCCGTGGCGTTTACATGGAAGCCAAACCGTTTTCGGTCGGGTTCCGTATCGAACACCCACAATCGCTCATCGACCGCGCACGCCTGGGCAAATACGCCGGCCACCCAAAACTGGGGGCGGCCGACTACAAACTGGTGCACCACGCCAAGAACGGTCGGTCGGTGTACAGCTTTTGCATGTGCCCTGGCGGCACCGTGGTGGCCGCGACTTCCGAGCCCCACCGAGTGGTCACCAACGGCATGAGCCAATACTCACGCAACGAGCGCAACGCCAACTCCGGGATTGTGGTCGGCATCACGCCGGAAGACTATCCAGGCGGCCCGCTGGCAGGGATCGAGTTGCAGGAGCGACTGGAGTCCCACGCGTACATTCTGGGCGGCAGCACCTATGAGGCGCCCGCGCAGCTAGTGGGCGACTTCATTGCCGGCAAGGCCTCCACCGCGCTGGGCAGTGTCGAACCGTCCTACAAACCCGGCGTAAAACTGGTGGACCTGGCCGACGCCCTGCCCGCTTACGCCATCGAAGCGATTCGTGAAGCGTTGCCGGCGTTCGACAAGCAGATCAAAGGTTTCTCACTGCACGATGCGGTGCTGACCGGGATCGAGACCCGCACCTCGTCGCCGCTGCGCATTACCCGTGACGCCACCCTGCAGAGTCTGAACGTCAAAGGTCTGTTCCCGGCCGGTGAAGGCGCCGGGTATGCCGGTGGCATTCTGTCTGCCGGGGTCGACGGTATTCGCGTTGCCGAAGCGCTGGCGCGGGATATGTTGGGAATCGTGGAGTAAACACCCATACGGGAGCGGGCCTGGATTCAAATCCCCGCCCGCAACACCCCTTCCGGCAAGGCCTCGCCCCGTTCGGCGCAGGCCGTCACGCTGTCGATCAATCCAGCCAAATCATAGCCTTGGGCCCGCAACCAGTCCTGATCGTAATAGGTCGTCGCGTAGCGCTCTCCTCCATCACACAAAATGGCCACGATAGACCCGGACTCTCCGGCGTTGACCATTTCCCGGGCCGCCAGCAGTGCACCGATCAGGTTGGTCCCACTCGAACCGCCTACCCGTCGGCCTAAACGCAGCGCGAGGTAGTGCATGGCCGCCAGCGACAAGGCATCAGGCACCTTGACCATCGCGTCGATCACCTTGGGCAGGAACGAGGCTTCCACCCTGGGCCGGCCAATGCCTTCGATCCGCGAGCCGCAGTCCAGGCGCAAGCTCGCGTCACCGCTCCGGTAATAGTCAAAGAACACTGACCGCTCGGCATCAGCGCACAACACCCGCGTGCAGTGCTGGCGATAGCGCACGTAGCGCCCCAGCGTCGCGGTGGTGCCCCCTGTGCCAGGACTTGATATCAACCAGCTGGGTTCGGGGTAACGCTCGAAGCGCAGCTGCTGGAAGATCGACTCGGCGATGTTGTTATTCGCCCGCCAGTCGGTGGCTCGTTCAGCATAGGTGAACTGATCCATGAAGTGCCCGCCGCTTTCATGGGCCAGACGCTCGGACTCGGCATAGATCTGCGTCGGGTCCTGCACCAAGTGGCTTTTGCCCCCATAAAAGGCAATTTGCGCGATCTTTTCCTGAGACGTGCTAGCGGGCATGACCGCAATGAACGGCAAACCCAGCAAGCGCGCAAAGTAGGCCTCGGAAATCGCCGTGGAACCGCTGGACGCTTCGATCACCGGGGCCCCGGCTTTAAGCCAGCCATTGCACAACGCATACAGGAACAGCGAACGCGCCAAGCGATGCTTGAGGCTGCCGGTCGGGTGACTGGACTCGTCCTTGAAGTACAGTTCGATGCCGGGCAAGCCGGGCAATTCCACAGGGATCAAATGGGTGTCGGCGCTGCGCTGAAAATCCGCTTCGATAATGCGGATCGCTTCACGGGCCCAGTGACGGTTATCGCTCATTATCAGGTTCTCTTTGAGTCAAACATGTTCAAGGGCACAACAACACGTTACACCCTGAGCCGCAGAGTAAAAGAAGTGGCTGCAGGCTGACTCACAACCAGAATCCGGACACCAATTCTAAGAAAGTTCCCACAAGTGCAACAGGTACAGTCGCGACGCAATTAGTTACATAACTGCTAGGCTTTTTTTGACTTCTACTCGCACGCACACATATATAACAAAAAAGAATATAACTTTTGTTTTAACAACTAACGGTAAGGGTTAGGGTGTCAGTCCTTTTGAACCATCATGGAGAGTGACCTTGCCTCTGCGTAGCACATTCACGCGTTTCTTTCAGATGGAAGCGGCCAGCGGCCTGTTACTGATCGCTGCGGCAGCGCTGGCCCTGATCATCAACAATTCACCCTTGGCCTGGTTGTACAACGGCCTGCTAGACGTACCCGTGGTTGCACAGGTCGGCGCACTGAAAATCGCCAAGCCTCTGCTGCTGTGGATCAACGACGGGCTGATGGCCCTATTCTTCCTGCTGATCGGGCTTGAGGTCAAACGCGAGGTACTGGAAGGCCATCTGTCCAAAGCATCGCAAATTGTCCTGCCGGGTGCAGCAGCAATCGGCGGCATGGTGGTCCCCGCCCTGATTTTCTGGGCCCTGAACAAGGACGATCCCTCAGCGCTCAGCGGGTGGGCAATCCCGATGGCCACCGACATCGCTTTCGCCCTGGGCGTGCTGGCGTTACTCGGCAAACGGGTGCCGGTATCGCTCAAGCTGTTCCTGATGACCCTGGCGATCATCGACGACCTGGGGGCGATCATCGTGATCGCGCTGTTTTACTCCGGCGAAATGTCGAGTTTGTCGCTGATGTTGGCAGCGCTGTCCATCGTCGCCTTGATTGCGATGAACAGATTGGGGGTGATCAAGCTCGGACCGTATCTGATTATCGGATTGCTGCTCTGGGTCTGCGTACTCAAAAGCGGCGTGCACGCGACATTGGCCGGTGTGGTGCTGGCTTTCTGCATCCCGTTGCGAACCAAAAATGCAGAGTCCTCGCCGCTGCTGACCCTGGAGCATGCGCTGCACCCGTGGGTCGCCTTTGGCATCCTCCCGCTCTTCGCGTTCGCCAATGCGGGCTTACCGCTCAGCGGCGTGACACTCGAGAGTTTCACTCATCACGTGCCAATGGGCATCGCTGCGGGCCTGTTGCTGGGCAAGACGCTGGGCGTGTTCGGCCTGACCTGGCTGGCGGTGAAAACCAGCATGGCCACGCTGCCGACCGGGGCGAACTGGGGGCAAGTGTTCGGCGTGTCGATTCTGTGCGGGATAGGCTTCACCATGAGTCTGTTTGTAGGCTCCCTGGCGTTCGTACCCGGCGCCAGCGAATACGCCGGCATGGACCGCATGGGCATCCTCACCGGCTCGATTCTCGCCGCGTTGATCGGTTACGCGATAACCGCCATGGCCAGTGGTAAAAACCATAAGGCCTGATACCTGGCGTACACCCGCTCAAAAAAAGACCCCGGCCAATAGCCGGGGTCTTTTTTATGGGTAACGTAAACGCTTTAACGCTTAGTGAGAAACACGGCTCGTGCCATTCACGCTCATGATGCGTACGCGCTCGCCGACCCGGAAAATTTCGTTTTCAGCAACTGCCTGCACATAGGCGCGCATGGTGCCGTCATCTTCGCGTACGGTAATTTCCACACCTTGCGTACGAGTCAGCCCCTCTTCCGAGGCAGCACCCAACATACCACCGGCTACCGCGCCAATGACTGCCGTGATAATACTGCCGCGACCACCACCGACCGCGCTACCCGCCACACCGCCGACGACTGCGCCAGCACCTGCGCCGATTGGGGTTTTGGTGCCTTCAATTTTCACCGGACGCAACGATTCGATGGTGCCCATACGTACGGTCTGTACTGTTCGGGCCTCATCGCGAGAGTAGGAATCCCCGGTCAGACTTGAGGAACAGCCGCCCAGTGTCAATGCCAAGGCAGAGACCGAAGCAACCAGCAGAACAGACTTACGCATAAGATCATCTCCAAAAGGACAGATAGCCATTAGACTCCGCGACAAGAACGCTGTCACGACCCCGCAGAGAGAAATTTACTTTCATTCAGCGGAAATACAGTAACGCGTTGTTCCTGATTGATAGACGGCTGTGCTGACATTTAATTCAACGTACTACCGCGAGAAAGGATGTTATGGACTATTTCATCATTGCAGTCGCCACCGTGTCCGCCCTGTACTTCCATTGGTGGCTGCACAGACGGATCAAGCGCTGGATGGATCGCGACCTGGCGTTATCACTGGCGGGCAGTGATCCCGAAAAGAGGACGTTCATGCTGCAGCGCCTGGAACAGGCGCAGCAGCAGAAAATCAAACGCCGCGATTTAGCCGCTTGGCTGCAAGCGGCTGCCGGGCAGGCTCCAGAGGTCCAGGCAGCGCAGAAAACGCCGCAAGGCGATTAAGGGGCCAGCCGCTCGCGAATCCACTGCTGGTTATCCAGACGATAATTCAGGCGGTCATGCAGACGGTTTGAACGACCTTGCCAGAACTCGATTCGTTCGGGTAACAAGCGATAGCCACCCCAATGTTCGGGGCAATGCGGCTGACTGTCGCTGAAGCGTTGTTCGGTGATTTTGAGCAACGCTTCAAGCTCGGCGCGGTCAGCAATGACCCGGCTTTGCGGGGATGCCCAGGCGCCCAGACGACTGCCCAGCGGGCGGACCTGAAAGTAAGCGTCCGAGTCTTCAGGGCTGACCTTGACCACTCGTCCCTCGATCCGGACCTGTCGCTCCAGAGTCGGCCAGAAAAACGTCATCGCGCCAAAAGGACGCGCTGCCAATTGCTGGCCTTTATCACTGTCGTAATTAGTGAAGAAGGTAAAGCCCAGCTCATCCAGCCCCTTGAGCAACAGAATCCGGCAATGCGGTCGCCCGTCTTCATCGACAGTGGCCACGGTCATGGCGTTGGCTTCTACCGGCGCCTGCTCGGTTTTCACCGCCTCGTCGAACCATTGGCGGAACAAGGTAAAGGGTTCGTCCGGCGCCAGGGCCTCGGTCAAACCATCACGGACATACTCACGGCGCATATCGGCCAACGCTCGGGTCATGACGTGCATCCTCGCTGAAAACCCCGGGACTCGGGGCTTACCTTAATTGGACTTGGCTTGGTCAGGGACTGGCTCAACTTTCTTCGCCGGTGCTGCAGCCTTGGTCGGGGCAGCCTTTTTAGCGGGTGCGGCTTTTTTCGTGGTCGATGCTTT
>ERZ1463038.2-NODE-2-length-63542-cov-33.985729_pt1 | contig 63542 bp, 55 predicted proteins | sample MGYA00564479_ERZ1463038 | MGnify/ENA primary metagenome ERZ1463038 (study PRJEB39244, sample SAMEA3635134) | Helicobacter pylori | study: EMG produced TPA metagenomics assembly of PRJEB11511 data set (Assembly of a 5300-year-old Helicobacter pylori...
CAAGCTACCGAAACCCGGTTGCTGCGCGTCGCGAAAATAGAGGTCGTAATGGCCGGCGGACACCGCCAACAAGGTCACCGGGGCGACATGGGCTGCCGCGCATGAACGCGAACAGCCCGTCAGGTGCACCGCCAGTTTCAGGTCGAGGTGTTCGAGTCGGGCGGCCAGCAGCAGGGCATCTGCCTTGGTGTCGGCCAATCCTTTGCCACAGCCCGCCGAGCCGGTGCAGGCGATCAAGTGGGCCAACGGTTGTTCGGGCGAGCAGATCAACCCGGCGGCCTGCAGCCCCGTCAGCACGTTCGCCGCGTGGTCACGGCGAACGTTAGGCAGTAACAGGCTCTGCCAGGGTGTCAGGCGCAACGTTCCGTCGCCCCATTCGGCCGCCAATTGCGCGACCGCGCGCAACATCGACGAGCCAAGTCGCCCCAGTGGCGCAGCACCACCGACGGCCACCAGACCGGCCACGTCCTGTGAATAAATGCCAAGATGCCGATTCGCAGGGGACTGCAATTGGCCCCCTGTAGGAGCGAGCTTGCTCGCGAGGCGGTGTGTCAGGCAAACCGTGTCAAGCCATTCGCCAACACGTTGGCTCCTACAGAAATCAACAGTCATGCGCTTGGCCACCGCCTGAAGAAACGCCTCGGTCGACATTTCAGCCAACAGATGGCGCATGCGCGTCTGCTCAGGTCGCGCCAGCTCAAGGAACGCGTCCAGCACCGCCACCACCAATTCATGAGCATGACTCAGCGGCACAGCGGCCAACGGCGCATCCTCGGCAGGGCAACCGGCCAGGCCGAACGCCATCAAGACGTCGTCGTCGATCATCCGTGCAGACAACCACATATCATGGGGATGCTCGAGCATCGCCAGTGCTTCGCCGCCATCCAGCGACAGGGCAAATTTAGGCGACAGGTCATGGAAACGAGGCGCGTTCTCCAGGGTGCCTAGAATCTGCGCGGCCAACGGCCGGCTGTCGAACAACTGCTGCGGGTCGATGCCTGCCGTCGGGCTGAGCATCAGGTTGCGCACATCGTCGCTTGCGGCAGTGGTCGGCCCCAGTCCTGCGTCCAATAGGATCGCGATCAAACCGTCCTGATCGGCACCGACCCCGCGAATCTGCAGGTTCGCGCGGTTCGTCGCCTCGATCACGCCCCCGGCATAACGCTGCGCCGCATCGGCCACCGCGCACGCCTGGGCGACCGTGATCGACCCGCCCGCCAGCTTGATCCGGCAAATGCCGCCGTCCAGCGCCGGGACGATGCGCAACAACCCCGGACAAGCCGAGGGGCGTAAAGAGATTGAGGTCGTGCGAGCAGGCATTGGCTCGTTCAATGGGTCACCCGGCAGAATTTGAAAAGGCGCTATAGCCCATTGGGCGCGGTATTATGCCTGCTTTGTCCGCAGGCATGAAAAGCCGGTCTGTCGGAAGTACTCATTAGTGGGCTGAGGAATGTACATGTCGCCGTGGCTGACAGTCGTGGGAATCGGTGAGGACGGCTTCAAAGGCTTGGGCAAGACGGCTCGCCGTGCACTGCTGCAAGCTGGGCAGGTGTTTGGGGGGCAGCGCCAGCTTGATCTGCTGCCCGCCTGCATCCGTGCCGAGCGCAGCCCGTGGCCCAGCCCGTTTTCCCTGAGTCCGGTGCTTGAGCAGCGCGGCACGCCGATTTGCGTGCTGGCCAGTGGCGACCCCATGTTGTTTGGCGTGGGCGCCAGCCTGGCGCGACAGGTCAGTGTCGATGAAATGCGCGTGCTGCCTGCGCCTTCGTCTTATTCGTTGGCCGCTGCGTGCTTGGGTTGGCCATTGCAGGATGTGGTCACCTTGTCGGTGGTCGCCCGACCGCTGGCGGCGTTGAACGCGCAGTTGCATAACGGTTTGCGCCTGTTGGTGCTGAGCAACGACGGCAGCAGCCCCGCCGCCATCGCCGAGCTGTTGCGCGCCCGTGGCTTCGGCCCGAGCCGGATGACCGTGCTGGAGCATTTGGGCGGAGACGCTGAACGCCGGGTCGAAGGCATCGCCAGTGAGTGGGTAGACCTGCCGATTGCGGCGCTGAATCTGGTCGCCATCGAATGCCGTGCTGAACCCGGTGCGCCACGCCTGTCCCTGCTGGCCGGGCTGGCGGACAGTGCCTTTGAACATGACGGTCAACTGACCAAACGCGATGTACGCGCCATCACCCTCGCCCGCCTGGCCCCGGCACCCGGTGAACTGCTGTGGGACGTGGGCGCGGGTTGCGGCTCTATCGGCATCGAATGGATGCGCGCGCACCCAAGCTGCCATGCTCTGGCGGTCGAAGCCGACGAGGGTCGCCAGTTACTGATCGAGCACAACCGCGACGCGTTGGGCGTGCCGGGCCTGCAATTGATTCGCGGTCGGGCACCTCAGGCGCTGCAAGGTCTGGAAGCGCCCGATGCGATTTTCATTGGCGGCGGCGTCACGCGTCCCGGCGTACTCGACACCTGCTGGCAACAGCTGCGCTCTGGCGGACGACTGGTGGCCAACGCCGTGACCCTGCAAAGCGAGACCGCGCTGATCAACTGGCGTGAACAGCACGGCGGTGAACTGACCCGCATCCATATCGCCCACGCCAAGCCACTGGGCGAATTCGATACCTGGCGCCAGGCCCTGCCCATCACCCTGCTTGAAGCGATCAAACCCTGATGCGCGCCGAAACCGCCGAACAGCCCGCTCCCTTGCGCAGTGGCTACACCACCGGTAGTTGCGCGACAGCCACCTGCCTGGCGGCGGCCCGTTTATTACTCGACGGCGAGGTGAGCGACGCAGTGGAAATCGTCTTGCCCAAAGGCAGGCAGGTGCAGATGCGCCTGGAGTTCTGCCGACCGTTTGCCGATGGCGCTGAAGCGGGCACGATCAAGGATGCCGGCGACGACCCGGATGTCACCCATGGCGCGCTGGTATTTTCACGGGTGCGACTGACGACCGAAACCGGCGTGCAATTCGTCGCGGGCCCCGGTGTGGGCACCGTTACCCGGCCCGGCCTGGTGTTGAATGTGGGTGAGCCCGCGATCAATCCGGTGCCGCGCAAGATGATCAGCGAACATTTGCTGCAGCTGGCTGATAAGACCGGGTACACCGGTGGTTTCGAAGTCACCCTGTGTGTCGAAGGCGGCGAAGCACTGGCGTTGAAAACCATGAACCCGCGCTTGGGCATTCTCGGTGGCCTGTCGATCCTCGGCACCAGCGGCATTGTCCGACCGTTTTCCTGCGCGGCGTATATCGCATCCATCCATCAAGGCATCGACGTCGCCAAAACCAATGGTTATCTGCACATCGCCGCCTGCACCGGCAACGCCAGCGAAGACACCATGCGCCGGGTCTACAACCTGCCGGAAATCGCCTTGATCGAGATGGGCGACTTTGTCGGCGCGGTGCTCAAGCATCTGCGCAAGGTGCCTGTGGATAAATTGAGCATTTGCGGCGGCTTCGGCAAAATCAGTAAGCTGGCGGCCGGCCACATGGACCTGCACAGCCGTCATTCCAGCATCGACCTGCCACAACTGGCCAAGTGGGCCGCGACCCTCGGTGCCGATGCGACGCTGCAACAGGCCATCCGCGAGGCCAACACCAGCCAGCAAGCGTTGGCGATGGCCAGCGCGGCCGGTATCGCCCTGGGCGATGAGGTATGCCGTCATGCCCGAGCGTTTGCCCGCAGTGTGGTGCCGGCACAGGTTCACGTGGAAGTGTTTGCCATCGACCGCCAAGGCGGGATCGTCGGTCAGGCAGGAGGCTGCGAATGAAGCGTCTGCTATTGCTCGGCGGCGTCACCGAGGCCCTTGCCATCGCGCGTCGACTGGGGCCGCAGCATATCTACAGCCTGGCGGGCGTGGGTCGGGTGCCGACTGATCTGGCGTGCCGGGTGCGGGTCGGTGGCTACGGCGGGGCTGATGGTCTGGCGCAGTTCATTCGCGCTGAACGCATCGATTTGCTGCTGGACGCGACGCATCCCTACGCGGCGCAAATCAGCCAAAATGCCGTGACCGCCGCGCACCTCAGCGGAGTCCCCTGCTGGGCATTGCGACGCCCGGCCTGGGCGGCACAACCTGACGATGACTGGCGCGAAGTCGGCGACTGGGCCGAACTGATCGCCGCTCTCGAACCCTTCACACGGCCGCTATTCACCCTCGGTCGCGAACCCTTGCAGCACCTGCACGAAATCCCCGGCCACCAGTTCTGGACCTTGCGCGCCCTGGACGACTACCCAGGCAACGAACGCTGCGAAGTGATCGGCGCCCGCGGGCCCTTTGTGCTGGACGACGAACGCGCCTTGTTCGAACGTCGGCATATCGACGTCCTGATCAGCAAAAACAGCGGCAGCAGCGCCACAGAGCCGAAGCTGGAGGTGGCGCGGGAGCGAGGGGTGCCGGTGTTGATACTGCGCAGGCCGGAGTTGCCGGGGGTGGATCGGGAGTTTTTAGATGTCAGCCAATTGCTGTCAGCGTTGGATGAGCACCATTTTTTGTAAAGGTTAGAGCGCATTTGAAGGTCGTTCCGACCTTATCGCAGCCTTCGGCAGCGCCTACAGTTTGAGAGGCGCCAAGGTTCTATTGCCTGCGATCGACCGCGAAGGGGTCGCAGGATCGATGTCAGTCACTGCGGCATCACACCACACTCGCTTCTTTTACTTATCCCGTTCATTCAGGCTAAATAGCGCCATTAATCGCTTACTGACACGGAAAGCACCTCCCATGTCCCAACGTCGGATGGCATTTGCCTGGATTGCCTGCTTTGCAGTGCTGTTCAACATGCTTGCCATGCCGCTTTCCGGGGCGGCGCCAAAGACGGCCAGCGAGCAAGTGTTGTGGGGCAGTTTCTGTACGGCCAGCGGCACTAAGCTGGTGGCGATTTCGTTGGGCAAGGCCGATCACAGTGCGCCGCACAACGATGATCACTCGACCATGCCGCATTGCTGGTGCTGCAGTGGGTCCGCACCGCTGGTGGCAATCCCTGCCAGCTTTGCCGCGTGGTATGCCTCTCAGCTTGAAACGCGAAAAACCCTTTCGATTCATTCCCCTGCCCCGCTGTCCCCACGCCAGCAATGGCCGAGCCTCAATCCGCGTGCTTCTCCGCTGGTTTGATCCGAGCCGTTGAATCAGCGCCATAGCCTCATGAGGCTGGGTGCATCGGAATCGATCCCGCTGGAGAATTACCATGATCAAGAAGATCCTTGTTGTGGCCGCACTGTTGCTGCCTGCCTGCTTTGCCAATGCCCACGAATACGCCGTCGGCGAATTGCACATCGCTCATCCGTGGTCCATGGAATTACCGCCCAACGCACCCACCGTGGCCGCGTATTTCGTCGTGCACAACAACGGTAAAAACCCCGATCGCCTGCTCAGTGTCGACACGCCCGTGGCCGGCAAAGCCGAGCTGCATGAACACCAGCATCAGAACGGTTTGATGAAGATGCAGCAGGTTCAGAGCGTCGACATCCCCGCTGGTGGCGAGGTGGCGTTTGCGCCCATGGGCTATCACGTCATGCTGCTCGGGCTTAAAGATAAGTCGACGCTCGTCGACGGCCAACGTTTCCCGCTGACGCTGCATTTCGAAAAAGCCGGTGACGTAACGGTCGAGGTTGCGGTGCAAAAGCACGCACCGGACGAGAATACCGACTCCATGCCCATGAATATGCACATGCAGTAACTGACTGACCTGCGTTGAACCACAGGCGCTCACCAGGCTTCAGGTCCTCCGTGCAGCCTCGCCCCAACGGGACGCGAGGCGCATGGCTGAGCCTGTTCGCCATGTTGATGATCTTTATCGGCCCGCTGATCTCCCAAGCGATGCCGATGGATCCGCACGCCGGTATGTCGATGCCGATGTCCGCGTCCATGGACATGACGGCAGACACCCCCGCCTGCCACAGCGCAGAACAGGCCACACCCTCGGTCGCGACCGATCACGTCATATGGGCCAAGTGCGGTTATTGCACACTGCTGTTCAGTTGCCCGGCACTGCCGCAAGCTCTGGCCTTTATCGCCGCTACCCCGCCAAAACCGACAGGCTTCTTTACCGCTGCAGCCCGCCAGGGTTATGCGCGGCAGACCACCTTCCCCAACGCCCGCACCCGCGCGCCACCCTCTTCAGTCCTGCTCTGACACCCTTATTGTTCACACCTGCATGCACCGCCTGAAGCGGTTGCAGGGAGTGACGATCCTGACTGATTGATGATGGAACGCTTATGTCCAGCTCCACTGCCAAGACTCGCCTGTCTACGATGCGAGTGGCTCCCCGCTTTACCCTGAACGAACCTCAACTGCGCATGAAGCACGCAGTCGCCGTACTGTGCGGTTGCATGCTCACACCTCTGGCGTTTGCACTGCCGACCCTTGATGAACCTCAGCAAGACGCCACCGAGATCAGCCCGACGGTGATCACGGCCATCGCCCCCAGCTCGCCGCTGACGATAGTGACCAACCCCAAAGATCCGCGGCAGCCGGTTCCGGCCAGCGACGGAGCGGATTACCTGAAAACCATTCCCGGTTTTACCGCCATTCGTGCGGGCGGGACCAATGGCGATCCGGTGCTGCGCGGGATGTTCGGCTCACGCCTGAACATCCTCACCAACGGCGGCATGATGCTGGGCGCCTGCCCAAACCGGATGGACGCGCCCACGTCGTATATTTCCCCGGAAACCTTTGACCGCCTGACCGTGATCAAGGGTCCGCAGACCGTGCTCTGGGGGCCAGGCGCTTCGGCGGGCACAGTGCTGTTCGAACGTGACCCCGAGAAATTCGGTGAGCTGGGCAGCCGGGTCAACGCCAGCGTACTGGCCGGATCCAATGGCCGTTTCGACAAGCTGATAGACGCCGCAGCCGGCGGTGAATTGGGTTACGCGAGGGTGATCGGCAACCAGTCCCACTCCGACGATTACAAGGACGGCAATGGTAATACCGTGCCGTCGCGCTGGGACAAGTGGAACGGCGATGTCGCGCTGGGTTGGACACCGGACGCTGACACGCTGGTGGAGTTGACGGCGGGCAAAGGTGACGGTGAAGCCCGTTATGCTGGGCGCGGCATGGACGGTTCGCAGTTCAAGCGCGAGAGCCTGGGGCTGCGTTTCGAGAAGTCCAATATCGGCGATGTTCTGGACAAGGTTGAGGCGCAGGTCTACTACAACTACGCCGACCATGTGATGGACAACTATAGCCTGCGCACGCCGTCTGGCACCGGGATGATGGCCGGGCCAATGGCATCGAACGTGGATCGCCGAACCCTGGGCGCGCGAATCAAGGCCACGTGGCGCTGGGCCGACGTGCAGTTGATCAGTGGCATTGATGCGCAGACCAACGAGCACCGCCAGCGCAGCGCTATGGGTATCGACGTCTATAAGGAGCTGCCGTGGACCAAGGATGCAGACTTCCACAACTACGGGGTATTCAGCGAACTGACGTGGTACGTCGCGCAGGATAATCGACTGATCACAGGGGCGCGCCTGGACCGTGCCTCGGCCAAGGATTACCGGAAAAGCAGCGGTTCGGGAATGACGGCCAAGGCGAACCCCACGGCCAACGAAACCCGCGCCGACACCCTGCCCAGTGGCTTTGTGCGTTATGAGCACGACCTTGCCGCAGCGCCTGCCACGCTCTACGTCGGCCTGGGCCATGTGCAGCGCTTTCCGGACTATTGGGAATTGTTTTCCCCCTCCTCAGGCCCGGCCGGATCACTCAATGCCTTCGATGCGATCAAGCCGGAAAAAACCACGCAACTGGATTTCGGCGTGCAATACCAACATGACGACTTGCAGGCCTGGGCGTCGGGTTATGTCGGTCAGGTCCGTGATTACATTCTGTTCAACTACACCACCGGCATGATGGGCACGACCTCTCAGGCCGAGAACATCGACGCCAGGATCATGGGCGGCGAACTGGGCGCGGCGTACCAGCTGACTTCCAACTGGAAAACCGATGCGACCCTGGCCTACGCCTGGGGCAAGAACAGTAGCGACGGCACGGCCCTGCCGCAAATGCCGCCACTGGAGACCCGTCTGGGCCTCAGCTACAGCCGCGACGCCTGGAGTGCCGGAGCTTTGTGGCGAGTGGTCAGCGCGCAGACCCGGGTCGACCTGAACAAAGGCAACGTGGTCGGCAAAGACCTCGGTGACAGCTCAGGGTTTGGCGTGTTCTCGCTGAATGGCGCCTACCGGATCAACAAGCACCTGAAGGTCAGTGCCGGCGTCGACAACCTCCTGGACAAAGCTTATGCCGAGCACCTGAACCTGGCCGGCAACGCCGGTTTTGGCTTCCCTTCAGACAACCCGCAGTCGATCAACGAACCGGGCCGCACGCTGTGGACCAAAGTCGACATGAGCTTCTAGACCACTGCGCCTCCAGAGGAGCGGGCATGCCTGCTCCTTTGTTCCATCTGAACCGTGTTGTAAATGATGTCGCCGGGAGCGCTACACATGAATAAATCAAACGTCTCCTTCTACAACCTTGCATGGCGCTGGCATTTCTATGCCGGCCTGTTCGTCGCACCGTTCATGATTCTACTGTCCCTGACCGGGATGATTTATCTGTTCAAGCCTCAACTGGACACCGTGATGTACAGCGATCTGCTGTACGTGACGCCAGGCCAGCATCGACTCAGTGCCGATGTACTGCAACAGTGGGTGCAAGTCGATTATCCGCAGGCGTATGTCAGCAAGTACCTGCCACCGTTGAACGCCCAAGGCAGCGCGCAATTCGTGATGCAGCAGGAAGGCCGCGAACTGAACGTGTTTATCGACCCGTATAGCGGGGATATTCTTGGCGAGCAGGATGCCAGGAATAACGTGCAGGCCATCGCCCGTGCTCTGCATGGCGAACTCATGATCGGCAAAGTCGGTGACCGGCTGATTGAACTGGCCGCGGGCTGGGGCATTCTGCTGGTGGTGTCGGGCCTGTACCTGTGGTGGCCAAGGGGCAAGTCCGGGTCAGGCGTGCTGTGGCCGCGGTTCAAGAGTCGCGGGCGCGTGCTGTGGCGAGACGTGCATGCGGTGACCGGTTTTTGGGGCGCCCTGTTGCTGCCTGTTGATGCTGCTCAGCGGCATGACCTGGACCGGCTTTTGGGGCAAGCAATTCGCCGATGTCTGGAACACCTTCCCGGCGGCGATGTGGAACGATATCCCCAAGTCCGACAAACAGGCCGGTGAGCTCAATACCGCGACCCGCCAGACCGTTCCTTGGGCTCTGGAAAACACGCCAATGCCACGGTCCGCTGACCATGCCGAACACATGGCTCACGGCGGCGGCATGTCGGCACCCGCTGCGCCCACGCTGTCGCTGCAACAGGTCGTCGACATCGCTACCGAGCATCGCATAGAGCCGGGCTACAGCATCACACAACCCGCCACCGCCGATGGCGTGTTCACCGTCTCAGTGTTCGCCGACGACCCGCGCAACGATGCCACCCTGCACATTGATCAGTACACCGGCAAGGTGCTGGCCGATGTGGGCTGGAAGGACTACAGCACGGTTTCCCGCGCCACGGAAATGGGGGTAATGCTGCATGAAGGGAAGTTCTTTGGCTGGATCAACCAGCTCATCATTTTCCTGATTTGCCTGATGGTGCTGCTCAGCGCCATCAGCGGGCTGGTGATCTGGTGGCAGCGTCGTCCGCAAGGTGGCCTGGGTGTGCCGCCGCTGCGCCATGACCTCCCACGCTGGAAAACCGCGATTATCATCATGATTGGCGTGGGGGTGGCGTTTCCACTGGTGGGGGCTTCGTTAGTGGGGGTGTGCCTATTCGATCGGATAGTTCTTTCGCGCTTTGCCAAATCCGTCGCTACGGCTTAGATTGCAGGTGTGGGCCCTGATACCTGGCGGGAGGGATTTTGATGAGTTCCTCCCCCGCCCGGTTTCAGGGCCCACTTTGCTATGGCAGGCAACACTTGTTGCAGGCTGCTCTCCCTTGGCATCGGGCCATCAGATCCCCTCCAGATCACGCACTGTTTGTACCCGCAACTGCGCACCAAGGGTTTTTCCCGGCACCATCGTGGTGCGCTCCTGCCATATTCAGCCGACATACCCCCCGCATATGCTCCATTTCCCGAGCTGGGCATAGCCTTTGCTAAGAAGCTTTCAGGTGTTCTGATTCGCCCTACTAAAAATTCCAAGTGAATGGAGATGGTCCTATGAAGCGTCGCAGTCTGATCAAAGCTTTCACCCTGTCCGCCTCGATTGCCGCAATGGGCATGACCTGGACTATCCAGGCAGCCGAAACGATCAAAGTCGGCATCCTGCATTCACTGTCCGGCACCATGGCGATCTCTGAGACCTCACTCAAAGACATGGCGTTGATGACCATCGACGAAATCAACGCCAAGGGCGGCGTCAACGGCAAAATGCTTGAAGCCGTGGTTGTCGACCCGGCCTCCAACTGGCCACTGTTCGCTGAAAAGGGCCGTCAGTTGCTGACCCAGGACAAGGTCGCGGTGGTCTTCGGCTGCTGGACGTCGGTCTCGCGTAAATCGGTATTACCGGTGTTCGAAGAACTCAACGGCCTGCTGTTCTACCCTGTGCAATACGAAGGCGAAGAAATGTCGCCTAACGTCTTCTACACCGGTGCGGCGCCTAACCAGCAAGCCATTCCGGCCGTTGAATACCTGATGGGCGAAGAAGGCGGCAGCGCCAAGCGCTTCTTCCTACTGGGCACTGACTACGTCTACCCACGCACCACCAACAAAATTCTGCGGTCGTTCCTCAAGTCCAAAGGCGTTGCCGACAAAGATATCGAAGAGGTTTACACCCCGTTCGGCCACAGCGATTACCAGACCATCGTGTCGAACATCAAAAAATTCTCTGCCGGTGGCAAGACCGCTGTGATCTCCACGGTCAACGGCGACTCCAACGTGCCGTTCTATAAAGAGCTGGCCAACCAAGGCCTGAAAGCCACCGACGTGCCGGTTGTTGCGTTCTCGGTCGGCGAAGAAGAACTGCGCGGTATCGACACCAAGCCGTTGGTGGGCAACCTCGCGGCCTGGAACTACTTCGAATCCGTACAGAACCCGGTCAACACCAAGTTTGTCGCGGACTGGAAAGCCTACGCCAAGAAGAAAAACCTGCCGGGCGCTGACAAAGCGGTGACCAACGACCCGATGGAAGCCACTTATGTCGGCATCCACATGTGGGCGCAAGCGGTCGAGAAAGCCAAATCGACCGACGTCGACAAGGTCCGCGAAGCGATGGCCGGCCAGACTTTCGCCGCACCGTCGGGCTTCACCCTGACCATGGACAAGACCAACCATCACCTGCACAAACCGGTAATGATCGGCGAAATCCAGGACGACGGTCAGTTCAACGTGGTCTGGCAGACCAAGGAACCGATCCGCGCGCAACCGTGGAGCCCGTACATCCCTGGCAACGACAAGAAGCCGGACTATGCAGTGAAGAGCAACTAAGTCGGTTTGATTCCTGATTCAGCTCGCCTTGCAGGAGCTGACTTGTCTGCGAAGGCCATGCGGCGCGGAGTGCCTGACCGACCGCGTTGTCTGGCCTTCGCGAACAAGTTCGCTCCTACAAAGTCCGTGGATGAACGTGAGACACCAATATGCCCACTGCCTTTTACCGCTTCATTCTCGCTGTGGCGCTGCTGCTGCCCTTTGCAGCCCATGCCAGTGATGCTGGCGACTTCGTTGCGGCCGATTCCGGGCAACAAGCCAAATTGCTTGAAGCGTGGGCCGCACAGCCCGATCCGGCACGTGTCGAGTTGATCAATAGCCTGCAACAAGGTCAGATTACCGTCGACGGTGAAACCAAAACCCTCCGTCTGAATAACCGACTGCGCGGGCTGGTCGACACCGCCCTCGCCAGTCACCAATTACTCGCCGCAGACGCCAAGCTGCGTCTGGGCGCCGCGCAACACCTGCAAAAAAGCGCGAAACCGGCGCAACTGAAATTCCTGGATCGGCAGCTTGCGAGCGAAACCAACGCCGACGTACACACCGCCTTGAGCCTGGCGCTGGCCAATCTGCAACTGGTCGATGGCGACCCGGCCGTACGCTTGGCAGCCGTCCGCTTACTGGGTGAAACCGGCGACCCATTGGCCCGCACACGCTTGGAAACCCTGCTCGACCCCGCCGTCGAAACCGATGCGGGTGTGCGCACGGCGGCCGAAACCAGCCTGGCGCAAGTCAAACGCAAACTGCTGATCGGCGAGATCCTCGGTCAGGCATTCAGCGGTCTGTCGCTGGGCTCGATTCTGTTGTTGGCCGCGCTGGGACTGGCGATCACCTTCGGCCTGCTGGGCGTGATCAACATGGCTCACGGCGAGATGCTGATGCTCGGGGCCTATTCCACTTATGTCGTGCAGCTGATGTTCCAGCGTTATGCGCCAGGAGCATTGGAGTTCTATCCAGTGGTCGCGCTGCCGGTGGCGTTCTTCGTCACGGCGGTTATCGGCATGGCGCTAGAGCGCACGGTGATTCGCCATCTGTATGGCCGACCTTTGGAAACCCTGCTCGCCACCTGGGGTATCAGCCTGATGCTGATCCAGATGGTTCGCCTGGTATTCGGCGCGCAGAACGTTGAAGTCGCCAACCCCGAATGGCTATCGGGCGGGATTCAAGTACTGCCCAACCTGGTGCTGCCCTACAACCGGATTGTGATCATCGCCTTCGCGCTGTTCGTGGTGGCCCTGACCTGGCTGCTGCTGAACAAGACCCGTCTGGGTCTGAACGTGCGCGCCGTCACTCAGAACCGCAACATGGCCGCCTGCTGCGGCGTGCCCACCGGGCGCATCGACATGATGGCCTTCGGTCTTGGTTCAGGCATCGCTGGCCTGGGTGGCGTGGCCTTGAGTCAGATCGGCAACGTCGGCCCGGACCTGGGCCAGAGCTACATCATCGACTCGTTCCTGGTCGTGGTGCTGGGTGGGGTCGGTCAATTGGCCGGTAGTGTGATGGCGGCCTTCGGGCTGGGCATCGCCAACAAAATCCTCGAACCGCAGATCGGCGCCGTACTCGGAAAGATCCTGATCCTGGCGCTGATCATTCTGTTTATCCAGAAACGTCCGCAAGGGCTCTTCGCACTCAAAGGACGGGTGATCGACTGATGAACCAGACTCTTATGGTGACGGCCGCGCAAAAGGCCGGCCCGAAAATCACCCTGGCCCTCTGCGCAGTCGTGCTCGTGCTGCTGGTCGCACTGGCACTGTTGTCGTTACTGCCAGCCGATAACAGCCTGCATGTCTCGGCTTACACCCTGACGCTGGTGGGCAAAATTCTGTGCTACGCCATCGTTGCCGTCGCGCTGGACCTGGTCTGGGGTTACGCCGGGCTGCTGTCGCTGGGACACGGACTGTTCTTCGCCCTCGGCGGTTATGCCATGGGCATGTACCTGATGCGCGAAGCGGCAGGCGATGAGTTACCTGCATTCATGACCTTCTTGTCATGGACCGAACTGCCCTGGTACTGGACCGGGACCAATCACTTCCTCTGGGCCATGTGCCTGGTGGTCTTGGCCCCCGGCTTACTGGCGTTGATCTTTGGTTTCTTCGCCTTCCGCTCGCGGATCAAGGGCGTGTATTTCTCGATCATGACCCAGGCCCTGACCTTCGCCGGGATGCTCCTGTTCTTTCGCAACGAAACCGGCTTCGGCGGCAACAACGGCTTCACCAACTTCCGCAGCATTCTGGGCTTCAGCATCAGTTCGCAGGGCACCCGGGCAACCTTGTTTCTGGCCACCGTGGTCCTGCTGGTGGGCAGCCTGTTTGTCGGCTGGCGTCTGGCGCAAAGCAAATTCGGCCGGGTCTTGACCGCGCTGCGTGACGCCGAAAACCGCCTGATGTTCTGCGGCTACGACCCGCGCGGTTTCAAGCTGTTCGTCTGGGTCCTGAGCGCAGTACTGTGCGGCCTGGCCGGGGCGCTATATGTGCCGCAAGTCGGCATCATCAACCCCAGCGAAATGTCGCCGACCAACTCCATTGAAGCGGCCGTTTGGGTCGCCTTGGGCGGACGTGGCACGCTGATCGGCCCGCTGCTGGGCGCCGGACTGGTCAATGGCATGAAGAGCTGGTTTACCGTGGCCTTCCCCGAGTACTGGCTGTTCTTTCTCGGTGCGCTGTTTATTGGCGTGACGTTGTACCTGCCCAAAGGCGTGATTGGCCTGCTGAAGAAAAGGGGCGAGCAATGAAAACCACACCGACACCCGCCTTCATGCTCGAACCGATCCTCGATCCGAATTCAGACGCGGGCACCAGCCGGGATGCCATCGGCCTCGGCCAGCGTGCCGAAGAAGGCCTTAACACGCGACACGGCACGATCCTGACCCTGGAAGACATCAGCGTCAGCTTCGATGGCTTCAAGGCGTTGAACAATTTGAACCTGTACATCAGCGTCGGCGAGCTGCGCTGCATCATCGGTCCCAACGGCGCGGGCAAAACCACGCTGATGGACGTGATCACCGGCAAGACTCGCCCAAGCCACGGCAAGGCCTGGTTCGGCGAGACCCTGGACCTGACGCAGATGAGTGAAGTGCAGATTGCCCAATCGGGGATCGGCCGTAAATTCCAGAAACCAACGGTGTTCGAAGCCTTGAGCGTGTTCGAAAACCTGGAGCTGGCGCAGAAAACGGACAAATCCGTGTGGGCCAGCTTGCGTGCACGCCTGACCGGCGAGCAGCGCGACCGTATCCATGAAGTGCTGGAAACCATCCGCCTGACGTCTTCGATGCATCGTCCGGCGGGGCTGCTGTCCCACGGTCAGAAGCAGTTTCTGGAGATCGGCATGCTGCTGGTCCAGGACCCGCAATTGCTGTTGCTCGACGAACCCGTCGCAGGGATGACCGACGCCGAAACCGAGTTCACCGCCGAGCTATTCAAAAGCCTGGCGGGCAAGCACTCATTGATGGTGGTGGAGCACGACATGGGCTTCGTCGGTTCGATAGCCGATCACGTCACCGTCCTGCATCAAGGCAGCGTACTGGCTGAAGGGTCGCTGGACGATGTGCAGACGAATGAACGGGTGATTGAAGTGTATTTAGGGCGATAACGCACATTCCTGCACATCTATTTGCTTGAGAACTTACCTATGCTGCAAGTCGACAAGCTCCACCAGTATTACGGCGGTAGCCATATCCTTCGCGGCCTGTCTTTCGACGTGAAAATCGGAGAAGTAACGTGCTTGCTCGGCCGTAACGGCGTGGGCAAGACCACGCTGCTCAAAGTCCTGATGGGGCTGCTGCCTTCCAAGGAAGGCGTGGTGCAATGGGAAGGCAAGGTCATCACCGGTTTTAAACCCCATCAACGGGTGCACGCGGGCATCGCTTACGTACCTCAGGGCAGGGAAATTTTCGGGCGTCTGACCGTAGAAGAAAACCTGCTCATGGGCCTGTCACGTTTCCCTGGCTCCGAGGCCAAGGAAGTCCCGGCATTTATCTACGAGCTGTTTCCGGTGCTCCTGCAAATGAAACAACGACGCGGCGGCGATCTGTCCGGCGGTCAGCAACAGCAACTGGCCATTGGCCGCGCGCTGGCCAGTCGCCCTCGCCTGCTGATCCTCGATGAGCCGACTGAAGGCATCCAGCCCTCGGTGATCAAAGAGATCGGCGCGGTGATCAAACAGCTCTCGGCACGTGGGGACATGGCGATTTTGTTGGTGGAGCAGTTCTATGACTTTGCTGCCGAGCTGGCCGATCAATACCTGGTGATGTCCCGTGGCGAAATCGTCCAGCAAGGCCGTGGCGAGGACATGGAAACGCAAGGGGTTCGTGGTCTGGTTACAATTTGATGCGCCAATCCGCTAAGGTGCGGTCTCCCTGCATACCTCATACACATAACGACGAATGAACCTTCCTGCCCACACCGCGCTGTTCACCCCCAGTTGGCATGCCGAGCTGGAGCTGGGCTATGGGCGTTTCGGTGACAGCACACGGCCCGTCATGCGTCGGCATCAAGGCCCGCTACGGGTGCAAAAACACCTGTATGCCGAAGGTCCGCAGGTCTGTCAGCACATCATTGTTCACCCTCCGGGCGGGATTGCCGGCGGGGATCGACTCGATATTTGCGCCACCGTCGGTAAAAACGCGTGGGCACAACTGACCAGCCCCGGCGCCGCCAAGTGGTACCGCGCCGCAAGCCCGGCATACCAGCAGCTGGAACTGCGCGTTGAAGCGGGCGCCACGCTGGAATGGCTGCCGCAGGAAACCATCGTCTTTAGCGCCGCCCAGGCCGAGTTGACCACGCATATTGAGCTGCAAGGCGATGCGCGGCTGTGCTACTGGGACATGGTTGCGCTGGGTCGCCCGGCCAGTGGCGAGCGTTTCGACCTGGGCCATTTTCAATCGCAGCTGGATATTCGCCGCGATGGCCAATGGCTGTGGCACGAACGCCAGCGAATCATAGGCGGCGATGGCCTGCTCGATTCGCCCATCGGCCTGGATGGCAAGCCGGTTTTTGCCACGCTGCTGATGACCGGCGAGGCCAGCAGTGAGTTGCTGGAAACCTGCCGCAACCTGCAAAACCCGGTACGCGGTAACCTGACCCAATTGCCCGGCCTGTTGGTCGCCCGCTGCCTGGCTGACGAAGCCCTGCACGCACGCGCCTGGCTGATCGAGTTATGGACGCTGCTGCGCCCGGCATTGCTCGGGCGCGAAGCGGTTGCACCTAGAATATGGAGCACCTGATGCAGGATCTTCACGCAATTTTAAAGCACGACCGCTTCGCGGCCGATTGCAGGCAAGCCAGCGCCTACAGGATCGCGGCGGCCTGACCCATTTGAAACGGATTAAACAATGGACCTGACACCACGCGAAAAAGACAAACTGCTGATATTCACCGCCGGTCTGGTTGCCGAACGGCGTTTGGCCAGAGGGGTAAAGCTCAATTACCCGGAAGCCATGGCCTACATCTCCGCCGCACTGCTGGAAGGCGCCCGTGATGGCAGAACCGTTGCCGAGCTGATGCATGTCGGCACCACCCTGCTCAGCCGCGAACAGGTGATGGAAGGTATCCCGGAAATGATCCCGGAGATCCAGGTCGAAGCGACCTTTCCTGACGGCACCAAGCTGGTCACCGTACACCAACCGATTGTCTGATTTTTGACCCTGCGAGCCCTGTAATGACATACCTCATTCGTGACGCAGTGGAAGCCGACCTTGCCGGCATCCGCGATATCTACAACGACGCCGTGCTCAACACCACGGCCATCTGGAACGAACAAGCAGTCGATCTCGCCAATCGCAAGGCCTGGTTCGACGCTCGCCAGACTCAGGGCTACCCTATTTTGGTGGTAGTCGATGCGGCTGACGAGGTACTGGGTTACTCCTCGTTCGGCGACTGGCGTCCGTTCGACGGCTTCCGGCATACCGTCGAGCATTCGGTTTACGTGCGCGCCGACCAACGTGGTAACGGCCTCGGCCCGCGACTGATGCAGGCACTGATCGAACGTGCAAAGGCCTGCGACAAACACATGATGGTCGCCGCTATCGAAAGCGGTAATACCGCCTCGGTGCACCTGCACGAGCGCCTGGGTTTCGCGGTCACAGGCCAGATGGCGCAGGTCGGGACCAAGTTCGGTCGCTGGCTGGACCTGACCTTTATGCAACTGAACCTGTCACCGGATGCCCCGGCTCCCGCACCCCATCAGGAGTAACACCGCCATGAACGCCGCCCAGTTACGACGCGTCACTGCCGAAAGCTTTGCCCACTATCGCCAAGGTCTGGTCGAGTTGCTGCTGGACGCCGTCAAGCAAGGCGCATCGGTGGGGTTCATGGCCAATCTCTCGGCCAGTGAGGCCTACACCTATTTCGACGGGGTGCGTGCAGCGCTGGAAAAAGGCAACTTACTGCTGTGGGCAGTCGTTCAGGAAGAGCAGGTGCTGGCCAGCGTGCAACTGTCGCTGTGCGAGAAACAGAACGGCCTGAATCGCGCCGAAGTACAAAAACTGCTGGTGCTCAGCGTCGCGCAACGGCGAGGGTTGGGCGGACAGTTGATGGGGGCAGTCGAGTTGGCGGCGCACCAACACAAGCGCGGTCTGCTGTACCTGGAAACCGAGTCCGGTTCGCCTGCTGAAAACTTCTATCGCTCGTTGGGCTACACCTGCGCCGGCAAGTTGCCCGATTACGCGTGCAACCCCGACGGTGAATACAAAGCGACAGCCATTTATTACAAAACTCTGGCGAGGAAGACCGAATGATCCCTGGCGAATACCAGATCCAGCCCGGCGATATCGAACTCAATGCCGGCCGTCGCACGATCAACCTGAACGTCGCCAACAGCGGTGACCGGCCCATTCAGGTGGGCTCGCACTATCACTTTTTCGAAACCAACGACGCCCTGACCTTCGACCGGATGGCCAGCCGTGGCATGCGCCTGAACATCCCCGCTGGCACCGCCGTGCGCTTCGAGCCCGGCCAGTCGCGGGATGTGGAGCTGGTCGACCTGGCCGGCCACCGCCGGGTGTTCGGCTTTGCCGGTCGGGTCATGGGTGAGTTGGATTGAAATGATTCATTTCGCCAGACCGACATTTTTCATCTGAACGGACGCCTTCGCGGACAAGCCCACTCCCACAATGGATTGCGTTTCACCTGTAGGAGCGGACTTGTCCGCGAAGAGGCCGGTACAGGCACCGAACGAACCAAGGGATCGCCATGAAGATTTCCAGACAAGCCTACGCCGACATGTTCGGCCCCACCGTTGGCGACCGCGTGCGGCTGGCCGATACCGAGCTGTGGATCGAAGTCGAGAAAGATTTCACCACCTATGGGGAGGAAGTGAAGTTTGGCGGAGGCAAAGTCATTCGTGACGGCATGGGCCAGGGCCAATTGCTGGCGGCCGAGGTCGTCGATACCTTGATTACCAACGCCCTGATCATCGACCACTGGGGCATCGTCAAAGCAGATGTTGGCCTGAAGAACGGACGCATTGCCGCCATCGGCAAAGCCGGCAATCCGGATATCCAGCCTGACGTCACCATCGCGGTCGGCGCCAGCACCGAAGTGATTGCTGGCGAAGGCATGATCCTGACTGCCGGTGGCGTCGACACCCATATCCACTTCATCTGCCCGCAGCAGATCGAAGAAGCCTTGATGAGCGGCGTGACCACCATGATTGGCGGCGGCACCGGCCCGGCCACGGGCACCAATGCGACCACGGTCACCCCAGGGCCGTGGCATCTGGCGCGCATGCTGCAAGCTGCCGATGCCTTCCCGATGAACATCGGTTTCACCGGCAAGGGCAATGTCAGCCTGCCCGAACCCCTGATCGAGCAAGTCAAGGCCGGGGCCATTGGCCTCAAGCTGCACGAAGACTGGGGCACCACGCCGGCCGCCATCGACAACTGCCTGAGCGTGGCCGATCAATACGATGTGCAGGTGGCGATCCACACCGACACGCTCAACGAATCCGGCTTTGTGGAAACCACGTTGGCCGCGTTCAAGGGCCGCACCATTCACACCTATCACACCGAAGGCGCGGGTGGCGGCCATGCCCCGGACATCATCAAGGCCTGCGGCTTTGCGAATGTATTGCCCAGTTCGACCAACCCGACCCGTCCGTTCACCAAAAACACCATCGACGAACACCTGGACATGCTGATGGTTTGCCATCACCTGGACCCGAGTATTGCCGAAGACGTGGCGTTCGCCGAAAGCCGCATCCGCCGCGAAACCATCGCCGCGGAGGACATCCTGCACGACCTCGGCGCGTTCTCGATGATCAGCTCCGACAGCCAGGCCATGGGCCGCGTCGGCGAAGTGATCATGCGCACCTGGCAAACCGCCGACAAAATGAAGAAGCAGCGCGGCCCGCTGCCTGAAGACGGCCCCGGCAACGACAACTTCCGCGCCAAACGTTACATCGCCAAATACACCATCAACCCGGCGATTACCCACGGCATCAGCCATGAAGTGGGCTCGATCGAAGTGGGTAAATGGGCCGATCTGGTGCTGTGGCGTCCTGCGTTCTTCGGGGTAAAACCCAGCCTGATTCTGAAAGGTGGCGCCATCGCCGCCAGCCTGATGGGCGATGCCAACGCCTCGATTCCGACGCCGCAGCCCGTGCATTACCGACCTATGTTCGCCAGTTACGGTGGCTCGCTGCACGCCACCAGCCTGACCTTCATCAGCCAGGCGGCGCTTGATGCCGGGATCCCCGAATCACTGGGCCTGAAAAAGAAAATCAGCGTGGTAAAGGGCTGTCGCAACGTAAAAAAAACCGATCTTATCCACAATGACTACCTGCCAAAAATCGACGTCGATCCACAGACGTATCAGGTCAAGGCCGATGGCGTGTTGTTGTGGTGCGAACCCGCTGCAGTGTTGCCCATGGCACAACGGTACTTTCTATTCTGATGCCGTTGGTTTCGATGCGGCCTGTTTTGAAGCGTTAACAGGCCGCCCGGAACCTGGCAGTGCTTGAAACGAGACAAAGACGCTAAGATGCGCCACCTCATTTATAGCTGCCCAGCAAGGTAACCGGCCATGCGCCTCTCTGAATTCATCGTCCAACAGGTTGACCGTATAGTCGATGAGTGGGAAAAGTTCGCAAAAACCATAAAGCCTGCAGCCGACTCGATGAACCGAATCGAGCTACGTGACCACGCCAAAACGATTCTGCTGGCGGCCGCCCGGGACATGACCACCTCGCAGACTGCAAGCGAACAGGCGGCCAAAGCGAAAGGCGAAGGCCCGGAAAAATCCCCGACACTGGATCAGGCAGCCGCCAGCCATGGCGAGTTGCGTCATAACGTAGGCTTTGATTTAGTGCAGATGACGTCTGAATTTCGTCATTTGCGTGCCAGCGTGATTCGATTATGGGTCGCCAGTCTGGAGTCGCCAGATCTGACGTACTTTCAAGACATGATTCGCTTCAACGAAGCCATCGATGAAGCGCTGGCCGAGTCCACCGCGGCCTATGCCGAGCAAGTGACACGCTCACGGGATATCTTCCTGGCGATTCTGGGACATGATCTGCGCACGCCTTTGCAAGCGGTCAGCATGTCCACAGAACTGCTGGCGCGTAAGCTCGACCTCGATGAAAGCGCGCAGGCTTATGTGGCACGCATTAAAGGTGGCACCCGGCACATGGGGGCGATGGTTCGGGATTTACTCGAGTTCGTGCGCAGCCGTCTGGGTGCCAGCTTGCCGGTCGAGCGTAAGCCCATGGACATGGCCAGCGCCTGTCGCGAGGCCATCGCAGAAGCCTGCGCCGGTCAGCCGCACTGCGATCCAAGTCTTGTGGTCAGCGGTGATACCCACGGTGAATGGGATCGCGGGCGCATCGATCAATTGCTGCAAAACCTGATTGGCAATGCGCTACAGCACGGCTCCAACAACCGCAAAATCAGCCTGACCCTCACTGCCGATGAGCACGACGTTACCCTGCTCATGCACAACTTCGGCGAGCCTATTGCGGAGGATGCGATCGCAACGATTTTCGACCCGCTGGTACGCAGCGCCAGCGAAGTCGTCGGCCAACCATCGACCAGCCTTGGGCTGGGGCTGTTTATCGTCAGGGAAGTGGTCAATGCCCATCAGGGCAGTATCAAGGTCACGTCGAACAGTGACGATGGCACGACGTTTACGGTGACTTTACCGAAGCATTGAGTGCCTGATTGAGCGCTTCGCCAACACGTTGGCTCCTACAGTGGGAACGTGAACTACTGTAGGAACATCCGGGCCGCACAGCCTCGTTGGCGAGAGTTCCAGACTACTCCAGCAAAAACCGCCCCAAGCGCTGCTTGAGCATGCGGTTCTCGGCCCGTAAAAGCTCGACTTCGTCCAACAGATCCAGCGCCACAGCCACCCCTTGCCATTCCAGATCCAAGTCACGCTGCAATTTCAGCGCTCGCTTGGCGACCGCCAGGGCGTGGGCGTCGAACAACCAGTCATCCGGCTTTTGCCCCTGAGGTTCGAGGATGCCGTGTTCGACGATTTCGATCACGTAGGCAGCCGGTATCTCGGTTACCTGACAGAATTCCTTCATATCCAGCTCTACGATCAGGGTGCTGCTCATGATCAGTTACTCCATTGGACCCGCGGATCAAAGGCGGCTTTTTCAGCCAGGCTTTGCCAAATCGCCTTGGTTTCTTCGTCAGAAAACGTGGGCATGACGACTTTAAGCTGGGCGTAGAGATCACCCCGCAGCCCCTTTTTGTCGACCAAACCATTGCCTTTGACGCGTAAGCGCTGACCGCTCTGGCTGTCCGGCCGGATGGTCAGGTGGATCTTGCCAGTCAGGGTCGGCACCGCGACTTTGGCACCCAGAGCAGCTTCCCATGGGGTCAACGGTACGGTGATGATCAGGTCATGACCTTCGACATCGAACAACGGATGAGGTGCCAGACGGATGATCAGGTACAGATCACCGTTGGCCGCACCGCCCACACCCGGCGCGCCCTGCCCTTTTAGGCGGATACGCTCACCGTCGGCGACACCGGCCGGGATTTTCACGTTCAGGGTCTTGGTGATGTCCGGCATACGCTGGCCGTCAGCGCTGTGTTGCGCGACCTTGAAGCTGACCTGTTTCGATTCGGTCGACAGGGTTTCTTCAAGGAAGATCGGAAGTTCCATCTCTACATCCTGTCCACGGCGACCGGCGCTGTGCGCACGGCCTTGCTGAGCCCGACCACCAAAGATCGAGCTGAAAAAGTCTGAAAAATCGCCCCCGGCTTCATCCCCGAAACCACCTTGAGGCGCACCACGACCCTGCCACCCAGGCGGCCCCTGGAATGGACGGCCCTGCTGGCCGTACTTGCGCAGGTCATCGTATTCGGCGCGTTTCTCCGCGCTTTTGAGGACTTCATAAGCCTCTGAAGCCTCTTTGAACTTGGCTTCTGCGCCCACTTCTTTGCTGACATCAGGGTGATACTTGCGCGCCATTTTGCGGTACGCGGTCTTGATCGCCTTGTCGTCCGCCGTCGGCTCTACGCCAAGAATCTTGTAGTAGTCTTTGAAGTCCATCTAACGGTCACCCTCCCCAAATTTATTCAGCTTAGCCCCGAAACGCCCATGCTCTGCGCATAGCATCCTCTCATTCGGCGCGTTTGGATCGATTAACGTTGCAAGCTTAGCGGCTGACGAGCGGACTCCCGTGATGAGTTCAGCTTATAAACCGCTCAGGCGCCAGGCAATACCCGCAAGATTGGGGGCAAGTGCGGCCAGTTCAAGCCTTGCGCACGGATCGATCCTCAAAATCAGCATTTAACTGCATCTAACCGACGTTTGCCCTACGCATCTGCGGTGCGCTGACATACACTGCGCGGCCGTTTTTTAACTGGAACATGGAACACATGAAAAACGAATCTCCAGCCCGTGCCTGCGGTATCGACTTCGGCACGTCCAACTCCACTGTCGGCTGGCTGCGCCCTGGCATGGAATCGCTTATCGCGCTGGAAGACAACAAAATTACATTGCCTTCGGTGGTGTTCTTCAACATGGAAGAACGCCGCCCGGTGTATGGCCGTCTGGCACTGCACGAGTACCTGGACGGCTATGAAGGCCGCCTGATGCGCTCGCTGAAAAGCCTGTTGGGCTCCAAACTGATCAAACACGACACCAGCGTTCTGGGCACGGCCATGCCGTTCAAGGACCTGTTGGGGTTGTTTATCGGTGAGCTGAAAAAACGCGCCGAGGTCACCGCCGACCGCGCGTTCGATGAAGTGGTACTGGGCCGCCCGGTGCATTTTGTCGATGACGACGCCGCCGCCGACCAGGAAGCCGAAGACACCCTGGTGGAAGTCGCCCACAAGATTGGCTTCAAGGAAGTCTCCTTCCAGTACGAACCCATCGCAGCGGCGTTCGACTACGAGTCGACCATCGAGCGCGAAGAATTGGTATTGATCGTCGACATTGGCGGTGGTACCTCGGACTTCTCGTTGGTACGCCTGTCGCCGGACCGGCGCTTCATCGCCGACCGTCACGACGACATTCTCGCCACCGGCGGCGTACACGTCGGCGGGACTGATTTCGACAAGCAACTGAGCCTGCAAGGCGTGATGCCGCTGTTCGGTTACGGCAGCCGGATGAAGAGTCAGGCCTACATGCCCACCAGCCACCACATGAACCTGGCGACCTGGCACACCATCAATGCCGTGTACTCGCAGAAATCCCAGCTGGCGTTAGGCAGCATGCGTTACGACATCGAGGACACCAGCGGCATCGACCGCCTGTTCAAGCTGATCGAGCAGCGCGCCGGGCATTGGCTGGCGATGGAAGTGGAAGAAACCAAGATCCAGCTGACCCACGAAGAAAGCCGCCATCTTGCGCTGGACCGGATTCAGCCTGGCTTGAGCGTGGAACTGAGCCGGGCGTTGTTCGAGTCAGCCATCGGCGCATTGCTGACGCGGGTGCGCAACAGCGTGTCGAAGCTGCTTAATGATGCGGGCGTGAGTGTCGATCAGGTTGATACGGTGTTCTTCACCGGCGGCTCGAGCGGCATTCCGGCGTTGCGCAACAGCGTCTCGGCCATGCTGCCCAACGCCCGCCATGTGGAAGGCAACATCTTCGGCAGCATCGGCAGCGGCTTGGCGATCGAAGCCAAGAAGCGCTACGGCTGATTCAGTCAGACAGTTGGCTCACACAGAAGATCGCATGCTTCTGTGGGAGTGAACTCATTCGCAAATGGCCCGAAACGGTCGATCTGATACCGCGCTAAACCAGCCCGACACCCCTCAACTCACTTTTCAAATACGCGTAATAAATCGGCCCGGCCACAACGCCGGGCAGGCCGAAGGCTGCTTCAAAGATCAGCATCGCCAGTAACAATTCCCACGATTTGGCACTGATCTGGCCGCCGACGATCCGCGCGTTGAGGAAGTACTCGAGCTTGTGGATCACGATCAGATAACCCAGTGCCGCTGCGGCCACCCAGATCGACAGCGACATACCGACAATGAAGATCAGCGTGTTGGACATCAGATTCCCCACCACCGGCAGCAGGCCAAGCAGGAAGGTGAGGATGATCAGCGTTTTGGTCAGCGGCAGGTGAACCCCGAACAACGGCATGACCACCGCCAGAAAGATCCCGGTAAACGCGGTGTTCAGCAGGGAAATCTTGATCTGCGCGAAAACGATATTACGAAAGGCCTGACTCAAAAAACTCAGACGATCGAACAGCGCCGCCGCCAGCGGTTTGCGCTTGTGAACGTCGCTCACCTGCTGCAAGGCGATGATCGCCCCCAACACCATACCGATCAGCAGCGTGACAAACATGTGCGCCGCGCCCTTGCCTAGCAGCTGTAACTCGCCCACATGCTTCGCCAGCCAGGCACCCAGCGACACACGGAACTCGGCGGCGCTGGCGGGCAGATAACTGTCGATGAACGGTGGCAGTTGCCCGCGAGCGCGGTCCACCAGAATCATGAATTTATCCAGCGATGCGCCAGGATTTTCTGCTTCGTGCAGCAAGAAACTGATCGCGCCTGCAAACAGCAAGGCCAGCACACTGACCACCAGCGTGCCCAGCAACGCCACCGCCAGCCAGCGCGCACGATCTCCTGCAATCAGACGCTGCAGCTTCGGTGTGAGCATGTTGACCAGCTCGTACACCAGCAACCCAGCCAATAGACTCGGTAGCAGTTTGAACGGCAAGACCAGTAACAAACCGCAAAAAATGATGATCCAACTGGCCAACAACACGTGACGCGGAGAAAACGTTGGCATGACAGCCCCAAAACGAACGGCTCGAAAAGGTGGGCAGTCTGCCAGCGTTCGGGGTCGAGGACCAGCGATCCGATAGCCGTGCCGATGATCAGCCGACCACGCCGGCGATGACGACCCGAATCAAGGCCGGCAATCGCAGGTTTAAATGCGCTGGACGTACCGCTGTGCCTGTCATGGCAGCCGGTTGTCGATTATTTTTTGAGACACTGGCTCATGAATGCTTTGCGCTCATCACCCTTCAGCGCTTTCGCCTGAGGATCGGCATTGCAGTCTTTCATTTTCTGTTGCTGAGGCGTGACCGCCTTGGCTGCCGGTGCGGGTGACGCCTTCAGGCAATTGCTCATGAACGCTTTGCGCTCATCGCCCTTTAGGGTTTTCGCCTGGGGGTCCGCATTGCACGCGGCCATCTTGTTCTGTTGTTCTGTGGCGGCGAATCCTTGGGCACACATCAACACACCCACGATCAGCAAAGGTATATGCAGCATCTTCATGGAGTTTTCTCCTGATTACCGCACCGGGCAGCACGGTTCGCGTTGAAGTGTAGCCAACGCTCCGCCATGTGTTACGGCATCTGTCTATCAGGCTTTTTTTGCCTGCCGCCGATACTGCTCGGGCGTACATCCGGCCAGACGCTGGAACATCGAGATAAACGCCGAGGCACTGCTGTAGCCCATATCGAAAGCGATTTCCTGCACAGAGCGACGTCCTTCCAGCGCCTCGATGGCCGCCAGAAATCGCATGCGCTGACGCCAGTCACCGAAGCTCATCCCCAGCTCGCGCAGGCACAAGCGCGCTAATGTCCGTTCACTGACATGCACCTCACGCGCCCACTCGACCAAGGGCCTATTATCCCCGGGATCGGCCTGCAAGGCCTGGAGCACGCTGTGCAGCCCTGGGCTTTGTGCATAAGGCAGATAACGCGTTTGCACCTGCGCCACGCGCAATTGATCGACCACCACTTGCGCCAACCGGATATCAGCTTCGCGCTCAGGGATTTTCACGTCCCGTTCCGCAAAGTCATTGAGGATCGCTTTGAGAATATCGCTGATCACCAGCGTGCACGGCTCGCTCGGTAAACTGGCGCAATGTTCGAGGGCGAGATAGACCGAGCGATAAACGATAGCCTGGCGGTTGTAGCAACTGTGTTCGGTAGTGGGGGGTATCCACACGGCATAGTGCGGTGGCGAGATAAAGCGCTGCCCGGCGATATCCAGTTCCATCACCCCATGGGCGACAAAGTTGAGCTGGCCCCAGGCGTGGCTGTGCGACGCACTGTGAGTGTCAGCGCCGAACTCGTCGTGACGCAGGTAAACCGGGGACGGCAGCCCGGAAAAGTCTGGAATGCTTAAAAGCTTGTTGTTCATGCTGTCTGTATTCAAGGGGATATTGTCTGAAACAGAGTATAGCCATCGATCCAGACAGGGGATAATCCAGCCTCATTTCTGTTGTGGTTGTCCTCATGCAATACCTGTATCCGTTATTGGCCATTTTGATCTGGGCCGGCAATACCGTCGTCAACAAATTGGCCGTGGGGGTGATCTTCCCCGCCGAGATCGGTTTCTATCGCTGGGTGCTGGCCGGGATCCTGTTCACGCCCTTCATGCTCAAACCAGTGCTGAGCAACTGGACGATGATAAAACCCAACCTGGGGAAAGTTTTCATCCTCGGCGTGCTCGGCATGGCGGTGTATCAAAGCCTGGCGTACTTCGCCGCGACCCTGACCTCGGCCACCAACATGGGGATCATTCTGTCGCTGATGCCGATGATGGCCCTGACGCTGTCGATCACCAGTCTCGGTAATCGCCTGACCGCAGGGGCGCTGGTGGGTGCGGTGCTGTCGTTTGGCGGGGTCTTGGTGGTGATTTCAGCGGGCAACCTGAGTACCTTGATCGAGCAGGGTGTGAACATGGGCGACGCAATGATGCTGGTCGCGACCCTGGCGTATGCGGTCTACAGCACGCTGCTCAAAAAGTGGCAATTGCGCATGCCGCCCCTGCAACTGCTGTACCTGCAAGTGTTGGTGGCGATTATTGTTCTGCTGCCGCTGTTTATACTGTCGCCCAAAGCAGGGCTGAGCCCGAGCAATATCCCTTTGATTTTGTATGCCTGCATTCCGACCTCGATGCTGGCCCCGCTGATGTGGATGCACGCCATCAGCCGTCTGGGCCCGAGTCGCACGACGTTATTTTTCAACCTGTTGCCGATCATCACCGCACTGATTGCCGCTGCAGTGCTGGGCGAACGTCTGGCCCTGTATCACTTGCTCGGTGGTGCGCTGACGCTGGGCGGCGTGGTGCTGGCGGAACGCTGGAAAACACCCTTGCGGGCCCCATCAGCAGCCTTATAGCCCTGCAGCTTTGAGACGCTCGGCATGCTCGGTGAACAACCGCACCGGATCAGCCCCCTTGCCCACCAGCCCGAGTGTCTGGTTAACGATGTCGAAATGGTCGAGCGGATAGTCATCGCCGATGACCGTCCCCAGGTGCGAACTGAAACGCCCGACCATACCGTCGCAATGCCCGCGTTCTCGGGTAAAGGTCCGGGCAAACAGGCGGCAGGTGACGTTGGTACCGTCCAGACGATTACGTCCGCGATCACTGCGCCCTGGCTGCAACGTGCCAGACCACGAGTAATAACGCACACCGTTGACCGACTCTTCGCCCTGCCCGCCCCACGTCTCGGGCAAGCCTTGCGGGCAGCGGCGGTTGAACAGCGACACGCCTTCGGTGGTCAGCGATTGGTGAGACGCATCGACATCGGTCGGCAACTTCGGCCCGCGATAGCCGGTCTCCAACAGGCGCATCAGCCCGGCCATCAGGCGCATGACGCCGTTGAGCAAGCGTCGTCGGACCGTGCCGGGAGGGAAGCTTCGTCCCAGGTAATCCGCCAGCTCCGAGCCATGGTTGGGGCCCGCGACCGAGGTCACGGACGCCACCAGATCCGGGCGTTTCGCTGCGGCGTAGCGACTGGTCAGTGCGCCCTGACTATGGCCAATCAGGTTGACCTTGGCCGCTCCCGTTTCGCGCAGTATTCGCTCGATCTGTTGCAGCAATTGTTCGCCGCACACTTCTGTGGAATTGACTGCAGACACCCTCACCGGGAAGACCTTGGCCCCACCCTGCCGCAACCTCGACACGATCCCGAACCAGTAGGGGTACACCACCACCCGGACAAACCCTAATAAACCCGGAACCATCACCAGCGGATAACGCGTCGCCAACTCTTGCGTCATAAACCCGGATCCTTTGCAGAGAGGACTTCAACCTTAACGGTACCTGCGCAATGCGGGCTCACTGTCTCGTGTCCAATTGAAACTGGCAATGGACCAATCACCCCCATCTCAATAAAACTTTCTCGTTGTTCATCACTCTCAACTACGTACCGATCACGCCGGAGTACCCATTTGAAGGTTTTAACGGGCAGCTCTCGAAAGCGAGACGGAAACCGGATTAGCCCTGGAGATTGATGATGAGCAACGAGCAGCAATTATCAGATGTGAGCAGCTTGCGCCAACGTGCGCGCGTGAATGTGGAAAACGGTGCCGTAACCGAGGGTTACAGCGCTGACCGTGAAACCGTATTGCGTTTGCTCAACGAGTCACTGGCCACAGAACTGGTGTGCATCCTGCGCTACAAGCGCCACTACTACATGGCCAAAGGCCTGAAAGCTAACGTCGCGGCCACCGAGTTCCTCGAGCACGCTCAGCAAGAGGCCGAGCATGCGGACCTGCTGGCGGAGCGGATCGTACAGTTGGGCGGCGAACCGGAATTCAATCCCGACACCCTGTCGAAAAACTCCCACGCACAGTACGTCGCCGGCAACACGCTTAAGGAAATGGTCTACGAGGACCTGGTCGCCGAGCGGATCGCCATCGACAGCTATCGCGAAATCATTCAATACATCGGCGAACAGGACCCGACCACCCGGCGTATTTTCGAAGTGATCCTTGCTCAGGAAGAAGAGCACGCCGATGACATGGCGGATATTTTGAAAGATTTGTAAGCGTCCCCCGGCTCCCACGGTAAAGTAGGTGATTTACTTCGTGGGAGCTGACTTGTCTGCGAATCGGCTGCGCAGCAGTCGCAAAATGGTTGAATTCACCACTTCAGGAAGGTCGTGCCGAGTCGAGCGCACCCCGGTTTCTTCGCAGACAAGTCAGCTCCCACTCCCTCTGGGCAGAATCGAGACTCAGTCTGCTGCGCGACAGCGCGGCGTCGGAGACCGGGCGGCATCCACCAGAGAATGCGATCTGTCTAATTCACTTCACCGTCTTCGGTGCCTTGCCCGCTTTCATCTGTTCCAGCAACGGTGCGCATTGATTCGGTTCGCCTCCGCTAGGCGCCACCAGGGCGAGCAAACCGGCAGCGGGTCCCATGACCGCCCCCAACAGCACCATCCCCGCCCCTCTTAATAGCAGCGGCCCGGTCTCAACACCGGCGTCAGGCTTGGCGAACGGCCCGCGGACATACAGGGGCGAACGCAACGAAAACACGCGCATGCCCTTGGATTCCGGATTGATCTTCAGATCCAGCTGCTCGCTGCGGAAGTTCGCCGTGCCATCGATGTAGACGATCGCGTTCTCGGTGTCGAACACGAACAACCGGGTTGTGGCGAGGCCGTTCTTGATCCCCAGATCAGCTGCGGCACAATTGATCTTCACTGTCTGGTCGCCAAACATCTTGCCGACCACATAGTTGCCGACGTTGAGCCCGGCGATCTCCATCAACCCACGGCTGATGGCGCCGTCGTTGACCAACATTTTCAGATCACCATTGGACGTTCCCAGCAACGCGGCTATCGAATTGCCGCGCCCGCTGATGTCTGCGTCACCATTCAGCTCGCCGAAGCTGGTTTTCATGGGCTCGAATGTCGGAAAAAGCTGCTTGAGTTTGAAGTTACGCGCGGTGAGCTTCGCCCGCCCTTGCAGCGGCGTGGCACGTCCGTCCAGACGAATGTCCGCGTCCAGCTTGCCGCCCGCCACGCCAAAGCGCAGGGGTTGCAGGCTCAACTGGCCGTCGTCGAGCACCACGTGGGTGTACAGGTCAGTGAACGGCAAGTCTGTGCTCTGGACAATTTTCTTACCGGTGAACTCGACGTCGGCATCCATATCGCGCCAGCGCTCGGTGCGGAACGCTTCAACGGGTAGCACCTTGCCTACAGGTTGCTTGCTGTCGCCCCCGCGCTTTTTCTGCGCGGCATTGGAGTCGGCACCAATCAATGGCGCCAGATCGGCCAGCAGTAACTGGTTGGACACAAGGGTCCCGGTCAGCTTCGGACGCGGCTGGCTGGCGGCATAACCGAGATCACCCTGGATATCGCTGTTGCCGATCTTGCCGTTGAAGCCCTCGTACCGAAACGACGCGCCCTCGGGCTCATGCAGTTTGGCAACCAGATGACCGTCGGTGGCATAGGCTGGCGAGTCCGGCAACGTGACACCGGTCAGCGGGTACAGGTTAGCCAGGCTGCTGCCCGCGAGCTTCAGGCGCAGGTCCAGCGCACCCAGGTTTTGCGGGTCGGTCAGGGTGCCGGCAACCGCAATATGGGTGTCGGCAATCTGCAGATCGGCTTGCAGCGGGAAAGGTTGTGTTGCGTCTTTGAGCGCCAGCAACCCACCGACTTTGCCGGTGCCACTGAGTTTCTGGCCGTGATACTGCCCTTTGACCGTCAGGCCAAAGGTGTAATCCTGCGGCACGACGCCCTGATCGTGGATTTTTTTCGCCTGGCCACTGCCGACGATATCGCTAAACGGGATGGGTTTGCCCAACAGATCAATGACCAGTTCGACTTGCGTTTTGAGGCGCTGGTCATTGAGACTGACCAGTCCTTTATCAAAGCCAATCGTACCGATGTCGATCACCCACTTCGAAGGCTCGGCGTTTGCGTCGACCTTGGGCAAGTCGAAGGTCCAGTTGGCGCGGCCATCGGCCAGGCGTTCCAGCTTCGCATCGGGCCCGGTTAAATCGATTCGCGGGATCACAACCTGTTGAAGCAACAACGGCAGGAGTGCCAAACGAAACTCAACACGCTTGAGGATGACCATCTGCGGACTTTTCGACCAGTCCGGATTGCCTAGCGTCAGGTCTTCAGCGACGAAATGCGGCCACGGCAACCAGGCGCGCCAACCGCCTTGGTCAGGTTCACGCTGCCATTGCACCGCGAGATTGCCATTGATTGCAAAGGGTCGATGCAGGGCCTCAGAGACTTTTTCGTTGAGGGTCGGTTTGATTCGGTTCCAATCGAACGTCGCAATCACAATGCCCAGAACGGCCAACAACACCAACAGCGTGGCACTAATACCGCTAAAAATTTTACTGCCGCGCGTCATTGCACGATTCTCCTGATAGCGGTAACACGCCCACATATGTAGGGACGCGCCTCCGAACGACTTTGCTGTTCGACTGGAAAAAGCCGCTCAGGTTTGGTCAACGTGGCAAATAAGCTGAATTCGATTCGATGACGTCAACGCCAGTCTGCTCACTCAGCCGAGCACTGAAGGCGGTTCTGATCGTTTAGCCGGCTCACTGTCAGCGGATTCCTGCTGTTGACTGATATTCACTTTTGCAGCGGTCGATTCGACGCATGCGAAGTTCATTTGATAGAGTGCCGAGCAGTCTCCTTTCAGATATCTGCTGCCCCATGCTGCTCCGCGCCGAACAGAAACAACAAACCCGTCACGCCTTGCTCGACGCCGCTCGCAGCTTGATGGAGAGCGGCCGAGGATTCGGCAGCCTGAGCCTGCGTGAAGTGGCCAAAGCAGCGGGCATCGTGCCGACCGGATTCTACCGGCATTTCGAGGACATGGATCAACTGGGCCTGACCTTGGTCTGCGAAGTGGGCGAAACCTTTCGCGAAACCATTCGGCTGGTGCGGCACAACACCTTCGTGGCGACCGGGATCATTGACGCGTCGGTGAAAATCTTTCTCGAGGTGGTTGCCGCCAACCGCTCACAGTTTCTGTTTCTGGCCCGCGAACAATATGGGGGCTCGCTTCAAGTGCGTCAGGCGCTGGGCGCCCTGCGTGAAGGCATCAGCGCTGACCTCGCCACTGACTTGGCGGGGATGCCAAAATTGCGACACCTCAACCCTGATGACCTGTCTGTCATGGCCGATCTGGTGGTGAAAAGCGTCTTCGCCATGCTCCCAGAGCTGATCGACCCACCCGCCGAGAACCTTGCCGAACACCTGACGCCTAGAGCTAAAATCACCCAGCAGTTGCGCTTCATCTTTATCGGCGCCAACCATTGGCAAGGGCTTGGCAGTACCGAGTGACCCGCAATAGCGCCCCAATCAGTGCTACGCACCAATAGGGTGCCCCTCTGCGTGCTATCTGCACGCAGATGCAGCACTCTCTGTCAGCAAACCCCCACACGATCACTGTTGGCAAGCACCTTGCTCTGCCTACTGCATCGCACTTAGCTGGAAGCACTCTGATGCTGGTGATTCATCGAAGAATCGATCCTCAAGCCACATGGGCTGCCGAGCTGCATTTGAATTTCGAGGCGCGCAGTAAAAGCCGCCTGCGTTGCTTCAGTGCCGAGGGTGAAGACGTTGGGCTATTTCTCGAGCGCGGTCAGCCGCCCCTGCGCGACGGTGAGTGCCTGCAAGCCGAGGACGGGCGCATCGTTCGCGTGTGCGCCCGGCCTGAACGACTGCTGCACGTTACCTGTTCCAACGCTTATGAGCTGACCCGCGCCGCGTATCACCTAGGTAATCGACATGTCGCCCTGCAAGTAGGCGATGGCTGGTTGCGCCTGCTTGATGACTATGTACTCAAGGCCATGCTCGACCAGCTCGGCGCAACCACCGAATCCATTGAGGCCCCGTTCCAACCCGAGCATGGCGCTTATGGTGGCGGCCATCACCATTCGCGAGCGGGCGAAGAAGAGTTTAATTACCCGCCACGCATGCACCAATTTGGCGTGCGTACGTGAACAACGCCTGGGCGCTGCTGCGTCTGGCCAGTCCGCAGCTGCCGATTGGCGGTTACAGCTATTCGCAAGGTCTGGAAATGGCGGTCGAGCAAGCGTTGGTCGCCGACTCCGGCAGCGCTCGACGCTGGATAGGCGATCAACTGTTGCTCAATCTGGCGCGTTTCGAAGCGCCATTATTGCTGGCCCACTGCACCGCAGCGGCACAGGACGATTGGGGCCAATTATTCCAGCTGAGCCAGGAACACCGCGCCAGTCGGGAAACCCGCGAGTTCTATCAGGAAAGCCGGCAGATGGGCTATTCCCTGCAACAGCTGCTCAACGGTCTGCCTGAACTGGATCAACCGGCCCGGGCGTTCCTTGTGCAACTGCCAGAGGTGCACTTCGCATTAGGCTGGGCCTTGGCTGCCCGTGCCTGGCAAATCAGCCCGCAAGACGCCTTGGCCGCGTGGTTATGGAGCTGGCTGGAAAACCAACTGGCCGTGCTGATGAAAACCCTGCCGATGGGCCAGCAAGCTGCGCAACGCCTGACCAGCGAGCTGTTGCCCTTGCTGCAACAGGCCCAACAACAGGCCGCCACAACCGAGCCCCGACATTACGGCAGCGCCGCCTTCGGCCTCTCGCTGGCGAGCATGGCCCATGAACGTCAATACAGCCGACTGTTTCGGTCCTGATCTTTTTTTGTGAAGAGCCTTGTAGCGCTCAATGGAGAACATTATGAACAGCCAACCCCTGCGTGTCGGCATCGGTGGCCCGGTCGGTTCCGGCAAGACTGCCCTGACTCTGGCCCTGTGCCTGGCCCTGCGCGACCGTTACAACCTGGCCGTGGTCACCAACGATATCTACACCCGTGAAGACGCCGACTTTCTGGTACGCAATGAAGCCCTCGCGCCCGAGCGGATCATCGGCGTCGAAACAGGCGGCTGCCCACACACAGCCATTCGCGAAGATGCCTCGATCAATCTGGAAGCGGTGGATCAGTTGAACCGACGCTTTCCGGGACTGGACCTGATCATCGTCGAATCCGGTGGCGATAACCTGTCCGCCACCTTCAGCCCCGAGCTGTCGGACCTGACCCTCTATGTGATCGACGTCTCGGCCGGCGACAAACTGCCACGCAAGGGCGGCCCCGGTATCTGCAAGTCGGATTTACTGGTGATCAACAAGGTCGACCTCGCCCCGCTGGTAGGCGCATCGCTGGAAATAATGGACCGCGACACGAAAAAGATGCGCGGTGATAAACCCTTCGTCTTCAGCAACCAGAAAACCGGCTTGGGTCTTGAGCAGATCATTGCCTTCATCGAGCGCCAGGGCCTGTTGACTCAGGTGGCGTGATCTGACGCGCATGAGTTGGCACTTTCGCGAATCCCCCCACAGATCGCCTATTTTTTTGTGGGGGCGAATTTATTCGCGAATGGGTCAACACGGTGTGCCCAATACACCGTTGCGTTACCATGTCGCGCAAACGCCCTAGCCGTGACGCCAGCCGATGCCCGATGTTTCCAGCTCTGCCTCCAAGCCTGAATTGACCCCTGTATTCGCTGCCGTGCAGCTACATTTCCAGCAGGTAATCGTGCCGCTCTGGCTAGGTTCTGGCTGGAATGCGGCGCTGGCGCTGCCCTATGAGGCCGTGGACGCCGATCATCAGCCGTTGCCTCCCAAGCGCTATCGCGCCATGGCGTGTGCACGGCAGTTGTATCTGTTCTCCAGCCTGATCGATCAACCCTCGACGCCGGATGCACGTGTCCATGCCGCAGCGCTGTTCCGCTCTTTGCAGCAGCATTTCCATGATGCCGAATACGGTGGCTGGTTTTACAGCATCGATCCACAAGGTGGGCCTCTGGATCGGTGCAAAGACCTGTACACCCACGCGTTCATCATTTTCGCCTGCGCTCATTACTGGGCCAAAGTGCGCGATCCGCTGGTCGAATCGGTACTCAATGCTGCCCTGAACGTGGTGGCCGAGCGCTTCACCAATGGCGACGGGCTATACGAAGCCTGTCTCGGTCAGGATTGGTCGTTCCTCGACAGTGGTCCACTGCAGAACCCATTGATGCATCTGGCCGAGGCCTTCCTCGCCACGGTGTCAGTGCGCGAAGACCTGCCCACTCAAGCAGCATTGGCCGCGTTGGTCGCCGCGATGCAGCAGCGATTCATCGACCCGGTGCACGGCGTAATACTGGAAAAACCGACGGAGGCTGTGAATAACTGGTTCGAACCGGGGCATCAGTTCGAATGGTTTTTCTTGCTGGAGTCCTCACCACTGCTGCGCAACAGTCCCCTGCACGCATCGCTGAGCCGAGCGTTCGCATTTACCGAGCAACATGGCGTCGACCTGCAAACAGGTGCGGTCAAGGCAATGCTGGAAGTGAACGGCGCGGTGCGCGATGGCACCCAGCGAATCTGGGCGCAGGCCGAATACCTGCGGGCATTGACCTTGCGGCCTGACAGCGATGCATTACTGGCGCGCCAACTGGTGGCCCTGCAACAACGCTTTCTGCACCCGGCAGGCTGGCATGAATGCCTGGATGCCGATGGCAAGGTCAGCCGCAACGATATGCCGTCGACCACGCCCTATCACCTGGCGACCTGCTACAGCGGATTGGCTGAGTATTTCGGCCAACCCTGACACCGCCTTCTCTGGCAAAGAATCTGTAGATTCCGTCTTGACCCTCACCGCGCAAGCGCAAATTGTGGGTCAACCGGTTTGCCTGGGTTGAGCACGCCATAAACGATGTGCAGCCGCTGACTCAGCCCCGGCTGCGATCAATCGAAAAACCAGCCCAAGTCTGGCTCACCGGCATCAACTCAAGGCTGTTGATGTTGATGTGCGCAGGCGTGTTCAGCACCCAGAAGATGGTCTCGGCGATATCCTGTGGCTGGATCGGCTCGGCACCAGCGTACGTGGCGTCATAACGCGCCTTGTCACCGGCGAAACGCACCAGCGAGAACTCGCTTTCGCACAGGCCCGGCTCGATGTTGGTCACACGCACGCCAGTGCCTACCAGGTCGCAGCGCAGGTTCAACGAAAACTGTTTGACGAACGCTTTGGACGCGCCATACACGTGACTGCCCGGGTACGGATAATTGCCCGCGATGGAGCCCAGGTTGATGATCCCGGCCCCACGCCCGTGAGCGATCAACCGTGGCAGCAACAAACGGGTGCTGTACAGCAGGCCCTTGATGTTGGTGTCGACCATGGTGTCCCAGTCATCCAGATCGCATTTCGGCGCTGGGTCCACACCCAGTGCCAAACCGGCGTTATTGATCAGCGCGCGCAGGGTCGCGAACTCAGCCGGCAGGCCCTCGATAGCGCTCTCCATGGCCTGACGGTCGCGTACGTCCAGCACCAGGCCATGGACTTTGGTCTGCTTGGACAACTCGGCGCACAGCGCGTCAAGGCGCTCCTCACGACGGCCCGTCAGCACCAGCGACCAGCCAGCGTCGGCAAATCGACGGGCGCACGCTTCGCCAAAGCCGGAAGTGGCACCGGTAATGAACACAGTGGAAGTCATGTCTTTCTCCTGATTTGGCTTGAACGTAGCGCAGCCATGATGACGGATAAGGGAAACAGGTCAGCAGAATGCCCGCCCAAGCGGGTTTCCAGCAACCCTTTGGGGATAAATCAGCCTTCTGCGCTGGCTGCGACTGTACAAAAAACACTCTATCGAGGCAAAGCCACGTTCCATATGGGCTGCACTGGGTTTTACCCACCTTATCCACAGCCAGACCCACAGTCTTTGGGGGCAAGTGCACATTCGCTCAAACCCGCCAATTCAGGGCCAGCGTGCGGATATCGGAAGTTTTTCACTTGACCCTGGGATCCGCGCGTGTAGCAGGCAAAAATCAGCCGGCCAGGCCAAAACTGCAGGTGAAGGCCCCATGCCAGTAACTACGGCCCTTAGCCGAACCTTTCCAGTGCTTGCCCACAGACTTATCCACAGGTTGCACCGATAAATTAGCTGTATGAATAACCAGCTATATAAACGTTGACAGAACGCACTGGAGCTCGCGTAAAAACCACTGATCAAAAAACAACCAAACTTCTACAGCCCGCGTACAACAAGGGCTTCAGCCAGCTACTCCCATGTTACCCACAGCCGCTTCCACAGCAATCTTGGACAAGTCAAAAGCGTGACAAAACAACTATTTGCAGCGGCTTTATGCCGCGCTTTCAGAGCTTGTGAAAATTGTTTTCCACAATTTGAAAAAAGCGCGCCCCGAGTGAATTCACCCGGGGCGCGCTTGGTATTTACAGCCTGTTTGAGTGCGGATCAGTGACCGCCGAGATAAGCGTTCCTGACCTCATCGTTGACCAACAACTCCTGCCCGGTACCTGTCAGGCGGATCTCACCGTTAACCATCACGTAAGCGCGATCAGAGAGCTTCAGCGCGTGGTTGGCGTTCTGTTCCACCAGGAAGATCGTCATTCCGCTGGAGGCCAGTTCACGCAGGGTCTGGAAGATCTGCTTGACCACGATCGGCGCCAGCCCCAGCGACGGCTCATCGAGCAGCAGCAGTTTGGGTCGGCTCATCAATGCGCGAGCGATGGCGAGCATTTGCTGCTCACCACCGGACATGGTCATGGCGCGCTGATTACGGCGCTCCTTGAGCCGTGGGAACAGGTCGAACATGTGTTGCATGTCTTGCGTGGCGAACTTGTCGCCAATCGGAATGGTGCCCATCAGCAGGTTCTCCTCGACTGACATGTCGGGAAACACCCGCCGCCCTTCTGGCGACTGCGCAATGCCATTGGAGGCGATGTAGTGCGAAGACTTCTGCGTGATGTCGACGCCGCGATAAATGATCTGCCCACTGGCGGCCCGTGGCTGGCCGAAGATCGACATCAACAGGGTCGACTTGCCGGCACCGTTGGAGCCGATCAGGCTGACGGTTTCACCTTCGTTGATGTGCAATGACACTTTTTTCAGGGCCTGGATCGGCCCGTAAAACACATCGATCTCTTTCAGTTCGAGGATCGGTTCGCTCATACCAACTCCTCTTCATCAGCGCCCAGGTACGCGGCAATCACTTTCGGGTCGTGGCGGATCTGATCGGGGCCACCTTCGGCGATCACGTTGCCATGGTCGAGGACCACGATGTAATCGGAAATACTCATGACCATGCCCATGTCGTGCTCGATCAACACCACTGTCAGGTCGTGTTCGTCGCGCAGCAACCGAATCATTTTGCTCAAGGCTTCGGTTTCCTGCGGGTTGAGGCCCGCAGCCGGTTCGTCCAGGCAAATGATCTGCGGCCGTGTGCACATGGCCCGGGCGATTTCCAGACGCCGTTGCTGGCCGTAGGACAGCTCGCCCGCAAGACGGTTGGCGCAGTCCACCAGGTCCACCACTTCCAGCCAGTAGAAAGCATGGTCCAGGGCATCGCTTTCAGCTTTGCGGTAGCCCTTGGTGTTGAGAATCCCGGCCACCATGCTGCGGTTGACCCACATGTGCTGAGCCACCAGCAGGTTTTCCAGTACCGACATTTCCTTGAACAAGCGGATGTTCTGGAATGTGCGTGCCAGACCGGCACGATTCACCAGGTGCGTGCCGCCGAACATTTTGTAGAACAGACGGCTGGCGAAGGCTTTTGGCGCGACGAAATCAGTGGCGCGAAAGGACTCACCCAGCAACTGGATGATATTGGTACGGGTGCCGCGGGCATTCAGCTCGATCCGACCGCCCGAGGCTTTGTAGAAACCGGTCAGGCAGTTGAACACCGTGGTTTTGCCGGCACCGTTAGGCCCGATCAAGGCGAAGATCGAGTTGCGCTTGACCTTCAGGCTGACGTCGCTGAGCGCCTTGATCCCACCAAAGTGCATCATCAGGTTCTCTACCGAAAGAATGACTTCATCGCTCATGGCGCCACTCCTTTACGCGGGGTAATACCGGTCCGGCTGATACGGATCAAGCCACGCGGTCTCCAGATCATCATCAACACCATCAGGATGCCGAACAACAACACACGGTATTCCGAGAAGCTGCGCAGCAGTTCCGGGGCGACGGTCAGAACGAATGCCGCAATCACCACACCGATGGTCGAGCCCATGCCCCCCAGCACCACAATGGCGAGGATCAGCGCCGACTCGAAGAAGGAGAACGACGTCGGGTTGACGAACCCCTGATAGCTGGCGAAAAACACACCCGCCAAACCGGCAGTGGACGCACCGATAGTGAACGCAGAGAGCTTCACCAGAACATGGTTCAGGCCCATGGAGCGGCAGGCGATTTCATCTTCACGCAGCGCTTCCCACGCACGACCGACCGGCATGCGAGTCAGGCGATGTTTGACGTAGAGCACCAGCAGGACCACCAGGAACAGCACGGTGTAAATGAACAGGAATTTCAGGTTCGGGTTGTATTCAGTCCCGAAGAACTGGTGGAAAGGTATCCCACCATCCTTGGCCACCCGCCCGAACTCCAGGCCGAGAAAGGTCGGCGATGGCACCGGCATGCCGTTCGGTCCGCCGGTAAAAGACAGCCAGTTGGTCAGCACCAGACGAATGATTTCACCGAAGCCCAGGGTCACGATGGCGAGATAGTCACCGTGCATTCGTAATACCGGGAAGCCAAGTATGCATCCGGCCAGCGCAGCCGTGATGGCCGCCAGCGGCAGGACCGTCCAGAACCCCAGCCCAAGGTAGTGATAACCCAGCGCCAGGCCATAGGCACCAATGGCATAGAACGCCACATAACCCAAGTCGAGCAGACCGGCCAGACCGACCACGATATTGAGGCCAAGGCCCAGCAATACGTAGATCAGGCCGAGAATCACCACTGTCAGCAGGTACTTGTTGGCGAAGATCGGGAAGATGATGGCAATCACGATCAGCAGCGGAATGACCCAGTACAGCTTTGACTTGTGGTCAGGTGCCCGCACATGCACGCCTGAGCCGGTGACTTCGAACCCTTGCAGTACTTTCAGGCCCTGTGCAGTTTGCAGAAACAGGCTCAAGAAAAAACGCCCGACCATGACAATCCCGACCATCCACGCCACACGGGTGGGTTGCAGGTTGTAGCTATAGCCATCGAGCACCACGCCGACAACCGGGCCGAACACAATCAGGGAGATCAGCCCGGCCAGAATGGCGTCAACCAGGCTTTTCTTGATATCGATAGGTTTATTATTGGCTGCAGACATACTTACACCTTCGCCACGAGTGGGCGACCCAACAGGCCTTGAGGACGGAAAATCAGGATCAGTACCAACAGCGAGAAGCTGAAGACGTCCTTATAGTCAGAGTTGATCAGTCCGGAAAACAGCGACTCGGAGATGCCCAGGATAATCCCGCCGAGCATGGCCCCAGGCAGCGAGCCAATCCCGCCCAACACCGCAGCGGTGAACGCTTTGATACCGATCACGAAGCCTGCGTAGAAGTCGAAGGTGCCGTAGTTCAAGGTGATCAGGACACCGGCCAGTGCAGCCATGGCTGCACCGATGATGAACACGTAGGAAATGACCCGATCCGTGTTGATCCCGAGGATCGAAGCCATTTTGCGGTCTTGTTGGGTCGCGCGACACATGCGGCCCAGCTTGGTGTACTTGATGATGTAGGTCAGCAGGGCCATCCCGGCAAACGCTGCAACCAGAATGAAGATTTTGGTGTAGGTGATCTGGACGAAACCTGTCCCGATATCCAGTTTCAACGCCCCGGCCAGCAACGTCGGCACACCTTGTTGCCGTGAACCCTGGCTGATCTGCGCATAGTTCTGCAGGATCAGTGAAACGCCGATGGCACTGATCAGCGGCGCCAGTCGGGTGGAGTTACGCAGCGGTTTGTAAGCGATACGCTCGATGACCCAGCCATACACACCGGTCACAAAGACGGTGAACAGCAACGTCCCGAAGATCAACAGCGGAAAGGATTGAATACCGAAGGAGGACAGCAGAGCCAGGCTGATCGCCGCGAGATACGCAGAGATCATATACACCTCGCCGTGGGCGAAGTTGATCATGCCGATGATGCCGTAGACCATTGTGTAGCCGATGGCGATCAGGCCGTAGACCGACCCGAGGGTCAGGCCATTGATAATTTGCTGCAGGAAAATACCGTCCATCATGCACTCTCACACGCTTGAGAGGCCACGTTGAATCCGGTTTCGATGAGCCCTTGTGAGGCGCATCTGGCCGGGTTCAAGTGGCTCCAGAAGAAATTAGAACCCATTACCAAAGCTGAGCCTGCTTCTGACGACTTATGTCGGGAGACGCAGGCTCTGCGATGCGTTTATCTCACTTCTGTTTTTCCAGCTGATGGTATTTGCCTTGTGCATCCCACTGGTAAACCACGTAATCGGAGACTTTCAAGTCGCCTTTACCGTCCCAGTTTTTCTTGCCCATTACGGTTTGCACCGTATTGGCTTTGAGCCACTCGGCGGCAGCCTCGCCTTTGTTGGACTTGGCACCATTGAACGCGGCAGCCAAGGCCTGCACAGACGCGTAGGCATACAGGGTGTAGCCTTCAGGCTCGTAACCGGAGGAGCGGAACTTCTCAACCACAACCTTGCTGTCTGGCAACATGCGAGGGTCGGCACCGAAGGTCATGTACACGCCGTCGACGTACTGAGCACCACCGGCGGTGGTCACCAGCTCGTCAGTCACGATGCCGTCATCGGACATGAACTTAACGTCTTTGAGGCCCTGTTCACGCAGTTGACGGACCAGTGGGCCGGCTTCCGGGTGCAGGCCACCGAAGTAAACGACATCGGCTTTTTCTGAACGGATCTTGGTGACCAGGGCGCTGAAATCTTTTTCGCCGCGGGTAAGACCTTCTTCAATAACCGGTTTAACACCACGCGCGGTCAACTGCTTCGACGTAGCGTCAGCCAGACCCTTGCCGTAAGTGTCTTTGTCGTTGATCACAGCAACGCGTTTGCCTTTGAGCACATCGACGATGTAATCGCCGGCGACGATGCCCTGCTGATCATCACGCCCACACATACGGAACATGGCTTTCAGGCCGCGCTCGGTGACGACGGGGTTGGTGGAACCCGGGGTCATCACGATGATGCCTGCGTCGGCATACACTTCTGAAGCAGGAATCGTCGACGATGAGCAGAAGTGCCCAACCACGCCCACCACTTTGTCCTGATCGGTCAGACGGTTGGCTACCGCGACCGCCTGTTTCGGTTCGCAGGCGTCATCGCCCTTGACCAATACGATTTTCTCGCCGTTTACACCACCGCTGGCATTGATCGCGTCCGCTGCAGCCTGGGCGCCTCTCATGTATTGCTCACCGAAGGACGCGTTCGCACCGGTCATCGGACCTGCTACGCCAATTTTGACATCTGCCTGAACAAACGAAGAAACACCCAATGCAGTAGCAACTGCGAGTGCCAGAAAACCTTTCCTGTAAAACGTCTGCGACATGTGATGGTGCTCCTGAGGTGTTTTAGTTAGCACAGCAACTTCAGCGGAAGCTTCGATTCAGCTACAAGCGCAGAGCAAGTGGCGTGCCATAGGTTTTTTATTCTGAAAAAAGTCGTTGTTTTGTTGTTATTCGACCGTTTTGTGCCCTTTTTCATTGGGCGTGCAACCGTCTAAACCGGAACAGGTACAACCCTCCTTATATAAAAGAGCAACCATCCCCCTTAAAACTTGCAACCCATGCAGGCGACCCCGTGCAACCCGACTGTAACCGTACGCGTAACCGAAGTGCACATCCGCGGTGCGCGTCCGCTACGGGACGCACCATTAGAGGTTAGTTGGTGCGCGAAAAAGCGCCGCTCGTTGCCAGAAAATTCTCCTCAAATCACGATTCGCAGGCACTGGCCCGCGTGATACAGGGAAAAACCCGCCTCATAAAGGCAGCTGCGCAGCCCCACACCCGACAACGGCAGCATCGGCGCAAACGGAATCGGCAACACCTTGGTATCGCCATGGCACAGGTAATCGGCAAACGCCTTACCCACGACGCTGCCCGTGGTGTTGCCTCGACCGTTATAACCGGTGACGGCCACCAACCCCGGCGCAGGCTCAAAGAGCCGCAACAGGTGGTCAGGGGTAAACGCGATACAGCCCGTCCAGGTGAATTCCCAGTCCACCGGTTTGAGGTAGGGGAAATAATGCTGCTGGACGCGGTCTGCCCACGCTTTGAGGAACCAGGCCGGCTTCTGATTACCGTTGCCCAGGCTGCCTAACAACAGACGACCATCAGCGTCGCGACGAATGCTGCTGAGCACCTGGCGCGTGTCCCAGGAACCCTGCCCACCCGGCAAAATCCGCTGTGCAGCCTCTTCGGTCAGTGGCGCCGAGGCGACCTGATAGTAATAACCCGGGAAAAAGTTACGGCGCAGCTCCGTCCATTCGCCTTCGGTATACGCATTGGAAGCAATCACCACTTTCTCGGCCAGCACGGCACCGTGTTCGGTGATGACGCACCAACGCTCGCCCTGACGTTCCAGGCGGGTGACCGGGGAGTGATCGAATAGTTGACCGCCGAGGCTGCCCACGGCTTTTGCGAGCCCGCTGGTGAAGGCCATCGGGTTGAATGTGCCTGCACGGCGATCCAGCAGGGCTGCGGATATTTTCTGAGTGCCGGTGGCGTCCTGGCACGCCTTGCCGGTGAGTAACTCGACCGGCGCGCCCCGACGCTTCCATTGTTCCTCGCGACTGCGCAGATCGGCTTCGCCACGGGCGTTGTGCGCCATGTGCAGTGTACCTTCGCGGCGCAACTGGCAATCGATGTTGTATTTGTCGACCAGGCTGAACACCAACGACGGCGCGGCGCCGAGCATCTGATTCAACTGACTGCCGACTTTCTTTCCGAAGCCGGCTTCAATCTCGTCTGGAGGTATCCACAACCCGGCGTTGACCAGCCCTACATTGCGCCCAGAGCCCCCATGGCCGGTGCGGTGGGCCTCAAGCACGGCGACCCGTTTGCCTTGCTCCAACAAATGAATCGCTGCCGACAACCCGGTGATGCCCGCGCCAATCACGCACACATCGACCGTCAATTCGCCCTTGAGCGCCTCGGCCTCAGGCCGTTGTGGCGTCAGCTTTTCCCACAGACATTCTTCGCGTAGCGCCATCGCAAAAACCCCAAATCAAGTCAATCGCGGGCAAGTCCGCTCCTACAAGGACAACGCAGAACCTGTAGGAGCGGACTTGCCCGCGACAAGGGACTGTCAGTCGAACGTAATGCCCTGCGCCAGCGGCAATTCAAGGGAGTAGTTCACGGTCGCCGTCTGGCGACGCATGTAACCGCGCCATGAATCCGAGCCCGACTCACGACCGCCACCGGTTTCTTTCTCACCGCCAAAAGCGCCGCCGATTTCCGCACCGCTTGGGCCGATGTTGACGTTGGCGATCCCGCAGTCGCTGCCCAACGCAGAAATAAACTGCTCTGCTTCGCGCACGTCCGTCGTGAAAATGCACGACGACAGGCCTTGCGGCACGGCGTTGTTCAGGCGCACGGCTTCAGCGAAATCGTCGTAACCCACCACGTACAAAATCGGGGCGAAGGTTTCGGTACAAACCACATCACTTTGCTCTGGCATTTCGACGATGGCCGGGGACACGTAGTAAGCATCGGGGAACTGCTCGACCAATTGACGCTTGCCGCCAAATACTCGACCGCCTTCGCTCAGGGCCTGTTCAAGGGCGTCCTGCATATTTTCGTAGCTGTTTTTGTCGATCAACGGACCGACCAGATTGCCTTCCAGCGGATGACCGATGCGTACTTTGGCGTAGGCGGTTTTCAGGCGGCTGACGATTTCGTCCTTGACCGATTCGTGGGCAATCAAGCGACGCAAACTGGTGCAACGTTGGCCAGCCGTACCGACGGCGCTGAACAGAATCGCGCGCACAGCGAGATCGAGGTCGGCGCTTGGGCCGAGGATCATTGCGTTGTTGCCGCCCAGTTCAAGAATGCTACGGGCAAAGCGTGCAGCGATTTTCGGCGCGACTTCGCGGCCCATGCGCGTACTGCCAGTGGCACTGATCAGCGCCACGCGTGGGTCGTCGACCAGTGCTTCGCCGGCTTCACGCCCACCGATAACCACCTGGCTCAAGTAAGCAGGGGCATCAGGGAAATGTTTGAGCACGCCTTCGAACAACGACTGGCAGGCCAGTGCGGTCAGCGGGGTTTTCTCCGACGGCTTCCAGATCACGGCATTGCCGCAGACCAGCGCCAGTGCAGTGTTCCAGGCCCAGACCGCGACCGGGAAGTTGAACGCACTGATCACGCCAACGACACCCAGCGGGTGCCAGGTTTCGCGCATATGGTGACCAGGGCGCTCAGAAGCGATGGTCAAACCGTACAACTGGCGCGACAGACCGACGGCGAAATCACAGATATCAATCATTTCCTGCACTTCACCCAGGCCTTCCTGAGTGATCTTGCCGGCTTCCCACGACACCAGCGCACCCAGCTCGGCCTTGTGCTTGCGCAGGGCCTCACCGAACAGACGAATCAGCTCACCACGGCGAGGCGCCGGGACTTTACGCCAGGCCTCGAACGCGTGTTCGGCACGGGTGACGTGCTGCTCGACTTCCGCTCGCCCTTCCCAATGCACGGAAGCGATACGGCTGCCATCGACAGGCGTGTGCACAGCCTGATCGCCGTTCTGGTACAGGGCGGGATCGACACCGAGGCGGTTGAGCAAGTCGGTAAGCATGTTGTCTCCTTGATTCTTGAAATGAAAAACGGAAATCGAAAGATAGGTGAAGCGTCAGGCTCTACTAATAGCTGGCCTGAGACGTGCGAACAAACGACCATTAGGCGAGATATCATTCCGTTTATTCATGCTGCCCTCCCGTCTGCACGTGGCAGCCTCGAAAAACATAAGGCCTGAGCATGCTCAACAAACGTTATCTGCCATCAATCACCGCGTTGCAATGCTTTGAGGCAGTGACCCGGCACTTGAGTTTTACCCGCGCGGCCGAAGAGCTGAACCTGACGCAAAGCGCCGTCAGCAAACAAGTCGCCCAGCTTGAAGATCTGGTACAGCACTTGCTGTTTCGCCGCGTGCGCCGACGTCTGCAACTGACCCCGGCCGGCGCGCTGTACTTGGGCGAAGTGCGCAAAATCCTCACGCAGGTGGAAATGTCGACCCACTACCTGCGTTCCTACGGTGGCGAAACCGAAGTGCTGCGCGTGTCCACGCCATCGACCTTCGGCGCCCGCTGGCTGGTGCCTCGACTCAAGGGCTGGCGATTGCGCCATCCGCACATCCATCTGGACCTGATGGATGAACAGGAACCCGACGACCTGATTCAGGGCCGCTGTGACATGGCGTTCTATTTCGGCCAAGGCGCCCGTCCGGGAGCCGAGTCGGTAAAGCTGTTCAGCGAAGAACTTATTCCGGTCTGCGCGCCCGGCAGCCTGCCGGACACACCGTTTACCGACCCGACCCAACTGAGCGATCTGGTGCTGCTGCAAAGCGCCTCACGCCCGCAAGCCTGGCATGACTGGTTCGACAGCCAGGGTTACCACACCGAACACAGCTACCACGGACCGCGCTTCGAGACGTTCTATATGTGCATACGCGCCGCGCAGGTCGGGTGCGGGGTTGCGCTGCTCCCGCGGTTTCTGGTCGAGGAGGAGCTGGCGGACGGCAAGCTGGTCATCCCCTGGCCCCACACGCTGCCTAGCCGTGATGCTTATTACCTGGCCTACCCGGAGCACACGGCAGAAGTGCCGAAAATCCGCGATTTCGTGCGCTGGATGCTGGAACAGTTGGATAACCCGACAAGTTAGGGGCGACAATGCCGGCCCAGCAGCCCGCACGGACGTCAGCAGCGCCTTTACAGCGTTGCCTGAGCGTTGCGAGCCCAACCCCCCATCGGCCGCTCTGGAGAGCTGACAACATGAGTGAGAGCGCCTTCTCCGATCGCATCGTGCAGAACCTGCTCGACACCGACTTCTACAAGCTGACCATGATGCAAGCGGTGCTGCACAACTACCCAAACGTCGACGTGGAGTGGGAGTTTCGTTGCCGCAATGGCGAAGACCTGCGGCCTTATCTGGCCGAGATCCGTCATCAGATCGAGCTGCTCTGCGAGCTGTCCATGAGCGACGCTCAACTGGGTTTTCTTGAGCGCATCAGCTTTATGAAGCCTGATTTCCTGCGCTTCCTCGGTTTGTTCCGCTTCAACATGCGCTATGTGCAGACCAGCATCGAGAACGGTGAGCTGTGCATCCGCCTCCACGGGCCGTGGCTGCACGTGATTATGTTCGAAGTGCCGCTGCTGGCCATTGTCAGCGAAGTGCGCAACCGTCATCGCCACCCCGACACATTGCTCGTGCAGGCGCGTGATCAGCTGTATCGCAAATTCGACTGGCTATACGCCAACGCCACCGCCGATGAGCTGGCAGAACTGAAAGTTGCGGACTTCGGCACCCGTCGGCGCTTCTCCTACCGCGTGCAAGAGGAAGTGGTCAGCGTGCTCAAGCGCGACTTCCCCGGCCAGTTCGTCGGCACCAGCAACGTGCAACTGGCCCGCACGCTGGACCTCAAACCGCTCGGCACCATGGCCCACGAATGGATCATGGCCCACCAGCAACTCGGCCCGAGGCTGATCGACAGTCAAAGTGCCGCGCTCGACTGCTGGGTCCGTGAATACCGTGGCCTGCTAGGTATTGCCTTGACCGATTGCATCACCACCGACGCCTTCCTCAACGATTTCGATCTGTACTTCGCCAAACTGTTCGACGGGTTACGCCATGATTCCGGCGACCCGATCATGTGGGCCGAAAAATGCATTGATCATTACCAGAAGCTCGGCATCGACCCGATGAGCAAGACCCTGGTGTTCTCCGACGGCCTGAACCTGCCCAAGGCGCTGGATATATTCCGTACGCTACGAGGTCGAATCAACGTCAGCTTCGGCATCGGGACCAATCTCACCGCCGACATCCCCGGTGTAGAGCCCTTGAGCATTGTGCTTAAAATGACGGCTTGCGCGGGTCAGGCCGTGGCGAAAATTTCCGACGAACCCGGTAAGACGCAATGCAAGGACCCCAACTTTGTCGCCTACCTTCGGCATGTGTTCGAAGTGCCTGCGAGCCCGGTTTCCAACCCTTCCGTTTCTGCACAACCTGTTAAGGAGTGAATCATGCAAGCCGTACAGCTCCAGATCGCTGAACAGCTCAAGGTCCAGCCGCCTTTCGCCAACCAGAATGCACTTGAAGCCGAGGTCGCCCGACGGATCGCCTTTATCCAGCAATGCCTACAGAACGCCAGGCTCAAGACCCTGGTACTGGGCATCAGTGGCGGTGTCGACTCGCTGACCGCCGGTTTGCTCGCGCAACGCGCCGTCGAGCAATTGCGTAAAAGCACCGGGGATGACAGCTATCGGTTCATCGCAGTCCGCCTGCCGTACCAGGTCCAGTTCGACGAGCACGAAGCCCAGGCATGTCTGGAGTTCATTGCGCCGGACGAGTCGCACACAGTCAATATCGGTCCGTCCGTGCAAGCGCTGGCAGCGCAGATCAAGGCATTCGAAGGCCAACACGCCAGCGCGGTAGACTTTGTGATGGGCAACACCAAGGCGCGGATGCGCATGGTCGCGCAATACACCATCGCCGGCGCGCGCCAAGGGCTGGTGATCGGCACCGACCATGCGGCGGAAGCCGTGATGGGCTTTTTCACCAAGTTCGGCGACGGTGCCTGCGACCTGGCACCACTCAGCGGCCTGGTGAAAAATCAGGTCCGGGCCATCGCCCGCAGTTTTGGCGCCCCGCAATCGCTGGTGGAAAAAGTCCCCACCGCTGACCTTGAAGACCTGGTACCCGGCAAACCGGATGAAGCGTCCCACGGCGTGACCTATGCCGAGATCGATGCGTTCCTGCATGGCGAGACGGTCCGCGAAGAAGCCTTCAAGATCATCCGCGACACCTACGCAAAAACGCAGCACAAGCGCGAACTGCCATTCGCGCCGTAAAACAACACAGAACCCACGTAGGAGCGGGCTTGCCCGCGATTGCGGTGTAACTGACACACCGTATCAAGCTGATCGCGGCGGGACGCGTAGTTGCAAGCCCGCGCCTACAGAGGGATGGCGTTTCAACAATAGAAAACGGAATGAACCTGCCGTTTTTTTTCGCTTGTCCGGCTGGCTGATCAACGCTTTCATAGGCACCTCTCATTCAGCCAGAGCCGCTGCCCATGTCCTCGTTCCAAGGCCTTTTCTCTCTCGTCGCCTCCGTCGTCGGCCAACCCGCTGCGCAGTGGCTTGAATCCCACGTCGAAGTACCGGAAGGGCTGCACGCCTTCAGCTGGAGCGACAGCGCGCTGCATCGCGCGTGGTTGGCTGAAGCGCTGAACCTGTGCCTACTCCACAAGCTGGTGGAGGCTGTGCCAGCAGGTCGCGTATACGTCGACGAACAAGCCGAAAATGGCCGCAAAGTGCTGTTCGACCACGGCGCGATTCGTACCGTGGACTGGTTCGATAACGGCGAACTGCCGCGCGGTCGCCTGGCGTTCACTCGCTTACTGGAGCCGTTGGGCTTTACTGACGTGCGCACGTATCCACTGACCAAACTGAACATGACTGGCTGGGCTTATCGCCAGCAAGATCTGCCGGAAGACATCGCCCAGTTCTTCGTTTCCGAACTGCATCCCGGTCGGTTCAGCGAAGCGTTTCAGGGGGCCGTCAGCCGCGTGGCCCGCTCCAGCCGCGATCCGCTGAACGCCGAGCACTTGAGCATCCTCAAACGCCTGCAACTGACCCGTCACTGCACCTTGGCCGAAGCGTATCGCTTGCTGCCGGGGCTGTACGACGCATTCGAGCGCCAGCATGGCGTGGTGCAGCACGCGGATTATCAGCAAGTCCTGAGCGAGAGCGCGGAAATGGCCTGGATCGCCACCGAAGGCAATAGCTTCAATCACCTGACCGACCGGGTCACCGACCTTGAGGCTTTAGTGGCCGACCAGAACCGCAAGGATCGGCCTATGAAGGCCTGCATCGAAGTGTCCGCATCGGGCCGAGTGATGCAAACCGCCTACAAGGCCTGCACCGTGAGTCGCGCAATGGCGGACACCAATGGCCAGTTGCATGAGCATCAGGTGCCCGGCTCGTTTGTCGAATTTATCCAGCGCAAACTCGACCCCGTCGACGACAAGCTCGATCTGAACTTCGACAGCAGCAATGCGCAGGCCATCTTTAAGATGACGTCCTGAAGAAGAACACACTGCACCGAGCATAGCGCTGTAGGAAACTTCCCGATTTCTGTTAACCCATTGAGTTGGCGCGATGCGTTAGGCAACCTGTTGTCAGACGTTTCGCGCAAGGACTCAGTTGGATGCTCAGTGCCTACAGGGCTTATCACCTTCAACGCCTTTCGATGATTCAGCGTGCCTGGTTTCTTCCACTGTTCGCTGGTCTCGGCGTCATCAGCTGGATCGCAATCGCCACCTGCGAGCCCCCCGCCAACGACAGCGGTTACCGCAGCAGCACCCACTTTATGTTGATTGGCGAAATGCCCGCGAACACCGCCCTGCGGGGAACGGCCCAATACGATCCGATGCCGGGCCAGCACGGCTGCCCTTATCACCACCCACAGTTACACCTGGACACTCGCCCAAGCGATTTACCGCAGACATTCAGCTTTGAAGTACCGCTGGCGTGGCACCTTCCAGACTGCACGCTGCAGTTAAGCGAAGTGGATTTCGTCACGGAGGGTTTTTATGGGGCCGGGTACGCGCAACGCAGCAGTACGACCAGCGGCGCAATCGCCGTGCGTGATGCGCTGCAAAAAGGTGTACCGGGGTTTCCCGAATCCGGGGAAAAGGAATATCGCGGGATATGCAGTTGGCAGACGTATACCCAGCCGGATGGGCAAAACCTGCAATCGCTCTTGACCTGCCATGCCGCGAATCGGCAGTGGACACTGATCGGCGATCAGCGCAGGCCGCGTCGCCCGGGAGGCGCCGTGAGCCGCAATGAGCTGGCGGGTAAAACCATTCGCATGACATTCAGGATGGCTGAAGCGTCATAGCCCGACGCGGGGCCGGGCCATGACACTGTGCGCAAGCGTTACTTCAGGACGATAGCGCCTTTCATCATGCTGATGTGGCCTGGGAACGTGCAGAAAAACGCATATTTTTCAGCGGCATTAAGCTTCGACACATCGAACGTCACCGAATCCTTTTCGCCAGCACCAATGACTTTGGTGTGCGCAATGACCCGGGCATCACCGTCTTTCAGGTAATTTTTGTCGATGCCTGCGCCGATACCGTCGGTAGCGACGGGTTGCGCGTCAGCTTCTTTGGCCAACACCCAGTTATGGCCCATGACAGTTTTTGCCAAGCTGCCGGAGTGGGTCAGATTAACAGTGAACGTTTTGCAGGTTTTGTCGACAGTGATTTCTTTAGTGCTGTAGGACATCTGGTCCGTGGAATCGATGTCGACCTTGCACTCTGCCGCCAACAGGTGGCCACTGACTAATGTCAGCAGGGATACAGCAACAAGTTTACGAAGCATGGTGAATCTCCAAGGCAGGGTAATTTTTTTGAAAAAACTGTCTGTTGGAAGACTGCCTGATCTGCGGTCAAGTTCCAATGACCTGCGTCAACGCAACGCATGTCACTGTCTACAGCTATCGACGTCATCGAAACAATCAACCAGCCAAGCGAGTAGCGACGCCCTAACATGGGGCCATCATCACTCACTGGAGCACACATCATGCACCTCAACAGCCTGTTTCGCAGCTTGTTTGCCGCTTATGCGTGCGGCGCCAGCGGTACCTATGAACACCATTACGAATAACCAGGACGCGACTGGCGCTTGGACTGAGGTGCCCGAGCCCTTACTCTGTGAGCATCGATGATCATGGAGCAGGCAATGTCTTTAACATCCGTATGTGTATTTTGCGGTGCCAGCGCCGGTACTAACCCGGTGTACCGCGAAGCTGCGATTGCGTTGGGCCGTACCTTGGCTGAACGCAAGTTGACTCTGGTCTACGGCGGCGGTGCCGTCGGCCTGATGGGGATCGTGGCCGATGCCGCCTTGGCGGCGGGCGGCGAAGTGATCGGGATCATCCCCGAAAGCCTGCAAAATGCTGAAATCGGCCACAAAGGCCTGACCCGACTCGAAGTCGTCGATGGCATGCACGCCCGCAAGGCGCGTATGGCAGAGCTGAGCGATGCTTTTATCGCTTTGCCGGGCGGTCTGGGTACGCTGGAAGAAATGTTCGAAGTCTGGACCTGGGGCCAGTTGGGCTATCACGCAAAGCCGCTGGGTCTGATGGACGTGAGCGGTTTCTACAGCAAACTGACCGACTTTCTCGACCACGTGGCCAGCGAAGGTTTTGTCCGCGAGCAGCACCGCGGCATGCTGCAGATCAGCGAGTCGCCGAGCGAACTGCTGGACGCCCTGGAGGCCTGGAAACCCTTGGCAGCCCCGAAGTGGGCAGACCAAAAGCCGACCTGACCAGCCGGTCAAATGCCTCGCAGAGACCGTTGAGCACACAACGCCGTGTGCCCGACCCGGTTCTCAGGCAGAATAGCGGCATTTCCCGCCTTATACAGAGGACCGCCCATGGCTAAACCTAACTATTCCTTCGCCAAACGTCAGAGAGATCTGGCAAAAGAGCAGAAGAAAGAGGAAAAGCTGCAGAAAAAGAATGCTGCCCTGACTGAAACCGGCGCAGAAGGCGAAACCGTTGAAGGCCAAGAGCCTGCCGACGACGCTGAGGCGACTCCAGAGCAAACGCCTGCCAGCTGAAACCGCGGGGCTTCGCCAATCGACGAAGCCCGTACGCCACGTCTGTCGCTCATGCGGCAGACCATGGCACCTCCCCCTTCAGAACGTATCCACCAAGGTCAATCGGCCTCGGCGCTGACCGGCATCACCGTCACCCGAACCTCCGGGTCATGACTGCCTCCCCCCAGAATCACCCCACGCAACGGCGATACATCGGAGAAATCCCGGCCCCAGGCCAGGCTGATGTGCTCCAACGCTGGCTGCACATTGTTGGTCGGATCAAAATCGACCCAACCCAACACCGGACAAAATACCGAAATCCAGGCATGCGACGCATCTGCGCCAATCATGCGTGGCTGGCCGGGCGGTGGCTGGGTGAGCAGATAACCGCTGACATAGCGTGCCGCAAGGCCGCGCGAACGCAGGCAGGCAAGCATCAAGTGGGCAAAGTCCTGACACACCCCGCGTCGATTTTCCAACACCTCGACCAGCGGCGTTGCCACCTGAGTGGCTTCACCGTCGAAGGTGAACTCACTGAAAATCTTCTCCATCAACGCCTGCACGCACAGCAATAACGGCTGATCGTGCGGAAAACAGCTTTCGGAGAAGTCGACGAAGGTTTGTTTCAAATGCACATACGGGGACTCGAAGCGGAACCGGCACGCTTCTAGAATCGCTGGTGACATCGGCCGCCCGCTGTAGGTCAACGCGCTGCGCGTGGCATCCCAATCGGCGGACAGGCTAAAGTCCAGCGACGGCCGGGCCAACACTTCGACCCGCAGTCGTGCGTTGACCTTCAATTCATCATGCGGCCTTTCGAACGCCAGGCGCGTGAGCGGATTGCCAAATACATCCAGCTCATCCCGTCGGCTAGTGGGCGTCGGGTTGATCAACAATTGCTGCTCGGTACAACGCTGCCAAGCACAAGGCCCTGGCCACAAATGCGCCAATTGCTGCGCCAGGGACACCGGGCTGTCGTATTCGTAATGAGTGTCGTGAAAAATCTGGTAATGAGCGCTCATCAGACGGACACCGTGCGCTGGCTGACATCATCGACGTGGGCAAAATGGCGCAAGGCCAATCGGTCCGACACTTGGCCGCTGGCCTCGCCGATGCTCTGCAGCAAATCGGCCAGACCATCGAGTACAGCGCGCACGCTGCCCTGGCCGAACAGCGAGTTCTCCAGGCTGCCAAGGTCGAAGGCCGACAGGCGTCTGATCAATAACGGCAAGCTGGTATCGCGAGGCGCGCCGAAGTCTTCGTTCAAACGGACCAGCGAACTCGACACCAGCTTCAACTGGAACAACACCGCGTGCGGGTTTTGCTCATCGAGCAACAGCAAGTCGAGCACCGGAATCAATTGCGGCACTGCCAGGTAACGCGAGCGGTAGGTGATGCTGCTATTGCCCAGCTCCAACAGCCACTCCAGGCCCGCGTCATCGTTTACCGCAGCATCGCGCAGAAACGCCGCCAGGCTGGTACTGAGAAACCGTAGCCGCTCGATACGTCGACCGATCATCAAAAAGCGCCAGCCTTCATCGCGGGTCATGTCGTCCAGAGCAAAGCCGGACAAGGCTGCCAGTGACATCACCAGACGGTTGAGGAAGTCCAGCAGTTCACCAAAGTCGGGATCGTCTGTTTCCAGGCTCATGGTTTCGCGCTGCAGTTCAACCAGCGCTTGCCAGTTTTCTCGCGACAGCTTGCCGCGCACTTGCGATGCCGCCCATTGCAGGCGTTGCAGGTTGGCCCGCAGGCTGAAGACCCCGTCTTCGCCCAACAGCCCCGCGAGCAAACGCTCATGCAGTTCGCCCCCCTCTTCCTCGTCCGGCAGCAAGTGCAGGCTCTCGCCCAGCTTTACCGCCGCTTGCAGGGCCAAAGGGTCGTCGCCATCGACATAACGCGCCAACATGATCCGCAACAACCGAGCGCTGTCATCGCAACGCTCGCAGTAGCGGCCGAACCAGAACAAATTCTCCACCACCCGCGATGGCAGATAAGGATCACGTCGAATCAGGTCACGCACACCGAGGGCACGCTGACCTTTCCACGGTTCGACACCATAGACACGCTCACCCAAGACCCAGGTGTCCTTGCTCGCTCCGCCACGCTGCATCGACACCACGTCGGCATCGGCCTCGGCAGCCACCCGGGTCAATCCACCCGGCAGCACCCGATAACCGTCGGCGCAGGCGACGGCATACACCCGCATGCCAATCGCCCGAGGTTGCAACTGATCGCCATCGGTTTGCCACACAGGTGCGTGGGACAGTTGCGCCAGCTCCTGCGCAACATACGCGTAAGGCCGGGCCTGCATCCGCTCCGCCAATGCCTGACGCTGCTCGGCATTCAAATCGCGGCCGAACACCGGCGTGAAACTTTGTGACGGGAACGCTGGTTTGATCAGCAGTTCAGGAAGTTTTTCCAGCGCCTGGGCCAGCACCGGAGGTTCGCCGCACCACCATGTCGCCACGGACGGAAGGATCAATTCTTCACCAAACAGGTGCTGATTGATTTTCGGCAGAAAGCCCAGTAAGCCAGGTGATTCCAGAACGCCGCTGCCCAAGGCGTTGGCGACCAGTACCCGCCCCTGGCGCACCGCTTCGAGCAAGCCGGGAACGCCCAGCGCAGAGTCGGTGCGCAACTCCAATGGATCGCAGAAGTCATCGTCGAGCCGACGCATGATCGCGTGAACCCGACGCAGGCCACTGAGCGTTTTCAGGTAAACCGTGGCGTCGCGCACCGTCAGATCGCCGCCTTCGACCAGCGGATAACCCAGTTGGCGAGCGAGATAAAGGTGTTCGAAGTAGCTTTCGTTGAAGCGGCCGGGGGTCAACAGGACCACCAGTGGCGCTTCGTTGTCGCTGGGCGCCTGGCGCACCAGCGTCTCTTGCAAGGCGCGGAAAAAGCCCGACAGGTGCTGCACCTGCAAGTCGCGGTACATGTCCGGGAACGCGCGCGAAACGATTTGCCGGTTTTCCAGCGCAAAACCGGCGCCCGAGGGCGCTTGGGTACGGTCGGCGGTTACCCACCAGCGGCCGTCGGGAGTGCGCGCCAAATCCACAGCGTACATGTGCAGGAACGTGCCTTCGGGCGGTTTCACGCCCTGACACGGCCACAGAAAATTGTTATGCCCGAACACCAACTCCGCCGGCAGCAAGCCGTCGGCGATCAACTGCTGAGGACCGTACAGGTCGGCCAGTACCGCATTGAGCAATCGCGCCCGCTGAGCGATGCCCGCAGCGACGTGCTGCCATTCCTGAGCCGGTATTAGGTGTGGCAGTAGATCGAGTTCCCAAGGCCGGTCTGCGCCTTTTGGATCGGCATAGACGTTGTAGGTCACCCCGTTTTCCTGAATCTGCCGAGTCAGCAACGCCTGACGCTGCATCAACTGCGCGGGCGTGCTGCGTTGCAGATGCTCATACAGGCGCTGCCAATGCGGACGAACAGCGCCACTGGCATCGAGCATCTCGTGATAAGTACCCGCAGTCAGCGGATAACGGTCAAGCAGGTCAGGCATGAAAGTCTCGGCAGACAACAAAAGACATCGAATGAGTACAGAAAAATGTCACGCGCTCAGGCAAACCCTGCGCGTGGCATCTCCCTCAATGGGCTTGCTAGTGGCGGCGCATATCCAGCGTCATCGGCAGTTCATCATTAATGCTCAACAACGGCACTTGCAGCTTGCCGGGGCTATGGCCAATACGGAAGAAACGCGACAGACGACGGCTTTCTGCCTCATTGGCATTCACCGGCAACGTCTCGTAATTGCGCCCCCCAGGATGCGCGACATGATACTCGCAACCCCCCAGCGAACGCTGCATCCACGTGTCGAGCAGGTCGAACACCAACGGCGCGTGCACCGGGATGGTCGGCTGCAAACAATTGGAGGGCTGCCACGCACGATAACGCACGCCCGCAACGAACTCGCCGACCCGTCCTGTCGGCTGCAGCGGCACCGCGATGCCATTGCAGGTCAGCATGTAACGCTGCGGCGGCAAGCCATTGACCTTGACCTGCAAGCGCTCCAGCGACGAGTCGACATAGCGCACCGCGCCTCCCGCAGCCCCTTCTTCACCCAGCACATGCCAAGGCTCCAGTGCCTGACGCACTTCCAGTTCGATGCCGCTGACCGCGTAATCGCCGACTTTCGGGAAACGGAACTCCAGATGCGCGGCAAACCATTCGGCACGCACTGGATAACCGGCGGCATTCAGCTCGACAATGACATCGGCAAAATCCTGCTCGATAAAGTGCGGCAGCATGAAGCGGTCGTGCAGCTCGGTGCCCCAACGCGCCAACTTGGCGGGCGCATACGGCTCACGCCAGAAACGCGCGACCAATGCACGCAGCAACAGCTGCTGGGCCAGGCTCATGCGGGCATGGGGAGGCATTTCAAATGCGCGCAGTTCCAGCAGGCCCAAACGCCCCGTCGCACCATCAGGCGAGTAGAGTTTGTCGACACAGAACTCAGCGCGGTGCGTGTTGCCGGTGACATCGATCAACAGGTTTCGCAGCAACCGGTCCACCCGCCACGGCGCACATTCTTCGCCCGGTTCCGGCATTTGCGCGAAGGCAATCTCCAGTTCGTACAGCGAATCGTTGCGCGCCTCATCGACACGCGGCGCTTGTGAGGTCGGGCCGATAAACAAGCCGGAAAACAGATACGACAATGAGGGATGGTTGTGCCAATAGCTGAGCAAACTGCGCAGCAAATCCGGACGCCGTAGAAAGGGTGAGTCCGCAGGGGTCGCGCCGCCGAGGACGAAATGGTTGCCACCGCCGGTACCGGTGTGGCGACCATCGATCATGAATTTCTCGGTGGTCAGACGTGTCAGCCGCGCCTGTTCATAGAGAAATTCGGTGCGTTCAACCAACTCATCCCAACTGGCAGAGGGCTGCACATTGACTTCGATGACACCCGGATCAGGGGTGATCCGGAAATTCGACAACCGTGGATCGCTGGGCGGCTCATACCCTTCGAGCAATACCGGGCAGTGCAGTTCCTCGGCAGTGGCTTCGATGGCAGCGACCAGTTCGAGGTAGTCCTCGAGTTTCTCCAGCGGCGGCATGAACAGGTACAACCGCCCTTCTCGCGCTTCGGCGCACAACGCGGTACGCGTCAGCCAATCGGCCGACTCATCGATCTTGGGCTCGCGCTCGGCGCCTGGGTTTGCGTGCTCGGTCAAGCCGCAGAGCTGCGTCTGCAACTGCTCGCTGGCAGGCAGTTCAGCAAACGCCTGATTGTGGTCAGTCGGATGAATGAATGGGTATTCCGCCGCCTTGACCCACGGTTGCGACGCCAGCGGCAGTCGATAACCGAGTGCCGAATCCCCCGGCACCAGCCGGCAATGATTGTCGCGCAGAAACCAGCGACCGCTCTGCCACAGGTCGCCCGCCGCATTGCGCGCCAGGGGCAGAACTTGCCCGATGACCTTGTCCAGCCCTTGGGCGAACACTTTGCGCAGGCGATCACGCTCCAGCGGGTCAGCCAGACGCGAATCCTCGGCCCCGACGTTCAGCGGCAACGCACCTTCGCGCCACAGGTAATAGAAATTATCTTCATAGGCCGGGAATACAAAGCGCGCGGGCAGTTTCAGGCGCTCTGCAACGCTGGCAAGGAAACGTCCGGCCAACGTGCCATCGGCACCGTAGTCTTCGGTTTCATCTGCGACCAAGGCGTTGTTACGCCATACCGGCTGCCCATCGCGACGCCAGAAACAGTTCAGAGACCAGCGCGGCAATTGCTCGCCGGGGTACCACTTGCCCTGCCCAAAGTGCACGAGGCCCTTTGGCGCGTAATGCTTACGCATGCGCTGGAACAACTCGGCAGACAACCGACGTTTTTCTGGGCCGAGGGCGGCGGTGTTCCACTCATCGCCATCACGGTCATCAATCGATACAAACGTCGGTTCGCCGCCCATGGTCAGGCGCACGTCATCACGGGTCAGGTCACTGTCGATCTTGTGCCCAAGGGCCTGGATCGCCAGCCACTGTTCTTCGCTGTAGGGCTTGGTGACGCGGGGCGCTTCCCAGATGCGCTCGACCGACATTTCATGAGTGAACTCGGTTTCACAGGGCTCGACCAGGCCACTGATCGGCGCCGCAGAAGACGGCTCCGGGCTGCAAGCCAATGGAATATGGCCTTCGCCCGCGAACAGACCGGACGTTGCATCAAGTCCGACCCAGCCAGCACCGGGCAGATACACCTCGCACCACGCGTGCAAATCGGTGAAATCGACATCGGTGCCGGACGGCCCGTCGAGCGCTTCGACATCCGCCTTGAGCTGGATCAGGTAGCCCGACACGAAACGCGCAGCCATGCCCAAGTGACGCAGCAACTGCACCAGCAACCAGGCCGAATCGCGGCATGAGCCGGAAGCGTTTTCCAGGGTGAATTCCGGCGTCTGCACGCCAGGCTCCATACGAATCAGGTAATCGATGTCCTGGCTCAAGCGCTGGTTCAGCGCCACCAGAAAATCGATGGCAGGCAATGGCGTGCGATCAATGCTCGCCAGATAAGCCGAAAACTTCGGGGTCAGCGGCAATTTTTCAAGGTACGGCGCCAGCTCTCGCTGTTCATCGCTGGCGTAGGTAAAGGGGATTTTTTCCGCGTACGGCTCAAGAAAGAAGTCGAACGGGTTGAACACCGCCATCTCGGCGACCAGATCAACCTCTACGCGTAACTCGTTGGTCTTTTCGGGGAAGACCAGGCGGGCCAGATAGTTACCTTGAGGGTCCTGCTGCCAGTTGACGAAGTGCTGCTCAGGCTGGACTTTCAAGGCATAAGACAAAATGCGTGTACGGCTATGCGCCGCCGGACGGAGTCGAACGATCTGCGGACCCAACTCGACCGCGCGGTCGTAGCGGTAATGCGTGACATGGTGCAAGGCGATATGAATCGACACGGCGTGCCTCCTGCGAGCCTGGACGGTAATGGAACCGCGCAAGACTTATGCCATCCGGGCAAATACGGCGGTTCCTCGGTACAGCAGCAGCGTTGGGCACCATTAAAGCGCCATGTCTGACCTGCGGTGCAAGCGTTGCACACAAACAGTGCTTGCGCCCAAAAAATCTGCGCCCTGAACGGTTTCCTTCAGAAAGTCCCTCTGCGGCCCAGCGCCTGGTGAATCCCACACACACAATAACTATGTAAAGCAGGCTTCCTGGCGCTCCCGGCTTAGATGGTCCACCCATTGATCATGGGCGGGCACGAACAAGACTCCCCCAGCGAGGGCATAGATCGAGTCGTGGAAATGACATCTTTAGAGACAACCTCAATAGAAATGCTCAACGCCAACATTGAAACCTCATTAGCAGCACCGACCAAACACACACCTTTCACTCATTGGGGCCGCCCTGAATTGGGTGACTTCGCACTGTTGCTGGACGTGCTTACTGCGAAAAAAACTGCCAGCGATTTCAACTTCGAAATACCCCGTCTTCAACCCACTCCCGGCACGCCCTTTCACAAGGACTATGCCGCGGCAGTCGACACGTTGAATGCCTTCGCGGCCACCCGTACATTTATCGACGTCTGTGCGGCTCAAAAAATAGGGTCACTCACCGAGGTCAGTATTACCAGGACCCAGGGGCTGCGCGGATATGATGCTGAACGAACAGATCACGATCTGACCCTGATCATCAGGGCATCGGACGAACTCAGGGACGCCCTGAAAGCACTGTTTGATACCGCAGATCAACTGGGTGGAGCACTGTACGGCGACGGTACGGTACAACCCTTTCAACTGCTGAAACGCTATGGTTTGACGCCGCCAACAAATCAGGTCGAGAGTCGGGTTTGCATTGATGCGCTGCAAGCCACCCAAGAAGCAGTACTTCGAATCATCACCCGTGAAACGGTAGATATCGGCGAGAACATCGACGGCGCACTCGTCATCGAGACGCTCAAACACTTCATGTCAGGCAGTGCTGCGCCTTGGGTGGATCAACTCGGCGGGACCTTTCTGAGGTCGTCGCTGATCGCCGACATTCGCGCCTATCCAATGACCACGTTTGCAAAGATCGTGGAGTCTGCCGAAGGACAACGTCTTGCCCATAGCCTGCTAGTTGCCCTGGGCTGGTATGGAGCCCACGCACACCAGAGGACATCACCGGCCATCGTTGCGAAACTGGTACATCACGCGCTCGCGCGGGCGTTGGACCCTGCCTCAAACCTGCTGGGCTATGAATTTGAAAGCCCAGAAAACGCGGGGAAAAGTTACAGCGCCCTGCGTGACGACATTGAAAAGCACTACCAGCAGCACGGCATAGCGGCCTATGACAAAACGGCAGTGCTGGTCAGTTTCTTGCTGAGAGCGCATTACCCGGTCGACTTCCAGATTGAAGGTTCGCCCCCCGAACTCGGGTACCGATGGAGTTCGGCGTGGGTGCATTTTCAACACGGCATCAACCTTGCCCACGCCATTGAACCCGGCTCGGCGCTGACGATGAATTACCAGCAGCTCTCAACCTATGCATCGACCTTGCTCGGCACGGCGACACCCGAACAAGAGTTATTGATTTCGGCAACACTTACACCGCCAGCCATACAGTGGGCCACTGCGCACACAGTGATCCAGCCCACGGAAGACGGAGGCTATTCAACGGAACAGCGCAACACGGCAATGGCGCAGTTTACCGACCACGAAGAAACGCTAGAGAACGCCATACAACAGCTTAAACAACCTGCCCCCCAACGCCTGGATATGACACGAAAAACACTGGCCGAATGGAACTTGCCTCCAGAGACTGAATTCATCAGTTTTCCGGAGACAGACCTGGACATGACCCTACAGGCCAACAGACGCCGTTATTCAGTCGACTACAGAAACTTCTACCCTAACGGACCCGCGAGTTATTCGGCTCTGGACCTGCTGGCCTCTGGTCGATTAAAGGGGGATAACCCTGCGTGGATCCCGCCCTATCTCTATGAGCTTGGCGCCTTCCACCCGCAGTTTTTAAGATACAAAGGCCTTCCTGACATACCCACCGCATTCGAGGCCGACTTCGGGTCATGGCTGAAAAGCACAAAGGCTGCCTATGAACACATCATCATGGCGCTCATCAGCGATCTTCCCAAGCAAGAACGCGACGCCATTGAACAAGGCCATGTTCAGTTATATGGATTGCGTAAACCTACCGCCAACATTGCGCTGGACGATGATGATCGCAATTTCCTGCCACTGATGGCGCGGTATGGATTCATCATCCACGCCACCCATGAAGGCCGAGAAAACGTTCATGAAGTGTTGCCTTATGCAGGGTTTATCCGTCGCAGGGATGACCTCGCTCTTGCGCCGATATCCAATGCAATCAAGCTCCGCAACAGCGCCTTTATGCGTCGTGGGACGCTGCTGCCATTCGACCTGAACGCACACGCCACAGGGGCTGCGCCGCTGTTAAACACCACTTCTACCGCGGTTGTTCACTTTCTCCACGGGTATCTTCCTGCCCAGCACACAACAGCGCTGGCGGAGACCTGGCGACCGTTGCGAGCGGCGCAGATAGGCCGTGACGTGGCCCAAGGTTATCTTTTCGAAAGCGAAAGTAAACTGCGCGAAGCGGCCAGGGGAGTCACCCTGTTCGACGGCTCGGTCGATGCGGTGGCGTTTCTGAAAGACTACGTCATCCCTATATGGGGTCCACTGGAAGATCTTGTTTCGGGCATCAAGTCGGGCGACCTTCGCACTATCATCATGGCCACGATCGGACTTGCTTTTGATGTGCTTTCTCTAATAGCGCCGCTGGCAAAAGTCGGCAGCCTCACGTTTCGCTTCGTGCGCAATGCCGCGACATTTGGCCTCAGAGCCAACCTGCCCCGCCTGGCGCCTCTTGCCGGCAACTACCTTGTCACCGCAGTGACGGCAATTAACCCGTTAGACGGAGTTTTCACCCTGTTCACCTCCGGCACGCACGTCGTCCTGAAACTGAATCATGCAGGCACGCGCTTACTTCGGGTTGGCGTCAAACAGTTGAGGGATCGGCTGACGACAGTCCGTCATGGCAATAAGGGTTTACGTCTGGTCACCGACGAACAACAAGCCGCCTGGACATTATCAGACAGCCGCTATCGCGTGCGAAAGGTCAATCAGCATCAAAACGTGCTGACTTATCATGACCTTCGTTCATCGGCAAAAGGTTCGACACCTTATCTTGTCGACCCCATGACACGTCAGCCCTATGGCGCGCCATTGATGCGTATCAACGACCAAGGCAGCCTCAGTCGCCATGTGCCCACAGACATCGCACTCAATGATCAGAATGGCGGCTGGACGCTTTTGGACACGACACCGAACCTTACTAAACATTGGACGCGCTGGGGGGATGATCTCTTTCTGGAAGCTGGCGGCATTACGTATAAAAAGATAACCCGC
>ERZ1463038.3-NODE-3-length-62100-cov-42.038633_pt1 | contig 62100 bp, 57 predicted proteins | sample MGYA00564479_ERZ1463038 | MGnify/ENA primary metagenome ERZ1463038 (study PRJEB39244, sample SAMEA3635134) | Helicobacter pylori | study: EMG produced TPA metagenomics assembly of PRJEB11511 data set (Assembly of a 5300-year-old Helicobacter pylori...
ACGAAACGGCAACGCGTCAGATGTTTGTTCGACGAAAGCTGGCTGAAAGCTTACCGCTTTAGGATCGCACCACCACCGGCAACAGACCGGTCAGCCAGGGCATGCGTTTTCAACGTCACCCGGCCCAGTAAACAACAATAAGCGTTAACAACCATGGTGATTCTCATGCCCTCTACTACCCCTCTCTTCGCACCATTCCCCCTTGTACTCCACGCGCCGCCCACCCAGCGCTGATTCGCTCGGTTCGCCTTCCTCACGTCGCGCTACATCTGGAGTATCTCTATGTTGACCTTCCTCGGCTTCGCCATGGTCGTCACGTTCATGTACCTGATCATGAGCAAACGCCTGTCAGCACTGATTGCGCTGATCCTTGTACCTATCGCATTTGCCTTGTTCGGTGGTTTCGCTACCGGCATCGGCCCGATGATGCTCGAAGGCATCACCAAGCTAGCGCCAACCGGCGTGATGTTGATGTTTGCCATCCTGTATTTCGCCTTGATGATCGACTCGGGCCTGTTCGACCCGGCAGTGCGCCTGATCCTCAGACTGGTCAAGGGCGATCCGGTCAAAGTCTCGGTGGGCACCGCCGTGCTGGCGCTGGTGGTGTCCCTCGACGGTGATGGCGCGACGACATACATGATCTGCGTGGCCGCCATGCTGCCGCTGTACGCCCGCGTGGGCATGAGCCCGCGCATCATGGCGGGCTTGATCATTCTGGCTGGCGGCGTGATGAACATGACCCCGTGGGGCGGCCCAACCGCGCGTGCTGCCAGTGCGCTGCATGTCGACCCTTCGGATATCTTCGTACCAATGATCCCGGCCATGCTGGCAGGTGTGGTGGCGATCCTGCTGATTGCTTATGCCTACGGTAAACGCGAGCGCGCTCGCCTGGGTGAACTGCACCTGTCGGACGATGACGTCGACCACAGCGAAATCAGCGTTTCGCAGTTCCCGGAAGCGCGCCGGCCCAAGTTGATCTGGTTCAACGGCGCCCTGACCCTGGCCCTGATGGCGGCCCTGATCGCCGGCCTGCTACCCCTGCCTGTGTTGTTCATGGTCGCGTTCAGTATTGCCATGATCGTCAACTACCCCTGCCTGCAAGCGCAGAAAGACCGCATCGCCGCACACGCGGGTAGCGTTCTAGCGGTGGTTGGGCTGATTTTTGCGGCAGGCATCTTCACCGGTATTCTGTCGGGCACCGGCATGGTCAACGCCATGTCCAAAAGCCTGTTGGCCGTCATCCCCGATGCCCTCGGCCCTTATCTGGCCGTCATCACCGCGCTGGTCAGCATGCCGTTCACATTTTTCATGTCAAACGATGCTTTTTATTACGGGGTGTTACCGATTCTCGCTGAGGCAGCCAGCCATTACGGCATTAGCCCAGTGGAAATGGCCCGTGCGTCTATCGTTGGCCAACCCGTGCATTTGCTCAGCCCGCTGGTGCCTTCAACCTACTTGTTAGTGGCACTGGCCGGCATCGAATTCGGTGACCATCAGCGCTTTACCTTGAAGTGGGCAGTGCTGGTCTGCCTGTGCATAATGTTTGCCGCCTTACTGATGGGGATTTTCCCGCTCTTCAGCAGTCTATAACGCACTCGATTCATCCCGTTGTTACCCCTCACCACCGGGGTTGGCCCGTGAGGCGGGGTAACATAGGGGTATTAACCGCATAAAGGAATACCTATGGAATGGCTGACCAACCCGGAAATCTGGGTTGCCTTTTTCACGCTGACTGCCCTGGAGATCGTCCTGGGCATCGACAACATCATCATGATCTCGATTCTGGTCAGCCGCATGCCCAAAGCCATGCAGCCGCGCACCCGAATTTTCGGCCTGGCGCTGGCCATGATCACGCGTATCCTGCTGTTACTGTCGATTGCCTGGGTCATGCGCCTTACCGCAGATCTGTTCGAGGTCTTCGGCAAGGGTTTTTCCGGCCGTGACCTGATCCTGTTCTTCGGTGGCCTGTTCCTGCTGTGGAAAAGCTCCCAAGAGATCTACCACGGCCTGGAAGGTGAAGACGAAGTCGTCGACGAGCCCAAAGGCAAGGGCGGCCAGTTCTTCTACACCATCATCCAGATCGCGATCATCGACATCGTGTTCTCCCTGGACTCGGTGATCACTGCGGTCGGCATGGTCTCTCACGTGCCCGTCATGATTGCTGCCATCGTCGTCGCCGTGCTGGTGATGATGGCGTGCGCAGGCGCCATCAGTAACTTCATAGACAAGCACCCATCACTGAAGATGCTGGCGCTGTCCTTCCTGACGGTGGTCGGTACCGTGCTGATTGCCGAATCGTTCGGCGTGCATGTACCTAAAGGCTACGTGTATTTCGCCATGGCGTTCTCGCTGGCGGTAGAAGCCATCAACATCAAGATGCGCACCGAAATGGCGAAAAAGAAGAAACAAAGCGAGCCGGTCAAACTGCGCAAGGACATCCCTGGTCAGTAACTGCACCGCTTGAAAACAAACGGGGCATTGAGTGCCCCGTTTTTTTATGAACTTTCAATCTACTGATTTATGACGGTTTTGTTTCAAGGCGTGTATTGCCTATGCGATGCTGGCGCCAAGGCCATAAGCCGACTAAAGCTTAGGTGAGCGCTAAAACGCTTCGGTTACATCGCTTCGTTCGCTACACGCTGCACTTTTAATCCTCACCCGGCTTGGGTGACCTCAGGGGGCCTTTGTATGCTAACCCTGCTCAATTTGCTTTCTGCCGTTGCCTTGCTGATCTGGGGCACGCACATCGTCCGTACCGGCATCCTCCGCGTATACGGCTCCCAATTGCGTCGCGTACTTAGCCAGAACATGTCCAGGCGCCCGTTGGCTTTCGTCGCCGGGATCCTCGTCACTGCGCTGGTGCAAAGCAGTAACGCCACGGCGATGCTTGTCACTTCCTTCGTCGGCCAAGGGCTAATGGCCTTAACCCCGGCACTGGCAATCATGCTCGGTGCGGACGTCGGCACCGCGCTGATGGCGCGGGTGCTGACGCTCGATTTGTCCTGGTTGTCGCCACTGCTGATTTTCCTCGGCGTGATCTTTTTTCTGTCGCGCAAGCAAACCCGAGCCGGGCAACTCGGGCGGGTGGGTATCGGCCTTGGCCTGATCATTCTGGCCCTGCAACTGATCGTCACGGCTGCGTCGCCCATTACCCAGGCAGCGGGCGTGAAGGTACTGTTCGCCTCATTGACCGGAGACCTCCTGCTCGACGCCCTCATCGGGGCAATGTTCGCGCTGATTTCCTACTCCAGCCTTGCTGCCGTGCTGTTAACTGCGACCCTGGCTGGCGCGGAAATCATCAGCCTGCCAGTCGCGATCGGTTTGGTGATCGGGGCAAATATCGGCAGCGGCCTGCTGGCATTCCTGAGTACCAGCATGCAAAACGTCGCCGGGCGCCAGGTTGCGCTTGGCAGCTTGCTGTACAAGCTGATCGGCCTGCTGCTGATCATTCCCATACTGGACCCGCTGGTGAAGTGGATGGATACGCTGAACTTCAGCGCCCAGAGCCTGGTGATCAGCTTCCACCTGACCTACAACACCCTGCGCTGCCTGCTGATGTTACCCAGCGTCAGCCCCATGGCCCGGGTGTGCACGTGGCTATTGCCTGAACGCCCCGACACCAACGGCGTGGCAAAACCCCGGCATCTGGACGCCACGGCGTTGGCAACGCCAAGCCTGGCGCTGACCAATGCCGTGCGCGAGACCCTACGCCTGGGCGATCTGGTCGAAAGCATGCTCGACGCCATGCACGGGGTGCTGCGCGGTACGCAAACGGCGGTCACCCTGGAAATGCGGCGCCTCAACGACGATGCCGAAGCGCTGTACAACGCGATCAAACTCTATCTGGCGCAGATGCCTCGGGAAGACCTGGGCGAGCAGGACAGCCGACGCTGGGCAGAAATTATCGAGCTGGCGATCAACCTCAAGCTGGCCAGCGATCTGATCGAACGCATGCTGCGCAAGGTCCAGCAACAGAAGACCTCGCAACGCCGCTCGTTCTCCGAGGTAGGCCTGGAAGAACTGACGGGGCTGCACAGTCAATTGCTGTTGAACTTGCGCCTTGGCCTGTCAGTCTTCGTCAGCGCCGACCCCGAAAGCGCCCGCCAATTATTGCGTGAGAAGCGCCGCTTCCGCGCTCAGGAGCGACGTCTGGCACATGCCCACGTCAGTCGCTTACAACGCAAAGTGGTGCAAAGTATCGAAACCAGCTCGCTGCACCTGGAGATGATTGGCGACATGAAACGGCTCAACTCGCTGTTCTGCAGCAGCGCCTATGCCGTCCTCGAAACCGCGGAAACGGGTGCACTGTCCAGCGAACCCTTGCCCGACCAACCAATGTGAACGACCTCGGCTCATTGAAGTCTGTTAAACATATCGGCCCGCAAGGAAGCTCGTTTTATGCGTTGTCTGCTGTTTGTTTGCCTGCTTCTGACTGCCAGCCCGTCAATAGCCTTCGACCGTTATCAAGTCGAAGGCTACGACCTGCCCAATGGCCTGCAATTACTGCTCAAGCCGGGCAATGAAAAAGGCCATGTCGCTATTCGACTGGTCGTCGGTATTGGCTTCGATGACTTCAATTGCGCCAACAAGGAATTACCGCACCTGCTTGAGCATCTTTTGTTCAGCGGTATTGATGATCAAGGGGAAGGGGGGCTTGAGGAGCGCATGCAGGCGCTGGGCGGTGAGTGGAACGCTTTCACCAGCAGTGCCGACACGACCTTTGTGATCGAAGCGCCCGCGAGAAACCAGCGTAAGGTTCTTGATTTGTTGATGGCCGTATTGACCCGCAGTCGCATCGATGAAAATGCCCTGAACACCGCCAAACGTATCGTCGAGCGCGAGGACGGCGGCCATTACTCGCACCTGCAACGCTGGCTCGATCATCAAGACCTCGGTCACAACGCCAGTAAACAACTGGCGGTCGAGTTGGGCCTCAAATGTGCCGAACGACCCGATGTCGAGTCGCTGACCCTCAAGCAGGTCGAGAAAATACGCAACAGTTGGTATGCCGCGAACAACATGACGCTGATTATCGTCGGCGATCTGGACCGGCTCCTGCCGGCCTATCTGGTGCGCACCTACGGCCAACTCATCGCAGCCGAACCGAGCGAACACATCCCGCTCGCGCACATCAGCCATACCGCAGAAACCGAACGCAGCCTAATAAAAGGCTGGGTGGGTGAGGGCGCGCGTCTGCACTGGTTTTTCCCTGAGCCGCAGCTTGAACAGCAGCACGATGAGACCTGGGAGCTGGTCAAAAGCTATCTGGATTGGGCGCTCTACCGCCAGTTGCGGCTCGAGCACAGCCTTTCTTACGGACCCTGGAGCGAACGGGAAGTCTTCGGCGACACCGGTTTTCTCAGCCTGAACGCAGACCTTGGCCGTGATGATGTCGATCAGGCAGAACGCGTAATGCGTGAATTGAGCGAGCACCTGCAAAAAGACGGGCTCGACCCCGCGACCTTCTCCCGCCTGCAACAGGCTGCCATCGACAAACAGGCGTGGGCTGCCCAGGGCAATAGCGCGCTGGCCGATTACTATTGGGGATCGTTGAACGACTACGAGGATGGGCACCTGACAGACCCAGCAAAGCAGATCAGGGCCGTCAGTCTCGATACCGCCAACCGGGCGATGCGTCAATTGCTCGCGCAGCCGGGCTATGTCCGCGTGGAAAAACCGTTGCTGGGTTACAACGGATTGTATGAGGTGGTGGCGGGGACCCTTGTGTTGTTTACCCTGATGCTGTTGTTGTGGCGATACCGGGCGGTCCGCGCTCGCGAATGAATTCGCTGACGGGGATTGAGCCTGGAGTTTTCACACAGCCTGCACGGGGATGACCGCTAACCGAACAGCATTGGTATCCTGTCGAGGATTTTTCCTACATACACAGTGAACTGCCGAATGCCTGACTGGAACCATTACGTAACGCGAATACTGGATTTGATGAAGCGCTATCCAGGGTTGATTGCGCTCTTCGGTTTTGCTTCAGGTATCAGCAGCTTCATTTTGGTAGATCGTCAAGAAGCTCTGGCCACCTGGATTGCGGTCATCATGCTGGTCAGCTGGCTGTGGCTGATGTTCGAGAACAGCGTGATGCAGCTGTTCACTAAAATCTTCAAACGCGAAATTCCGCCGCCGCTGTTGCGCTATGGCACTCAGATGATCCACCAGGAAAGTCTGTTTTTCGTATTGCCGTTTTTCTTCATTACCACCACCTGGAACAGCGGCCAGCTGGTGTTCACCAGTCTACTGGGCGCGGCGGCACTGATTTCGATCACTGACCCGCTGTATTACAAATGGCTGGCGCCCAAGCGCTGGTTGTTTCTTGCGCTGCACACGCTGACCTTATTCGCCGCGCTGCTCACCGCGTTACCGATCATTCTGCACCTGACCACCGCCGAGAGTTACAAGCTGTCATTGGGTATCGCCATGCTGCTGTCATTTCCCAGCCTGGTGTCGAGCTTCCCGATCAACCATTGGCGGCGCGGCGTGTTATTACTGGCAGTGACGCTGGTTATCGGCGGCGCTGGCTGGTTTCTGCGTTCGTGGGTACCACCGGCGACCTTGTGGTTGACTGAAGTCGCGGTCAGCACTGATTTTGATAACCAGAACCGGACGCCGGGTGAAAGCCTGAAAGAGGTCAGCGCCCGCCAGGTACGCAACAGTGGGTTGTATGCCTACACCGCAATCAATGCACCGCGCGGGCTGGATGAACGGATTTACCATGTCTGGCGACAAAACGGTAAAGAGGTCGATCGAATCGCCCTGGATATCCACGGTGGGCGCAAGGAAGGCTATCGTGCCTGGACCCGCAAACAGAATTTCCCGGCCGACCCCACCGGGCGCTGGCAGGTGAGGGTGCTGACTGAAGATGGTCAGATGATCGGTGTGCTGCGGTTTCTCGTCACAGACACCGACCAGGCACCTGTCACGCACTCGGCTGGCGACCCTCTGGGTATAAAACCCTCAGCCGATGATCCAGCGCAATCCAATCCAGGGCAAACCTACTAAGCTCGGAGCTTATGACCACACCCTCTCTGGCCGGCAGTGCGCCGTCTTCGGCTGGCATCGCCCTCGTTGACACGTCGAGCAGCCCCCCGAGCCTGCGAATCTCGGGCGACTGGACGCTGGCACATTACCGCGACCTCAAGCAGCAGACGAGCGCGCTGTTCGGGCAGTACGACGCCACGACCCCCGTCGACCTGACTCTGCTGAGCGCCCTCGATACCGCAGGCGCTTCGTTGTTGGTGGAGTTGCTGGGCGCAGACCGGCTGGGACAACTGGCCGTGGACGCCCCGGAACTGCCAACCGCCAGCCGCGCCTTGCTGCAAACCATTCAGTCCTCGATGCATGATTTTTGTATACCTGCCAAAGAGCCGGAAGAGGCGGTGGGCATTCAGTTACTCATGCGCATCGGCAAGGCGGTGGATGCGGTTTGGCTGGACACCCTGCAACTGCTTGGTTTTGTTGGCCTGGTTCTAGAGACACTGGTGCTGAATTCATTTCGCCCAAAACGCTGGCGGATGACCTCGGTGATCTCGCACATCGAGCAGACCGGCCTTGATGCCGCGCCTATCGTGGCGCTGCTGACCTTCCTGGTCGGCGCCGTGGTGGCGTTCCTTGGCGCGACGGTACTGCAAAAATTCGGTGCCAGCATCTTTACCGTGGATCTGGTGGCGTTCTCTTTCCTGCGTGAGTTCGGCGTGTTGTTGACTGCGATCCTGATGGCCGGGCGAACGGCCAGTGCCTTCACCGCGCAAATCGGTTCGATGAAGGCCAACGAGGAAATAGACGCTATCCGTACCCTCGGTCTGAGCCCTGTCGAGCTGCTGGTGGTCCCTCGCGTATTGGCACTATTGGTTTCGCTGCCGATCCTGACCTTTCTCGCGATGCTCTCCGGGATTATCGGCGGTGCCGTGGTGTGTGCAGTGTCGCTGGATATATCGCCAGCGATGTTCCTCTCGCTACTGCAATCGGACATTAGCGTTCGGCACTTCCTGGTGGGTATGGTCAAGGCGCCATTCTTTGCCTTCCTGATCGCCTCCATTGGGTGCCTGGAAGGCTTCAAGGTCAGTGGCAGTGCCGAATCAGTCGGGGCTCACACCACATCCAGCGTGGTGCAGTCGATCTTTGTGGTCATCGTGCTGGATGCCGTGGCCGCGCTGTTCTTCATGGAGATGGGCTGGTGACCCCAATGACAAACCCTGTTGCAAGCCCGACCCCAAGTACGCCGCACGAAGTGGTGATTGAGGTGCGCGGTCTGTGCAACCGATTCGGTAGCCAGATCGTGCATGAGAATCTCGACCTGGACTTGCGGCGGGGCGAAATTCTGGCCGTGGTCGGAGGCTCGGGCAGTGGCAAGTCCGTATTGCTGCGCAGCATTGTCGGACTGCGGCGGCCGAACGAAGGCACGATTCGGGTATTTGGCCAAGACCTGCGACACCTGTCAGACAAAGACCGCTCCCTGGTCGAGCGACGCTCCGGTGTACTGTTCCAGAAAGGCGCGTTGTTTTCTTCATTGACGGTGACCGAGAACGTCGCGCTGCCACTGATCGAGAACGCCGGTCTGAGCCGCAATGACGCGGAGCACTTGGCGAGCGTGAAACTGGCGCTGGCCGGGCTGCCGTTGTCGGCCGCGCACAAATACCCGGCAACGTTGTCTGGCGGCATGATCAAACGCGCCGCGCTGGCCAGGGCTCTGGCCCTGGACCCGGACATTTTGTTTCTCGACGAGCCGACTGCGGGTCTCGATCCGATTGGCGCCGCCTCGTTCGATCAATTGATCCTGACCCTGCGTGACGCGCTGGGCCTGAGCGTATTTCTAGTCACACACGATCTGGACACCCTCTACACCATCACTGATCGGGTCGCTGTGCTGGCGCAAAAGCGTGTATTAGTGGTCGATCAAATCGATAAAGTCGCCGCCACGAACGATGCCTGGATTCATGAATACTTCCATGGCCCGCGCGGCCGAGCGGCCTTTTCAGCCGCCACACAGCAGAACGAGGTCTAACGATGGAAACCCGTGCCCATCATGTGCTGATTGGCTTATTCACCGTGATAGTGGTCGCCGCAGCGCTGCTGTTCAGCCTGTGGCTGGCAAAATCCAGTGTCGACACCGAGTTCAAAGAGTATGAGGTTGTGTTCAACGAGGCCGTGACGGGCCTGTCGAACGGCAGTGGCGTGCAATACAGCGGAATCAAGGTCGGCGACGTGGCGCAGTTGCGCCTGGACCCCGAGGATCCGCGGCGAGTGCTGGCGCGGATCCGTATCGCGGGCGAAACCCCGATCAAGGAAGACACTCAAGCCAAACTGGCCCTGACCGGGATTACGGGCACCTCGATCATCCAGCTCAGTGGCGGCACGCCAGAAAGCCATGTATTGCGGGGCGTCGACGGTAAACTTCCTGTTATTTTCGCCAAGCCCTCGCCCATCGCCCGACTGCTGAACGACACCGGCGACCTGATGAGCGGCGTTAATGAATTGCTGCACAACGCCAACCAGATGTTCTCGCCCGACAACGCGAAAAGCCTCAGCCTGACCCTCCAGCATCTGGAACAAACCACCGGCGTCATCGCCGAGCAGCGCGACGATATACGCCAGGCCCTCAACCAACTGGCGCAGGTCGGTAAGCAAGCGAGTGCAACGCTGGAGCAAACCGCCTTGTTGATGCGCAACGCCAACGGCTTGCTCAACAATGACGGCAAACAGATGTTCAACAGCGCCGAACAGGCGATGAAATCCATTGAGCAAAGCAGCCTGACCATCAGCAACCTGCTCAAAAATAACCATGATTCGCTCGACAGCGGCATGCAAGGACTCAGCGAACTAGGCCCGGCCGTGCGCGAATTGCGCGACACGCTGACCTCGTTCCGGTTAATTTCCCGCCGCCTGGAAGCCAATCCGAGCGGTTACCTTCTGGGCCGCGACAAGAACAAGGAGTTCGAGCCATGAGGCTTGCCCATCACTCACTCGGTCGTTTCGCCGTTGCCGGAGCATTGTTGCTGTCGAGCGCGTGCTCGATCCTGCCACAAGCTGAACCGTCCGATGTCTACCGATTGACCACGTCGCAATCAGCACCGCAAGCCGCCCACGGAGCACCGCTTGCCTGGTCGCTAAGGGTGGCCCGACCCAGAGCCAGCGAGGCGCTGGACAGCCCGCGAATCGCCGTCGTGCCTCAGGGGGATCTGATCAGTAATTACAAGGGCGCGCGCTGGAGCGATCCGGCCCCGGTGGCACTGCGCAACCGACTGCTTGACGCCTTTACGCGCGATGGCCGCGTGCAGTCGCTCAGCACCGATGACAGTAACCTGCAGGCGGATTTTGAGTTGAGCGGCGAGCTACAGGCGTTCCAGAGCGAATACCATGGACAGGTCATCGACGTGGTCGTCCGTCTCGATGCGCGACTGGTCAGTGAGGACAAACGCATCGTCGCCAGCCGTCGTTTCGACGTACACCAACCCGTCACTGACAAACAGGTACCTTCGGTGGTGGCGGGTTTCAGTCAGGCCAGCGATACGCTAGCAGCGCAACTGGTGCAATGGACCCTTGAGCAGGGTCAAAAGCATTACGCCATGGCGCCGAAGAACCAGTAGCAAACGAGGATGGCCGCAACGACCCCGGCCAGTTCCGCCAGCAGTGCGCAACCCACCGCATGCCGAGCACGCTGGATACCGACAGACCCGAAGTAGACCGCCAGCACGTAGAAGGTGGTTTCAGTGCTGCCCTGAATCGTCGCGGCCACCAGCGCCGGAAAGCTGTCGACGCCCTGAGTCTGCATGGTCTCGATCAGCATCGCCCGTGCGGCGCTGCCAGAGAACGGTTTGACCATTGCAGTGGGCAGGGCATCGACGAAGCGGGAGTCTATCCCCGCCCATTGCACCAGATGCCGAATGCCATCAAGGCCGAAATCCAGCGCACCTGACGCACGCAATACACCGACCGCGCAGAGCATCGCTACCAAATAGGGCAGTAGGTTCTTGGCGACATCGAAGCCTTCTTTCGCGCCCTCGACAAAGGCCTCGTACACCTTCACTTTCTTGAACGCGGCAATGAGCAGAAACACCATGATCAGGCCAAACAACGTCAAATTACCGAGGATCGACGACAGGCTTGCCAACGCGGTAGCCGACAGCCCGGCGAGCAGCGTCATGAAACCGCCCAGCAGCAGTGCACCGGGAATCAAATACGCCAGGACCACCGGGTCCCACAACCGCAAGCGTTGCATGAACGCTACCGACAGCAATCCGACCAGGCTGGAGGCGCTGGTCGCCAGCAAAATCGGCAAGAACACCAGCGTCGGATCCACCGCGCCTTGCTGAGCCCGGTACATAAAGATCGTCACCGGCATCAGGGTCAGGGACGAAGCGTTGAGCACAAGAAACAGAATCTGCGCGTTACTGGCCGTGGTCTTGCTGGGGTTCAGCTCTTGCAGCGCACGCATGGCCTTGAGACCAATAGGTGTGGCGGCGTTGTCCAGACCCAAGCCATTGGCAGCGAAGTTGAGGGTGATCAGCCCCAGCGCCGGATGACCAGACGGGACGTCAGGCATCAGATGGCGGAACAACGGGCCCAGTACTTTGGCCAGCCAATCGACGATCCCGGCCTTCTCCGCAATGCGCAGAAACCCTAACCAGAGGGTGAGGGTGCCGAACAGCAGGATCATCACATCGACCGACAACTTGGCCATGGCGAAAATGCTTTCCACCATCGCTGCAAAGATCCCGGCATTCCCGCCAATCAGCCACTGCGCCAGCGCCGAGACCGCCGCCACCACAAAAAAGCCAAGCCATAGGCCATTGAGCATCAGTAAGTCCCTCAGAAGATGCGGCGATGATAGCGGCGACAGGGGTTAACAACAAATGGGGCTGGCCGTATTGCGGCAGGAACGTCAAAAAGACAAAACCCCGGAAATCCGGGGTTTGTCAGTGCGGCGCGTCAGTGATCAGTCAATGACGGTTTCACCCGCTGGCAGCGGCTCTTTGCTGCGCCAATGCGGAAGGGAGTTCCAGTAGCGCTCGCCCTTGGCATCGTCATACATGCCTTCCCAGCGCGAGATCACCAACACCGCCAAGGCATTGCCGATCACGTTCAGCGCCGTACGGGCCATGTCCATGATCCGGTCGACACCGGCGATAAAGGCCAGACCTTCCAACGGAATACCCGCGCTACCCAACGTTGCCAGCAACACCACGAAGGACACGCCCGGCACGCCCGCGATCCCTTTGGACGTGACCATCAGGGTCAAGACCAGCATCAATTGCTGCCCTATCGACAGGTCAATGCCATAAAGCTGAGCAATGAAGATCGCCGCAATGCTCTGATACAGGGTCGAGCCATCAAGGTTGAACGAGTAGCCGGTCGGCACCACGAAGCTGCAAATAGCCTTGGGTGCGCCGTAGGCTTCCATCTTCTCGATCACACGCGGCAGCACGGTCTCGGAGCTGGCGGTGGAGTAGGCGAGGACCAGCTCATCTTTAAAGATGCGCATCAGCTTGATCACCGAGAACCCGAACAGGCGGGCAATCAGACCCAGCACCATGAAGGCAAAAAAAGCGATGGCGAAGTAAACCAGGATCACCAGCTTGGCCAGCGGCAGCAGGGACGCAAAACCGAAGTTAGCGACCGTGACCGCGATCAAGGCAAACACACCTATCGGGGCGTAGCTCATGATCATATGGGTAACTTTGAACATGCTTTCCGAGACGCCCTGAAACATCTTTACCAGCGGCTCACGCAGGTCTGATTGCAGGCTGGACAAGCCGAGGCCGAACAATACCGAGAAGAAGATGATCGGCAGCATATCACCGCGAGCGATGGCGGCGAAGATGTTCGACGGGATCAGGTTGAGGATGGTCTCTATGAACGCATGCTCGTGCCGCACCTCGGAGGCCGTCTGCTGGTACTTGGAGATATCGACGGTGCCCAAGGTACTCATGTCGATGCCTGTGCCCGGATGGAACACATTGGCCAACACCAGGCCTACCAGAATGGCGATGGTAGTGACGACTTCGAAATAGAGAATGGTTTTGAGGCCGATGCGTCCCAGTTTTTTAGCATCACCCACACCCGCGATACCAACGATCAGTGAAGACACCACAATCGGGATCACGATCATCTTGATCAGGCGGATGAATATGTCACCCGCTGGTTGCAGAACGTTGCTGATCCACCAGGCTTTTTCAGCACTGAAATGGTTGAGCAGTGCCCCGATTGCAATCCCCAGAACCAGACCGATGAGGATCTGCCAGGCGAGGCTCAGCTTTGCCTTCTTCATGTCATTACCCTTATATCAAGTGGCGTGGACATCCCCCATCAAGGCATTTGACTTGGCTTTTTTTGAAGGCCGCATCGAGGACAAAGATGGCTTGAGGGCTGTCCAGTAGAAGGTTTCCGCAGTTGGGCGTCCCAGCTCTTTAGCAGGCGAAAAAGGGCGCAACTATTCCGAGGACAAGACGCGACGTCTAATGCCGTAAACGCCTACCTCATGCCGAATCGGCATGAGGTACGTCAAATGAAACCCAGGTTTCAGATTGAACAAGGTCATTTACGCGGCGGGAATAAATACCGTTTTTCGGCGCCAGACTGGCTAAAGCGTCGCCTGTAGCGAAAAGAGATTTAAAAATCCAACCCGGGGCATGAGCGAATAAAAAGGTAATTCGGTATTAAAGCGGGGGAGTTTTCTGCTGGAAATTTTTAGATCGATGGTCGAAAAATAAAGCGCTCGGCAAGTCCGCGAAATTCATTTCTGAATGAAAATCACGGACTTGCATCACAGCGCTCTCCTGATTAGACCCTGATTGTGTCGCGGCATACAGGCGTGAAAAAGCGCGTCAACCTCGACCGCGACGACCGAAGAAGAACGAAGCGACAAAAAGCACCAGGAACACGATAAAGAGAATCTTCGCGATACCCGTAGCGGTGCCAGCGATACCACCGAAGCCCAATACGGCAGCGACGATAGCAATGATCAAGAACGTGATTGCCCAACTCAACATGGTGATTCTCCTTACGTTGCGTTTTTTCTTGCGTATATTTCAGGCTTCCAGGACAACATGCCTAGAACACCCAGCTTTGTGGATGAGGTCGTTCACTGACAGAGGCTTCCCCCTCGACCGGTTGCAAGCTCAGGGCAACGTCTTTCGGGGCTGCGGCGCTCACGTTGGTGTAGGTGCTGCCGGTCATGAAAGGCTGTTTGATCTGATGCACATTCCGGTGACTGTCCCAACGCTCAAATTGTTGTCCGACAATCAAAGTGACGAGCAGCGCCAGGCTGACAAACAAACCCTGCTGAATAGGCAGAGGCGAAATACGCAGTTGAGCGATACGCGGGCTGTTCATCCTGAAACTCCTCCACCTGAGTGGCTGTTCGATCTTGTTGGGCGAGCGTACTGCTCAGCCTTTGTTACGTAACCTTCTGCAGCCTGCATGCCAGCTTCTTTATCTATAAAAAACCTTACTTATCAAGTATTTAAATAAATAACAGCCGCATACTTGCAAGCATCCTGCACGACAGCCCCATGGGCATCGTGCGTTCTGCACGATGGGACTAACCCGCCGTCCGGGTGATGACTTTCAACGCGTCGGCATCAACACCGCGTACGCCACGAATATTCCGCGCGATTTCGACCGCCAGTTGTTTTTCGGCGTAATTGGCGACCACACCGCTCAGGCTGACCATGCCATCCTTGGTATCGACTTTGATGTTCAATCCATCAAGGTTACGGCTGTAGATCAAACTGGATTTAACCTTGCTGGTAATCCAGAGATCGCTGATCACTTCGCCGGCGTTAGTTGCGCCAGGCTGGACCTTGGGTACCGAGGGGTCACTGGCACTCAGGCTGATCAGGTTATTAACCTCTGTCACCCCATCGGTGTTGCTCGCCAGCCTGCCAGCCAGCTCCTTGGCTTCGGCGCTTTGGGCCTGGCCTTTAAGCGTGACCACCCCGTCTTTGCTATCCACTTGAATACTCAGCGCCTGGGTCACGCTGTTCCACAGCAGTTTTGATTTCACCGTCGCGGTGAGTGTTGCATCTTCAAAACGCTGAGCGATTTTGGCTTTAGTGCCTGGCTCAGCAGCGACATTTGGGTCTACCTCCAGCTGGTTATCGACCTTGTCTATGCCTTTGGTGTCGAGCGCTATCTGTTCAGCCAACTCACGATCAACGTCATTTTCAACCTTGCCCTTGAGCACCGCAGTCCCTTTCTCGACCGTGACGTCGATCTTGAAAGGGCTCAAATGGCGGTTAAGAGCGAACGCGGTCCAGATCGAACCTTCCTGCCGCGCCTGGGTCAGCTGAGTAGCCAGATCTTCCTGAGCGGCCTGCGCAAACATAGGGGTCAACCCCAGTACTGCGGTCGTAGCGGTGGCCAGGGCAATCTTCTTCAGCGGGTGCATAACGATTCTCCATCAATGTCTGCGCAGGTTGTTTGTGACGATAGTCGCGGGAGTGTGGCAAGCCTCGTGCCAGCACGTTTGAGACGCTAAAACGCATATAAATCAGGCCGATGACGACATCACTAACAGATAGCTACCATGCAGACCGCCGAATCAAGCAGAATTAACCATGCAACTTGCCCGATTTTTCCGGGACTAACTAAGAACAGTCTTAAAGGAGCGTAGGAATATGGACACAGCCACTGAGCATCAAGGCCGTATTCTTTTAGTGGATGACGAGTCCGCGATCCTTCGCACCTTTCGCTATTGCCTTGAAGATGAAGGCTATACCGTCGCCACCGCCAACAGCGCGGCCCAGGCAGAGGCGTTGCTTCAGCGCCAGGTATTCGACCTGTGCTTTCTGGACCTGCGCCTGGGTGAAGACAATGGCTTGGACGTGCTGGCGCAAATGCGCATCCAGGCGCCGTGGATGCGCGTGGTGATCGTCACCGCCCACTCAGCCGTCGATACCGCCGTCGATGCGATTCAGGCGGGCGCGGCCGACTACCTGGTAAAACCTTGCAGCCCGGATCAACTGCGACTGGCCACCGCCAAGCAACTTGAAATCCGTCAACTGTCCGCGCGGCTCGAAGCGCTGGAAGGTGAAGTGCGTAAGCCCAAGGACGGCCTGGACTCTCACAGCCCGTCGATGATGGCCGTATTGGAAACCGCGCGTCAGGTCGCGAATACGGATGCGAACATCCTGATTCTCGGCGAGTCCGGCACTGGTAAAGGCGAGCTGGCGCGTGCGATTCACGCATGGAGCAAACGGGCGAAGAAGTCCTGCATCACGATCAACTGCCCCTCGCTGACCGCCGAACTGATGGAAAGCGAGCTGTTCGGCCATAGCCGTGGTGCATTTACCGGCGCCAGCGAAAGCACATTGGGCCGGGTCAACCAGGCCGATGGCGGCACCCTGTTCCTCGACGAGATCGGCGATTTCCCGCTGACGCTGCAACCTAAACTACTGCGTTTCATCCAGGACAAAGAGTACGAGCGCGTTGGCGACCCGGTCACGCGTCGAGCCGATGTGCGAATTCTGGCGGCAACCAACCTCAACCTTGAAGACATGGTGCGCGATGGCCGTTTTCGCGAAGACCTGTTGTATCGCTTAAACGTCATTACCCTGAATCTGCCGCCGCTGCGTGAACGTAGCGAAGATATTCTGGCCCTCGCCGACCGGTTTCTTGCCCGCTTCGTCAAGGAGTACGCCCGTCCCGGACGCGGTTTCAGCGAAGAGGCGCGGGCAGCCCTGCTCAATTATCGTTGGCCCGGCAACATTCGGGAACTGCGTAACGTGGTCGAACGGGCCAGCATCATTTGCCCTCAAGAACGCGTGGAGGTGAGTCATTTGGGGATGGCCGAGCAGCCGACCAATAACGCACCACGGATCGGCGCTGCGCTGAGCCTGGACGAATTGGAGAAAGCCCACATCGGCGCCGTTCTGGCGACCAGCGACACGCTTGACCAAGCCGCTAAAACCCTGGGTATCGATGCCTCGACGCTGTACCGCAAACGCAAGCAGTACACGCTATGAATCTCAATTCATGAAGTTCACGATGAAGTTGCGTACCCGGTTGTTCCTGAGCATTTCGGCGTTGATCACGGTCGCGCTGCTGGGACTGCTGCTCGGGCTCGTCAGCGTGATGCAGATGGCAAAAGCCCAGGAGTCGCTGGTCCAGCAAAACTTCATCACCCTCGACTTGGGCCTGAAGTTGCGCAAGAACCTCGGCGATCAATTGGTCATGATGCTCAAAGGACAGTCCGATAGAGCCGCCGTCTTGCAGGCTCGCCAGCAGTTTCAAGCGCTGTTGGCCCAAGGCATCGAAAACGAAGCGCAAAGCAATCTGCAAAACGGTTTTACTCAGGCCCGCATCGATTATCAGCGGTTTATTCAGGATTTCGAGCAATCGCAACGTCAACCCGCCGAGGTCCGCGATAATGTCGCGCTGACTAACAGTTTCGATGTCCTGCGCAACGGGTTGATCGACGCCCATAGGCAAGCACTGGAAAACATCAATCAAACCCAGAGTACGGCCCGAGAAAGGGCTCTCTGGATTGCCGCCCTGCTGGGATTGGTGGGCATTGCCGTCTTGTGTATCGGTTTTATTACCGCCCACGGTATTGCTCAGCGTTTCGGCGCACCTATCGAGGCACTGGCCAAGGCCGCCGACAATATCGGCCAAGGCAATTTCGAGGTCACGCTGCCGATTTCTTCGGCGGCGGAAATGAACCTGCTGACTCGACGTTTCGGGATCATGGCCGAAGCCTTGCGCCAGCATCAGGCGACGAATATCGATGAGCTGCTCGCGGGTCAGCAGCGCCTGCAAGCAGTGCTTGACAGCATCGATGACGGGTTGCTCATGATTGACCGGCAAGGCCGTTTGGAGCACCTTAATCCAGTAGCCCAACGCCAACTGGGCTGGGACGAAAACCGACTCGGTCAAGGGTTGGGCGAGGCCTTGCAGCGCCCTGAGCTGGACGAACAGCTGTACCTGACGCTGCGCGGCGGAAGTCTGGATCGTGTCCCCGACGACCTGGCCATTGAGGTCGATGGCGAGTCACGGCTGCTGACCTACAGTTTGACGCCCGTCAGCCATACCAAGGGCCATATCCTTGGCGCGGTGATGGTGCTGCGCGACGTGACCGAACAACGTGCATTCGAGCGGGTACGCAGCGAGTTCGTACTGCGCGCTTCCCATGAATTGCGCACCCCCGTGACCGGCATGCACATGGCGTTCGGCCTGCTTCAAGAGCGCGTGCACTTTGCCGCGGACTCGCGTGAAGCCGACCTGCTTAATACGGTCAATGAAGAAATGCAGCGTTTGATGCAGTTAATCAACGATCTACTGAATTTCTCGCGTTACCAGAATGGTCTGCAAAAACTCAGCCTCGCCCCCTGCGCCCTTGATGATCTGCTCGAGCTGGCGCGCCAGCGTTTCGCCGAACAAGCCGATGAGCAGAATATCGCGTTGCTGGTCGAGATTCAGGAGCCGCTCCCACGCGTGAACGCCGACAAGACGCAGCTTGAGCGCGTACTGGATAACCTGTTGGATAACGCGCTACGCCATACCCCGCAGAACGGGCTGATTCGCCTGCAGGCACGGCGCCACGGCGAGCGTGTCATCGTCAGCATCGAGGACAACGGTGAAGGCATCGCTTATGGGCAGCAAGGGCGGATTTTCGAACCCTTCGTTCAGGTCGGGCGCAAGAAAGGCGGGGCAGGGCTAGGTCTGGCACTGTGCAAGGAAATCGTGCAATTGCACGGTGGCCGGATGGGCGTCTATTCGCGACCGGGGCAGGGCACTCAGTTCTACATGGCATTGCCGATCTAGGCGTGAGGTCTCAGGCCTCATCATCGTTGCGGCGGGAGAGTGTTCGCCGCCCGCCGGTAACCAGTTCGGAAAATTTGGCTGCGCTCAATGGCCGCGCAAACAGCCAGCCCTGGCCATAGCTCACGCCTTCACTGCTGAGCAGCACGGCCTGCGCTTCTGACTCTATCCCTTCGGCGATCACGCGCAACTGCAGGGCGTGAGCCATGCGAATGATGTACGGCGCGACACCGCTGCTCGCCGCATCGTGCCCCAGCGCGTCGATGAATGCCTTGTCGATTTTCAGGCAATCCACAGGCAGGGTTTGCAGGTACGCAAGGCTGCAATAACCGGTGCCAAAATCGTCGATCAATACCTGATGGCCGACGTCGCGCAGTGCTTGCAGGTGATCGCGTGCCACCACGACATCAATCAACCCGCGCTCGGTCACCTCGAACGCAATCTGACGCGCGGCCACCCGATGCAGCGTCAGCAATCTGGCCGCTACCCGACCAATGCGTGGGGCCATGACATCACATGCGGCCAGGTTCACCGAGATGTACAAATGCGGATTCGCGCGCAATAACTGGCCTAACTGTTCCAGTAATTGTTGAAGAACAAAGTCGGTGATTTGCCGAATCTGCCCGGTGTTCTCCGCCAGTGGAATGAACAGATCCGGGCTGGTCAAACTGCCATCCGGCCGACGCCAGCGCACCAAAGCCTCGGCACCGACGCAGCGGCGGCTGTTGAGATCGAATATTGGCTGATAAAGCACCTGCAATTCGCCCCGACGCAACGCGCCATGAAGCTCGCCGCCCAACGACTGGCGCTGACGCACCAATTGCAACACCAATCCACCGATGCACAGCGCAATCAGGAGACTGGCCGGGATCAGCAACCACCAGGCACCCCTCGTTTGCGGCTGTAGCCCTGTGCGCGAAGTGATGAGTACAAGCTGGTATTCCGGGCTCTGCGTGGGCATCCGGTAAATAAGCTGAGTGGGGGTGGTGACCAAGGTTTGCAGGGTGTCGGCCGACCAGTCCGGTGTCGGTGGCCATGCCTGCGCAGGCCCCAACACCGGTATGGCCCTGGCGCCTTTATCAAGCACCACCAACAGACTGCCATCGACGGGCAGATCAACCACATCGGTGAGGTGCCCCCGAGAGGTCAACACCCGGAAATCGCCTCGTCCCAGCATCAACGCAGCCAGATTGTCATCGGGCTGGGCAGACGTATTGAGCCAATAGTCATAGGTAGGCCCGCGAATATCCGGAGCGCGCGGGGAATCGACCAGGTTTTGCCCCCCCCGACTCGAACACGGCTGCGACCCACCGACAAACGAGGCGTCATACACGAACCGATAGCTGACGCTGACCTGACGCAGCAGTTCCAGCATTTGCGGGCTACAGCTGCGCAAAGGCTGGGCCTCCAGCTGATCGAGACCTTCGCGCAATTGGCCGAACATTTGCTCCAGACGCACCAAAAAGCGCTCGCCCTGAGCATTCATCTGTTCTCTTTCATCCTGCCTGGCTTGATGCATGACCAAGCCAAAGCTGCCGACTAACAACAAGACAGCACTGATCAATGCCGCCAGTAAGGCCAGCAGCCAGGGACGAAAGATCAGAGTGCGTGCAGCAGCCATCGACATCAATGTCTATCCAAATGAATATCACTGAGGTATAGCAACAACTCAGAAAATAACCTGCCCTATCAGACGGGCCGGCTGTTTTTAGCGTTAATGATTGAGCACTTGCAGGATAGCTGCACTCTGCACATCCGGCTGACCATCGAATCGCTCCGGCCGATAGTGCATCTGGAACGCCGCTAACACGTGACGTGTAGCTACATCCAGCTCGCCCGTTTGGGGAGTCACATAACCCAGCTGCGCCAACTGCTGCTGAAACCAGGTAACGCTCGGCAGGTTGTCCATCATCGACGCCTGGCGCTGAGCCACCCTCTGTGCATCCGGCCAGATACCCAGCCCTTCATCCGCAAGACGCTTCCATGGAAACAATGGGCCCGGATCGAGCTTGCGCAGAGGAGCGATGTCGCTGTGTCCAATGATGTGTCGAGGATCGATGTTATTGCGTTTGACGATGTCTTTGAGCAATACGATCAACGCCTGGACCTGGCCCTCTGTATAGGGGTACCAAAGCCTGCCAGTGGGCGTATCGCGGAAACCCGGGTTGACTATTTCGATTCCGATGGAGCTGGAGTTGAGCCAGGTTCGGCCCTGCCACTCGCTTTCGCCGGCATGCCAGGCGCGAAGGTTTTCATCGACCAGTTTGTAGACCGTGGGGCGCGACTGATCGCCGATCAGGTAATGGCTGCTGACCTCGCCATGGGTCAATAGCGCCAAGGAACGCTCCAACGACGCATTGGTGTAGTGCACGATGACGAACTGGACCCGACTGTCATGGTTGGCGGAGGGGTGACTGGTGTCGAGCTTCGGACCACTGCTGGTGCACGCGGTCAGGAAGATGAACAAAACCAAAGCGGTGAGCAATTTCATGGAAGGTCGGAACACGCATAGGCAAGTAATGCAATAGCATAACGTAATGCTGACAAAACGCTTTAGTAAAGCAGCGTTACGCAATATTTAGTCATTACTCAACACGGGGCCTGTCAGCCGCATTCGATGCGGTTTCTGCCTTCATCCTTGGCGCGGTATAACGCTTCGTCCGCTCTCTTCAACACAAACTCGCTACGCTCACCCACCCCAAAAGCAGTGATCCCCACAGAAATGGTGACCGTTACCGGCTCGCCCTTGAAGTGAAACGGGCAGGCCTCGATGGCCCTGCGCAGCTTGTCCATCAACGCCACACCATCAGGCATGGGGGTATGCGGGATCAATAGAACAAACTCTTCACCGCCAAAACGGGCGATAAAGTCGCCGGGCCGCAGACGTTTGCGCAGTTCTGTGGCGATGATCTTCAGCACCTTGTCGCCCGCCAGGTGGCCGTAGTTGTCATTGATCCTTTTGAAGTAATCGAGATCAATCATCCCCAGCAGCAGCTCATTGCCATTTTTTTGCCGAAGACCGACCTCCTGCTCCAGCCGTTCACTCCAGGCGGCACGATTGGGCAGGCCCGTCAGCGGATCGACCAAGGCTTTCTGCCGCTGCTCCTCAAGGTGCACGCGAAAGCCCTGAGCCTCTTGTTCCATGGTCGCGACCCGGTTCGCCAGGCCTTGCAGCCGTGCAGCGACTTCCTGCTCCCGCTCGTCATGCTGCTGCTGATGCTGATCCATCGTGCCCAGCAGGCCCTCCAGACGATTCTCTAGGACCTGCTTGAGGCTGTTCAGGTCGGCTGCGTCCTGCACGCTGCTTTGCAGGCCATCGACCTGTTCACGCAGCTCACTTTGCATGTCGCGGGCAACAGAGCAGCTGTCGGCCTGGCCCTCACTGGCGGCCTGCAAGCTGCTCTGAAATGACTCAAGCCGCTCGTTGAGTTGCTTGAGGTACACCTCGAACTCATGCTGCCCGCTGTCCGTGATCGCCAACATCAGCACGACCAGGTCATCTAGAAGCGGCAACAATTCGTACCAGTTCAGGCCCTTGGCCAAACGTTCCCGCATCGACTGTGCTTGAGGCTGGTGACGCTCCGGCAAGGTCAGGTCGTCAAGCAGGCCCAGCAGTGTTTCTTCAATATGTGTCGCCACAGAGCTGTAAGTTGGCTCTGGAGTAGCCGGGAGGTCGTAGGTGACGTCTTGCTCGACATTCTCTTGATCGAGCTGCGGCACGCTCTCAGCCACCGGCTCAGCGGCCAGCGCGCCGCTATCGACGGCGTCTGGAAGGCGCTCAGGCAGCGCGACTGGCAATTGCTCAATCAGCTCCGGTGCGACAAACACCTCTTCGACAACGAGCGCAACCTCTGCGGCAACTGGCGCCTCGGTTGGCGCACGGGCATCAAGGACTGCAGGCGCCGCGACCGTTGGCGTCGAGCTGACAGCCGCAGGCACTGGCACCGTTATCGCGGCAGGCTCAGGCGCCTCTTCTACCGGGTCATCAACACGCTGAACGGTTGCAGGAGCGGCAGGCACGGGTGAGGCGACCTGCACCACTTGAGCGTGCTCAGGGACCTCTGTGCTTTCAATCCGCGTTTCGGCAGGCAGCATCACCGACTCGACAGACGCCAATACCGAGCCCATCGCAGCCTCGGGCATCGGCTCCGTGCCGGTATTGGCAGCTTCGCGACCACCAAACAACCGCTGCAGGAGTCCCGGCCGTGAGTTTGTCTCTTCAGAGTTTTCCAGCAGGATCAACGCTTTGCCCTGCAACGCGCTCAATTCGGCGAGCAACAGTGGCAGTTCACGTGCCTGAGAAACGCGCTCATCCAACTGCTTGGCAAAACTCTTGAGCGGGCGACTCACCTCTCGAGGCAAGGGCAGACTCTGCAACTGGGCAACTAATGAGTTCAAGGCCGTGCCCATCTGCCCGACTCTGGTTTCGCGGCGCTGCTCCGAATCGAGCACGGCTTTTTCCAGCCGGGGGAGAAGCGCGGCGAGGGCGGCATCCATGTCATCCTTGCGAACGACCTCACGCATTTCTTTCATGCAGTGATCAACGGCGCGATCACTGCCTTCAGCGGCCAGGCTGCTGCGCACCAGGCCACGCCGCAGCAGATCGAGTCGCGCATTCCAGCGATTTTCAAGCTTTTCCTGTTGTTCGAGACTTTTCAGGTACTTTTCTTTCCAGCGTTCTGCTTCTTCGCTCATCCAAGGGTTCCACGAAGAGGCGTGCTGGCCACAGGCAGCGAATCACCCGTTAACGATGCAGGCAGGCGGATCTCCACGGCAACGGGCAAATGGTCGGAGATGGGTTGAGCCAGGACCTGCACTCGCTCCAGCGTCAGGCTGGGGCTGAGCAAAATATGATCAAGACAGCGCTGAGGGCGCCAACTGGGGAACGTCGCTTCGATCTGCGGCGCCAACAGGCCCAAATCCCGAAGCGGTGAGTTTTCCAGCAAGTCGGTGGCATGAGTGTTCATGTCGCCCATCAACACCTGGTGGCGATAATCACCAATCAACTCGCGAATGTAAGCCAGTTGCCGGGTGCGAACGCGTGCGCCCAGTGCCAGGTGCATCATCACCACGATCAATGCTTCCGGACCTTCGCCAAAACGGACCAGGATGGCCCCGCGCCCGGCAGGACCTGGCAACGGGTGATCTTCTATCGCCCACGGCCGCAAACGGCTGAGCACACCGTTGCTGTGCTGGCCAAAACGCCCGAGGTTACGATTGAGTTGCTGATACCAGTACGGGAAGGCCCCGAGCTGGGCAAGGTGTTCGACTTGATTGATATAACCTGATCGCAGGCTGCCACCATCGGCCTCCTGCAGCGCGACCAGATCGAAGTCGCCGAGCAGATCACCGATCTTTTGCAGGTTGCCTGCTCGCCCGGTATGCGGCAGCAGATGCTGCCACCCGCGCGTCAAGTAGTGCCGGTACCGCTCGGTGCTGATACCGACCTGAATGTTGAAGCTGAGCAAGCGCAACCGACCATCGGCCGGCAAGCCGCTTGTTTCCAGGTGGTCTTCGTTGACATGCGCATCGTGCCTGCCAACAACGCGTTCCGTTCCCCAGCGTCGCATGGCTAACGCCTCTTATTTGCCAGCAACAGCAGCGCGCTCTTTGGCGATCAACTGGTCGGCGACTTGCAATGTTTGTTCAGGACCGCCAGCAGAACCCAGGTCAAAGCGGTATTTTCCGTTGACGATCAGGGTTGGAACGCCAGTAATTTCATACTTCTTGGCCAGTTCTTTTGCTGCTGCGATTTGGCCCTTGATCGCGAAGGAGTTGAATGTGGCCAGGAACTTGTCCTTGTCAACGCCTTGAGTCGCGACGAATTCAGCCATTTCGTCTGGAGTGGTCAGTTTTTTGTGTTCTTTCTGGATGGCATTGAACACGGCAGAGTGAACCTTGTTTTCAACGCCCATGGACTGCAGGGTCAAAAACAATTGGCCGTGAGCGTCCCACGGGCCGCCGAACATGGCGGGGAGACGCACGAAGTGCACATCGGCAGGCAGTTTTTCTGCCCATGGGTTGATGGTCGGCTCGAAGGCATAGCAGTGTGGACAGCCGTACCAGAACATTTCAACTACTTCGATCTTGCCAGGCTCGGAAACAGGAACAGCGCTGCTCAGCTCGACATACTGTTTACCGGCTTCGATAGGCTCGGCAGCCTGAGCGGTCATCCCGAACAGGCTGGCGGTAACGAGAGCGGCGCTGAGAATCAAATTACGCATGCTTTACTCCTGGGCAAATAAAGTCGCCTTGGCGCGACCAGTGTTGGACCGGGCGGACAGGCTTGAGTTCGCTAGTGTAACGCTGGCAGCCACGAAAAAGGGCAGCCGTAGCCACCCTTTTTGACCCTGCGTCCATGCAGGAGAGCCTCAAATCATTGCGAAAAGTGTAAGCCGTTCGCCGACTGATCAGGCAGCGATCAATGCAGACCTTGAATGTAGGCCGACAGCGCTGCGATGTCCTTGTTGCTCAGCTTCGAAGCAATGGTACGCATTACCATGGTATCGCCGTCGTTGGTGCGATCACCTTCACGGAACGAGGTCAGCTGTTTTGCCACGTAAGTAGCGTGCTGACCACCCAGGTGCGGGAAGCCGGCAGCCACGTTACCTGCACCATTGGGTGAGTGGCAACCGAGGCAGGCAGGCATGCCCTGTTCCAGTTTACCGCCACGGAACAACGCTTCGCCTGCAGCAACCAACTTCGGATCAGCAGCACCTACGCTGCCTTTCTGGCTGGAGAAGTAAGCTGAAATATCAGCCAGGTCCTGGTCTTGCAGGTTGGTCAGCAGACCGGTCATTTCCAGGACCGTACGCTTACCATCCTTGATGTCATGCATTTGCTTGAGCAGATAGCGCTGCCCCTGACCTGCCAATTTCGGAAAGTTAGGCGCCATACTATTGCCGTCCGGGCCATGACAAGCGCCACACACAGCCGCTTTTGCCTGACCGGCAGCAGCGTCGCCAACAACACCGGTAACAGCACCGGCGGCCTGGGCCATACCAGAGATGCCCAAGGTCAACAGCAGACTCACGATTAATTTGTTCATCAGCTAATCCAACTACGGCTAAGGGTGAAAGAGTTATGTATCGGGGTTACTCGCTCATCCACTGGATGATTGCGCGGTAATCCTCGCTACTGCAGTCCATGCACAATCCACGCGGCGGCATTGCCTTGAAACCCTGGGTAACGTGTTGCACCAGCGTATCCATACCCTGCAACAGTCTAGGCGCCCAAACTGCCCGGTCGCCAGGTTTCGGCGTCATTGGCAGTTGACCGGCATGACAAGCCACGCAAGCACGGTTGTACATAGCTTCCGGATCCTGTGTAGCCTGAGCGCTGAAAAACGGCATCAAGACACCGGCAGCTAGCAGCCATTTCTTCATAAAACGACCTTTTCAGGGTTGGGAACGTGCTGCGTTCTAATGCGCAATTCAAACCACTCGTTCCCGTGAACTTCATCCTACGGTGGGACAAAGCGCACACAAAATCTGCGGCATTATATACTGGCGCTACTGAAACGGAAACGACACTGCTTGCCGCGCTCTTGCCGGCACCGCCCTCATCGGAAATCCCATGCAACTCAAGAACCCCATCCTCGGCCTGTGCCAACAGGCAACTTTCATGCTCAGCGCGGCCAAAGTCGATCAATGTCCCGACGACGAAGGCTTTGAAGTGGCCTTCGCAGGGCGTTCCAACGCCGGTAAGTCGAGCGCGCTGAACACCCTGACTCACGCCAGCCTGGCCCGTACATCGAAGACTCCAGGGCGTACACAGCTGCTGAACTTCTTTAGTCTCGACGATCATCGTCGCCTGGTGGACTTGCCCGGTTACGGCTACGCCAAGGTGCCAATCCCGCTTAAATTGCACTGGCAGCGTCACCTGGAAGCCTATTTAGGCAGCCGCGAAAGCCTCAAAGGTTTGATTCTGATGATGGATATCCGTCATCCAATGACCGATTTCGACCTGCTGATGCTCGATTGGTCCGTCGCCAGCCACATGCCTATGCATATTCTGCTGACCAAAGCCGACAAGCTGACGTACGGCGCAGCGAAAAATGCTCTGCTCAAAGTGCAGGCCGAAATTCATAAAGGCTGGGGCAATGCAGTGAGCATCCAGTTATTTTCAGCCCCCAAGCGCATGGGCCTGGAAGACGCCTACACTGTATTGGCGGGATGGATGGAGCTGGCGGACAAGGGTGCCGAGCCGTCTGCAACGTAAAATCGCAGGCAAAAAAAACCCCGGACTTCTTATGGGGAGGGGGAAGTTCGGGGTTTAAGATCCAGACCATTAGGGCGTGGTCCAGATATCTGCCAACACTTAACACAACATTAGGAGCTTGAAGGGCTTCACACCCATTCCCAATCTCTGACTGGGAATTCTCCGATTTAGTTCCTGAGCATCTAGATGCGGTTCGCTATAGCGGTGCTTCATTTCAGGAATAAGCTGAGAAACCGGGGCGAAACACCTGCTGGACTGCGACTTTAAGTCGCAGTCCAGGCACGTTTATTCAGCACAATCAGTGTGCTTCGTCCCAGTTGTTGCCAACACCTACTTCGACGAGTAGCGGCACATCGAGTTTAGCTGCCCCACTCATGTAGTGCCGAATCTCCTCACGCACCTGCTCAACGAGGTCTTCGCGCACTTCCAGCACCAATTCATCGTGGACCTGAAGAATGACCCTGGCATCCAGACCGGAGTCAGTCAGCCATCCATCGACCGCAATCATGGCTTTCTTGATAATGTCGGCTGCAGTGCCCTGCATAGGCGCATTGATCGCAGTACGCTCCGCACCTTTGCGCAAGGCCTGGTTCTTGGCATTGATATCCGGCAGATAGAGCCGACGGCCGAAAAGAGTTTCTACAAAGCCCTGCTCGGCCGCTTGCGCGCGCGTGCGCTCCATGTAATCCAGCACACCGGGATAGCGCGCAAAATAGCGGTCGATATACGCCTGCGACTGTTTGCGGTCGACACCGATCTGTTTCGCCAGACCAAACGCACTCATGCCGTAGATCAAACCGAAATTGATCGCCTTGGCCTTGCGGCGCATGTCGGTGGTGACGTCCTCCAACTCGACGCCAAACACTTCGGCAGCCGTCGCACGGTGCACATCCAGGTTGTTGCGGAAGGCATGCAGCAACCCTTCGTCCTTGGCCAGGTGCGCCATGATTCGCAGCTCGATCTGCGAATAGTCGGCGGCCAGCAGCTTGTAGCCCTTGGGCGCGACGAAAGCCTGACGAATCCGACGCCCTTCGGCCGAGCGGATCGGGATGTTCTGCAGGTTAGGATCACTGGACGACAAGCGCCCGGTCGCCGCAACCGCTTGATGGTAGGACGTATGAACGCGCCCGGTGCGTGGGTTGATCTGCTCCGGCAAACGGTCGGTGTAGGTACTCTTCAGTTTGCTCATGGAGCGGTACTGCATCAGCACTTTAGGCAGCGGGTAATCCAGCTCAGCCAACTCGGCCAACACCGCTTCTGCGGTAGACGCCTGGCCTTTGGCCGTTTTGCTGAGGACCGGAAGACCGAGCTTTTCGTACAAAATGACCCCGAGCTGCTTGGGTGAGCCGAGGTTGAACTCCTCGCCGGCGATAGCAAACGCCTCTCGCTCCAGGGCGATCATTTTCTCGCCCAGTTCGACGCTCTGAATACCCAACAATTTGGCATCGACCAACGCACCCTGACGCTCTATTCGCGCCAACACCGGTACCAATGGCATTTCGATGTCGGTGAGTACCGGCACCAGGCTTGGTGTAAGGGCGAGCTTTTCCATCAGGGCTTCATGCAACCGCAGGGTTACATCCGCGTCTTCGGCGGCAAAGTGCGCGGCTTGCTCCAGCGCGATCTGATCGAAAGTCAGTTGTTTCACGCCCTTGCCGGCAATGTCTTGCAGGCTGGTGGTCGTGTGGCCCAGGTATTTGAGGGCCAGGCTGTCCATGTCGTGCCGGGTCGCAGTGGAGTCGAGCACATAGGATTCGAGCATGGTGTCGAACGCCAGGCCCCGCACGGTGATACCTTGGCGCTGATCACCGCCAATGGCGCAGTTGGCGAGGATGTTGATATCGAACTTGGCGTGCTGACCGACCTTGACCTTCCCGGGGTCCTCAAGCAGCGGCTGAAGCGCCCTGAGCACGGTGTCTCGATCCAGTTGCTGGGGCACGCCCATGTATGAGTGGGTCAGCGGGATATAAGCCGCTTCGTTGGTCTTGACCGCAAACGACATGCCGACCAACTGCGCCTTTTGTGCGTCCGGACCGTTGCTCTTGGTGACGAAGGCAAACAGCTTGGCGTCGCTCAACTTCCTCAACCAGGCCTCGAACTGATCCTGTTCAAGAATGGTTTCGTAGCGCGCTTCGGTGACCACCGGCTCCTGTGCAACGACGATTTCCTCACCGGCGCGCTTGGCTTCGCGCTGCAATTCGTCAATCCAGCTTTTGAACTCCAGTTCGGTGTACAGCTCGACCAGCTTCTCGCGATCCGGTTCGCCGCAGTGCAGGGCGTCCAGCTCGACGTCCAATGGCACGTCGATTTTGATCGTCGCCAGCTCGTAGGACAGGAACGCCATGTCCTTGTGTTCTTCAAGCTTGGCCGACAGGGTTTTCGCGCCACGAATCGGCAGTGCGGCAACCTTGTCCAGGTTTGCGTACAGCTCGACAAGACCACCGCCGATACCGACCAACAGGCCGACCGCGGTTTTTTCGCCAACACCGGGCACGCCCGGAATGTTGTCGACTTTGTCCCCCATCAGCGCCAGATAATCGATGATGTGTTCAGGACCGACACCAAACTTCTCTTTCACGCCAGCCACATCCAGCACGCTACCGGTCATCGTATTGACCAAGGTAATGTGCCCATCGACCAGTTGCGCCATGTCCTTGTCGCCGGTAGAGATAATCACCGGGCGGTTGGCGGCCGCGCTGCTGCGGGCCAGCGTACCGATCACGTCATCGGCCTCGACGCCTTCGACGCAGAGCAGCGGGTAGCCCAGACCTTTGACGCAGGCGTGAAGCAAATCGACCTGCACCCGCAGATCGTCGGGCATGCTTGGGCGATTAGCCTTGTATTCGGCAAACAACGCATCGCGGAACGTGCCGCCTTTTGCGTCGAAAACCACGGCAAACGGGCTTTCAGGATACTGCCGACGCAGGCTTTTGAGCATGTTCAGCACACCCTTGACCGCCCCCGTAGGCAATCCCCTGGACGTAGCGAGTGGCGGTAGCGCGTGAAAGGCACGGTAAAGATAGGAAGAACCGTCCACCAGGACGAGGGGTGCTTGGTTCATGAGCAAGATCAACCTTTTCAGCGGGGTCGGCGCTAGAATGCGAGGACCAATGACGACAAAAGGACAAGGTTATCATGCGCACAACAAATCGCCTGTTGCTGGCCAGCCTGTTGGCACTTTGCCCGCTGGTTGCAGTTGCTGCTGACACTGGGGCTCCTTCTGCGGATCCAGACGTTACCATCCGCACCGAAGGCGACAAAACCATTCAGGAATACCGCCAGAACGGGTTTCTTTACGCAATCAAGATCACACCCAAAGGCGGTAAACCGTACTTTCTAGTACGCTCCGATGGCACTCAGGCCAACTTCATTCGTTCGGACCAACCGGACATGCTGATTCCCGAATGGAAAATCTTCGAGTGGTAGTGCCTAACATTCACTTTGTTTACTGGCAGTCTTGACCATGTCCGTATTTACCCCCCTGGCTCGACCTGAGCTGGAAACGTTTCTCGCCCCTTATGGGCTTGGCCGTCTACATGATTTTCAGGGCATTGCTGCCGGCAGCGAGAACAGCAATTTCTTCGTCAGCCTGGAGCAGGGCGAGTTCGTTCTGACCCTGGTTGAACGCGGGCCAGTCAAGGATCTACCGTTTTTCATCAAGCTGCTCGACGTACTGCACGACGCCAATCTGCCGGTGCCTTACGCCCTACGCACCACCGACGGCCACGCATTACGCGAGCTGGCGGGCAAGCCGGCACTGCTGCAGCCAAGGCTCCCGGGCAAACACGTTAGCGAACCGAACACCCAGCATTGCGTACAGATCGGCGAATTGCTGGGGCATTTGCATCTGGCCACGCATGGGCATGTGCTGGAGCGCAAGACTGATCGGGGGCTGGACTGGATGCAGGCCGAAGGCGCGACGTTGATGCCGCACCTGGACACGACGCAAAGCGCACTGCTGCAGGCGGCACTTGAAGAGTTCGAACGGCTCGCGCCGAGAATCATGGCCTTGCCACGCGCCAACCTGCACGCCGACCTGTTTCGCGACAACGCCTTGTTCGAAGGCACGCACTTGACCGGGCTGATCGATTTCTACAACGCCTGCTCCGGGCCAATGCTTTACGACCTGGCCATTGCCCTCAATGACTGGTGCTCTGAAGAAGACGGTCAGATCGACGGTGCGCGCGCCCGTGCCTTGCTCGGTGCCTACGCCGGTTTGCGTCCGTTCACCGCCGGCGAAGCCGAACTGTGGCCGACCATGCTGCGCGTAGCCTGCGTGCGTTTCTGGCTGTCACGCCTGATCGCGGCGGAATCCTTTGCCGGGCAGGACGTACTGATCCATGACCCTATGGAGTTTCAGCAACGTTTGGCCCAGCGCCAGCACGTGCATACGCCGCTGCCGTTCGCCCTGTAGTCAGCGGCGTACGCTTCACGAATGAGTTCGCTCTCAATCTGTGGGAGCGAACTCACTCGCCTGAAAAGCAATGACTCAGACACCGCCCCATCAAAGCGACTCCAGACACCCTGCCAAATCATTACCCAGCTTTTCCACCATCTGCTCATAACCCTGAGCGGTGGCAGGGGTGTAGCCGCCCAATCCATCGAGTTCCGCCAGTTTGACCGGCAGCCCCGCAGTCAGGGTTTCGGCCAGACGCGGACGCATCGGCGGCTCGCTGAACACGCAGGTCTTGCCCACTTCGCTCAACCGCGCGCGCATGGCGGCAACATGCTGCGCGCCGGGCTGCACTTCAGCGGCGACGCTGAACACCCCCGTATGCTTGAGACCGTAGGCATCCTCGAAGTAATCGAATGCTTCATGGAACACGAAGAACGGTTTTCCTGCGACGTCCGCAACCCGCGCCTTTACCCGCGCATCCATGGCGTCGAGGCGTTCATCGAACACCTTCACATTGCTTTTATAGCGGGCCGCGTTGGTGGGGTCGGCCGCACTTAAATCAGTGGCCATACGCGCAGCGATCACCCGCGCATTGACCGATGACAGCCATAAGTGGGCATCCAGACTGCCGGGGCGATGGTCGTGGTCATGCTCGGCGGGATCGGCAGCCTCATGGGACTGGCTGTCCGCCGCGAAGTGACGCAGGCGCAACTCCGGCAACGATTGCACCGTCACCACCGGCAGCGTTCGGCTTTGCAACACACGAGGCAGGAAGCTTTCCAGGTCTGGACCGATCCAATAAAACAAATCGACTTCACGCACGCGCCGTACGTCGGACGGGCGCAAGGCGTAGTTATGCGGCGACGCACCGGGCGGCAAGAGCACCTCTGGCGAGCCCACGCCGTCCTGCACCGCAGCGGCAATCAGCTGCAACGGCTTAATGCTGGTCAGCACCCGAACCTCGGCGTGAGCGGGGCTGATCACCAGCAAACTGGCACTTAAAGCAATAAAAATGGCAAAAAGACGGAACACGATGACCACTCAAGGAGGCAGGAACAGGTAACATAATAACGTCTCTCACAAAAGTCGTCGCCGCCCATGCTCAACACACCGCTGGCCAGTCGCCCCCATGATCACTCACATTGCGTGCACACCGCGCTCTCCGAGGCTGATGCGCTGTGCGCGAGCCAAGGTCTGCGCCTGACCGCTCTGCGTCGCCGCGTGCTGGAACTGGTCTGGCAGAGTCATAAACCGTTGGGCGCCTATGACATTCTCGCGGTCCTCAGTGAAGAAGACGGCCGCCGCGCCGCGCCGCCCACCGTGTACCGCGCGCTGGATTTCCTTCTGGAAAACGGCCTCGTCCACCGCATCGCATCGCTCAACGCCTTTACCGGCTGCAATCACCCGACGCACGCGCACCAGGGCCAGTTTCTGATCTGCCGGGAGTGCCATGCCGCTATCGAGCTGCAACACCCAGCCATCAGCAAGGCAATCATCGCCGCTGCGGCGGAGGTGGGTTTCACCGTAGAAGGGCAAACGGTCGAAATTGTTGGCCTGTGTTCGGGCTGCAAGGCGGCCTGATGAGCACTGCATTGATCCGTCTCGATCAGGTCACCGTTACGTTTGCCGGGCAAAACGTGCTGGAAAACATTCAGCTCAGCGTAAAACCGGGCGAAATCGTGACCCTGATCGGGCCTAACGGCGCAGGCAAAACCACGTTGGTGCGGGCGGTTCTGGGCCTGCTCAAACCGAACTCGGGCAGCGTCTGGCGCAAACCGAAGTTGCGTGTCGGCTACATGCCGCAAAAGCTGTATGTGGACCCCACATTACCCCTGTCGGTGCTGCGCTTTCTGCGACTGGTCCCCGGCGTTGACCGGCCACGAGCGCTGGCGGCGTTGATCGAAGTAGGTGCCGAGAAAGTCATCGACAGCCCGCTGCAAGGGATATCCGGCGGCGAGATGCAGCGCGTGCTGCTGGCCCGGGCATTATTGCGTGAACCCGAGTTGCTGGTCCTTGATGAGCCCGTGCAAGGTGTCGACGTGGCTGGCCAGACTGAGCTGTACAGCTTGATCACCCGCCTGCGCGACCGCTACGGCTGCGGCGTGCTGATGGTGTCCCATGACCTGCACCTGGTCATGAGCACCACCGACCAGGTAGTTTGCCTGAACCGGCATGTGTGCTGCTCAGGCCACCCGGAGCAAGTCAGCAACGATCCGGCGTTTGTCGAATTGTTCGGCAAAAACGCGCAAAGCCTGGCGATCTATCACCACCACCACGATCACGCCCATGACTTACACGGCGCAGTGGTCGAAGAGGCTGCATCAGCGCCCGGCACGCCCCCTACTCATGTCCACGGAGACAACTGCAAGCATGGCTGACTTTTTACTCTATGCCTTGCTCGCGGGTCTGGCGCTGGCAATAGTTGCAGGCCCTTTGGGTTCGTTCGTGGTCTGGCGGCGTATGGCTTATTTCGGCGACACCCTGTCCCATGCGGCCTTGCTCGGCGTGGCATTGGGCTTTGTGCTGGATATCAGCCCGGCGCTGGCGGTTACCGTCGGTTGCCTCCTGCTGGCGATCCTGTTGGTGACGCTGCAACAGCGCCAGGCGCTGGCATCGGACACGCTGCTGGGGATTCTCGCGCCCAGTACGTTGTCACTGGGGCTGGTAGTCCTCAGCTTCATGCACAACGTTCGTATTGACCTGATGGGTTATCTGTTTGGTGACCTGCTGGCGATCAGCCCCACCGATCTGGCCTGGATTATGGGCGGCAGCGCGGCGGTACTGACGCTGATCGTCGCCCTGTGGCGACCATTGCTGGCCATTACGGTGCATGAAGAACTGGCGACCGTCGAAGGCTTACCCGTCGCGGCCTTGCGCATGACATTGATGTTGCTGATCGCGATTGTGATTGCGGTGGCCATGAAAATCGTTGGTGTCCTGCTGATCACCTCGCTGCTGATCATTCCTGCAGCCGCCGCGCAACGCCACTCACGTTCCCCCGAGCAAATGGCTTTGGGCGCCAGTGCGCTTGGCGTGGTTGCAGTCTGTGGCGGGCTGGCCTTATCGTGGTTCAAAGACACCCCGGCTGGACCGTCTATAGTGGTATGCGCCGCCGCGTTGTTCTTGTTGAGTTTTGTCCTCCCCCGGCGAGCGGTGTAGACTTGCTCGTTTTTTGCGCAATTAGAGAATCGCAGGAATGAAGCTGTTCGCCTCCCGTTATCTGCTCCTTGCCGCATTTTCCATCCTGTTGGGCGCCTGCCAAAGTGCGCCGACAGTCGAAACGCCCGCGCCTGCCGCCGCGCCCACGGGCTTTGAGCAGCTTGAGCAAAGTATCGCCAGCAGCGAACTGGCCACCGCTGAAGACCAGTTGCAGGCTCTGCAAACGCAGATGCCAGACGACCCGCGCATCGAGCAGTACCAACACCAGTTGGCAGAGGCGTACTTGAAGCGCAGTCAAATCGTCCTGCAAAAGGGCGATGTGAACGCTGCGGCCACCGCATTGAGCCGCGCCCGAGCACTCATGCCCAAGGCCCCGGCGCTCACTAGCGGCGTGAATGGTGCAATTACCCAGGCACGCAAAGCCGAACTGGAAAAAGCCGAAGCCGAGCTGAAAGCTGCGGAAGCCAAACGTATCGCGAAGGTAATCGACCCCACCGTCGAAAGCACCACCATCGCACTTAAAATCGGCGATATGACGCAGTTACGTCGCCAGTTTGACGCGATTGCCGCAGATGTCACAGCTTTCGATTGCCAGGTGATCCTGCAAGTGCCACGCACTGATGATTACCCGTGGTTGGCAACCTTGTTGACCAAACGGGTCATCAAAATCAATCCTGACTTTGAATTACAGCTGGAGCGGCAGATCGATCGCAGCCAACCTGCGCATATCGTTCTCAAACCCGCGAAGCTGTAGCGTCCTCCACAGACTTATGTGCGACGAAAATCAACTGTAGGAGCGTGCTTGCCCGCGAAGCGGTCCCAAAAACGCTGACGGTTTATGCGATTTTGCAAGCGCGCTCCTGGAGTTACAGTCGACCGTGTGTCATCACGCCGGAACAGCCTTGGTTTTAGGCTCACGCGCCCACACCCGATGCTGGGCCATCGCCGCGAAAAACGCCTTGAACGCCTTGCTGTCATTACCGCCAACCAGCAAGCCTTCATCAGCTGACAGATGCAGCACGTCCAGCAATTGTTTGGCTTCCCCATTCAACGCAATAGCCTTGAGGTGCTTGTAGGCCTCGAGCACGAAATGCAATGCCACGCCATTGGCGCTCAGTGCTTTCACCGACTCGGCCCCGCCCGCCACAAACACCGCGTCGAAAGCGATCGACGGCATGCCTTCCATAGAAGCGTCCACCGCGAGGTGCTTGCCATCCGCCGTGGTGACTGGCGCCGAGGTAGGGCCTAGCAGCCTGGCGTGCGCACCTTCGACTTCCAGGGCCTTCTTCAGCGCAGCGATGGCAGCACCATCGACGCCGTTGGCTGCAAGGATGGCCACTTTGCGCGAAACAATAGTGCCAGACAGCAAGTTGACCTGGCTCAGCGCAGGGGATTGAGTCACCGCCGCCGCCTTTCCGGGCACGGTACCGGCAGTCGGCGCAGGCAAACCGAGGTTTTGCGCCACGCGCGCGGCCAGCTCCAGGTCGATATTGGCCAGAATCTCATTCACCTGACGCTCACGAATCCAAGTGCGCTCCACCTTGCCCAACTCAAAGCTGTAGGCCGCGATGATGTGTTCTTTCTCATGGTCACTCATGCTTTGGAAGAACAGGGTCGCTTGTGAAAAATGGTCGGCGAACGATTCACTACGACGACGAACCTTGTGCGCTTCGAGGCGCTCTGGATAGGTCTCGAAACCGCCATCCTGAGCCCCGGGCGGCGTCTCTTTCGGCCAGCCACCATCAATGGAGTTAGGCTCGTAAGAGGCGCGCCCCTTGTCGAGGGTAGTGCGATGTTGCGCGTCACGTTGCCCGTTGTGGTTGGGTGCGACAGGACGGTTGATCGGAATCTCGTGGAAGTTCGGTCCCCCCAGACGGCTGATCTGCGTGTCGGTGTAGGAAAACAGTCGACCTTGCAGCAGCGGATCATTGGAAAAGTCGATGCCCGGCACGATATGCCCAGGGCAGAACGCAACCTGCTCGGTCTCGGCGAAGAAGTTGTCCGGATTGCGGTTAAGCACCATTTTGCCCAACGGCGTCACCGGCACTAACTCCTCGGGGATGATCTTGGTTGGGTCGAGCAGGTCGAAATCGAATGTATGCTCATCCTCTTCCGCGACAATCTGCACACCGAATTCCCACTCGGGGTAATCGCCGGTTTCAATCGACTCCCACAAATCGCGACGATGAAAGTCGGTGTCCTTGCCTGCGAGTTTCTGCGCCTCATCCCAGAGCAGCGAACACACGCCAAACTTGGGCTTCCAGTGAAACTTGACGAAGCTCGATTTACCGTCGGCGTTGATCAAGCGAAAGGTGTGAATGCCAAACCCCTGCATGGTCCGCAGGCTTTTCGGGATGGCCCGGTCGGACATCGTCCACAGCACCATATGCGCCGATTCCGGCACCAGCGAAACGAAATCCCAGAACGTATCGTGAGCGGAACCGCCCGTGGGTATTTCATTATGAGGCTCGGGCTTTACCGCGTGAACGAAGTCCGGGAACTTGATCGCGTCCTGAATGAAGAACACCGGCATGTTGTTGCCGACCAGATCGAAGTTGCCTTCATCGGTGTAAAACTTCACCGCAAATCCGCGTACGTCACGCACGGTATCGCCCGAGCCACGCGGCCCTTGGACGGTGGAAAAGCGCACGAACACCGGGGTCTTTTTCCCCGGGTCCTGGAGGAAACCGGCCTTGGTCAGGGCTGCATGGTTTTCATAGGTCTGGAAGTAACCGTGCGCCGCAGTGCCCCGCGCATGAACGATGCGCTCGGGAATGCGTTCATGGTCAAAGTGGGTGATTTTTTCACGCATGATGAAATCTTCAAGCAAGGACGGACCGCGATCACCGACCTTGAGCGTGTTCTGGTTATTGGAAATTTTTACGCCCTGATTGGTGCGTAGCGCCTGCTCGGTGGCATCGGAACGGAACTGCTCCAGGCTGTCTAGCTTGGCGTTGGTATTGCCACGGTCCAGGGTGTCAGTGCCTGCCAGCTGGCTGTGGCTGACATTGGAACTGGCGCGGGTCGTGGCAGTGGTTGTGGTCTTCTTGGTAGCCATCAGACTAAAACTCCTCGGTTGCGGGTGGCCCTGGCGCGGGTTGAATCGCGGGGCCTGATCGGCAAAACCTCTCCTGGTACGGCACTCAGGAAAATCGAGACGCTTAATTACTGACTGAGACTTAAAACAGCCGTTCCGTGTTTTTCATGACCTTTGGTCTAACCAACAGGCAAACCACTCCGATCTGCCGCCACCGACCCCGTTATTGCCGTTTCGCAGGTTTGCCATCAAATAAATGCTAAGAACCTCTGGCCGGACAGGCTAAAATGCGCGCCCGGCTTATCCAGCCGGTGTCCGCTGGTAGTAAGAACGCCTGAGCATCCGGCCACTTCCACCACCCTTTCTTACCGCGCCCCCACAAGGTTCGCTACGTGATCGAGTTTCATAACGTCCATAAAACCTATCGGGTCGCAGATCGGGAAATTCCCGCCCTGCACCCCACCAGCCTGCGTGTCGAAGACGGTCAGGTCTTCGGTCTGATTGGTCATTCTGGCGCGGGCAAAAGCACGTTGCTGCGCCTGATCAATCGCCTGGAAACCCCGAGTGGTGGGCAGATCATCGTCGACGGTGAAGATGTCACCGCGTTCGATGCCAACGCTCTGCGAGGCTTCCGGCAACAGGTCGGGATGATATTCCAGCACTTCAATCTGCTGTCCTCCAAGACCGTTGCCGATAACGTTGCCATGCCGCTGACCCTGGCCGGTGATATGTCACGCAGCCAGATCGATCAGCGCGTGGCCGAACTGCTTGAACGCGTCGGCCTGTCCGATCAGGCGAAGAAATACCCGACCCAGTTATCTGGCGGCCAAAAGCAGCGGGTGGGCATTGCCCGTGCGCTGGCGACCAAACCGAAAATCCTGCTGTGCGATGAAGCCACCAGCGCCCTTGACCCGCAAACCACGGCATCGGTCCTGCAATTGCTGGCCGAGATCAATCGCGAGCTTAATCTGACCATTGTCCTGATCACCCACGAGATGGACGTGATCCGCCGCGTCTGCGACCACGTTGCCGTCATGGACGCCGGGAGGATCGTCGAGCAGGGCAGCGTGACGGATGTGTTCCTGCATCCCAAGCACCCGACCACCAAGCGTTTCGTGCAAGAAGACGAGCAAATCGACGAAGGTGAACTGCGCGATGATTTCGCCCATGTGCAAGGCCGCATCGTGCGCCTGACGTTCCAGGGTGATGCCACCTACGCACCGCTACTGGGCACTGTCGCCCGGGAGACCGGGGTTGATTACAGCATCCTCGCCGGGCGCATCGACCGGATCAAAGACACCCCCTATGGGAGTTGACCCTGGCCATTACCGGTGGCGACATGGACGCGGCCTTCGCCCGCTTCACCGCTGCGGATGTTCACATGGAGGTGCTGCGTTGATGGATGCCCTGACCCACCTGTTTTCCAACGTCGACTGGTACGAAATCTGGATCGCCACGGGCGACACCCTGGTGATGCTCGGCGTGTCCCTGGCCTTTACTGTGCTCCTTGGGCTGCCGCTGGGCGTGTTGATGTTCCTGACCTCGCCGCGCCAGTTACTGGAGAACGACCGTCTGTATTCCGGCGTGGCATTGATCGTCAACCTGCTGCGGGCGTTGCCGTTCATCATTTTGCTGATCGTGATGATGCCACTGACCGAAATTATCACCGGCACATCGCTCGGGGTCCTCGGCACCTTGCCGCCACTGGTGGCGGGCGCCACGCCCTTCTTCGCTCGCCTGGTCGAGACCGCATTGAGGGAAGTGGATCGCGGCATCATCGAAGCGACCCAGGCCATGGGTGCCACCACTCGGCAAATCATCATCAAGGCACTGTTGCCAGAAGCGCGGCCCGGCATTCTGGCGGCCATAACCGTCACGGCTATCGCACTGGTGTCGTTCACCGCGATGGCCGGTGCAGTCGGTGCCGGAGGTCTGGGCGACCTGGCTATTCGCTATGGTTATCAACGCTTCCAGAACGATGTGATGTTTGTCACGGTCGTATTGTTATTGGTGCTGGTACAGATCCTGCAAACCATCGGCGACAAGCTGGTGACGCACTTCACCCACCGATAACAGCAATCGCTAAACACAATGGCGGGTCGCCGATCCGCCAAGGCCCGACCGGCCAGAGCCGCCCCGTCAGCAGGCGGCCGTTTCAACGGAGTTAGTGCATGAAAAAGCTACTCGCCGCATTGGCTGCAGTTGTTGCTCTGGGCGCGCACGCCGATGAAACTTTGACCGTCGGCGCCTCGGCTGTGCCCCATGCGGAGGTTCTTGAGTTCATCAAGCCGATGCTGGCCAAGGAAGGGATCGACCTGCAAATCAAGGTATTCAGCGACTACATCCAGCCCAATGCGCTGCTCGCGGATAAAAGCCTCGACGCGAACTTCTTCCAGCATCAGCCGGCCCTGAATGAGTTCAACAAAAGCAACGGCACCGACCTGATTGCCGTGACCAAGGTTCACGTCGAGCCCATGGGCGCTTACTCGAACGGCCTACTAAAAAAGATCGACGACCTGCCCGATGGCGCCAACATCGCCTTGCCCAACGAACCCGCCAACGAAGGTCGAGCCTTGCTGTTACTGACCAAAGCCGGGCTGATCACGCTTAAAGATCCGGGCAACATCTTGTCAAAGCCTCAAGACATCGCCGAGAACCCGAAAAACCTGAAATTCCGCGAGCTGGAAGCGGCCACACTGCCGCGCGTGGTTACCCAGGTTGACCTGACACTGCTCAACACCAACTACGCGATGAGCGTCAAACTGGACCCTGCCAAAGACGCGTTGCTCATCGAAGGCAGCGACTCGCCTTACGTGAACATCCTCGTAGCACGTCCGGAAAACAGAGACTCGATTGCCATGCAAAAACTGGTCGTCGCCTTGCACAGCCCGGAACTGAAGCAATTCATGCTGGAAAAATATCAGGGTGCAATCGTTCCGGCATTCTGATCAAACACCCTCACGCGCCATTAGCCTAGACTCAGGACACTTTCACTCCCTGAACGAGGATGCTTGTCATGGCGCTGCCCCCCTTCCACTTGGCGGTACCGGTCTATGACCTGGCGGCTGCCCGGCATTTCTACGGCGATGTATTCGGTTGCAGCGAAGGCCGCAGCAGCGAGCATTGGGTCGACTTCAATTTCTTCGGCCACCAGTTGGTGATTCACCACCAAGCAAAAAGCACGTCGCAGGAGCAAGCCCTGAGCAATCCGGTGGACGGCCATGATGTGCCCGTGCCGCATTTCGGCGTGGTGCTGGAATGGGATCAATGGGAAGCGCTGGCCGATCGACTCCAATCCCGGGAAACCGCATTCGTTATCGAGCCATACATTCGCTTCAAGGGCCAGATGGGCGAGCAGGCGACCATGTTCCTGCTCGACCCGTGTGGCAATGCGCTGGAGTTCAAAGCCTTCAAAGACATTGGCCAGTTGTTTGCCAAGTGATGTCGCCTTCATTCGCGAAACGGCCATCAGCGTCCGGTTACTCCCGGACCAACAACCCCGGCAATTGCGCGATCATTTTCTGGTTATTCAGCGGCGACCGGATAAACCCGCGCTGGGTGCCGTCCGGACCAAGCAGGGCGAGGTTGCCGCTGTGGTCGACGGTGTAGTTGGGCTTACTGGTGTCGGCAGGGATGAATGGAATGCTCACGGCGTTGGCGAGTTTCTGGATGTCGTCGACGGGCGCGGTCACGCCCTGGAACTCGGGGTCGAAGTAGCCCAGGTATTGCTTGAGCTGCTGCGGTGTATCGCGATTGGGGTCGACGCTGACCAATACGATTTGCAGCTTGCCCACAACGTCCTTGGGTAATTCGCTTTTGATCTGGCGCAGCTGGGCGAGCGTGGTTGGGCAGATATCCGGGCAAAAGGTATAGCCGAAAAACAGCATCGTCCATTTACCCTTCAACTCATTCATGACGACCGGCTTGCCATCCTGATTGGTCATCTTCACGTCAGGCAGACTGCGGCTGGTAGGTAGCAGGATGATGCCTGCATCAATCAGCGCCGTCGGATCGCCCTGTCCTCTGCCAGACAGCACCTTGTTGACGGTAAGGCCCAGGACCAACGCCACCAGGGCGACCAGAATAAAAACGGTTTTCTGAACTCGAGTCATAGATTCAACAATAAGTAGTGGTCGACAAGCAGCGCGATAAACAGCAGGAACAAGTAGTAAATAGAGTACTTGAAGGTGTTGATCGCCGCGTGCGGCTTACTGCCACGGTACAGCACCCAGGCCCATTGCAGAAAGCGCGCACCCAGCCCCAGGGCACACAGCAGGTACAGCATGCCGCTCATGTGAATCACGTAGGGCATGAGGCTGACCGCGAGCAGGACGAAGGTGTACAGCAGAATATGCACCTTGGTGTAATGCTCGCCGTGGGTGACGGGCAGCATCGGGATGTCTGCCTTGGCATATTCCTCTTTGCGATGGATCGCCAGCGCCCAGAAGTGCGGCGGGGTCCAGGCGAAGATGATCAGCACCAGCAGCAGCGGTTCGGCGCTGACATGCCCGGTGATGGCAACCCAACCCAGCAGCGGCGGCGCGGCCCCGGCCAGGCCGCCGATCACAATATTCTGCGGTGTGGCGCGCTTCAAAAAGCCGGTGTAAATCACTGCATAGCCGAGCAACGAGGCCAGCGTCAGCCACGCCGTGAGCGGGTTGGTGAACGCCAACAGCAAGGCTTGCCCGGCCACCGCCAGCAGCAAGGCAAAGGTCATGGCCGACGCAGGTGACACGCGTCCTTCAGCGATTGGTCGCTTGTGGGTGCGTGCCATCACGGCATCAATGCGTCGATCCACCACGTGATTGACCACCGCCGCGCCGCCCGCGCAAAAAGCGATCCCCATGTTGCCAAACACCAGTACCGTCCAAGGCACTCCAGCGCGTGTGGCGAGGAACATGCCGACCAGTGAGGTGATCAGCATCAGCACCAACACTTTGGGCTTGGTCAGTTCGAGGTAGTCACGCCAAATGGCCTGGCTGTGTCGCTCGCTGATTAGAGTAGCCATGGCGTCTCTCCTTCTCGTTATTATTCTGTGCCAGGTTATTTGCCGGGTTGAAGCTGCCCGTGAGCCGATCCTTGCACTTCAAAGCGGTGTCGGCGTTTCGTCTTGGTCGCCCAACCAAGGGCTGAGCGTGTGCGGTAATTCACCAGGGTCAGGGTCAACATCAAGGCCGCACCACCAGCGTTATGGGCCACGGCAATCGGCAGCGGCAGATGAAAAATCACGTTGCTGATACCCAATCCCACCTGAGCCGCCAGGGCCAGCAAAACCAGAGAAGCCATGCCTTTGAGCCCGGCTCGCTGCAGTTGCCAGGCCAGCGCCAGCAGTACCAAGGTCACCACGACTGCGCCGACGCGATGCGTCAGGTGGATCGCGGTGCGGGCATCACTGTCCAGTTGCCCCCCCAGATAGTTCGGGCCTATGTGCTGCGTGAGGTGAAAGCCATTGGCGAAGTCTGCTTTGGGCCACCATTCGCCATGACAGGTGGGCAAGTCGATACAGGCCACTGCGGCATAGTTGGAGCTGACCCAGCCGCCGAGGGCGATTTGCCCAATCACCAGCACCAACCCCAACGCCGCCAGAAGGCGTAATCGAGAAGGTAGCTGCGGCAAGGGTGCAAAGGCCCCGGACAAACGCAGCGTCAGCAAAAACAGCAGGCTCAAGGTCGCGACGCCGCCGAGTAAATGCGCCGTAACCACCTGCGGCCATAGCTTGAGGGTCACCGTCCACATGCCAAACGCGGCCTGAGCGATGACCACGCAGAGCATCAGCAGCGGCAATTTCAGCGGCTGCCCACCGTTATGGCGACGACGCACGGCCTGGGCCGCCAGCGCCATGATCATCAGCGCCAGCGTGCCCGCGAAGTAACGGTGGACCATCTCGTTCCAGCCCTTGCGGGCTTCTACCGGTGCCTCGGGAAAGTGCAATTCGGCATGCGCCAGTTGCGTCTCGCCGTTGGGCACACTGATAAAACCGTAACAGCCAGGCCAGTCCGGACATCCCAACCCTGCGTGGGTCAGCCGGGTGTAGGCACCGAGCAACACCACAACCAGCGCAAGCAGCGTGGCAAACAAAGCGAGGCGAAATCCAGGTCTGGCCATGACGATGCCCTATCCGATGTTCGACAGTTTCAACAGTTGGCGTAGATCGTTGAGCAGGTCCTTGCCGTCGACCTTGGCGTCATAACGCAGCACCAGGTTGCCGTGGGGATCGACGATCCAGAGGTGTGGCGCTTCAACGCCGGGTGCAAGGGTGTTGTACCGCAATAGATCCAGCGGATAGCGCTGCAACTGCGGGTATTCGCGCGTCAGCTTCGCCGAGTAATTGGCCTCCAGCGGTTGTGCGGTAGCCAGCGCATGGCTGGCGCGAGTCGCATCACGGCCAAGACCGATCTGGACCTGCCGCGCCAGATAGACCAGCTGTTGGCAATCTGCCGCACAGCCCTGCGGCGCACTGACCAGCAGTTGCCAACGGGGCTCGTCGGCCGGCACCCCGAGGTCGGCGCGACCTTGCCCGTTACCGATCAGCTCGCCGTGGTAGCTGCGGCCGTCCGGCACCCAGAACTGCAACTTGTACATGCCGGTCGCCAGAAGGATCGGGCCGAGGGCCACCAGCAACACCAGAATCAGTTGCAAACGTCCCTTGCGGCGACCCTGCGGCGCGCGTGTTTCAGACATGTTGAGTGGATTCATGGCCGCTCCCATGGTTTTTCTCCTTGGCGTTGTGTAATCCGAGGTACAGATAAAGGCCGAACAGCGCCGCCGCCATGGCGAACCACTGAACGGCGTAACCGAGGTGTTTTTCCGGGCCCATCGCCACCACCGGCCAATCGAGTTGATACGCGGCAACGCCCGGCTCAAGCCGCAATTCATCGGCATACCCCTGGCGTCCCAGTTCGGGCCAGAGCGTTGTCGGATCCACCGCCGTGACCAACCGCGGCCATGGGGCACCCACAGGGTCGGGCGCTAATTGGAAGGTGGCGCCAGACGGCACATACACCCAGGCGTTGAGGTTCAAGACTTGGCTGGGGGTGTTGAATACCGGCGGCGTGCGACGTTCCGGCCAAGGCAGCCAGCCACGATTGACCAGCAGCCACAACCCGCTGGCCTGATCGTGAAACGGTTGGATCAACTCGACACCGGGCCTGCCGCCACGGGTGCTGTTGTCCAGGAGCAGGGTGTGTTCGGCGTCGAACTGGCCGCGCAACTGCACGCGACGATAGGCGGGGTCGACTGTTTGTTCGAGGTGGGTGCCCGGCATCGGTTCAGCCGCGCGGCGCTCGGCGTAATGGGTCAGCAATACGCGTTTTTCCTCGCCTCGATCAAGCTGCCAGAAGCCGAGAAAAATCAGCAGCGGCAGTAACAGAAACACCACCACTGTCGGTGCCCGGCCAGGTTGGAAGCGCTTCATGACATGCCCCCATTGTGGGTAGCTATACTGCAATACATCGCCTATACCTCCCCCAACGTCATGGAGTTTCATCATGCTCAAAGCGGCGATTGTTCTACTGCTTATTGCCACGATGATCAGTCTATTCAGCGGCCTGTTCTTTCTAGTCAAAGACGACAGCGGTTCCACCCGAGTGGTAAGGGCCCTGACCGTGCGTGTCAGCCTGACCGCCATCACCGTCATCCTGATTGCGTGGGGCTTCTACAGTGGTCAATTGGTCTCTCACGTCAGCTGGTAAGCCTTGCCTCTACAAGACGTAGACAAAGACAAACAGGCCGATCCACACCACGTCGACAAAGTGCCAATACCAACTCGCCGCCTCGAAGCCGAATTGATGCTCGGCATCAAAGTGCCCGCGCATCACCCGCATCAACATCACAAACAGAATGATCGTGCCAATGGTGACGTGGGCCCCGTGAAACCCGGTGAGCATGAAGAAGGTTGCGCCATAAATGCCTGAGCCGAGGGTCAGCCCCAGCTCGTGATAGGCCTCGATGTATTCGGTAGCCTGCAACGCCAGAAAACCCAGCCCCAACAAGACCGTCAGTGCCAGCCAGATTTTCAGGGCGCCGCGATGGCCTTTTTTCAACGCATGGTGAGCGATGGTGACCGTGACACTGGAGCTGACCAGCAAAAGGGTGTTGATCAGCGGCAAATGCCACGGATTGATGATCTCTTTAGGACCCGGGAAAAGTTTTGGATCAGGGGTATTCATCAGCGGCCAGGCGTACTGGAAATTAGGCCAGAGCATGTGTGAGATGCCCTTGGAGCCCTCACCGCCCAGCCAGGGACCCGACAGGTTGCGCACGTAAAACAGGGCACCAAAGAAGGCGATAAAGAACATCACTTCAGAAAAAATGAACCAGCTCATACCCCAGCGGAACGAGCGATCCATCTGCGCACTGTACAGACCGCTGCGGCCTTCCTTGATCACGGCACCGAACCAGCCAAACAGCATGTAGGCCAGTAGCAGGCCGCCGACGAAAAAGATCAGTGGCCCGTGGGAATCAGGCCGTCCTGCCTTCATGTCGTTGAACCAAGTGCCCAGGCCGAACATCGTGACGAACATGCCAACCGTGGCGATGATCGGCCATTTGCTTTGCGCGGGAACGTAGTAATGCTCGTAAATTGCCATCTTATTGTTCTCCTTATCGGGCGCCCTGGATGAATCCAGGTCCTAACCGCCATTGCTTGCCACTTTTGCAGCCGGTGGTTGGCGAGCGGTGATATCGAACAGCGTGTAAGCGAGCGTCAGTTCTTTCTGGCTCTTGGGCAGGTCGCGATCAACGATGAATCGCACCGGCATTTCAATGCGTTCCCCCGGCTGCAGCACTTGCTGGGTGAAGCAAAAGCATTCGGTCTTGTGGAAGTAAACCGCGACGTCGCCCGGCGAAATGCTGGGGACAGCCTGCGCCGTCATCGGCTTGTTGGTCGGGTTATGGGCCACGAACAGCATCTCGTTGACCGCACCGGGATGCACAATCAGTTCCTCCGCCTTGGGGTAGAAGTCCCAAACCATGTCGACGTTGTTGCTCGAGACAAACTGCACCCGCACCTGACGATTCAGATCAACGACCTGCGACCCTTCATATTTATCGCCGGTCTTGCCGTTGATACCGAGCGTTTTGCACATCACGTCGTACAGCGGCACCAAAGCAAAACCGAAGGCGAACATCACGACCACCAGCAATAACAGGCGGATCACCAGGCGTTTGATCGAGCGCGCTTCGCTCATGTCATTTCACTTCCGGAGGTGTCGTGAAGGTGTGATAGGGCGCAGGCGAAGGAATACTCCACTCCAGGCCCTCAGCGCCGTCCCACGGTTTGGCCGGTGCTGGCGGACCACCACGAATGGTTTTGATCACGATGAACAGGAAGAAAAGCTGCGTCGCGCCAAAGGTGAAGGCACCGATGGACGACACCATGTTGAAGTTGGCGAACTGCAGGTTGTAATCCGGAATCCGGCGCGGCATGCCCGCCAAACCAAGGAAGTGCATCGGGAAGAAGGCCATGTTCATGCCCACGAACGACAACCAGAAATGCAGCTTGCCGAGGGTTTCGTCATACATGTGCCCGGTCCATTTCGGCAGCCAGTAATAGGCCGACGCGAAGATCCCGAAGATCGCACCCGGCACCAGTACATAGTGGAAATGCGCGACCACGAAGTAGGTGTCCTGATACTGGAAGTCCGCCGGGGCTATCGCCAGCATGAGCCCGGAGAAACCGCCAATGGTAAATAGGATCACGAACGCCACCGCGAACAGCATCGGTGTCTCGAAGGTCAGCGACCCCTGCCACATGGTACTGACCCAGTTGAACACCTTGACCCCGGTGGGCACGGCGATCAGCAGGGTGGCATACATGAAGAACAACTCGCCCACCAGCGGGATACCGACCACGAACATGTGGTGGGCCCAGACGATGAACGACAGGAAGGCGATACTCGCCGTGGCATACACCATCGACGTGTAGCCAAACAGCGGTTTGCGCGAGAAGGTCGGGATGATCGAGCTGACCGCGCCGAATGCCGGCAGGATCATGATGTACACCTCAGGGTGCCCGAAGAACCAGAACACGTGCTGGAACAACACCGGGTCACCGCCGCCCGCCGCACTGAAGAAGCTGGTGCCGAAGTGGATGTCCATCAACATCATGGTCACGCAACCTGCCAGCACCGGCATCACCGCAATCAACAGGAAGGCCGTGATCAGCCAGGTCCAGACGAACAGCGGCATTTTCATCAAGGTCATGCCGGGCGCACGCAGGTTGAGAATGGTCGCGATCACGTTGATCGCGCCCATGATCGAGCTGATGCCCATCAAGTGGATGGCGAAGATGAAGAAGGTCACGCTTTCCGGCGCGTAGGTGGTCGACAGCGGGGCGTAGAAGGTCCAGCCGAAGTTCGGCCCACCACCCGGCATGAACAGCGTCGACACCAGCAACAGGAACGCAGCCGGGAGCAACCAGAAACTGAAGTTGTTCATCCTCGGCAGGGCCATGTCCGGTGCGCCGATCATCAACGGGACCATCCAGTTGGCGAGGCCGACGAACGCGGGCATCACTGCACCGAACACCATCACCAGCCCGTGCATGGTGGTCATCTGGTTGAAGAAGGCCGGCTCGACGATTTGCAGACCCGGCTGGAACAGCTCGGCACGAATCACCATGGCGAAAGAGCCGCCCAGTAAAAACATGCAGAAGCTGAACCACAGGTACAGCGTGCCAATGTCTTTGTGGTTAGTCGTCAGCACCCAACGCATCAGGCCTTTTGCGGGGCCGTGAGCGTGGTCATCATGGCCGGCGTGGCCATGGTCATCGATCACTGCACTCATGTCCTGTCTCCTGCAAAACGGGGAGCGAAGCACGCCAGGGCGAAACGAGAGGAATAGGCAATTGAAGGGATCATTTGCTGTCCGCCTGTTTCAGAGCCAGCACGTCTTTGGGGGTGACCATGTCGCCTTTGCTGTTACCCCATGCATTACGCTCGTAGGTCACCACCGCCGCGATATCGACCTCGGAAAGCTGTTTGCCGAACGCCGCCATGGCCGTGCCTGGCCGACCATGGAAGACCGTGCTCAAGTGGTCTGCCTTAGGCCCGGTGGCCACCTTCGAGCCTTTCAGCGCCGGGAACATCGGTGGCAAACCCTGACCCTCGGCCTGGTGACACGCCACGCAGGTGGTGTGGTAGACCTTGTCGCCGCGGGCGACCAGCTCATCCAGTGTCCAGTCTTTGCTGGTCAGTTCTTTTAGTTTGACCGTCTCGGCTTTGCGTCCCGCCAGCCAGGTATCAAAATCGGCCTGGGACTTGGCCTCGACCACAATGGGCATGAAACCGTGGTCCTTGCCGCACAGTTCAGAGCACTGACCGCGATAGATGCCAGGCGTATCGACGCGGGTCCAGGCTTCGTTGACGAACCCCGGAATGGCATCGCGTTTAACCGCAAAGGCCGGCACCCACCAGGAGTGGATAACATCGGCTGCGGTCACCAAAAAGCGTATTTTCACACCCACCGGGACCACCAACGGTTCGTCGACTTCCAGCAGGTAATTTTCGCCCTTGGCTTCTTTGTTATGAATCTGAGCCGCCGGGGTCGCCAGGTTGCTGAAGAACTCGACGTCTTGCCCCAGGTATTTGTAATGCCATTTCCACTGATAACCGGTGATCTGAATATCAAGCGCCGACTCACTGGTGTCGTACATCTTGATCAGGGTTCTGGTCGCCGGAATGGCCATTACGATAAGGATCAGGAGGGGCACAATCGTCCAGAGAATTTCGACGGTCGTGCTCTCATGAAACTTGGCTGCCACCTGACCGGTGGAGCGACGGTGGACGATCATCGACCAGAACATGGCGCCAAATACCACAACGCCGATCACCACACAGATCCAGAAGATGGTCATGTGCAGGTCGAATACTTCGTGACTGACTACAGTCGCTCCCGGCGCCATATTCGTGGTCCAGGCGGCTTGTGCCTGGCTGAATACCGACCACAACAGGAGGCCCATCCAGACATGTGGATGTCGCATCATTGCGGGTTCCCCTTATCGTTCTTGTTATCCCGCCGGCTTTCACCTGCGGCCAAGGGAGCGACGGCCAAGAATGGGGACTTGGCGGTCGGGGCCAGGGCTGCAAATGCAGTCGGGCGTCACCAGCTAATCTTCCTTCAGCCCCGAGTATAGACAGCGACTCAGACCTCGCAATGCGATGTGGCGAAACTAGTTAGCTGGCTAAATTGTCGATTCGGGGCTATATCGGGCGCGAAATGTGTAACGCAATTGGACACGCCTTAGATCTCATTCACATAAATGTGAATTTGTTATGACAAATACGTCTTATAAAATTTTATAAGCACGCTACCGTATGACTTCGTTTTCTTTTCAATCCTGCTTCACTGCTTTCAGGAGCCTTCATGAACACCGCCGCTTTGCGCGAGCAGATTCAACGTGCACATCAACACGAGGCCGAAACCGGCCAATTGTCACGTCAGCTGGAAACTCAATTGCCACACCTTCACCCTGCCATTCACCTGCCTGAACTGGACGCAAAGGGTGTTCTGACACGTTTTGTTGCAGCTTATATCGAGTTGGTTCCGGACTTGCTCGACGCCGCCCACGAGGTCGCGCTCGAAGCCGGTATCGAGGATCAAATCAAACCCGTATTGAAGATCGCCGAACACTTTTTTCTTCAGCCGCCGACAATCATGGACGGCCACGAGGGTCTGGACAGCCTGCTGGATGAAGCCTATCTGGCCCATCGTCTGGTCGAAGAAGTGAATGACCTCTACATCAAGCACTTCGGCCAACCGCTGATTCCATCGAATACCACCGTGGCCAGCGTGATTGCCCACCAGTTGATTGGCGAAGCGTTCGCCAATCAACTGGACGAAGCGGTCCATCATGCCGTAGACGAAATGCTCGACGATGAAAGCTTCGCGCTCGATTCCGTCGAAGCCTATCGCGACCGCCTGATCAGCCCGGACACCGAAGCCGCATGGAAGCGCTGGCCGTGTCTGTCGCGCCAGCTGGGCGTCGGGCTTGATCTAGAGCAAACCCGCGCCGTCTGACACCACGGCTTGCAGCGCACCACCACACCGCGCACGACTCAGGCCGAACCAAGGCCTGCCGTTGTGCGCAATCTCCCCTCCAGTCGACGCTTAAGGCCACGAGGCTCGATGATCAACCGCGAGCCTGTGGCCGCATTGGCGCGTCCCCACTCTTCAAGCAGCTCAAGACACGAGTGGTCGATATAACTCAGGTTATTGAGCGGCACATGCACCGTGCTGCCGTGCGGAACGGTCCCCAGAATCCGGGTCAACATCGGGACTTTGAGGAAGGTCGCAGCGCCCATCAATCGCAACTCCATTTCCCCCTCGGCTTCGAGATCAACCAGACTGACCTTCAAACGCGATGCTTTCCAGGCCAGTTTGGCCAAGGTCATACCGAAACCGATCAATACTCCGGTCAACAGATCCGTAAAGATGATCGCCACTGCAGTTGCGGCGTAGGTGAACATCGGCATCCGGCCATAGCGACCCAGCCCGCGAAAGGCCTTGAGGTCGACCAGTTTCAACCCGGTATAGACCAGAACGCCCGCCAGGCTGGCGACCGGAATGCTTTGCAGCACACTGGACAGCAGCAACACGAAGGCCAATAACCAGACGCCGTGAAAAACCGCTGACAGCCGTGTACGAGCACCGGCCTGGACGTTGGCCGAGCTGCGCACAATGACCCCGGTCATCGGCAGGGCACCGAGCAAACCGCAGAGCATGTTGCCCACTCCTTGGGCGGTCAGTTCCCGGTCGAAATCCGAACGCGGGCCATTGTGCATGCGATCCACCGCAGCGGCGGACAACAACGTCTCGGCACTGGCGATAAATGCCACCGCGAAGGCCGCGATCAAAATACCCGGATCCGCCAGACTCAGCAGGTCGGCGGGGCGCAACCAGTCGATGGCTTCAGCAAGATTGGCCGGCACCTCGACGCGCTTGATTTGCAGGGCGAACGCCAGGCTGACAACGGTGGCAAGACCGACACCCAGCAACGCGCCCGGTACAAAGCGCAACGCCGTTGGTCGCCATTTGTCCCACAGCCACATCACCACAATCGTACCCAGCCCAAGCATCCCGGCCTGTAAGCCGGTGCCCGGCCCGATAGCCTGGATCAGTGTCGCGGGGAACCCGATCAGGTTATCCAGCCCGGACGGTTTGGGTCCGCCATCAAACATCACATGCACTTGAGACAGGACGATCAGCACGCCAATCCCGGCGAGCATGCCGTAGACCACCGCAGGCGCGGTGACCCGAAACCAGCAGCCAAGCTTGAAGCGCCCCGCCAAAACCTGCAGCAGACCCGCCAGAAGCAGGATCGGCCCCAACATCGCCATCCCGTGTTCGCGCACCACTTCAAAGACCAAGACAGCCAAACCGGCGGCCGGACCGCTGACCTGCAACGGCGAGCCGGCCAGCCAACCCACCACCAGACCACCGATAATGCCCGTGATCAGCCCTTTGGCAGGCGGCATGCCCGAGGCAATGGCAATACCCATGCACAAGGGCAGGGCGACGAGGAACACCACCACGGAAGCCAATAGCTCCCGAGGCAAAACGGATTTCAGTTCTGCAGTACCCATGACGACTCTCCGGGATTCTTCAGACGTAACAAGGCCCGCCAGCGCATAGAAAGCACTGCCGTTAAAGGCCCAAGAAGGATTTTATGAAAGTCAGCTGTGAATCAGACGCGAGCGTCTAAAACCGCGCTCTGGGTGTTGCCACCGGTATCGGATGGGTGCCGTCGAGCGGCAGAAACCGGTCTTGCGAGGCATCGTAAGCCAGGATTTCGCTGGTCTCGATGCTGTAGACCCAACCGTGGATGAACAAGTGACCACTGGCCATCTTCGACGCTACCGAAGGGTGCGTGCGCAAATGCTGCAACTGGGCGATGACGTTTTCCTGGGTCAACACGTGCATGCTTTCCTGTTCATTGGCGCAATGACAGTTGTCTTCGACCACCGTCTTGGCGACTTCGGCATGCCGCAGCCATGCCTTGACCGTGGGCATTTTCTCCAGAGTTTGAGGGTTGAGGACGGCGCGCATGGCGCCGCAATCGGAATGCCCGCAAATGATGATGTGCTGCACGCCCAAGGCGATGACCGCGTATTCAATGGCGGTGGAAACGCCGCCATTCATCTGACCGTAAGGCGGCACGACATTCCCGACGTTACGGGTAACGAACAGGTCGCCGGGGGCGCTTTGGGTGATCAGCTCGGGAACGATGCGTGAATCGGCGCAGGCGATGAACATGGCCCGAGGACGCTGAGCCGTGGCGAGCTTCTTGAAGAGTTCTTCCTGCTGCGGGAAGATCTCATGACGAAAATGCAAAAAACCGTCAACGATATGCTGAAGCGCTGCCTCGGCATTTTCCGTCTCTGGCGAGGCGCTGGCCGACGCAGCCGGAGGCTGTTTATCCATGTCACTCATGTCTGGTTCTCTCTGACGGATTGATGTGGATTTTCCTGCTGCTCCTGGAGCGCGACTGATCAGTCACTCCAGGGTCGACAGTAGCCGTCCAAGCTTAATTGAAACTTAATAAAACGCCCTAGGCCGAGGTTCCCGGGGCCAATGGGGACTGCCTCACTACAACAACGACATCTGCCCCCCTGGCGGACAAAACGCGTCGCAATCCAGATCAAAGCCTTCGCGCCGGTTCAGGCCCAACCGCTTGATCGCCACACTGTAACGCCGGGCCAGCAAATCGGCGAATGGTCCTTCACCGCGCATCCGTACGCCAAAACGACTGTCATACACCTCGCCGCCGCGACTCTGCCGAATCAGGCTCATGACATGCGCTGCCCGCTGTGGATAGTGCGCCTGAAGCCACTCCTCGAACAACGGGGCGACCTCCAGCGGTAAACGCAGCATCACGTAGCTTGCGCTCAATGCACCGGCCGCCTTGGCTTCAGCCAGCAAGCTTTCCAGCTCACTGTCGTTGATCATCGGGATCATGGGCGCGCACAACACGCCAACGGGAATACCCGCCTCACGCATCACCCGAATCGCCCTCAGCCGCGCCTTGGGCGCCGCCGCACGAGGCTCAAGGATACGTTTGAGCTCATCATCAAGGGTCGTCAGGCTGATAAACACCGACACCAGCCGCTGCTTTGCCAACTCGGCGAGCAGATCAAGGTCACGCAGAATCAACGACCCCTTGGTGATGATCGTCACCGGATGACGATAGCGCAACAACACGTCCAGGGTCGCGCGGGTGATTTTGTATTCACGCTCAATCGGCTGATAAGGATCGGTATTGGACCCCAACGTGATCGGCGCGCATCGGTAGCCCGGCTTGGACAGTTGCTGCTCCAACACCGCAGCAGCGTTGGTCTTGGCGATCAGCTTGGTCTCGAAATCCAGCCCAGGCGACATGTCCCAATAGGCGTGGCTGGGCCGCGCATAACAATAAATGCAACCGTGCTCACAGCCGCGATAAGGATTGATGGAGCGGTCGAAAGGAATGTCCGGCGAGGTGTTGCGCGTAATAATGGTTTTCGCCGTCTCGCTACGCACCTCGGTGCCTTGGGTCCGCGGTACTTCCTGATACCAGCCGTCATCCTCCGCGACCGAACGGTTGGGCGCGAAGCGATTGTGTGGATTACTCGCGGTTCCGCGTCCGCGCGGGGGCAGAGCAGTGGGCATTAGGGTTCTCCGGATACTGTCTATGCATACAGTATCCGCGATCAACCCTTTTGCCTAGCGTCACCGGGCGAGCGGTCCCTCACACATTAATCAACCGGCCTTGCGGATGCTTGCGACATCCCCAGCCTTCACCGTTCCCGCCTGATTCCCCCAACTGCTGCGGATGAAGTTGACCACATCAGCCACTTCCTGATCCGACAGACGCCAGGCGTAGGCGGGCATGGTGAAGGTCGACGGCGCGGTATGGGTCGCCGCCAGCGTGCCGCCTTTGAGGACGATGTGAATCAACGAGGTCGCGTCTTCGGACTGCAACACCGGGTTGCCTGCCAGTGCCGGGAACACGCGGGTATAGCCGTGGCCATCGGTGCGGTGGCAGGCGGCGCAGTTATCGATGTAGACCGCAGCGCCGGCTTTGCTGTCATCGCCTTTCCACAGCGCTTTGGCGACCTGCTCATCGTATTGATGGGGCTGATCGTCGAGGTTGTTGGCAGGCAGAGTTTTCAGGTAACGGGCGATGGCGGTCAAATCTTCATCGCTCATGTATTGCATGCTGTGCACGATCACGTCGGTCATACCACCGAACACTGCGCTGCGGTCGCTGCGGCCGGTTTTGAGGAACTGAACCAGCTGCGCCTCGGACCAGCTCCCCAGGCCATCTTTATGATCGCCACGCAGGCTTTTGGCGATCCAGCCTTCAAGCGGTGCGCTGCCGGACAGGAATACGCTGCCTTCATTCGCGCTCAAGGCTTTTTCCTGCATGCTGATGGCCCGCGGTGTGTGGCACGCGCCGCAATGGCCAAGGCCTTCAACCAGGTACGCGCCACGACTGACCACTGCATCTTGCGCGACTGGTGCCCGATAGGCCTCGACCTTCGGCGCGAACATCCAGCGCCAGCCCGTCAACGGCCAGCGCATGCTCAATGGCCAGGGGATGTCGACGGCCTTGTTGTCCTGAACGACGGGCTCTACACCTTTCATGAAGTACGCGTACAACGCCTGCATGTCGGCTTCGGTCACTCGCGCATACGATGGATAGGGCATGGCGGGGTACAAGGTGCTGCCGCTTTTGGCGACACCCTGACGCACAGCGTTGTCAAAGTCCTCGAAGCTGTAGGCGGCTATGCCGGTCTTGTCCGGGGTGATGTTGGTCGAGTAAATCGTGCCAATGGGCGTTTCCATAGGCAGCCCACCGGCGAATGGCTTGCCATCCTTCGCGGTGTGGCAGGCCACGCAGTCACCGGCACGCGCCAGGTATTCGCCCTGTTTGATTAACCCCGAGTCCGGGTTATCAACAGCGAAAGCAGGGGCACCAAAACTCAGGGCCAAGGTCGCGATAAGCAGATTTTTCATGATCATCGCTCCTTATGCCTGAACCAGCGGGCCTGGGTTTTTCAGGTACTGCTCGCGAATTGCCTTGGCCGACCAGTAGGTCAGCGCAGCCACCAGACCTGTCGGGTTATAACCAAGACCTTGTGGGAAAGCTGACGCCCCCGGGACGAAAACGTTATGCACGTCCCAGCTCTGCAGGTAGCGATTGATCACACTGGTTTTCGGGTCGGTGCCCATGATCGCGCCGCCGTTCAGGTGGGTGGTCTGGTAGGCAGCTGTGTTGAAGTGCTCGCCCACTTTTTTGCCCAACACGGCGATGGCTTTGGGGTTCATGGCTTCGGCAATTTTGCTCAGTTTCGAGACCATGAACTGGTTCATCTTGATGTCGTTTTCCTGCCAGTCGAAGGTCATGCGCAATAAAGGCTGGCCGTAGGCATCGTGGTAGGTCGGATCGAGATCCAGGTAGTTACCCCGGTAGGACTGATGCGCGCCGTGGGCGTCCATCGACACTTGGTGCGAATAAAAATCGGCGGTGGTGCGCTTCCAGGCACTGCCCCAGGCTGGCGTACCCGGCGGGTTCGACGTACCGGCAATCGGCCGGCTGCCCGCCTGGTTGACCCACATCGGTGAGCCCCCGACGAAACCGTGCGGCCCGTGATCGAAGTTGTCCGCGTTGAAGTCATCAATCGCAACGCCCGCGCCACCCGCACCGATGAAGTTGTTGGTGTACACGTCTTTGTCGAAGAACGCCTTGATGGTTGCCATGTTCTGGTAGGCGAAGTTTTTGCCGACCACACCCTCTCCGGTTTTCGGGTCGTAAGGCTTGCCGATCCCGGAAAGCAGGAGCATGCGCACGTTATTGAACTGAAACGCACCGAGGATCACCAGATCCGCCGGCTGCTCGATTTCCCGGCCCTGCGCATCGACGTAAGTCACGCCGGTGGCCTTGGTTTTGCTGCTGTCGAGGTTGATTCGCAGTACATGGGAATTGGGCCGTAGCTCGAACGTCGGGGTCTGTTTGAGCGCCGGCAGAATATTCACGTTGGGTGAGGCTTTGGAATACATGTAGCACACGTACCCGCTGCAAAATCCGCAGAAATTGCACGGCCCCATCTGCGCGCCATAAGGGTTGGTGTAAGGCCCTGAGGTATTGGCCGAGGGCAGGTCATACGGCTTGTAGCCCGCGACGCCGGCAGCTGTATGAAACAGCTGCGCGGAGTAGGTTCTTTTCTGCGGCACCAGGGGGAAATGATCGGAGCGATCGGGCGCATATGGATTGCCACCTTTGCCCTGGCCGACATTCTCGCCCTTGACCGTCCACGCCTGACCGGAGGTGCCGAAGACTTTCTCGGCGAAGTCGAAGTGCGGCTCCAGCTCTTCATAGCTGACGCCGAAATCCTGAATGGTCATGTCCTTGGGGATAAAGCTTTTGCCATAGCGCTCTTCGTAATGACTGCGCATGCGAAGCTCGATTGGGTCGACCCGAAAATGCACGCCGGACCAATGCAAACCCGCGCCGCCCACACCATTGCCGGGCAGAAACGCACCGAGTTGGCGGTTAGGCAGGGCCACGTCATTGACGCTGTGACGGATGGTCACGGTTTCCTTGGAGATGTCCTGAAACAGCTTTTTGCGCACGCTGTAGGTCAGTTCGTCGATTACCTGAGGATAGTTACCGTCCGGGTAGGTGTCTTGCATCGGTCCGCGTTCAAGGGCGAGCACATTGAGCCCGGCCTCGGTGAGTTCCTTGGCCATGATTGCGCCGGTCCAACCAAAGCCGATGATCACTGCATCGACCTTCTTCATGATGGTTGCCATGCTCAAGCCCTCTCGCCGCGAATAGACACTGCCGGGAACGGGTAGGGCTCGTTGCGTTCGACCCAATCCATGAAATCGGCGCGAGCGCCTGGGAAACCGACCATGGTCCAGCCAACCAGGCCCTTATTGCCACCGTGGATCGGGTCGCAGAAAAAACCCTCCTTGGTGTTTTGCAGCAACAGATTGAAAAACAGACTCGGCGGCACGCTGTCGAACGTCGCCTTGCCTGCTTCCAGCTGCTTGAGTGCCTCGTCCTGCGCAGACGGGCTCAACTCGGCGAAGACCTTGCCGTATTGCTGTTTGCACCAGATGTCGCAGTCAGCGATGCCCAGACGGTAGATGTCCTTGGGCACCAGCTTGCTCTGCCAACCCATTTCCTTCGGCGCGTCGGCCACGAAAGGCCCTTGCATGAACCACAGTGCACCGCTGGCATACGGCGTGTTCATCTGCCGATCAATGTATTCCGGCGCACCGGCTTCCAGGGCGCCAGGACCTTGTTCGTCATCCGGAATCAGGCGCGCGACCGCCGCGTTGATGAAGGCCCATTCTTCAGCCGTGAAATAATTCGGCTCGTACACCCCATGACTGGCAGGGGCTTCGGGTGGCGGTGTGGCGGTGGTCACGACCGGTGGTTGGGCCAACACGACGCTACTGCCCAGACCGAAACCAGCACTGGCAACCGTCACCACGGGGATCAACGTCAGGGTTTTGCGCAGAAACTCACGCCGCGGATTGTCTTGCTCAGACATGGGAGACCTCATCTTGCGATCACGGTTAAGGAGCCGCTCTTGGACGGCCCGTCTTTTCGGGGCTGTTGGGTCGCACAGACAAGGTGTCACGACTTTGATTACAGAACACGCCGGCAAGCTTTAGTTACAAATGGTAGCAGGCTAACAATAAGAAAAATCGTTTCAGCATCAAAAATCAGATCATTCCGACAAATGAAATCGGTATCAGATTCGAAATAACCGTTCGTTTAGGCGAAAAAAGACCATTCCCGTCTCTGGCGAGCGGTTATGTTTTGGAGGGGATATCGGGGAAATACCTGCAGGAGGCCCCGCCCCGTCGTCGATAGCGCGGCGTCGACGATGGGATGGCATCTCCTGCAGGGGGAAACCAGCGATCTAGCTTGGATCAACCGGCTTTTTCAGCTTGGGATTAGGGAAAAACTGCACGCCCTGCACCTTTGGATCGGCCGCTTTTACCACTGGTTTGTTGACCCGCGTGCCGAGTTCTTTGGGCACGGACAGCCCCTGCTCGTTGAGGGTGTCGGAGTAACCGCAGCCCACACATTCGCGATGAGGGACGTCGTTCTCGCTCCACATCATCAACTTGTCAGGCTCGCTGCACGCCGGGCAGACAGCCCCGGCAATAAAGCGTCTTTTGGTGATCGTTACCGGTGCCTCAGTCATAGTGCCGCTCCCTCACTCAAGCCTGAATGGCGCAAGAGTGCGTCAATCGTCGGCTCACGTCCGCGGAAGTCGACGAACAGCACCATCGGCTCCTGTGAGCCGCCGCGCGCCAGAATCGCTTCGCGGAACGCGCGACCGGTGTCGGAGTTGAACACCCCTTCTTCCTCGAACTTCGAGAACGCATCGGCCGACAACACTTCAGCCCACTTATAGCTGTAGTAACCCGCCGCGTAACCGCCGGCAAAGATGTGCGCGAAGCTGTTGGGGAAGCGGTTATAGGCCGGCGGACGCATCACCGACACTTCATCGCGAATGCCCTCAAGCACTTGCAGCACACTGCGACCGTCGCCATGGGTGGCGTGCAGTTCGAAGTCGAACAGCGAGAATTCCAGCTGGCGAACCATCATCAGTCCGGACTGAAAGTTCTTCGCGGCGAGCATTTTTTCCAGCAAGTCCTGCGGCAGCGCATCGCCGGTTTCGTAATGCGCTGAAATCAGCGCCAGGCCTTCAGGCTCCCAGCACCAGTTCTCCATGAACTGGCTCGGCAACTCGACCGCGTCCCACGCCACGCCGTTGATACCCGACACGCCCGCGTGTTCGACGCGGGTCAGCAGGTGATGCAGGCCATGACCGAATTCGTGGAACAGGGTGGTCACTTCATCGTGGGTCAGCAGCGCAGGCTTGCCGCTTACCGCAGGGGTGAAGTTGCACACCAGGTTCGCCACCGGATTTTGCAGCAGACCTTTAGCCGTACGACGACGATCCCGTGCGCCGTCCATCCAGGCGCCGCCACGTTTGTTGGCGCGAGCATAGAGGTCGAAGAAGAAGCGTCCGACGTGTTGGCCGTTTTCTGTGATTTCGAACAGACGAACATCCGGGTGCCAGGTGTCAAAACCTGTTTGCTCGGCGATTTCAATGCCATACAGGCGCTGCACGATAGCAAACAGGCCGGTCAGCACTTTATCGATGGGGAAGTAAGCGCGCAGGGTTTCCTGGGAGACGCTGTAGCGTTGCTCACGGAGCTTTTCCCCGTAGAAACCGCTGTCCCAGCTTTGCAGGTCGGCGCAGCCTTGCTCGGCGGCATAGGCCTTGAGCTGTTGCAGGTCTTGAACGGCGAACGGCTTGCTGCGTTTGGCCAGATCGCGCAGGAAACTCAACACGTGATCGCTGGTCTCAGCCATTTTGGTCGCCAGGCTCAACTCGGAGAAGCTGGCAAAACCGAGCAGCTGGGCCAATTCACGGCGCAGGTCGAGGATGTCTTCCATGACCGGACCGTTGTCATTCTGACCGGCATTCGGGCCCTGATCGGAAGCTCGGGTGCAGTAGGCCGCGTAAATTTCTTCACGCAGGGCGCGGTCTTCGGCGTAAGTCATTACCGCGTAGTAGCTCGGGAATTCCAGGCTGATCAACCAGCCGTCGAGGTCCTTGGCCTTGGCTGCGGCGGCCATCTGCGCTTTGGCCGAGTCCGTCAGGCCGGCGAGGGCGGCTTCGTCGGTAACGTGCTTGGTCCACGCCTGCGTCGCATCGAGCAGTTGGTTGGAGAAGCGGCTGCCCAGCTCAGACAATTTGCTCTGCACCTCGGCATAACGCTGTTGCTGTGCAGGCGGCAAGTCGATACCCGACAGGCGGAAATCACGCAGCGAGTGTTCGAGAATGGTTTTCTGCGCCACGTCGAAGCCGGCGGCTTCCGGGCTGTTGGCCAATGCCTCGAAAGCCTGGAACAGTTCGCGGTTCTGGCCCATCTCGGTAGAGTAGGCACTCAACGCTGGCAGGCAAGACTCATAGGCCTCGCGCAATTCGGCGCTGTTGCACACGGCATTCAGGTGGCTGACCGGGCTCCAGGCCGCGCCCAGGCGGTCATTGAGCTCGTCCATGGCCAGGATCAGACCGGCCCAGGTCGGCTGTTTGCTCTGGGTCACAAGGATCTCGGCAATCGCGCTACGGTTGTCGGCAAGGATCTGGTCAATCGCCGGTTTGACGTGCTCAGCGCGGATCGCCGAGAAGGGTGGCAAGTCATACGACTGTAAAAGAGGGTTGTTCGCGCTCACGGTTTAGCACCTTGGCTGGAAGAATCACTGGCACATCTTAATTACAATCGACGCTGACCGCAGCACTCAGACCCATCTATAAGTCTCAGAGAAGGAACCTATCGTGGCTATTCGCAAATATCAGCACCACATTCCAGTGCTCGCCGAGCGCGCATTTGTCGACTATTCGGCGGTGGTGATCGGCGATGTAGAGATTGGCGCCGACAGTTCGATCTGGCCGTTGACCGTGATTCGCGGCGACATGCACCACATCCGCATCGGCGCGCGCACCAGTGTCCAGGACGGCTGCGTGCTGCACATTACCCATGCGGGCCCGTTCAACCCGGACGGCTTTCCCCTGCTGATTGGCGATGAAGTGACCATCGCCCATAAAGTCATGCTGCATGGCTGCACGGTCGGTAATCGCATCTTGATCGGCATGGGCAGCATCGTCATGGACGGTGCGGTGGTCGAGGACGAGGTGATCATCGGCGCTGGCAGCCTGGTACCGCCGGGCAAGCGATTGGAGAGCGGCTTTCTGTACGTTGGCAGCCCGGTGAAACAGGTGCGGGCGCTGACAGACAAAGAGCGCGCATTCTTCAGCTACAGCGCCAGCAACTACGTGAAGCTCAAGGATCAACACCTGGCCGAAGGTTACAATCAGCCGCTGTGAGCTGATCCCCTGTAGGAGCTGACTTGTCTGCGAATAAGCCCGGCACGGGCTTCCGACGGGTTTGGGTTTGGGTTTGACCCTGCCGCCATGATCGGGATCAAGGGGCAGCCGGTGGGCCGCGTTGAATGGTCTTCGCAGCTCCTACAGTCATGTGTCTGATCCCGCCAGCCTCCGCAACGCCGCCTTGCGCTGTTCCATCGGCAGCGCTCCCAGCTTTTCCACTGCGCCGTAGAACGCGGGCCAGTCACCGTTGACCTGCTTGAACAGCGCGGCAAATGCCGGCACCCACTGGTCGTAGAGTCCAAAGGGCAGCAGTTTGGCGTTGTTCATCGGCGCATTGATCCAGGGATCGAAGCGTTTATCGCCTGCCCACTGCGTATCGCGCATCTGCCGATAATCACGGCGCAACCGCTCGAACTCCGCCGCTTTGCGCTCACGCATCATCTCGGCCGCGAGTGGCTGATCGTACAGTGCCTTCAAGCGTTCCCGAGTATCCAGAACCAACTGAATAAACTGATCATTCTGTTTCGAGGCCGCCAGGCTTTGCGGGGCCAACCCTCGTGCCGCCCGCCATTGGCGGGCGCCTTCCTGCTCGACGAAGTTGGCATAGGACTCGT
>ERZ1463038.4-NODE-4-length-57794-cov-32.740037_pt1 | contig 57794 bp, 51 predicted proteins | sample MGYA00564479_ERZ1463038 | MGnify/ENA primary metagenome ERZ1463038 (study PRJEB39244, sample SAMEA3635134) | Helicobacter pylori | study: EMG produced TPA metagenomics assembly of PRJEB11511 data set (Assembly of a 5300-year-old Helicobacter pylori...
ACGGCAAGCTCACGCTGGACCAGATCACGATTGTCGATCACGACTTGCTGCGCAACCAGTTGCGCAGTGGGCGCGGGCAAATGCTGGTCGGCACCCATCTGGGCAATCTCGAAGTCTGCCGCGCGCTGGCCGAACTGGGTGAACGGGTCACCATGAACGTGCTGGTGCACACCAAGCACGCCGAACGCTTCAATCGCCTGTTGGGTGAAGCGGGGGCCACTAATCTGCGCCTGATTCAGGTCAGCGAGCTGAACCCGATGATCATGCTGCAATTGAGCCAACGCCTGGATAACGGTGAATGGCTGGCCATTGCTGGCGACCGCGTCCCCCTGCATGGCGGGCGCAATGTACGGGTGGATTTCCTTGGCCACCCCGCCGCATTCCCGCAGGGCCCATGGCTGTTGGCGGGCTTGCTGCAATGCCCGATCAATCTGATTTTCTGCCTGAAGGGCGCCAGCGGTTATCGCGTCATTCTCGAACCTTTCGCCGAGCGCATTAAATGGCGGCGCAGTAATCGCGAGCAGGTGGTCGCCGGACATGTCCAGCGCTACGCCGCACGCCTCGCCCATTATTGCCTTGAGGCACCACATCAGTGGTTCAACTTCTACTCATTCTGGAAGACCGATGACGATCCAAGCGCTTGAACCGGTAACCTTCGGCGAACGGCCGTTGCGTATTGAAGAGGTGCTGCTCCTGGCCAATCGCCAAGTGCCGACGCAGCTGCAAAACGACAGCGCATTTCGCCTGCGCATCGCCAAAGGCGCGCAATTTCTTGATTCCCTGTTGGACAAGGAAGGCGTGATCTATGGCGTAACCACCGGTTATGGCGACTCTTGTGTCGTCGCGGTGCCGTTGCAGCACGTCGAAGCGCTGCCACGTCACTTGTACACGTTCCACGGCTGCGGTCTCGGTAAAATGCTCGACGCACAAGCGACCCGTGCGGTACTCGCTGCGCGGTTGCAGTCGCTGTGCATGGGCGTTTCCGGGGTGCGCGTGGAGTTGCTGGAGCGCCTTCAGGCCTTTATCGACCAAGACATCCTGCCGCAGATCCCGGAAGAAGGCTCAGTGGGCGCCAGCGGTGACCTGACGCCGCTGTCTTACGTGGCCGCGACCTTGTCCGGTGAGCGCGAAGTGATGTTCCGTGGCGAGCGCCGCGCGGCCGCTGACGTGCACCGCGAGTTGGGCTGGGAGCCGTTGGTCCTGCGCCCGAAAGAAGCGCTGGCCTTGATGAACGGCACCGCAGTCATGACCGGCATCGCCTGCCTCGCCTTCGCCCGCGCCGATTACCTGCTGCAACTGGCGACCCGCATCACCGCCATGAACGTGGTGGCCTTGCAGGGCAATCCCGAGCATTTCGATGAACGCCTGTTTGCCACCAAGCCACACCCAGGGCAGATGCAAGTCGCCGCCTGGTTGCGCCAGGACCTGGCCATCGATGCACCGACCGCGCCCTTGCACCGCTTGCAAGATCGCTATTCGCTGCGTTGCGCCCCCCATGTCCTGGGCGTGTTGGCCGACAGCCTGAACTGGCTGCGTTCATTCATCGAAATCGAGCTGAACAGCGCCAACGACAACCCGATCATCGACGCTGAAGCCGAACGCGTACTGCATGGCGGCCACTTCTATGGCGGCCACATCGCGTTCGCCATGGACAGCCTCAAGACCCTGGTAGCCAACGTCGCCGACCTGCTGGATCGGCAACTGGCATTGCTGGTGGACGTGCGTTACAGCCACGGCCTGCCAAGCAACCTGTCAGGCGCCAGCGCTGAGCGGGCAATGCTCAACCACGGGTTCAAGGCAGTGCAGATCGGCACCAGTGCCTGGACAGCCGAAGCCTTGAAAAACACCATGCCGGCCAGCGTGTTCTCGCGTTCCACCGAATGCCATAACCAGGACAAGGTCAGCATGGGCACCATCGCCGCCCGTGATGCGATCCGCGTACTGGAGCTGACCGAGCAAGTAGCCGCCGCCACCTTGCTCGCGGCCAACCAAGGTGTCTGGCTGCGCAGTCAGGCTGACGATGCTCGGCCCCTGCCGCCCGCGCTGGCAGCCATGCACGAGCAGCTGAGTAAAGACTTCCCGCCCGTGATCGAAGACCGTGCGCTGGATGGCGAACTGCGGCTGTGCATGCAGCGGATCGCCGACCGCCACTGGAGGCTGCATGCGCAGTAAGGGCCTGATCCACACTGACACCGAAATCCAGGTGCCATTTTTCGACATCGACATGATGAACGTGGTCTGGCACGGCCATTACATCAAGTACCTGGAAGTCGCCCGCTGTGCGCTGCTCGACCAACTGGACCACAACTACCAGCAGATGCTCGATTCCGGCTACGCCTGGCCGGTCATTGACCTGCAATTACGTTATATACGCGGCGCAGTTTTCGGCCAGAAGCTTAACGTTCGCGCCAGTCTGGTGGAGTGGGAGAACCGCTTGAAGATCAACTACCTGATCAGCGACGCCGTCACGGGCGAGCGCATGACCCGCGCCACCACGATTCAAGTGGCCGTGGAGATTACCAGCCACGACATGCAACTGGCATCGCCCAAAGTGTTCACCGATGCGGTACAGAGAGCGCTGCCATGAACCGCCTTTACCACCTGTTGTTCGCCGTTGCGCTGCTTGGTCTGTCATCGCTGGCCAACGCCTTTGACCTGCAACAACTGAGCACGCAACTGGGGAAACCCTCAGTGATTCATGGCGATTTCATTCAGGAAAAACACCTGCGCGCCCTGCCCCAGCCGTTGACCAGCAAGGGTAAATTCGTCCTCGCCAAGGACTATGGCCTGCTCTGGCTGCTGGCGACACCGCTGAAACAGGATTATCGAATCAGTACCGTCGGGATCGCCCGCCGCGATGCCAATGGTTGGCAATTGCTGCCGAACAAGAGCGCAGGCGCCGAGCAAAACCGGCTGTTCCTCGCCGTACTGCAAGGCGACAGCAGTGGCCTGCAACGCGATTTCGACCTGCAACTTAAAGGCGATGCACAGGCGTGGCAACTGACCCTGACCCCGCGCTCGTTGCTGCTGCAACAGGTGTTCAAACAAATCAATATTGACGGCGGCGAACTGGTTCAGCGTATCGAACTGCTTGAAACTCAGGGTGACAGCACCCTGCTACGCATGATCAACAGCAGCGCCGCTGGCACCTTGAGCGATGCGGAGCACCATGACTTTGTTGACTAGACGCCAGTCGTTTGAACGCTGGATGCCGCGCCTGTTCCTGGTACTCTTGCTGGCCATGCTGGCCCTGGCTGGCTGGCAATGGCGCAACGGTCCTCCACTGTCGGCGAACTTGATGGAGCTGGTGCCCGGCTCAACCCCGGATGCCCTGGAACTGCGCGCCGAAGAACGCATGCAAGAACCCCTCAACCGCGAGATGCTGGTGCTGGTTGGCCACGCGGATCGCCAGCACGCCATCGATCTGGCCCAACAGCTGGGCGAAAAATGGCAGGCCAGCGGGTTGTTCGAGAAGGTTCAATGGAACCTGCAAACCGACATCCCGGGGCTGCGCCAGCAATTGCTCCAGGGGCGACTGGCGATGTTGTCGCCCGCCGACCGCAGCGAGTTGATCGAGCAACCGCAAGCGTTCATTCAGCAACGCGTACAGAGTCTGTTCGACCCCTTCACCGGCTTCAGTCTGGTGCCCAGCCAGGATGACTGGCTCGGCCTGACCGGGCGTATCCAAAACAGCCAGCCGCAGCATGGTTCCGTGCAGCTGGATCTCGGCAGTGGCGCGTTGATCGCCAACGCCGACGGTAAAAGCTGGGTGTTGCTGCGCGCACGAACCCGAGGCAATGCATTCGACATGCACTTGCCCCTGCAGGTCGCCGACCTGCTCAGTGCCGCGCGCGAACAAGCCCGCCAGGCTGACGCGCAATTGCTCGCCGCCAGCGGTTTGCTATACGCCGCCGAGGGCCAACGCCAAGCCTCCCGGGAAATCACCTGGGTCGGCGGCGGCGCCACGCTGGGTATTTTGTTGCTGCTGCTGCTGGCGTTTCGGCGCTGGCGCGTACTGCTGGCATTCGTGCCAGTGGTGGTGGGCATGTTATTCGGCGCGGTGGCCTGCGTGGCGCTGTTCGGCCACATGCACGTGATGACCCTGGTGCTGGGTTCCAGCCTGATCGGGGTCGCGGTGGATTACCCGCTGCATTACCTGTCGAAAAGCTGGAGCATGAAGTCCTGGCGCAGTTGGCCAGCCTTGCGCCTGACACTCTCGGGCTTGAGCCTGAGTCTGGCCACCAGTTGCATCGGCTATCTGGCCTTGGCCTGGACGCCTTTCCCGGCCCTGACCCAAATTGCGGTGTTCTCCGCTGCCGGGCTGGTCGGCGCCTATTTGACTGCGGTGTGCCTGCTGCCAGCGATGCTCAACAACATGGAGCTGCGTCCGGCCACCTGGCCGCTGCGTATCGCTGAGTGCTTGTTGAGCATGCGTGAAGCCCTGCTCGGCCGCATCGGCACGCCCGTGTTGCTGGGGCTGCTGCTCACATTCTGTGCCGCCGGGCTGTGGCAACTGACCAGCAAAAACGACATCCGCCAATGGATCAGCGCGCCGCCGCAATTGCTGGCCGAAGCCCAAACCATTGCCCGTATCACCGGCTATCAGCCAACCAGTCAGTTCTTCCTTGTGCGCGCCGCCGATCAGCAGCAATTGCTCGAACGGCAGACCAAGCTGAGCCAGCGGCTGGACCAACTGATCAGCCTCGACAAGTTGCAGGGCTACTTGGCGCTTAACCAATTGCTCAGTCCGCCCGAAGAGCAACGCCGCGTGCGCGATGCTCTGGGCAAACTGCCGTTGTATTGGCAGCCGCTGATTGAGCTGGGCGTACCGGCCAGTGCGCTGCAAGCAGAGCTGGCACGCTTGCAGGCACTACCGACTGAGGACATCGACATGGCGTTGGCCGGTCCTTTGGGCGAACCGTGGCGCGGGCTGTGGCTGGGGGCTACACCTGATGGCGTGGCCGGCATGGTCAGCCTGCAGGGCTTGAACAACCCGGCATTGTTACGCGTACAGGCGCTGGACCTTGAGGGCGTGCAACTGGTGGACCGTCTCGGCGATCTGAACAACGTGTTCGCCGCCACCCAAATCAGCGCTGCGGAGCTCAAGCTGTTGTCCTGTGGCCTGATCGTGTTGCTGTTGATTCTGCCCTTCGGTCTCAGTGGCGCCCTGCGGATCGTCGCCCTGCCACTGTTGGCGGCACTGTGCAGCCTGGCAAGCCTCGGCTGGCTGGGTCAGCCGCTGACCTTGTTCAGCCTGTTCGGGCTGCTCCTGGTCACAGCCATCAGCGTCGATTACGCGATCCTGATGCGTGAGCAGGTCGGCGGCGCGGCGGTCAGCCTGCTCGGCACCCTGCTCGCCGCCGTCACCACCTGGCTGTCGTTCGGCCTGCTGGCGGTTTCCAGCACGCCTGCGGTGAGCAACTTCGGCCTGTCCGTAAGCCTCGGCCTGGCGTTCAGCTTCATGCTCGCCCCGTGGGCCGGTCGTCAACCGCATACACCCGCCATCGCCGAGTCGGCAGCATGATGATCGCGCTGTTCTGGCTGCTGGCCTTGCTGATGTTTGCGCTGGCGACACGCCTGGGTCGCTACGTTGGCCTGATTCCCATCGTCAGCCAATTGCTCCTGGCGACGTTCGGCGTGCCGTTGCTGATGGTGTTCTGGATCGAGCCGCATTGGCAACTCAGCGGCGCACAACTGGTGGAGCCCGTTTGGTTGAAGAGCCTGTACGGCCTGGGTTTCGCCCTCGTGCTTGGGCACATCCTCAGCGACGTGATCGAGCTGGACATGGACCGGCAAAGCCTGAAAATCGCCGTGCCGAGCTTTTGCGTGCCCTTCTGCTGCGGGCTGGCGTGCGCGTTCTGGCTGCTGCCGGAGCAAGCGTGGCTAAGTTCGCTGGCGGTCGGCCTGGTGTTCGCAATCACGGCGATTCCCGTGTTGTTTTTATACCTGCACCACATCGACTACCCACCTGCGGCGACCCGACGCCTGGTACAGACTGCGATCCTGATCGACCTGACCTGCTGGAGTCTGTTCGCCATCGCCCAAGGCAGCCTGCACCTTAGCAGCCTGTTGCTACCGCTGCTGGGCGCCTGCGTACCGTTGCTCTTCAGGGCGCTGCGTCTGCGCCAGCCATGGGTCTATAGCCTGACCTTTTTCGCACTGCTGGTGGTCGCCGAGCACTACAAACTCAACGCCTTGATCCTGGGTATCGGCTACCTGTTTTGCATGGCCTGGCTCAAGCAACCCTTCGTACTGCCACTAAGCCCCGAACGGTTCAAACGCCTGCAGAACACACTGGCAATCCCCCTGATCCTGACGTTCGGGATCGTCCAGATCAACGTTCACAGCGCGGTAAGCAGCCTCAGTTGGCTGCAACTCGGCGCGCTGCTGGCGCTGCCGATTGCCAGCAAAGTGTTCGGCAACTGGCTCGGTCTGCGCTGGGCTACGCCGTCGTTTACTGGCGCAAGCCGCTGGCGTGAAAGCCTGCTGCTCAATATTCGCGGGTTGAGTGAGATCGTCTTCCTCAACCTGCTGCTGCAACAACAGCTGATCAGTCCTGCGCTGTACTTCGCGCTGATGCTGATGGGCTTGATCGCGACCCTGATGCCCGCATTCGCGGGCATGAACCGAATGATTGTCAAACCCGCCGAACAGGCAAGGAGCCCTTGTGCCAACAGCTGAAATGGAAAGACGCCAGGTCGTAGTAATTGGTGCCGGTCCCTCTGGCGCAATCGCTGCGGCACTGCTCAAGCGTCAGGGACACGACGTGCTGATCATTGAGCGCCAGCTTTTCCCACGCTTCTCCATTGGCGAGAGCCTGCTCTCGCACTGCCTGGATTTCGTCGAAGAAGCCGGCATGCTCGACGCCGTGGAGGCCGCTGGTTTTCAAGTAAAAAACGGCGCGGCCTTCGCCTGGGGCGAGCGCTACACCCATTTCGACTTTGGCGACACCTTCAGCAACGGCAAGCCGACCACGTTCCAGGTGCAACGCGCCACCTTCGACAAGTTGCTCGCCGATCAGGCTGAACTGCAAGGCGTAGAAATTCGCTATCTGGAAGAAATCACTGCAGCCAATTTCGATGGCCCGCAACCGCAGCTGCGCGCACGCCGCGAAGATGGCAGTGAGTACACCCTCGAAGCGGACTTCGTGCTGGATGCCAGCGGCTATGGCCGGGTACTGCCGCGACTGCTCGACCTGGAAGCACCGTCGAACTTTCCGATTCGCCAGGCGGTGTTTACCCACATCGAAGACCGCATTGATGACATGCAATTCGACCGCGAGAAGATCCTCGTCAGCATTCACCCCACGCATCGCGACATCTGGTTCTGGCTGATCCCGTTCAGCGATGGCCGCTGCTCGTTGGGCGTGGTCGCTTCGGCCGAGCACTTTCAACGCAAGCCAGAGGATCTGGAGGCCTGCCTGCGGGCGTTTATCGACGAAACACCAAGCCTCTCTGGCCTGCTGCAAAACGCTGTGTGGGATACCCCGGCGCGCGCCATCAATGGTTATTCGGCCAACGTCAAAACCCTGCACGGCCAGGGCTTCGCTCTGCTGGGTAACGCGGCAGAGTTTCTCGACCCGGTGTTCTCTTCCGGCGTGACCATCGCTATGCGCTCGGCAAGCATGGCTGCCGGCCTGCTGCATCGTCAGTTGCAAGGCGAAACCGTCGATTGGCACACCGAGTTCTCCGTGCCGCTCAAGCGCGGCGTCGACACGTTCCGTGCCTATGTCGAAGGCTGGTACGAAGGCACCTTCCAGGATGTGATCTTCCATTCCGACAGTCCTCCGGAAATCCGCCGCATGATCAGTGCAATCCTCGCGGGTTATGCCTGGGATGAACGCAACCCCTTTGTCAGCGAAGCCAAGCGCCGCTTGCGGGTGATCTCGGAAGTCTGCGCGAGCACAGCCCAATGAGCAGCGCCTACCTGAGCGACAGTTTCGTCGAGGAAACCCGCTTCGGCTTATGGTTCCTGCGCAGCCACACGTGGCAGCACCACGTCCTGCGCGTGGCGATCAATGATTTGCGTAGGCTCTTTGATCAAGGCGCGCCCGGCATCGCGCCACCGGCTGACGCCGTGCTCCTGGATGCGGGCTGTGGCCAGGGGAAATCCTTCCGCTACTTGCAGCAGGTGTTCGCCCCGGCGCGTTTACTGGGCGTGGATGCCGACCCGCAAAGCCTGTCCGTGAGCCGCGATGAAGCGATGCGCCAAGGCATCAATGTCGAACTGATCGGCAGCGATTGCGCGCACTTGCAACTGCCGGATGCCAGCGTCGACCTGCTGTTCTGCCACCAGACTTTTCACCATCTGGTGGAGCAAGAACAGGCCCTCGCCGAGTTCTATCGGGTGCTGAAGCCGGGCGGTTATCTGCTGTTCGCCGAATCGACCAAGGCCTACATCGATACCTGGGTGATCCGCTGGCTGTTCCGCCATCCGATGCAGGTGCAGAAGAGCGCCGGGCAATACCTCGACATGCTGCGCGGACAGGGCTTTGAGTTCGGCCCGCACACTGTTTCGTACCCGTATTTATGGTGGAGTCGTTCAAAGGATTTCGGCCTGCTGGAGCGCTTTGGACTGCGCCGCCCCGCGCCCTTCGGTCAGCGCGAAGAAACCCTGGTCAACGTCGTCGCGCGCAAACCCGTGCAAGGTGGCGCAGGATGATTCGCGGCCTGCTGCTGAGCGTTTGCCTTCTTTTGCTGTGCGCCTGCGCCAGCCGGGCGCCCCTGCCCGAGACACTGCCGCACCTGCCGTTGCCGCTGCAATTGCACATCCAGCGCGAGCAAGCGGGCCAACGCCAGGATTGGTTGTTGGTGATCCAGCAAGAAGAGGCCAGTTTGCGTTGGTCGCTGCTCGACCCGCTGGGCATTCCTCTCGCCCGCCAGCGCTTGAACAACGGCACATGGCAGGCCGATGGTCTGTTGCCGCCCAATCCGGAAGCACGCGAGCTGTTCGCCGCGCTGCTGTTCGCCCTGACGCCGGCCCCTGAGTTACGCAGCCGCTATCCTGCCGCGCAATCCCAGGCCCGCCAACGCAACTTGGGCACGCGCTGGCGCGTCGATTACCGTCAACCGCAGGTCTTCAGTCTGCGGCTGGAGCAGGGCCTGAGTTACAACGTCAGCCCGTTGAATGACGAGGCCACGCCATGACCGCCTACCTCAATGCCCTGGGGTTGATTTGCGCCCTGGGCAATAACAAAACCGAGGTCGCGCGCAGGTTGTTCGCAGGCGATGACTCAGGCATGGTCGACGAGAACGACTGGGTTCCGGGTCGGCGCTTGCCGGTCGGTGCCGTACACGACGTATTACCTCAGATTCCTCCCGAGTTGGGCCAGCAAAGCAGCCGCAACAATCAACTCCTGCTGGCCGCCGCCCTGCAAATCAAAGACGATATCCAGCAAGCCATTGAACGCTATGGCCGCTCGCGTATCGGCGTGATTCTCGGCACCAGCACCTCGGGGATCGATGAAGCCAGTCGTGGCATTGCGATGTATCTGCGCGAGCAGCGATTCCCCTGCGATTATGACTATCAGCAACAGGAACTCAGCGCCCCGGCGAATTTCCTCGCGGCCTGGCTGCAACTCAGCGGCCCGGCTTACGTCATTTCCACCGCCTGCACCTCCAGCGCGCGGGCGCTGCTCAGTGCGCGGCGCTTGCTGGACATGGGGGTGTGCGACGCGGTACTGTGCGGTGGCGTAGACACCCTGTGCAAGCTGACGCTGAACGGGTTTTCCGCACTGGAAGCGGTATCGGAACAGCGCTGCAATCCATTTTCGCGCAATCGCAACGGGATCAACATCGGCGAGGCAGCGGTCTTGTACCTCATGACCCGCGAGGCCAGCGGTGCCACGTCGATTGCCCTGCTCGGTGCGGGCGCGAGCTCTGATGCCCACCATATTTCCGCACCGGAACCCAGTGGTCGCGGCGCGCGCCAAGCCATGCAAAAAGCGCTGAACAATGCCGGCCTGCATGCAGAGCAGATCGATTACCTGAACTTGCACGGCACCGCCACGCAGCACAATGACGCGATGGAAAGCTTCGCCGTGCAGGCGATTTTTCCAGACGGCGTGCCCTGTTCATCAACCAAACCCATGAGCGGCCACACCCTCGGCGCTGCCGGAGCGCTGGAAGCAGCATTCTGCTGGCTGAGCCTGGCCCCGGAAAATACGCAACAGGCATTGCCACCGCACCTCTGGGACGGCGAAGCCGATTCCCAACTGCCCGCTTTGAAATGGGTTGAGCCCGGCCAGCGCCTGCTGCACACCCGACCACGCCGACTGATGAGCAATTCCTTCGCCTTCGGCGGCAATAACGTCAGCCTGATTATAGGAGACGCCCCATGATCGATTGGCCGATTGCCGAACTGGTGCCCCACGCCGGAGACATGATCCTCATCGATCAGGTCCTGACGTTCGACGAAGAACAAATTCACACCCGTCTGAAAGTCCGCCCTGGCGGCTTGTTCAGCCGCGCCGATGGTAGCCTCCCAGCCTGGGTCGGGATCGAACTCATGGCCCAGAGCATTGCCGCCTACGCGGGTTGCAAGGCGCGCGCGCAAGGCCATAAGGTCCAACTCGGCTTTTTGTTGGGCACGCGCAAGTTCGAATGCAACGTCGAGCACTTCCCCGCAGGCAGCGAACTGACCATCCACGCCCTGCGCTCACTGCAGGATGACAACGGCATGGGCGTCTTCGAGTGCCACCTGACCGGCCCCGGCATCAAGGCCATGGCGCGGGTTAACGTGTATTGCCCACCCCTGCCCGCTGACTATCTCGCTGAAGGAGTTTGCGCATGACTGAATCAATACTGGTCACCGGCTCCAGCCGTGGCATCGGCCGTGCCATCGCCCTGCGTCTGGCCCAGGCCGGTTACGATCTGATCCTGCATTGTCGTAGCGGCCGTACTGAGGCCGAAGCGGTTCAGCGGGAAATCCAGGCCTTGGGCCGACAAGCGCGCATACTGCAATTCGACGTCGCCGACCGGGCTGCGTGCAAGGCGATTCTCGAAGCCGATGTGGACACTCACGGCGCCTATTACGGCGTTGTCTGCAATGCCGGTCTGACCCGTGACGGCGCCTTTCCGGCGTTGACCGACGAAGACTGGGACGTGGTCATGCGCACCAACCTCGATGGTTTCTACAACGTTCTGCACCCGGTAATGATGCCAATGATCAGGCGTCGCGCCGCTGGGCGGATAGTGTGCATCACATCGGTTTCGGGCTTGATCGGCAATCGTGGGCAGGTAAATTACAGCGCCTCCAAGGCAGGTATCATTGGGGCTGCCAAAGCGCTCGCCATCGAACTGGGCAAACGCAAGATCACCGTCAACTGCGTCGCCCCCGGCTTGATCGATACGGCAATGCTCGACGAAAATGTGCCCGTGGATGAGCTGATGAAAATGATCCCCGCGCAACGCATGGGCACCCCCGAAGAAGTCGCCGGTGCCGTGAATTTCCTGATGTCGGCCGAAGCGTCCTACATCACCCGTCAGGTTCTGGCGGTCAACGGAGGCCTGTGCTAATGAAGCGCGTAGTTGTTACCGGCATGGCCGGTATTACATCGCTGGGCAGTGACTGGACCAGTATCGAAGCCAATTTCAACGCCAACCGCAGCGGCATTCGGCGGATGGATGAGTGGGACCGTTTTACCGAACTCAACACCCGCCTCGCCGGCCCGATCGACGATTTCGCGGTGCCTGGACACTGGTCCCGCAAACAGTTGCGCAGCATGGGTCGCGTGTCGCGGCTCGCCGTCGGCGCGGCTGAACAGGCGTTGCTCGACGCGGGCCTGCTCAACGACCCGATCATTCGCGACGGGCGCATGGGCGTTTCCTGTGGTTCGTCCACCGGCAGCACCGATGAAATCAAAGCGTTCGGCAACATGCTGATCAACTCCGTCGCCGAGGGCCTGAACGCCAACTCCTATGTGCGGATGATGCCGCACACTACGGCGGCGAACATCAGCATCTTCTTCGGCCTGACCGGGCGTTTGATACCGACCTCCAGCGCCTGCACCAGCGGCAGCCAGGGCATCGGCTATGCCTACGAATCGATCAAGTTCGGTCGCCTGCCGCTGATGCTGGCCGGTGGCGCCGAGGAGCTGTGTCCGACCGAAGCCATGGTCTTCGACGCGCTGTACGCCACCAGCCTGAAAAACGACGCCCCGCACACCAGCCCTCGCCCTTACGACAGCGACCGCGACGGCCTGGTGATCGGTGAAGGCGGCGGCATGCTGGTCCTCGAAGAACTGGAACACGCCCTGGCCCGGGGCGCGCACATCCACGCCGAGATCGTTGGCTTCGGCAGCAACGCCGATGGCGCACACGCCACGCGTCCAGAGCAGACCACCATGCGTCGCGCCATGGAGCTGGCCCTGGAGGACGCCCACCTGAGTGCCGACGCCATCGGTTACGTCAATGGTCACGGCACCGCCACCGAACAAGGCGACATTGCAGAGACCCTGGCGACCCACAGCCTGTTCGGCGCGCGGATGCCCATCAGTTCGCAGAAAAGCTTTCTCGGCCACACCCTGGGCGCCTGCGGTGCGCTGGAGTCGTGGTTCTGCATCGAGATGATGAACCGCGACCGCTACATCCACACCCTCAACCTCGATGCTGTCGATCCGCGTTGTGCCGAACTTGATTATTTACGCGGGGAATCGCGGCATATGAGCAACCAATTCGTGATGAACAATAACTTCGCGTTTGGTGGTGTGAACACTTCACTGATCTTCCGACGCTGGTAGTAGCCCCACAAATACCCTGTAGGAGCTGACTTGTCTGCGAATCGGCTGCGAAGCAGTCGCAAAATGACTGACGTCACCACCGCATGAAGGTCCTCCGGCCCTTTTCGCAGACAAGTCAGCTCCTACGCCCTCCGGGCAGAATCGAGATCCAGTTTTCTGCGCGACAGCACGGCGGCGAAGACGAGGTGGGGCCTCTTACAGCGCTACCGCCTGCTTGGTCAACAATTCGACGAATGCCTTGGCCATCGGTGAATGCTGGTCCCGGCGCTGCACTAGCCAAACCGCCGTATTGGCCTCTACATCGAGCAACGTTCGGTAGACCACGCCGTCGATACGCATGCGCTGGTAGGACGCCGGCAACACCGTCACCCCCAACCCTGCGGCCACCAGCCCGATAATGGTCATCGCCTCGCCCGCCTCTTGGGTGATCAGCGGGCTGAACCCTGCCTGGCGCGCCAGGTTGATCAACTGCGCGTACAAGCCGCTGCCATATGAGCGCGGGAAAAACACAAAGGGTTCAGCCGCCAACGCCGACAGCTGCAGGCCTTTTTCACTGCCCACCGCCAACGGGTGATCGGCACGTATAATCGCCACCAGCGGTTCGCGGAACAACTCCACGGCGACCAACGATTCCGGCAAAGGCAAGGGACGCATGATGCCGACCTGCACCGACTCATCCACCAGCGCCTCGGCCACTTCCTTGCTGCTCATTTCCTGCAACGCCAGGTGAACCGCCGGGAAGGCCTGACGGAACGCAAAAATCACCTGCGGAATGCTTGAGTTGAAAGGCGCCGAGGAGGTGAAACCGATTTTCAGCTCGCCTAACAGCCCCAACTGCGCACGCCGCGCCACGTCGGCCGCTTTGTCGACCTGGGCCAACACCAGACGGGCTTCGGCCAGAAACAGCCGACCGGCTTCACTCAGCTCGACGCGACGATTGGTGCGCTCGAACAACCGCGCCCCTACCTCCTGTTCAAGCGCCTGAATTTGCTGGCTCAACGGCGGTTGGGAGATACCCAGTGCTTGCGCGGCCCGGCCGAAATGCAGCTCTTCGGCCACCGCAATGAAATACCGAAGATGTCGCAGTTCCATGGATTCACCATTAGGTCGTTTTAAATATCAAACAGGTCGAACAATATATTGGAAAGAATCATTAGCGAGCTATATTCTTTTTCACATTGCCCGACCCGTTGACCCACCGAGGTCCATTGTGAAAATTGCTGCTCACCCCCACGCTAACGATATCGAGTCTTCGCCTACCGGCGATGTCGCGATGGCGTTGAGCGAGATCTACATCGAAAAAGGCACGCCGATGTTCATGCGCACGGTGCTGGCGTTGTTCTCTGGCGGCTTTGCGACCTTTGCCCTGCTGTACTGCGTGCAGCCGATGATGCCGGTCCTGTCCCATGAGTTTTCAATCAACGCAGCGCAAAGCAGCCTGATTCTTTCGGTAGCCACGGGCATGCTCGCGATTGGTTTGCTGATCACCGGCCCCATTTCGGATCGGCTAGGGCGTAAACCTGTGATGGTGACGGCGCTGTTTTGCGCCGCGCTGTTTACCATGATCAGCGCACTGATGCCGACCTGGGAAGGCATCCTGTTGACACGCGCACTGGTCGGCCTGTCCCTCAGCGGCCTGGCAGCGGTCGCCATGACCTACCTCAGCGAAGAGATCCATCCGCAGCACATCGGCCTGGCCATGGGCCTGTACATCGGCGGAAACGCCATTGGCGGTATGAGCGGGCGTCTTATCACGGGGATCCTGGTCGACTTTGTCAGCTGGCATACCGCGATGCTGATCATCGGCGGTCTGGCATTGATTGCCGCTGCGGTGTTCTGGAGGATTCTCCCCGAGTCGCGCAACTTCCGCCCACGCTCGCTGCACCCACGCAGCCTGCTCAACGGCTTTACCCTGCAGTTTCGCGATGCCGGTTTGCCGTGGCTGTTTCTCGAAGCCTTCCTGCTGATGGGCGCGTTCGTCACGTTGTTCAACTACATCGGTTATCGCTTGCTGGCTGAGCCTTACCACCTGAGCCAGTCGCTGGTCGGACTGTTCTCCGTGGTGTACCTGTCCGGTATCTACAGCTCGGCGAAAATCGGCGCGTTAGCCGATAAACTCGGACGGCGCAAAGTCTTGTGGTCGGTGATTGTGCTGATGCTGGCGGGCGTCGCCCTGACGATGTTCACCCTGCTGCCAGTGGTGATCGTCGGCGTACTGATGTTCACCTTCGGCTTCTTCGGCGCCCACTCGGTCGCCAGCAGCTGGATCGGCCGCCGCGCCCTCAAGGCCAAAGGCCAGGCGTCATCGCTCTATTTGTTTAGTTACTACGCGGGCTCCAGCGTGGCCGGTACCGCAGGTGGGATGTTCTGGCACTACGCAGGCTGGAATGGCATTGGCCTGTTCATCGGCGTACTGCTGCTGATCGCCCTGGCTGTGGCGTTGCGCCTGGCCCGGTTGGCGCCGCTGGTGACTCGCAACTGAAAGCATCGCGGGCAAGCGCGCGCCTACAGGTTTGTAGGCGCGCGCTTGCCCGCGATGGGTCGCTAAGCGGCCGCAGTCAGCTTACTGGTGATACTGCGCCGAGAACTCATGCACAGCTTCCATGAAGACGCCAGCATTGACCGGGTCGACTTCAGGGGTAATGCCGTGACCGAGGTTGAAGACGTGTCCGGTGCCGCTGCCATAGCGGGCGAGGATGCGGGCGACTTCGGCGCGGATGGCTGTAGGGTTAGCGTAAAGCACGGTAGGGTCCATGTTGCCTTGCAACGCGACTTTGTTGCCGACGCGACGACGGGCTTCTCCGATGTCGCAGGTCCAGTCCAGACCCAAGGCATCAGCACCCGCATCGGCGATGCTTTCAAGCCACAGACCGCCGCCTTTGGTGAACAGGATGACCGGCACTTTGCGCCCGTCGTGTTCACGGATCAGACCGCTAACGATTTTACGCATGTAGGCCAGGGAGAACTCCTGATACGCGGCGTCTGACAGGCTGCCACCCCAACTGTCGAAGATCTGCACCGCTTGCGCACCCGCGAGGATCTGGCCGTTGAGGTACGAGGTCACCGACTGCGCCAGTTTATCCAGCAACAAGTGCATGGCTTGCGGGTTGTCGTAGAGCATGGCCTTGGACTTGCGGAAGTCTTTCGACGAGCCGCCTTCGACCATATAGGTCGCCAGGGTCCACGGGCTGCCGGAGAACCCGATCAGCGGCACACGGCCGTTGAGTTCACGGCGGATGGTGCTGACCGCGTCCATCACATAGCCCAGGTCTTTCTGCGGATCAGGAATCGGCAGGGCTTCGATATCGGCCAGGGTGGAGACGGTTTTTTTGAAGCGCGGACCTTCCCCGGTTTCGAAGTACAGGCCCAGGCCCATGGCGTCGGGGATGGTCAGAATGTCGGAGAACAGGATCGCCGCGTCCAGTTGTGGATAGCGGTCCAGCGGTTGCAGGGTGACTTCGCACGCGAACTCCGGGTTCATGCACAAGCTCATGAAATCACCGGCCTTGGCCCGACTGGCGCGGTATTCCGGCAGGTAGCGACCGGCCTGACGCATCATCCACACAGGGGTGACGTCGACGGGTTGCTTGAGCAGGGCACGAAGGAAACGGTCGTTCTTCAGGGCAGTCATGTCGGCATCCGGTTAAAAAGTGCGGGTATTTTCTCAGAGCGCAACGCAAAAGGCACGGCATGAGCCGTGCCTTTTATGTATCGAGGCGATTTGTCGCAGGAATCAGAGGTCGCGCCACCCTGTCGGGGTGATCACAGACCCAGGTAATCCAGGATTCCTTCGGCGGCATTTCGGCCTTCGAAGATCGCAGTCACCACCAAGTCAGATCCGCGAACCATATCGCCACCGGCGAAGATTTTCGGGTTGCTGGTCTGGTGCTTGAACTGCGCCTGTTCCGGAGCAATCACGCGGCCCTGGCTGTCAGTCTGGATGCTGAATTCCTCAAACCACAACGACGGGCTTGGACGGAAACCGAATGCGATGACCACGGCATCGGCCGGGATGATCTCTTCGGAGCCCGGGATTGGCTCGGGGCTGCGACGGCCACGGGCGTCTGGCTCGCCAAGACGGGTCTCGACCACCTTCACGCCTTCGACCTTGTCTTCGCCAACGATAGCGATTGGCTGACGGTTGTAGAGGAATTTCACCCCTTCTTCCTTGGCGTTCTTCACTTCTTTACGCGAGCCGGGCATGTTCGCTTCGTCGCGACGATAAGCACAGGTCACCGATTTGGCGCCTTGGCGAATCGCGGTGCGGTTGCAGTCCATCGCGGTGTCACCACCGCCGAGCACCACAATCTTCTTGCCCTTCATGTCGACGAAATCTTCCGGCGCCTTTTCGAAGCCCAGATTGCGGTTGACGTTGGCGATCAAGTAATCCAGTGCATCGTGCACGCCTGGCAGGTCTTCACCGGCAAAGCCACCCTTCATATAGGTGTAGGTGCCCATGCCCATGAACACAGCATCGTATTCTTCAAGCAGTTGATCGATGGTGACGTCCTTGCCGACTTCGGTATTGAGGCGGAACTCGATACCCATGCCGGTGAAAACTTCGCGACGATTGCTCAGCACGCTTTTTTCCAGCTTGAACTCCGGGATGCCGAAGGTCAGCAAACCGCCGATTTCCGGGTTTTTGTCGAACACCACCGGGGTCACGCCACCGCGCACCAGCACGTCGGCACACCCCAGGCCCGCAGGCCCGGCACCGATCACCGCAACACGTTTGCCGGTCGCTTTGACCTTGGACATGTCTGGGCGCCAGCCCATGGCGAACGCGGTGTCCGTGATGTACTTCTCCACCGAACCGATGGTGACCGCACCAAAACCGTCGTTGAGGGTGCAGGCACCCTCACACAGACGATCCTGAGGGCATACCCGGCCACAGACTTCCGGCAGGGTGTTGGTCTGGTGTGACAGCTCGGCAGCCGCCAGGATATTGCCTTCGGCCACCAGTTTGAGCCAGTTGGGAATGAAGTTGTGCACCGGGCACTTCCATTCGCAGTACGGGTTGCCGCAACCCAGACAGCGGTGGGCCTGATCGGCCGACTGCTGGGGTTTGAACGGTTCGTAGATTTCTACGAACTCTTTCTTGCGTTGACGCAACAGTTTCTTCTTCGGATCTTTGCGCCCGACCTCGATGAACTGGAAGTCATTATTTAGACGTTCAGCCATGTTAAAACCTCATCAAACACTTCAGGCGCATATCACTGCGGGTTGGCACGGGTGCTGGAAAGCAACGATTTCAAGCTGGCAGCCTTAGGCTTGACCAACCAGAACCGACGCAGATAGTCATCGAGGTTTTCGGTGAGGTGACGACCCCACTCGCTATTGGTTTCCTCGACGTATTCGGCCAGCACGCGTTGCAGGTGGCTGCGATAAGCCTCCATCGTTTCGCCGCTGATCCGTTGGATTTCCACCAGTTCGTGGTTGACCTTGTCAACGAAGGTGTTGTCTTGGTCCAGCACGTAGGCGAAACCACCGGTCATACCGGAGCCGAAGTTATAGCCCGTTTTACCCAGTACACAGACGAAACCGCCTGTCATGTATTCACAGCAGTGGTCGCCCGTGCCTTCAACGACGGTGTGGGCACCGGAGTTACGCACTGCAAACCGCTCGCCAGCGGTACCGGCCGCGAACAGTTTGCCGCCGGTTGCACCGTACAGACAGGTGTTGCCGATGATGGCGCTGTCCTGAGTCTTGTACGCGCTGCCGACTGGCGGAACGATGACCAGCTTGCCGCCGGTCATGCCCTTGCCGACGTAGTCGTTGGCATCGCCTTCCAGGTACATGTTCAAGCCACCGACGTTCCACACGCCGAAGCTTTGCCCGGCCGTGCCTTTGAAACGGAACGTGATCGGCGCCCTGGCCATGCCCTGGTTGCCGTGCAGCTTGGCGACTTCACCGGAAATCCGCGCGCCGATGGACCGGTCGCAGTTGCAGATATCCATGGAGAAGTCAGCGCCGCTGAGGCCGACGATTGCAGGCTTGGCCATCTCGACCATTTTCTCGGCCAGCAAGCCTTTGTCGAACGGCGGGTTGCGTTCCACCTGACAGAACTGTGGCTTGTCCGCCGGGATATAGTCGCTGCCCAGCAGCGGCGTCAAATCCAGGTGCTGCTGCTTGGCGGTTTCGCCCGGCAGGATTTCCAGCAGGTCAGTACGCCCGATCAGTTCTTCGAGGGTGCGCACGCCCAGCTTGGCCAGCCACTCGCGGGTCTCTTCGGCGACGAAGGTGAAGAAGTTCACCACCATGTCGACGGTGCCGATGTAGTGATCTTTACGCAGCTTCTCGTTCTGCGTCGCCACGCCGGTGGCGCAGTTGTTCAGGTGGCAGATGCGCAGGTATTTGCAGCCCAGGGCGATCATTGGCGCGGTGCCGAAGCCGAAGCTTTCAGCGCCGAGGATCGCCGCCTTGATCACGTCCAGACCGGTTTTCAGACCACCATCGGTCTGCACCCGGACTTTGCCGCGCAGGTCGTTGCCGCGCAGGGTCTGGTGAGTTTCAGCCAGGCCGAGTTCCCACGGAGCGCCCGCGTATTTGATCGAGGTCAGCGGCGAAGCACCGGTACCACCGTCGTAACCGGAGATGGTGATCAGGTCGGCGTAAGCCTTGGCCACACCGGCTGCGATGGTGCCTACGCCCGCTTCTGCCACCAGTTTGACCGAAACCAGCGCCGCCGGGTTGACCTGTTTCAGGTCAAAAATCAGCTGCGACAAGTCTTCAATCGAGTAGATGTCGTGGTGCGGCGGCGGTGAAATCAGGGTCACGCCAGGCACCGCATAACGCAGCTTGGCGATCAAACCGTTGACCTTGCCACCGGGCAACTGACCACCTTCGCCGGGCTTGGCGCCCTGAGCGACTTTGATCTGCAGCACTTCGGCGTTGACCAGATATTCAGCGGTAACGCCAAAACGACCGGTCGCCACCTGCTTGATCTTCGAGCTTTTCACCGTGCCATAACGCACAGGGTCTTCGCCGCCTTCACCGGAGTTAGAGCGTGCGCCCAAGCGGTTCATCGCTTCGGCCAAGGCTTCGTGCGCCTCAGGCGACAGTGCGCCGAGGGAAATCCCGGCGGAGTCGAAGCGCTTGAGAATTTTCTCCAACGGTTCGATTTCCTCAATCGCCAACGGCTGATCGAGGGTCGTGACCTTGAGCAGATCGCGAAGCATCGACACCGGACGGTTGTCGACTAACGCGGTGTACTCCTTGAACTTGCTGTAATCCCCCTGCTGCACGGCGGCTTGCAAGGTGCTGACAACGTCTGGGTTGTACGCGTGGTATTCGCCGCCATACACAAACTTGAGCAGACCGCCCTGCTGGATTGGCTTGCGCGGGCTCCAGGCTTCGAGGGCCAGCAGCTTCTGTTCGGCTTCGAGGTCGACGAAGCGCGCACCCTTGATCCGGCTTGGCACGCCACGGAAGCTCAGGTTGACGATTTCATCGGCCAGGCCGATGGCTTCGAACAGCTGCGCACCACGGTAAGACGCGACGGTCGAAATGCCCATCTTCGACAGTATCTTCAGCAGCCCTTTGGAGATGCCCTTGCGGTAGAACTTGAACGCTTCGTCCAGGTCCGCAAGGACTTCACCGGTACGGATCAGGTCGGCCAGCACTTCATAAGCGAGGTACGGGTAGATCGCAGACGCACCGAAGCCCATCAACACTGCAAAGTGGTGCGGGTCACGAGCGGTGGCCGTTTCAACCAAGATGTTGCTGTCGCAACGCAGACCACACTCGGTCAGACGGTGGTGCACGGCACCCACCGCCAGCGCGGCGTGAGCAGGCAACTTGCCTGGCGCGATGTGACGGTCACTCAGCACCAGCTGAGTCTTGCCGGCACGCACGGCCTCTTCGGCCTGATCGGCGATGTTACGCACCGCAGCTTCGAGCCCGACGCTCTCGTCATAGTTGAGGTCGATGAAATGACGCTCGAAACCTGGACGATCCAGGGTCATCAACGAGCGCCATTTCGCCGGAGAAATGACCGGCGTGCTGAGGATCACGCGTGAAGCGTGCTCAGCCGATTCCTGGAAGATGTTGCGCTCGGCACCCAGACAGATCTCGAGCGACATGACGATCGCTTCACGCAGCGGGTCGATAGGCGGGTTGGTCACCTGCGCAAACTGCTGACGGAAATAATCGTAAGGCGTACGTACACGCTGGGACAACACGGCCATTGGCGTGTCGTCGCCCATCGAGCCAACGGCTTCCTGACCCTGTTCGGCCAACGGACGCAGCACCTGATCACGCTCCTCGAAGGTGACCTGGAACATTTTCATGTATTGCTTGAGCTGGTCAGTGTCGTAGCTGGCCACGCCCTGGTCGTCGACCAGCGTCGCCTGGATGCGCAAGGCGTTCTTGCGCAGCCACTGCTTGTACGGATGGCGCGACTTCAAGCGGTTGTCGATAGCGTCGGTATCAAGGATCTGACCGGTCTCGGTGTCGACCGCGAAGATCTGCCCTGGGCCGACACGACCCTTGGCGATAACGTCTTCAGGCTTGTAGTTCCACACGCCAATCTCTGACGCCAGGGTGATGAAACCATTTTTGGTGGTGACCCAGCGCGCCGGGCGCAGACCGTTACGGTCGAGCAGGCAGACCGCATGGCGACCATCGGTCATGACCACGCCAGCCGGGCCGTCCCATGGTTCCATGTGCATGGAGTTGTATTCGTAGAACGCGCGCAGTTCGGCGTCCATGGTCTCGGCGTTCTGCCAGGCAGGCGGAATAAGCATGCGCACGCCACGGAACAGGTCGATACCGCCGGTGACCATCAGCTCAAGCATGTTGTCCATGCTTGAGGAGTCGGAGCCCACGCTGTTGACCAGCGGGCCGAGCTCTTCCAGATCAGGGATCAACTCGTTGGCAAACTTGGTGCGACGGGCCTGCGCCCAGTTGCGGTTGCCAGTGATGGTGTTGATCTCGCCGTTGTGGGCAAGAAAACGGAACGGCTGAGCCAGCGGCCATTTCGGCAAAGTGTTGGTAGAGAAACGCTGGTGGAACACACAAATCGCGGTTTTCAGGCGTTCGTCACTGAGGTCCGGATAGAAGGCCGTCAGGTCCGCCGGCATCATCAAGCCTTTGTAGATGATGGTCTTGTGCGAAAAACTGCAGATGTAGTGATCGGTGTCTGCGGCGTTGGACACCGACGAACGGCGACGGGAGCTGAACAGTTTGATGGCGAACTGTTGATCGCTCAGGCCTTCGCCACCGATGAACACCTGCTCGATTTGCGGCAGGCGCTCCAGGGCCAGGCGGCCGAGTACGCTGGTGTCGATCGGCACTTTGCGCCAACCGATCAGTTGCAGGCCAGCGGCCTGGATTTCGCGATTCATGTTCGCGCGCGCAGCTTCTGCCTTGGCGGTGTCCTGGTTGAAGAACACCATGCCGACGGCGTACTGCTTGGGCAGGTCGATGCCGAAGTGTTCGCTGGCCATTGCGCGCAGGAATGCATCCGGCTTCTGTATCAGCAGGCCACAGCCGTCGCCGGTCTTGCCGTCAGCGTTGATCCCACCACGGTGGGTCATGCAGGTCAGGGCTTCGATAGCCGTTTGCAACAGGTTATGACTGGGTTCGCCTTGCATGTGCGCAATCAGGCCGAAACCACAGTTATCCTTGAATTCATCTGGATGGTACAGACCTGCTTTCATAGACACTTTCTCACCAGGCTGCCTCTTGTCGAGGCAAATTTCTTTTCAATTCAACCACTTACCAACCGCGCCGAACGTATGCCAGCTTTGCGGGGGCAAAAGGGAGGTCATTGTACACATCGACACAAAAGCTCACAAACTTAACGACCAGCAGCCGTAAATCTATGTCGCATTAATGAAAGGTTTAAGGCCAGATAATGTGCTAGTCAAAACATTTTTACGAGCCCGGCCTGCGAGCCCAAGAACATTTATGACGTCCGGGACGCAGACACCACAAGGCGCGCTGCTCGAAAGCAGCACGCACATGCGATATTCCGGGGGAGCAGTGCAGGCGGCCTGGATAAGGCCGCTGCGACTTCAGTGCGTTGCAGTCAGTTCCTGTTGGACGCTGGCGACAGTACGAGGCCAAGGTTTACCAGCCTGAACCTTGGCTGGCAATACCTTGATGGCTGCAAGGGCAGCAGCGCGGTCAGAAAAGTTACCGTAGGTCACTACATACAGTGGTTTGCCTTGCAGGTTTTTCTTGAAATACCGGTACTCGCCACCGTTCTCTTTAACGATCGCCTGAGCAGCGGCTTCCGAGCTTGTACCCACAATTTGCACGACATAATGGCCCGGCGCCTGACCGGCGTACCAGTTACCACCCGAGGCTGGCGCGGAGGAGGCAGCAGGTTTTTCCGTTACTTTTTCCGCCACTTTTGGCGCTGGCTTGGCTGTCGCGACCTGAACGGGCGCTGGCTTGACGACTGGCGCTACTGGCTTGGCAGCGGCAACAGCTGCAGCCGGACGGGCTGGCGCCGGAGTCGGTGCCGGGCCTGCTGGCACACCTACTGGCGGAGCCGTGGTGGTGACTGTAGGCGGCTGACGCGAGGTGCCGCCAGCGCGACCCGGCTCATCATCCTCTGCATTGCCAGCTGCCTCGGCCAATGGCCCACGCATGACGGGCTGCGATTTACCTACCAACGGCAAAGGCATCGGCTGCGAGTTACCGGCAAACTCAATGGCCGGACCACCCTGATTATTCGATTGCTGAGCAGTCGGCTGCCCCTGACCCAGTGGCAGTTGTGCTTGCGCATTCGCTGGCGGCGCTGCAGGCGCGGTGGCGCTGTTGTTGCTACGGCCTGGCATCAACCATGCGGCCATTATCCCGACCACGACTACTGCACCCAAAGCCAACACATGTTTCTTCGGCATCTTGAACCCCATACTTGGACGCTTGACCGCAGTGCGGCTGGCGATCATCGCTTCGATCATTGCATCGCGGGCGACCTGGTTGATCGCGCCCGGCCAACCATCGGAGCGCTCATGGATATCGGTGATCTGATCAGCCGTGAACAACTCGATGCCTTGACCTGCACCGTCCAGGCGCTGAGCCAGGTACTCGCGGGTTTCTTCTTCGGTGTACGGTTGCAACTCAATGACGTGAAAACGCTCTTCCTCGGCGCTGAGCTGCTCCAGACGGTCGATCAATGACGACTCGCCGAACAGGAACACATGCGGGCGACCTTCAGGCGTACCTGCTGCCAACCCGAGCAAAGCTTCGAGTGCGGATTCGCCGAGTTGTTCGGCGTCGTCCACCAATAAATAGACCTCCTGTCCGGTCAGCGCCAATTGCACGACCTGAGACAGGATCGCACGCATTTCCGGCTGAACCACGTTCAGGGCCTGAGCGACCTGACGCATGACACCTGCAGCGTCGCTGGCGCCACGCGCAGAAACCACCACGCTCTGCACCGATTGTTTGTTGGTGCTGGCGACCAGCGCCTGGCGCAGCAACGTTTTACCGCTGCCGTGCGGGCCTGTGACTACAAGCAGCAACTGGCTATAGCGCGCCAGGTGATGAAGCTGACCGAGCACGGGTTTGCGCTGAGCCGGGAAGAACTTGAAGCCAGGTACCCGCGTTGCAAAGGGGTCATGACTCAACTGGTAATGGCCGAGGAAGGCCTCGTCGGCGTGCAAACTAGTCATGGATTTTCATTAACCTCTAAGCTGATCCACCAAGGCGCGGTAGTCCGCCCCCAGCGTGGCCTGTAATACTTCTTTTGGATAATCGGCAGTCACAACGGCTTCGCCGATCCGCCGCAGCAGGACCAGGCGCAAGCGACCATCGATCACCTTCTTGTCAATTGCCATGTGTTCGAGGAAGTCATCCACAGTCATCTCTTCTGGCGGCACGACTGGCAGCCCGGCGCGCTGGAACAGACGAATCCCGCGATCACGTTCTTGCTGGGTGATCCAGCCGAGACGCGCAGACATCTCAAGCGCCATCACCGTACCCGCCGCCACGGCTTCACCGTGCAGCCAGACGCCATAACCCATGTGGGTTTCGATAGCGTGGCCGAAGGTGTGACCCAGGTTAAGCGTCGCGCGCACCCCCGTCTCTCGCTCATCGGCGCCCACCACCGCGGCCTTGGCCGCACAGGAGCGCTCGATTGCAACCGTCAGGGCCGCCTGATCGAGGGCCCGCAACTGATCGACATTTTCTTCCAGCCAGGTCAGGAACGGCTCATCGCAGATCAGGCCGTACTTGATGACCTCAGCCAGCCCCGCCGACAACTCGCGCGCAGGCAGGGTATTGAGCGTCGTCGTATCAATCAGCACCACATTGGGCTGATAGAACGCACCCACCATGTTCTTGCCCAGCGGATGGTTGATGCCGGTCTTGCCACCCACCGACGAATCCACTTGGGACAGCAAGGTGGTGGGCACCTGGATGAAATCCACGCCGCGCTGATAGCAGGCCGCAGCAAAACCAGCCATATCGCCCACCACCCCGCCACCCAAGGCGATAACAGTGGTACGGCGGTCATGCCGAGCGGTGAGCAAGGCATCGAAAATGGTTTGCAGGGTTTCCCAGTTTTTGAAGGCTTCGCCATCGGGAAGCACTACGGGCAGCACGTTGTAAGTGCTCAGCGTGCGAGTCAATCGCTCAAGGTAGAGTGGCGCGACAGTCGCATTGGAAACAATCGCCACTTGTCGTCCGGCGATGTGCGGCGCCAGCAGATCAAGCCGATCCAACAAGCCTTCGCCAATGTGAATCGGATAGCTTCGCTCGCCAAGCTCGACCTTAAGTGTCTGCATGTGTCCCCACGTTGTTTAACAAGTGCGCGTGTCGCGCCATCGCTGAATTCTGGTTATAAAATCATGGCCTTACGCCACGCTGCGGCGCGGGCTTAATGTGCCGGAGGATAGCGCATTTCGACGCGCACATTAACGAGGAGCAAGCTCGGCCAGACGCGTAAGGATGTCCAGCACCACCATCCGCGGCGGCCGCTCATCGGTTTCCACCACAAGATCGGCGATTTCCCGGTAGAGCGGATCACGGATTGCCAGCAGATCGCGCAATACCCGTGCCGGATCGGCGTTACGCAGCAACGGCCGATTGCGATCACGGGCTGTACGTTCGACCTGCTGCTCGACCGAGGCGTGCAAATACACCACACGCCCTCCGGCATGCAGCGCCTGACGGTTTTCACTGCGCATCACTGCGCCACCACCGGTCGCCAGCACGACACCATCGGACTCGCACAGCTCAGCAATCACCGCCTGCTCGCGGTCGCGAAAGCCCGGCTCGCCTTCCTTATCGAAAATCCACGGGATATTGGCGCCGGTACGCAGCTCAATTTCCTTGTCGGAATCTTTGAACGGTAGTCGCAGCTCTTTGGCCAGCAAGCGACCGATGGTGCTTTTGCCCGCCCCCATCGGTCCAACAAGTATCAAATTTCGCACAGAATCAACGACTCACAGCAATCGCCTGGTTGTTCATGATACGCGGAGTCAGGAATACCAGCAGCTCGGATTTTTTCTCTGAAACAACGTCACGCCGGAAAAGCCGGCCAACATACGGCACATCGCCAAGAAATGGCACCTTGTCGACGATTTTACTCTGCGTATTAGAGAAAACACCGCCGATGACGATGGTTTCGCCGTCAGCCACCAGCACCTTGGCGTTGACTTCGTTTTTCTTGATTGGCGGTACACCCAGCACGGTATTGATGTAATCCGGCTCATCCTTGGTAACCTTGACCTCCATGATAATGCGGTTATCAGGGGTGATTTGCGGCGTCACCTCCAGGGACAGCGACGCCTCTTTGAAAGACACCGACGTCGCGCCACTGGAACTGGCTTCCTGATACGGGACTTCAGTCCCCTTGAGGATCTTCGCGGTCTCTTTATCGGAGGTCACGACCTTGGGTTGGGAAACGATCTCACCGTTACCGGTTTTCTCCATGGCACTCAACTCAAGGTCCAGCAGCACGTTATCGGTCACGAAAGCGATACCGATCCCGGACGTCGCGTTGGCAGCGCCCAGATCGACGAAAGGTGAGTTGGAGTTAGTGACGACACCATTGGCGCCGGTCACCGTACCTTTGCCGCCGACAGTCGCATTGTTGCTACCGCTGCGATTGCTCGAACCTCCCCAGCGCACGCCCAGCGCCTTGTCATAATCGACGTTGGCCTCGACGATGCGTGCCTCGATCATCACCTGTCGCACGGGGATATCCAGCTGCGAAACAATCCTGCGCAGCTCATCGAGACGGTCCTGAGTCTGGTAGGCAATGATGTTGTTCGTCCGGTCATCGACGGTGATCGAGCCGCGCTCATCGGCTTTGGTCTCAGCGCTGGTCACCGACTGGAACAGCTTGGCGATGTCGGCCGCCTTGGCGTAATTCACTTGCAGCAGCTCGCGGCGCAACGGCGCCAACTCGGCAATCTGCTTCATCGACTCCAGTTCCTGACGTTCGCGAGCGGCGATTTCATCCGCAGGCGCGACTAACAGGACATTGCCGATCTTGCGTTTATCCAGTCCTTTGGTTTTCAGTACCAGATCCAGCGCCTGATCCCACGGCACGTTCTGCAAGCGCAAGGTGATCCCGCCCTGCACTGTGTCGCTGGCCACCAGATTGAGGTTGGTAAAATCGGCAATCAGCTGCAAGACCGAGCGAACGTCGATGTCCTGGAAGTTCAGCGACAGCTTTTCTCCGGTGTAGATCGGCTTGTCTGCATTTCGACGATCCAGGTCTTCGGACGTCAACGGCCGCACACTGATGGTCAGTTTGTTATCGGTCTGATAGGCCGAATAATCAAACGCGCCAGTCGGCTCGATGCTGATACTGGCCTTGTCACCCGCTACGCTGGCATTGACGAACTGCACAGGCGTGGCGAAATCCTTGACATCCAACCGAACGCGCAAGGGGTCCGGGAGCTGGGTTTTCGCGAAATTGACCCGGATTTTGCCACCTTGCTCCTGAATGTCCGGGGCGATGCCTGGGTCACTCAGTTCGATGATGACGTTACCTTCCCCCAACTCACCGCGCTGGAAATCGATGTTCTTGATCGCTTTTCCCACGGCAACATAGGGCCTGGCAGGTGCTGCGGCCGGAACTGAAACCCGTGCAGACGTGGGCGCCGCGCCTGGCTTGATCCCCTGAGCAGAGGCTGCGCCCTGACCCACGACCACGAACAGGTTATTACCCTCGACCCGCGAGCTGTAGGGCGCAAGCACCGTCATATTGATAATGACCCGCGTGCGGTCTTTGGCCTCGACCACCACCACACTGCGAGCATTGCCCACGCCCAAATCACGACTTTTGGTCGCCAGTTGGCTGGTCACACCGGGCAAATCCAGAGCAATACGTGCGGGTTGCTCAGTGGTATAGCCGCGCGGCGCGGGGATTGGTCCGTCGAAGGTCAGCTTCAACTCGACCCGATCTCCTGGCAAAGCGGCGACATCCAGAGCTTTCAAGTTAGCCGCCTGGAGCATCGGCGAAACCATCGCTATCCATAGCGAAATGCCGACAACCGAGAAAATCCTAGTCATTATCAATTTCCGTTGTGCTGACCCGAGGGTGTTGTAAATGCTGGCCCCGTCCGTCACCGGACGAGTGAAAACTACTGCGCTCGGCAATACTGCGTGTTCGCACATCTCGCTCATGAGCGTTCCTTGAGGGAAATACTGCGTGGCCGTTCGAGCCATGCACCCTCGCCATCAGGCACTATTTCGACGACATCGACCTGCGAGTCGCTGATTGAAACGATGCGACCATGATTGCGCCCCAGATAATCACCGACTTTCATGCGGTACACACCAACGCCACCACCACCACCACCACCGCGCATCAGGGCAAAGATCCCCGAGTCGTTGGCCATCGTGCCGACCATTTCGAATTGCTCGATATTGAAGCCTTCGAGGAATTGCTTGACCCGCGTTTCATCCGGTTTGACCTGCTGCGAGCCCTTCTGCCGACGGACCAAATCAATCTTGACGAGCGGCTGGAACGGGCTACGCAGTGCAGCGGCGCTGTAGGTAAAGGCTTCGTAAGGGCGGAACTTTGGCAATGGCTCGATAACGCCCGTCGGGCGTGCCCGCACTTCATCCATATAGGTCTGCAAGTCGCCAAACTGATTGCCATTGTCGCAACCGGACAGCCCGATCAAAGCCACACTCATGCACAACAGTCGAGCGGCCCTCATTGCTGCTGCCCTTTATCGTTATAACGGTAGGTCTTGGCCAGAATGCTCATGCGCAGCTTTTGCGTACTGCCAGGCTCCACGGGTTTGATCTCGAAATCATGCAAGGTCACGATGCGCGGCAGACTGGCCACGCCGCTGACAAAGGTCGCAAGGTCGTGATAGGCACCGACCACCGTGATCTGGATCGGCAATTCGATATAGAACTGCTGAGCCGCTTCCGGCAGCAATTTGATCTCTTCGAACTCAAGGCCACTGCCCAGACCGGTGCGGGTGATGTCTTCGAGCAACCCAGGGACTTCAGTGTCGCTGGGCAATTGCCGCAATAATGCGCCGAAGGACGTCTGCATTTCCGTCATCTGCGCTTTGTAGGCCTCCAGGTTTGCAGCCTTGAAAGCCTTCGTGGCAAATTGCTCTTTGAGCGCGACTTCGGTCGCTCGCGACTGGTCGAGCTGATCCAGCAAGTCTTTGAGGTAAAAGTTGTAGCCCAGCGCCAGGACCACGATCAACACCATCGCCCCGGCGATGGATTTGACTGCCGCTGGCCATGAGCCAAGGTTGTTCAGGTCCAGATCGTTGAAGTCGATCTTGCGCAGGCTGTCCAGCCATTCCTTTGGATTCATGGCTTGACCCCTTTAATCGCAGGCTGAGTCTGACGCACCGTTAATTGGAAGGTGTTTGTCTGGTCGACCGCACCCGCCGGGTTGGCCTTGACCTCGTTGAGACTAGGCGCCTCAAGCCAATCAGAGGCGTCGAGATTACGCATCAGGTCCGAAACACGGTTGTTCGATTCAGCGGCACCGCTGATGCTAATAATCTTGCCGGTCATTTTTACATCAGAGAAATACACGCCATCAGGCAAGGTACGCGCCAACTGATCGAAAATTCGTCCGATGATCGGGCGATTGCCTTGCAGGTCCTGAATGATTTTCATCCGCTCCAGCAATTGCTTGCGCCGCGCCTTCAACTCGCTGATTTCTTTAATCCGGTCATCGAGCAGGGTAATTTCTTTCTGCACATACCCATTGCGCGCCACTTGGTGGTCGACCGCATTGCTGATGTATTGATCGCCAAAGAAGATCACGCCGACGGCAATGACCAACACCCCGACAAGCGCCGTCAGGAAACGCTTCTTTCGCTCTTCGCGCAGTTGTTCGCGCCACGGTAACAGGTTGATCCGCGCCATCAGTCAAAGCTCCTTAACGCCAGACCACAGGCAATCATCAAGGCCGGAGCATCACTGGCCAGCGCCCCCGCGTTGACCTTGCTACTTAGCGCCATGTCGGCGAACGGATTGGCCACCAGCGTGGGCGTGCCCAGACGTTGCTGAATCAAATGGTCCAGGCCTGCAAGCGAAGAGGTACCACCCGCCAGCATGATGTAATCCACGGTGTTGTACTGACCGGCCGCAAAAAAGAACTGCAACGAGCGGGTAACTTGCTGAACCACGGCATCCTTGAACGGCTGCAGCACCTCGCTGACATAGTCATCCGGCAGACCGCCCTGTTTTTTCGCCAGGCCCGCTTCTTCTACCGCCAGACCATAACGACGCTGAATTTCTTCAGTCAGTTGCCGGCCGCCGAACAATTGTTCGCGGGTATAAATAATCCGACCGTTGTGCAGCACGCTCAAAGTAGTCATGGTGGCGCCGATGTCGACCACCGCCACGGTCAGCTGCTCGTGATCGTTGCCCAACTGCGCAGCAAGCAGGCCGAAGGCGCGCTCCAACGCATACGCTTCGACATCCACGACCTTGGCATTGAGGCCCGCCAGCGCCAGGGCGGCTTCGCGAACCTCTACGTTTTCCTTGCGGCAGGCGGCGAGCAGGACTTCAACGCGCTCGGGGTTGCGCGCCGAGTAACCCTGCACTTCAAAATCGATGGCGACTTCTTCAAGGGGATACGGAATGTACTGATCAGCTTCAATCTTGAGCTGACTTTCCATGTCATCGTCCGACAGGCCAGCGTCCATCTCGATGGTCTTGGTGATCACGGCAGAGCCGGCCACTGCCACGGCGACGCTTTTGACATGAGTCTTGGCCTTGACCAACACCCGTGACAATGCCTGACCGACCCCGTCGAGATCGGCGATATTTTTTTCGACTACAGCGTTGGCGGGTAGCGGTTCGACCGCGTAGGACTCAACTTTGTAGCGAGTGCCGGAACGACTCAATTCAAGGAGTTTTACCGAGGTGGAGCTAATATCGATCCCTAGAAGGGTATTGGCCTTCTTACTGAAGAGTTCGAACACAACCGATTCCCTATGAGTTTCCGTCACTTACGGATTATTGAGTGTCCAATGCCTGTGCCAGCCGCCTTGACAGTAGCGCAAATCACGCTCCGACACGAAAAATGCTTATAATGCCCAAGCGTTTTTTCGTAAAGCCAAGCTTCAAACCGTGTTCATTTGTAGATGCCTGCGCTTAACCCATTCTTTTATCTGGAAATCCAAAAGCCTTGATACGCCTGCTGAAGTTTTTCTGGTGGTCATTCGTCGCTGTGTTCTGCGGGCTGCTGCTCGTTTTGAGCGGTGCATTTTTGTACCTCAGCCCGGGCCTGCCTTCCGTCGAGTCGCTGAGAAGCATCCAATTGCAAATTCCGCTGCGGGTTTTCAGCAGCGACGGCAAATTGATTGCAGAGTTCGGCGAAATGCGCCGCTCCCCTATTCGCTTCGCCGACATTCCACCCAATTTCATTAACGCCCTGTTATCGGCAGAAGATGACAACTTCGCCAATCACTACGGCGTTGACCCCAGCAGCCTGATGCGCGCCGCCTCCCAATTGGTGAAGAGCGGCCATATCCAGTCCGGCGGCAGCACGATCACCATGCAAGTCGCGAAAAACTTCTTTTTGACCAGCGAAAGAAGCTTTTCCCGAAAAACCAACGAAATCCTTCTGGCCCTGCAGATCGAGCGCGAACTGAGCAAGGACGAAATCCTTGAGCTGTACGTCAACAAAATCTACCTGGGCAACCGCGCTTACGGCATCGAAGCTGCGGCGCAAGTGTATTACGGTAAATCGATCCGCGACCTGAGCATTGCACAGATGGCGATGATCGCCGGCCTGCCCAAAGCACCTTCGCGCTTCAACCCGTTGGCCAACCCCGTGCGGGCCAAAGAGCGTCGCGACTGGATTCTGGGGCGCATGCACAAATTGGGCAAGATCGATCAGAGCGCCTATGAAATCGCCCTGGCCGAACCCATCAATGCCAGCTACCACGTCCAGAGCCCGGAAGTAAACGCGCCCTATATCGCCGAAATGGCCCGCGCCGAAATGGTCGGCCGTTATGGCAGCGAAGCGTACACGGAAGGTTTCCGCGTCACCACCACGGTACCCAGCAATCTTCAGGAAAATGCAAACACCGCCGTTCAGGAAGGATTGATCAGCTATGACCAACGTCACGGCTATCGTGGTCCGGAAAGCCGTCTGCCCGGCAAAACCCGTGATGCATGGGCACTGGAGCTGACCAAACAGCGTTCCATCAGCGGCCTCGAGCCGGCGATTGTCACTCAAGTCGATAAAGCCGGCCTGCATGTGCTGTCCCGCAACGGCGAAAAAGAAGAAGCCGTCTCCTGGGACAGCATGAAGTGGGCACGACCGTTCCTTAATACAAACAGCTTGGGTGCACGCCCACAACAACCATCCGATGTCGCGCAAGTGGGCGATCTGATCCGGGTGCAGCGTCAAGTGGACGGAAGCCTGAAGTTCAGCCAGACCCCGGCAGTGCAAAGCGCACTGGTGTCGCTGGACCCCCAAAATGGTGCGATTCGCGCGCTGGTCGGCGGCTTTGCTTTCGAACAGAGCAATTACAACCGCGCCATGCAGGCCAAGCGTCAACCGGGCTCGAGCTTCAAGCCGTTCCTGTATAGCGCCGCGCTGGACAACGGCTACACCGCCGCCAGCCTGGTCAACGACGCGCCTATCGTGTTCGTCGATGAGTACCTGGACAAAGTCTGGCGGCCGAAAAACGATACCAACACGTTCCTCGGCCCGATCCGTTTGCGCGAAGCGTTGTACAAGTCACGCAACCTGGTGTCCATCCGCCTGCTGCAAGGCCTTGGCATCGACACCGCGATCAACTACATCACCCGCTTCGGCTTCAACAAGCAGGATCTGCCACGCAACCTGTCGCTGGCCCTGGGGACTGCAACGCTGACGCCGATGGAAGTCGCCACTGGCTGGAGCACCTTCGCCAACGGCGGTTACAAAATCAGCCCGTACCTGATACAGCGCATCGAAAACCGTGACGGCGCAACCCTGTTCGTCGCCAATCCGCCGAGCGTACCGGCCAATGACGCCAAGCCCGCGGCCAACACCGCCACCTTTGCCGTCAATGACAACCCGAGCATGGTGCCCGCCTCGTCGACCTCAACGACCAACGAGCCACAAGCGCCAGCCGTCGCCGAGCGCATCGTCGATGGCCGCACCACCTACATCCTCAACAGCATGCTGCAGGACGTGATCAAGCGCGGTACCGGCCGCCGCGCCCTGTCGATGAACCGTCCGGACATCGCCGGCAAAACCGGTACGACCAACGAGTCTAAGGACGCCTGGTTCACCGGTTACAACGCGGACTACATCACCAGCGTCTGGACCGGGTTCGATCAGCCGGAAAGCCTGGGTCGCCAGGAATTCGGCGGCACGGTCGCCCTGCCGATCTGGATGAGCTACATGAGCGCCGCCTTGAAAGATAAACCACCGCATGTTCAGGCCGAACCGGAAGGCATCCTCAGCCTGCGAGTCGACCCGGTCAGTGGCCGTGCCGCAACGCCGAGCACGCCCAACGCGTATTTCGAGCTGTTCAAAAGCGAAGATACGCCACCCAGCGTGAACGAAGTGGGCGGCGGCAATGCACCCAACAGCCCGCTACCTGCGGATGAATCGGCGCCAATCGATCTGTTCTGATGCCCTTGCCTTCCATAAGGAATCTGTTGATCACAACAGACTCCTTGTGGAAGCACCCTGATTGGCACCCACAAAAAAACCCTGCATCGCTGCAGGGTTTTTTGTGTATCGCAACCAGGACTTAGCCGTTGAAAACGTCATCGACGCTCTTGAGCGGGTAGTTCTTCGGATACGGCAGGGTGGCTACGCCGGTTTCGATGGCGGCTTTAGCCACGGCATCGGAGATCACACCCAGGAGGCGCGCATCCATTGGCTTCGGAATGATGTATTCGCGACCGAATTCCAGCTTGATACCACCGTACGCATCGCAGACTTCCTGAGGAACCGGTAGCTTGGCCAGTTTACGCAGGGCGTGGGCGGCAGCGATTTTCATCTCTTCGTTGATACGCTTAGCACGAACATCCAGTGCGCCACGGAAGATGAACGGGAAACCCAATACGTTATTGACCTGGTTCGGGTAGTCCGAACGGCCAGTGGCCATGATCACGTCATTGCGAGTGGCGTGAGCCAACTCTGGGGCGATTTCCGGATCCGGGTTCGAGCACGCGAACACGATCGGGTTAGCCGCCATCAAGCTCAGGTTTTCAGCGCTCAGCAGGTTCGGGCCGGACAGCCCCACGAACACATCAGCACCTTTCAAGGCATCGGACAGTGTGCGTTTTTCAGTCGCATGGGCGAACACGGCTTTGTACTGATTCAGATCGTTACGGCCAGAATGAATCACGCCAGTACGGTCGACCATGAAAATGTTTTCGATCTTCGCCCCCATGCTCACCAGCAACTTCATGCAGGAGATGGCTGCTGCGCCTGCACCCAGGCAAACGATTTGGGCGCTGTCCAGGCTTTTGCCTACGATTTCCAATGCGTTGATCATGCCGGCCGCAGTAACAATCGCCGTGCCGTGTTGATCATCGTGGAACACCGGAATGTCACATTGTTCAATCAGCGCTTTCTCGATCTCAAAGCACTCTGGCGCCTTGATGTCTTCAAGGTTGATGCCGCCAAAGGTGATGGAGATGCGCTTAACGGTGTCGATGAACGCTTGCGGGCTTTCTGCATCGACTTCGATATCGAAAACGTCAATCCCTGCGAAACGTTTGAACAGCAAGCCTTTACCTTCCATCACTGGCTTGGAAGCCAATGGACCAAGGTCACCCAAGCCAAGAATAGCGGTGCCGTTGGAAATGACCGCTACCAGATTACCCTTGCCGGTGTACTTATAAGCAAGCTCAGGATCACGGGCAATTTCGCGCACCGGCTCGGCAACGCCCGGGCTGTATGCCAGGGCCAGGTCACGCGCAGTGGCGGTAGGTTTGGTTATCTCGACACTCAGTTTCCCGGGGCGAGGCTTGGCATGATATTCGAGAGCGGCAGTTTTCAAATCTGACATGTGGGCATTCCGCTTTTTTACTGTTGGACTGACGGACCGCCGAGGATACGCAAGAAGGAAAGTCCTCACAAGACTGACTAGTCACTTCTGTCAAGGCCCGGCCTCTACGACTTTACGCCAAGGGGGACGGAACACAAGACCAGGACTGTCTACAACTCAAAAAGCAAACTGCCTACACTTTTTATTGATCGAGAAAACTCAGCATCGCGGGATGAGTAATGGGCAACATCCAGCGCGCCTGCCCTGACTTGAGCCCGCCACGACGCGAACGATCAATCACCCAACCACGCGCTTCGATGCTCCGGCCTTTAAGGCGCTCCAGTCGAGAGACGTCGAACTGACTCACTAACTTCGGCGCGATCCGCAACACCAGCGAGCCCTGCAACTCAATCCACACGCCGCCAGCATTGCGCTGCACGTCGCTGACCTGCCCGGAGATCAGGGCAAAACCGCCGCTATTGATTTTCCCGACCGGCTGTACCGGCGACGTACGCCACACACCCAACCCGGCTTGGCGCGCACTGCGCTCTGCCCGCTGCAGGCAGTCGAGCAGGGCGACATTGGGGGCGATCACCACTTGATAGGCCAAACCCTCGGCCAACAACTGCGCCTCAAGGTTTTCGCCCTGACGACCATAGACGTTGGCCAGCGTACGACCGTAATGATCCTTGGGCTCCTGGCCCACCTGCAGACTGACCCGGCCGTCGTTTTCGTCGACCAGACTTTGCAGGCGGCGCCTGGCGGCATCAGCGAAAGGCTCGGCGGAACGGCCTTTCTTGCCGGTCTCTGGCGCATTCAGTCCAATCATCCGCACACTGCGGCCATCGCTCAGGCGCAGGGTATCGCCATCCACGACCCGCTGGACCGCGAATACAGGCAGGGAGTCGGGCGCCGGGCACAAGGCCTGGGCTGCCGTCAGCCAAATCGCGGACATAAAAAAGGCGCCCGCGAGGGACGCCTTTTTAAGCAGCCTGGAGTAGTCCAATGGACCTTCCAGAACGGCCAGCCTTACTCTGCAGCAGCTTCAGGAGCTTTGGCTGCGCCGAAAGCACCGAAACGCGATTTGAACTTGTCGACACGGCCGCCGATATCAAGAGTCTTCTGCTTGCCGGTGTAGAACGGGTGGCACTCGTTGCACACGTCAAGGCTCAATGGCTTGGCGAGGTTGGAGCGAGTGTGGATCACGTTGCCGCAGCTGCAAGTCGCGACAATGGCTTCGTAAACTGGATGAATGTCAGCTTTCATGGGTACTTCTCCGGGCTAGCGTGCCGCCGCGCAACACTATTGTTGAACACCGCACGTAATTAGGCTGCGGATACTACCAGACATCGCCAACGACGCAAGCGAACGTTAAAACCGGCCGTCTGCTAAGATCGCCGCTTCGTCACAGACCGTTACAGAGAACCCTCCGCGTGCCCGACGCCATTTTGCGCCTCGCTCTGCCCTCGCCGCTCAGACGCTTATTCGACTACCGCGCCCCCACCGGGGTGTTGCGCAGTGCGTTACAGCCGGGCATGCGCGTACGCGTGCCATTCGGTCGGCGCGAGATGATTGGCATTCTGGTGGAGATCACTGACCACAGTGACGTCCCGGCTGAAAAGCTCAAACCGGCCGTGGCCATCCTCGATGAGCATCCGCCGCTGCCGCCTTCGCTGTTCAAACTGTGCCTGTGGACATCGCAGTATTACCAGCACAGCCTCGGCGACACCTTGAGCTGGGCCTTGCCGGTACTGCTGCGCCAGGGCGAACCCGCCGAAGCGCGGCAGGAACGATTCTGGCAAGTGGCTCCCGGCGCCAGACTCGATGACCCGCGCATCGCCCGCGCACCGAAACAGCGTGAGGCCCTGACCACCCTCGCCCAGCATCCGCATGGCGTGGCCAATCAGTTACTCAGCAAACTGATGCTCAACCGGGAAAGCCTGAACCTGTTGCTGGCCAAGGACATGGTCAAGGCCGAAGTGCGCCGCCATGCGCCGAGCGAACGTCATGAGCGCTGGCTGGCGCAACCTGAGCTGCCACTCAACCCCGAGCAACGCGCCGCATACGAAGCCATTCGTGCCGGCTTCGACACCTTTCATGCATTTCTGCTGGCAGGCGTCACCGGCAGTGGCAAAACCGAAGTCTATTTACAGCTGATCCGCGAAACCCTGGAAGCCGGCAAGCAGGCGCTGGTGTTGATCCCGGAGATCAACCTCGGCCCGCAAACCCTGGCGCGCTTCGAACAACGTTTCAACGCACGCATCGCGCTGGTGCACTCGGCGGTCAATGACCGGGATCGCCTGGATGCCTGGCTGGCCGCGCGCGACGGCGAGGCCGACATTATTATCGGCACCCGCTCCGCGCTGTTCACGCCAATGAAGAACCCCGGCCTGATCATTATTGATGAAGAGCACGACGGCTCCTATAAACAGCAGGAAGGTCTGCGCTACCACGCCCGCGATCTGGCGTTGGTGCGGGCCCGGCAGGAAAACATTCCGATTGTCCTCGGATCCGCCACGCCATCACTGGAAAGCCTGCACAACGCCTACACCGGACGCTACGGCCTGCTGCGCCTGAACCAACGCGCAGGCGGCGCGCAACAACCGCGCTTCCTGCGGCTGGATGTGAAGAGCCGGCCACTGGACAGCGGTATTTCCGGACCGATGCAACAAGCCATCGCTCAGACTCTGGCTGCAGGCCAGCAGGTCCTGGTGTTCCTCAACCGTCGCGGCTTTGCACCGACCTTGCTTTGCCACGACTGCAGCTGGCTCTCGGAATGCCCGCGCTGCGACGCGCGCATGACTGTGCACCAGCGTTCCGGCGAATTGCGCTGCCACCATTGCGGCCATGTCGAGCGCGTCCCACGTCATTGCCCGGCGTGCGGCAAGGTCGACCTGCGCCCCGTGGGTGCGGGCACCGAGCGTGCAGAAGAGCGCCTGGGTATTTTGTTCCCGGACTTCCCCGTGCTGCGGGTCGACCGCGACAGCACCTCGCGCAAAGACGCAATGAACCAGCTGTTCGCCACCATTCAGCGCGGTCAGCCGTGCATTCTGGTCGGCACCCAAATGCTCGCCAAAGGGCACCACTTCCCCCGTGTGACCCTGGTGTCGATTCTGGATGCCGACGGCGGTTTGTTTTCCGGCGACTTCCGCGCCAGCGAGCGCATGGCGCAGTTGATCGTTCAGGTCGCAGGGCGTGCAGGACGGGCCGAAGAACCAGGCAAAGTGATCATCCAAACGCATCTGGCCGACCACCCACTGTTAATTCAGCTGACCGAGCAAGGCTACTTCGCCTTCGCCGAACAAGCGTTGAGCGAACGCCGGGCCGCTGGCCTGCCACCGTTCTCGCACCTGGCGCTGCTGCGCGCCGAAGCGCACAAGCCGGGACAGGCCGAAGGCTTTCTCGACAACGCCTGCGCCGAGGCCGAACGCTTGTTGGCTGAAATGAATCTGGGCGCCATTGAGTTGCTGGGCCCGGTCCCGGCGCCGATGGAGCGGCGCGCCGGCCGCTACCGCGCGCAATTGCTCCTGCAAGCCAGCGCCCGCGCGCCCCTGCATCGCTTGCTCAGCGCATGGCTGCTGGTGCTTGAAAACATGCCCAGCGGGCGTCAGGTGCGCTGGTCGCTGGACGTGGACCCGGTTGATTTGTATTAAGGGCCAAAGCCGGCATCTTTAAGACCGCATGTCCATCATGGTTGGCAAGCCTGCCCTCGCAACGGATAATGCCCAGTTTTTCCACCAGCGCATCCAGGCGCCGCCGCGCTTGCGGTCGAAAGAGAAGACCATGAAAGACACCATTCGCCAGCTGATCCAACAAGCCCTGACCCAACTCGTCAACGAAGGCGTCCTGCCGGAAGGGCTGACACCGGCGATCCAGGTGGAAAACGTGCGGGACAAAACCCACGGTGACTTCGCCAGCAACATCGCGATGATGCTGGCCAAGCCTGCCGGTTTGAAACCCCGTGATCTGGCGGAAAAACTGGTTGCCGCGATGCCCGCCGACGCACAGGTCAGCAAGGTCGAAATCGCCGGTCCCGGCTTTCTCAACTTCTTCCAGAACACCCAGGCTCTGGCAGCACGTCTCGATGCCGCGCTGATCGACCCACAACTGTCAGTCCGCAAGGTCGGTCCCGTACAACGCGTGGTGGTCGACTTGTCCGCGCCCAACCTGGCCAAAGAGATGCACGTCGGCCACCTGCGCTCGACTGTTATCGGCGATGGCGTGGCCAATGTGCTGGCGTTCCTGGGCGACACTGTGATTCGTCAGAACCACGTGGGAGACTGGGGCACTCAATTCGGCATGCTCCTGGCGTACCTGCAGGAAAAACCGACGACCAGCGATGAGTTGTCGGACCTGGAAAACTTCTACCGTGCGGCCAAGCATCGCTTCGACGAATCCGAAGAGTTCGCCGAGCGCGCCCGAGGCCTGGTGGTCAAACTGCAAGCCGGTGACCCGGAATGCCTGACGTTGTGGGAACGCTTCAAAAACATATCGCTGTCCCACTGCCAAACAATTTACGACCGTTTGAACGTCAACCTGACCCCGGCTGACGTCAGGGGCGAAAGCGCCTACAACGATGACCTGGCCAACGTGGTCAGCGACCTCAAGGCTGCAGGCCTGCTGGTCGAGAGCAACGGCGCCCAGTGCGTGTTCCTCGAAGAGTTCAGGACCGCTGAAGACACGCCTCTGCCGGTGATCGTGCAAAAGGCGGGCGGCGGTTATCTGTACGCCACCACCGACCTGGCCGCGATCCGCTACCGCAGTAATGTGTTGAAGGCCGACCGCGCGCTGTACTTCGTCGATCAACGTCAGGCCCTGCACTTCCAACAGGTGTTCGAAGTCGCCCGCCGCGCCGGTTTCGTGACCAATGGCATGCACATGGAACACATGGGCTTCGGCACCATGAACGGCGCCGATGGCCGTCCGTTCAAGACCCGTGACGGTGGCACCGTCAAGCTGGTAGACCTGCTCGACGAAGCCCAGGAGCGCGCCTACACCCTGGTGAAAGAAAAGAACCCGGAAGTCGCTGAAGCCGAATTGCGCAGCATCGCCAATGCAGTAGGGATCAGCGCGGTGAAATACGCCGACCTGTCCAAGCATCGCACCAGCGACTACAGCTTCAACTTCGATCAGATGCTCAGCTTCGAAGGCAACACCGCGCCGTACCTGCTCTACGCTTACACCCGCGTCGCCGGTGTGTTCCGCAAGTTGGGCAAGCCGTTCGACATCAACCAGGGGCATATCGTGCTTGAGGCGCCTCAAGAGCAGGAGCTGGCGGCCCGCCTGGCGCAGTTTGGCGAAACGTTGAACAACGTCGCGGAAAAAGGCACGCCGCATGTACTGTGTGCCTACATCTATGAGCTCGCCGGTCTGTTCTCCAGTTTCTACGAGAACTGCCCGATCCTCGGTGCCGAGAACCCGGAACAACAGCAAAGCCGTCTGCGTCTCACCGCACTGACTGGCCGCACCCTCAAGCAAGGCCTGGAACTCTTGGGTCTGGAAACTCTGGAGCGTATGTAAGTTGGCTGCGAAAAAAAAACCTGCTCCCAAGCGCGGCGCCAGCCGTTATCAGGCACCCGCGAAGAAGCCGATTCCAGGATGGTTGTGGCTGGCGATTGGCCTGTCGGTGGGTGCTTTCATCGTGTTTTTGATGAAACTCGAACCAGGCGGTACTGACGTCAAGCGGGTTAAAGAAGACGCCAAGGCCGCGAAAATCGCCGAGGCGAACAAGACGGCACCCAGCCCGCAGGCACCGGCGAAGCCGAAGTACGACTTCTATACCTTGCTGCCGGAGTCCGAAGTCATCGTGCCGAACGAAGCCGTGCCCGAAAAAACACTGCCCGCGGTCGTAGCTCCGGTTGCACCGGTCACGCCTGCGCAAGCGGCGAAGATTGACACCGCCCGCGCCCAAGCTGCACTCAGCGGCCTGACGCCCCCGCCAGCGCCACCGGTGGCCAAACCGGCTGCGGTGACGAAGTTCTTCTTGCAGGCCGGTTCGTTCCGCAAGCAAGCCGACGCGGACAAGGTCCGGGCGCAGATCATTCTGCTGGGGCAAACAGTGCAGGTTGAATCCGGCACCGTGAAGGACGAAATCTGGTATCGGGTGCTCGTCGGTCCTTACAGCAATCGTGAGCAACTGACCATCGCGCAGAAACAACTGGCGGGCAGCGGCTTCAGCAATCTGCTGTTACAACAGCGTCAGGGTAAGTGATCCACCTGTAGTCCAGGTCAAAGCGGCGTGTCGGATACGCCGCTTTGACGAATAGATTCACTCCCCCAGTGGATCATCCGCGCTCCGTGGGGGCGAGTTCCTGCGCAAAAGCGATCTGCCCAGACAGCCCGTATCCAGATATTTCCATTCACCCCATGACATACCCCATGGTTGAAATGTCAGCCACCACCCCCATATGAGTTTCCATTAGGGCATTTTCGCCCCGCTGCGTGGAGACGCTCCTTTGACCACCATCGTTTCAGTGCGCCGTAACGGCAAAGTCGTCATGGCTGGCGACGGCCAGGTTTCTCTCGGCAATACCGTCATGAAAGGCAACGCGAAAAAAGTTCGCCGCCTGTACCACGGCGAAGTCATTGCCGGTTTCGCCGGAGCCACCGCCGACGCCTTCACCCTTTTCGAACGTTTCGAAGGCCAACTTGAAAAACACCAGGGCCATCTGGTCCGCGCGGCCGTTGAACTGGCTAAAGAATGGCGCACCGACCGTTCCCTGAGCCGCCTGGAAGCCATGCTGGCGGTCGCCAACAAAGATGCATCGCTGATCATCACGGGTAACGGCGATGTCGTTGAACCTGAAGACGGTCTGATTGCCATGGGCTCCGGTGGCCCCTACGCTCAAGCTGCCGCGCGCGCCCTGCTGATGAAAACCGAACTCTCAGCCCGCGAAATTGCCGAAACCGCACTGGGCATCGCTGCCGATATCTGCGTGTTCACCAACCACAACATCACCATTGAGGAGCAGGACCTCGCCGAATAAGCCGTTTCCCATGCCGTTTGCATAAACAGCCATGCGCGCTTTTTTCAGCTAGAGGACCGCCACTACCATGTCTATGACTCCCCGTGAAATCGTCCACGAACTCAATCGCCACATCATTGGCCAGGACGATGCCAAACGCGCCGTCGCCATCGCTTTGCGTAACCGCTGGCGCCGGATGCAGTTGCCTGAAGAACTGCGCGTCGAAGTCACGCCAAAAAACATTCTGATGATCGGCCCGACCGGTGTCGGTAAAACCGAAATCGCCCGTCGCCTGGCCAAACTGGCCAACGCGCCGTTCATCAAGGTCGAAGCGACCAAATTCACCGAAGTCGGCTATGTCGGCCGCGATGTCGAATCGATCATTCGCGATCTGGCCGACGCCGCGATCAAGCTCCTGCGCGAACAGGAAATGACCAAGGTCCGCCATCGCGCCGAAGACGCTGCCGAAGAACGCATCCTCGACGCCCTGCTGCCGCCCGCACGCGCTGGCTTCAACGAAGATGCCGCACCGAGCACCGATTCCAATACCCGTCAGCTGTTCCGCAAGCGCCTGCGTGAAGGCCAGCTGGATGACAAGGACATCGAGATCGAAGTCTCCGAGTCCGTCGGTGTCGATATTTCCGCGCCGCCAGGCATGGAAGAGATGACCAGCCAGCTGCAAAACCTGTTCGCCAACATGGGCAAGGGCAAAAAGAAAAGCCGCAAGCTCAAGGTCAAGGACGCACTGAAGCTGGTCCGCGACGAAGAAGCCGGGCGCCTGGTCAATGAAGAAGAACTGAAAGCCAAGGCGCTGGAAGCGGTTGAGCAGCACGGCATCGTGTTTATCGATGAAATCGACAAGGTCGCCAGACGCGGCAATTCCGGTGGCGTCGACGTGTCCCGCGAAGGCGTGCAACGTGACCTGCTGCCGCTGATCGAAGGCTGCACCGTGAACACCAAGCTGGGCATGGTCAAGACCGACCACATCCTGTTCATTGCTTCCGGGGCGTTCCACCTGAGCAAGCCGAGCGATCTGGTGCCTGAGCTGCAAGGCCGTCTGCCTATCCGCGTTGAACTCAAGGCCCTGACACCGCAGGATTTCGAGCGCATCCTCAGCGAGCCGCATGCGTCGCTGACCGAGCAATACCGCGAACTGCTCAAGACCGAAGGCCTGAACATCGAGTTCTTGCCCGACGGCATCAAGCGCATCGCCGAGATTGCCTGGCAGGTCAACGAGAAGACCGAAAACATCGGCGCGCGTCGTTTGCACACGTTGCTTGAGCGCCTGCTCGAAGAGGTGTCCTTTAGTGCTGCCGACCTGGCCAGCGCGCAAGATGCAGAAACCATCCTGATCAATGCCGACTACGTCAACAGTCACTTGGGCGAACTGGCCAAGGACGAAGACCTCTCGCGGTATATCCTTTAACACGCACTTAACTGGAACCGGCAGGGCCGCTCGCGGCCCTGAACCTCATGGCCAATACCAAGCTCCCCAGCGCAATCAATCTGCACAAAGCTTCGAAAACCCTGACGCTGAAATACGCGCCCGACGAGGAATACCACTTGAGCGCCGAGTTCTTGCGGGTGCACTCACCATCGGCCGAGGTTCAGGGTCATGGCAAACCGATCCTGCAATTTGGCAAGCTCGGCGTGGGCTTGAGCAAAATCGAACCGGCCGGGCAGTACGCACTAAAATTGACCTTCGACGACGGTCATGACAGCGGATTGTTCACCTGGGACTACCTGTACCAATTGGCGCAACGCCAGGAACAGCTGTGGACCGATTATCTTGCCGAGCTGAAAACAGCTGGTAAATCCCGCGACCCCTCCGAGCAAATCATCAAGCTGATGCTCTAGCCCAACCGTCTGACCTTTTAGGGCGACGTTTCTAATTCTGTTTGCTTCAATATTCCTCGCAGAGGCCAACGACTGGCCCTGCTTGCGATTTTTTGAAATCTCGGGTAACCAATAGATCTGGCAAGTTCCCTGCATTCAATCCGTGCAGAGCTGGCGCGTGCGATGACGCAACAGATGAGATCCGGCTGCCGCGAAAAAGACAGGACTCATCTTTGCGCAAACACCTGCCGGGAGCATGTGGTTTAGCCATCATCGGTCACCCGAGCAGTAGTACCGGCAGGCGCCTGTGTCACTGATCCACAGCGATGTCCGGTACTCGTCTCAGGACAATGGAGCGTCGTAGATGAGTATCAAGAACAACGATGACTTGCAGCGCCAAGCCTCGGAAAACACTCTGGGGCTAAACCCCGTGGTCGGCTTGCGGAGTAAAGATTTGCTGACCACTGCTCGGATGGTTCTAACCCAAGCCCTCAGGCAACCTTTCCACAGCGTCAAGCATGTCGCTCATTTCGGTGTCGAACTGAAGAATGTTTTGCTAGGGAAATCCAGTTTGCAACCTGCCAGCGACGACCGTCGATTCGCTGACCCTGCCTGGAGCCAGAACCCGCTGTATCGCCGTTATCTACAAACCTACCTGGCCTGGCGCAAGGAGTTGCACGACTGGATCAGTGACAGCAATCTGTCAGAACAAAACATTAATCGTGGTCACTTTGTAATCAATCTGATGACCGAAGCCATGTCGCCAACCAACAGCGCCGCCAACCCGGCTGCGGTCAAACGGTTTTTCGAAACCGGTGGCAAAAGCCTTCTCGACGGGTTGTCACACTTGGCCAAGGACTTGGTGCATAACGGCGGCATGCCGAGCCAGGTCAATATGGACGCCTTCGAAGTCGGCAAGAGCCTCGGCACCACCGAAGGCTCGGTGGTCTTTCGCAATGACGTGCTTGAACTGATCCAGTACAAACCGATGACCGAACAGGTGCTTGAGCGGCCGTTATTGGTCGTTCCACCGCAGATCAACAAGTTCTATGTGTTCGACCTGAACCCGGATAAAAGCCTGGCACGCTTCTGCCTGCGCGGTGGCGTGCAGACGTTTATCGTCAGTTGGCGCAACCCGACCAAGGCACAGCGGGAGTGGGGCCTGTCGACCTACATCGACGCGCTCAAAGAAGCGGTTGACGTGGTCCGCGCTATCACCGGCAGCAAAGACATCAACATGCTGGGCGCTTGCTCCGGCGGCATCACCTGCACCGCGCTGCTGGGTCACTACGCCGCGCTGGGCGAGCAGAAGGTCCATGCCCTGACCTTGTTGGTCAGCGTGCTGGATACCACCCTCGACAGCGAGGTCGCGCTGTTTGTCGACGAAAAGACCCTGGAATCGGCCAAGCGCCACTCCTATCAAGCGGGCGTACTGGAAGGCCGTGACATGGCCAAGATTTTCGCCTGGATGCGCCCCAATGACCTGATCTGGAATTACTGGGTCAACAATTACCTGTTGGGCAACGAACCGCCAGTCTTCGACATCCTGTTCTGGAACAACGACACCACCCGCCTGCCCGCCGCGTTCCATGGCGACCTGATCGAGATGTTCAAGACCAACCCGCTGATCCGCGCCAACGCCCTTGAAGTGTGTGGCACACCGATCGACCTGAAAAAGGTGACCAGCGATGTGTTTAGCCTGGCAGGCACCAACGACCACATCACGCCATGGGGCTCGTGCTACAAATCGGCCCGTCTATTCGGCGGAAAGACTGAATTCGTACTGTCCAGCAGCGGCCATATTCAAAGCATTCTCAACCCGCCGGGCAACCCCAAGTCACGCTACATGACCAACCCCGAGCTGCCGGTCGATGCCAAAGAGTGGCAAGAGAACTCGACCAAGCACACCGATTCCTGGTGGCTTTACTGGCAAAGCTGGCAAGCAGAGCGCTCAGGTAAATTGAAAAAGGCGCCGAGCGTGCTCGGCAACAAAGCACACCCGGCTGGCGAAGCTGCACCGGGCACTTACGTACACGAACGCTAAACAACAAAACAGGGTGCTGATGGATATCTGGAAGTGCCATCAGCCTCCGACGCGCGGTCACGTGACGAGCAGTAATACGAGGATCACCTCGACCCGTCTGGAAAAGCGCAGGACGGCTTAGCCAGCGGTTTAACCCATAGGGCCCGCGCATGTCGAAACCGTTTGTTTTTCGTACCATCGACCTGGATGGTCACACCATCCGCACGGCCGTCCGCCCAGGCAAGGGTGATATGACACCGTTGCTGATTTTCAATGGCATCGGCGCCAACCTGGAGCTGGTATTTCCGTTCGTCGACGCGCTTGACCCGGACATGGAAGTGATCGCCTTCGATGTGCCGGGTGTCGGCGGCTCTTCCACGCCCAGTCGCCCCTTTCGCTTTCCCGGGCTGGCCAAGCTGACCGCGAGGATGCTCGACTACCTGAATTACGGCCAGGTCAATGTGATCGGGGTGTCGTGGGGCGGCGCGTTGGCGCAACAGTTCGCCTACGACTATCCAGAACGCTGCAAAAAACTGGTGCTCGCCGCGACAGCCGCCGGCGCAGTCATGGTGCCGGGCAAGCCTCGTGTGCTGTGGTTGATGGCCAGCCCACGGCGATATATTCAGCCGTCCCATGTGATACGCATCGCGCCGGAAATCTACGGTGGCGCCTTTCGTCGGGACCCTCACCTGGCCGCCAATCACGCCGCCAAGGTCCGATCGTCGGGCAAGCTGGGTTATTACTGGCAGCTGTTTGCCGGGATGGGCTGGACCAGCATCCATTGGCTGCACAAGATTCGTCAGCCTACATTGATCCTCGCGGGCGACGACGATCCGCTCATTCCTTTGATAAATATGCGCATGCTGGCTTGGCGGATACCCAATGCCCAGCTACACATAATCGATGACGGTCATTTATTTTTGATCACCCGTGCCGAAGCGGTGGCGCCCATCATCATGAAATTCCTACTGGAGGAGCGGCAGCGCGCGGTCATGCATCCGCACCCGACCCCGATTCATCGATAGGTAAAGGGCTTTAGTCATGGCCTGACGAAGGAGTGTTGCCCCATGCGAGACAAGCCAGCGAAGGAATCTGTGCCCACCCCGGCCACATTCATCAATGCGCAAAGCGTCATCAGTGGTTTGCGCGGGCGAGATGTGTTTTCCACGCTGCGTAGCGTGGCCGTCCAAAGCCTGCGTCACCCGGTCCACAGCGCACGTCATGTGCTGGCCCTGGGTGGTCAGTTGGGTCGCGTCATACTGGGTGACAACCTGCACACGCCCAACCCTCGTGACAGCCGCTTCGCGGACCCGACGTGGCTGCAAAACCCCCTCTATCGACGCGGGCTGCAGGCCTATCTGAGCTGGCAGCATCAGCTCAAGAGCTGGATCGATGATAGCGAGATGTCCGAGGATGATCGCGCCCGTGCGCACTTCATCCTGTCCTTGCTCAGCGATGCCCTGTCACCCTCCAACACCCTGCTCAACCCGCTGGCGGTCAAGGAGCTGTTCAACTCCGGCGGCAGCAGCGTATTCAAGGGCATCAGCCACCTGGTCGATGACCTGATGCACAACAATGGCCTGCCCAGCCAGATCACCAAAGATGCATTCGAGGTCGGCAAGACCGTCGCCACCACCCCCGGTGCAGTCGTGTTTCGCAACGAGCTGCTGGAGCTGATGCAGTACAAGCCGATGAGCGAAAAGCAGTACGCTCGGCCTCTGCTGATCGTTCCGCCGCAAATTAACAAGTACTACATTTTCGACCTCAGCCCGGCCAACAGCTTCGTCCAGTACGCACTGAAAAACGGCCTGCAAGTGTTCATGATCAGCTGGCGCAACCCGGATGTGCGTCATCGCGAATGGGGGTTGTCCAGCTACGTCGAAGCCGTCGAAGAAGCGATGAACGTATGCCGCGCCATTACTGGCAGCCGCGAAGTGAACCTGTTGGGTGCCTGCGCCGGCGGCCTGACCATGGCCGCACTGCAAGGCCATCTCCAGGCCAAGCGACAAATGCGCCGGGTCTCCAGCGCAACCTACCTGGTCAGCCTGCTGGACAGCCAGATCGACAGCGCAGCAACCTTGTTCGTCGATGAAGAGACCCTGGAAGCCGCTAAGCGCCGCTCTTACCAGCAAGGTGTGCTTGATGGCCGCGACATGGCCAAAATCTTCGCCTGGATGCGCCCCAACGATTTGATCTGGAATTACTGGGTCAATAACTACCTGCTGGGCAAGGCGCCGCCGCCCTTCGACATCCTCTACTGGAACAACGACAGCACACGCCTGCCGGCCGCCCTGCATGGCGACTTGCTGGACTTTTTCAAATACAACCCACTCAGCCACCCCGGCGGTCTGGAGGTATGCGGCACGCCCGTTGACCTGCAGAAAGTCACCGTCGACAGCTTCAGCGTGGCAGGGATCAATGACCACATCACACCGTGGGACGCGGTCTATCGCTCGACCTTGCTGCTCGGCGGCGACCGGCGCTTCTTGCTGGCCAACAGCGGTCACGTACAAAGCATCCTCAACCCGCCAGGCAACCCCAAATCGAGCTACATCGAAAACGGCAAACTCAGCAGCGACCCCCGGGCCTGGTACTACGATGGAGAAACCGTCGAAGGCAGCTGGTGGCCGAACTGGTTGAACTGGATTCAGCAGCGCTCCGGCGCACAACGAGAAACCCTCATGGCCCTCGGCAACCAGAACTACCCACCGATGGAGGCCGCGCCTGGAACCTATGTGCGTGTGCGCTGAGATGCAAATCCTCTGTGGCGCCGCGAACACACACTGCGTGCATTCCTGATTAACCCACACAAGAAGACCGGATGAAAACACGCGACCGTATCCTTGAATGCGCCTTGCACTTGTTCAACCAACAGGGCGAACCTAACGTCTCGACACTGGAAATCGCTAACGAACTGGGGATCAGCCCCGGCAATCTCTACTACCACTTTCACGGCAAAGAGCCGCTGGTCATGGGCTTGTTCGAGCGTTTCCAGACAGAACTGTCGCCGCTACTCAATCCCCCGGCCAACGCACAGCTCGCGCCGGAAGACTACTGGGTGTTTCTGCACCTGATCGTCGAGCGCCTGTCGTATTACCGCTTCCTGTTCCAGGACCTGTCCAACCTCGCGGGCCGTCTGCCAAAACTGGCACGCGGTATCCGCAACCTGCTCAACGCACTAAAACGCACCCTGGCATCGTTACTGGCACAGCTGAAAGCACAGAGGCAACTGGTCAGCGACACACAAGCGCTGGGGCAACTGGTGGAACAGATCAGCATGACCCTGCTGTTCTCCCTGGACTACCAACGCATCCTCGGCAAAGAAGGCGAAGTACGCGTCGTTGTCTACCAGATCATGATGCTGGTCGCGCCCCACCTGATCCCCGACTCGCGGCAGGGGGTGGAGAAGCTGGCGATGCATTATCTGGAGGAGTAGTTGAAACCGACCACTCCATCACGCAACGACTCGTCACGTGCTGCACTTATGTCTCTCTAACAGGTAACGCACAAACGAAAAAGCCCGACCTTGCGGCCGGGCTTTTGGCAGTCCGTAAAAATCAGGACTGGCTGGCGGGCGTCGACGCAGCGGTCGTTGCTGGCGCAGGGGTTGCCGCTGAAGCAGCAACGGCAGTTGGCGTTGCTGCTACTGCAGGTTTGGCCGCAGCGGGCTTGGGTGCTGCTGCTTTTTTCACTGCGGGTGCTTTCGCTGCTGCGGGCTTGGTGGCGGCTGGTTTAGCTACCGATTTCGCGGCAACAGGCTTGGCAACCGGTTTCGCGGCTGGCTTGGCGGCTGCCGTTTTGGCCGGCGCTTTAGCCGCGGGTTTGGCCACTGCCTTGGCCGTTGCCTTGGCTACGGGTTTAGCCGCAGGTTTTGCAGCGGCTTTGGAGGACACAGGCGTCACCGACGCGCCGGTCAGTTTCTCGATTTGCCTAGTCAGGAGATCGACCTTGCTGTGCAGTGCCTTGACTTCGTTGCGGCTTGGGACACCGAGGCGCGAGATGGCGCTGTTCAGGCGTTTGTCGAAAGCACCTTCGAGCTCGCTCCACTTACCCAGCGCAAGGTCCTTGACGTCGCCCACTCGGGATTTTGCCGATTGCGCTGTTGCCTTCGCTGCATCGACTTGCTTGTCGACGCCGCTCTTGGTCTGCTTTTCGGCCTTCTCGCCGTCTTTGACCAGGGTTTCGAAAAGCTTACTGCCGTCATTGCTGATTTTTGAGTAAGCGCCTAAACCAGCCAGCCAGATTTGACGGGAGTATTTTTCAACCTCGCCAATCCAGGAGCTGCCTTCTTTTTCAATCTTCTTTTTGCCAGCCATCCCGATCTCCTTATTGTTTATGCGCGACACGTTCAAGCAATGCCGTCAGCCCATCGAGCTTAGCAGAGAGTGTCTCAACATCATGTTTAGACGCAATGCCAAACCGATTCAAGGCGCGGCCAACACGGCGGTCAAAAGCCTTCTCGACTTTATGAAGTTGCACTTCGAACTTGCCCTTGACGCCTGCCACGTCGTCTTTGATCGTGTCGATCTCGCTGTTGGCCGCATCGAGCTGCTTGTCGACGATTTTCTTACCCTTTTTTTCAACTTCTTCGCCGGTCTTGATCAAGTCTTTTACATACTCGGCGCCTTCTTGACCGGCCTTGGAGTAGGCACCCAAGCCAGCCAGCCAGATTTTGCGGGCATACAGTTTTACTTCGGAAAGGGCCGTGGCTTGCTCGGCATCAACTTTCTTCTTCAGGGCTACTTTGGCCATGGTGCACCTCACGCTCAAAAAGGTTGGAGGAACTGCCCACGGGTTGATGGGCATGAGCACAAAATAATCAGAAAAATTAGAATGCTCACCCTAGGTTGGTGGCTATTTTGCGGGGGGGGGCGGGCTGTGGAGCGGTAACGCGTTTAATCGATAAACATCACACAGCCGCGAGGGGATTCAGGAATTCAAGCCAGCAGTTCTTTGTCCAGGACCCTCTCCACCTCGGATTTGATCGCGCCGCTCATTGCCGAGAGGAAAAAGTTCAGCTCGATGCTGACCCTGATCAATGTGTCTTCGACCTCGATTTTCCCCTTGGCGCCCTTGCCCTCGAGCTCCACTACATCGCCTGACCATGTCGGTTTCAGCGCATATTTATCCGCCAGCTTGAGCACCAGATGCTCGGCCTTTTCCCGCGCAGCTTCGCGGCCAAGGGCGTGTTCACGTTCAACAGTTATTTGGGCCATGCAAGGACTCCTTGGTCGGTTTCGAGCCACATTCTATATCGCGCCACCATGAGCAGCGAGACCAAGAGGAGATGTCAACCATGAGCCTTGTCAAGACAAAGGCTGCCCCGACGATTAGAATGGCCCCACTTTATTCCGGTGACAGCGATATGAACGATCCGCGCAAAGGCAGCGATGCCGAACCCACCACTCACTTCGGCTACAAAAACGTACCGGAAAGCCAGAAAGCCGAGAAAGTCGCTGAGGTTTTCCACTCCGTTGCGGCCAAGTACGACTTGATGAACGACCTGCTGTCCGGTGGCATGCACCGGTTGTGGAAGCGCTTTGCTATCGAGTTGTCTGGCGTACGCACGGGCAATCGCGTGCTGGACATCGCTGGCGGCACTGGCGATCTGGCAAGAAAGTTTTCGCATCTGGTCGGTCCGACCGGCGAAGTCGTACTGGCGGACATCAACGCCTCGATGTTGAAAGTCGGCCGCGACCGTCTGCTGGACCTGGGTGTGGCTGGCAACGTCAAGTTCGTCCAGGCCGACGCGGAAAAGCTGCCGTTCCCGGACAACCATTTCGACTGCGTGACCATCGCCTTCGGCCTGCGCAACGTGACGCATAAAGAAGACGCCCTGCGCTCGATGCTGCGTGTCCTCAAGCCCGGCGGGCGCTTGTTGGTCCTGGAGTTTTCCAAACCGACCAACGCGCTGATGTCCAAGGCCTACGACGCTTACTCATTCGCGTTCATGCCGCTGATGGGCAAACTGATTACCAATGACTCGGAAAGCTACCGCTATCTGGCGGAGTCGATCCGCATGCACCCGAATCAGGAAACCCTCAAGTCGATGATGGTAGAAGCCGGTTTCGACCGTGTGACCTATCACAACATGACCGCAGGCATCGTTGCCCTGCATCGCGGCATCAAGCCCTGATGTTACTCAGCGGCTTGCTCGCCAGCGTCGAGCTCGGCATCAACCGTGTGCTGCGCATGGACAGCACCGCCCTGCCACGCCTCGAACGCCTGGCAGGCAAGATGATTGCAGTCGATTGCCGTAACCCGGCCTTTCAGCTGTTCATTTTGCCCAGCGATGAAGGCTTGCTGTTGGCGGCACACTGGGCCGCTGAGGCCGACTGTACCCTGCGTGCGCCAGCCTCGAGTTTGCTGCGTCTAGCCCTGAGCCAGGACAAAACCGCCGTACTGCATGGCCCTGAAGTCGAGCTTGAAGGCGACAGCGCCGTATTGCTGGAACTGGTCGGCGTGCTGCAAGACCTTGAGCTGGACTGGGAGTACGAACTCTCGCGCTGGCTCGGTCCGGTCGCCAGTCCTTTGCTCGGGGGCCAACTGCGCAGCAGCGCCCGCTGGACCCGCGACAGCCTGACCAACCTCACGCACAACCTCGCCGACTACCTCAGTGAGGAATCGCGCACCCTGGTCGGCCAACGTGAAGCCGAAGCCCGCTTCGCCGAGCTGGACCAGACCAGGCTCGACCTTGAACGTCTCGAGGCGCGCTTCGAGCGCCTTGCCCTCTCCCTCAAATCCAGCGATAACGCATGAAGCTGCTTGCCGTCCGCCGTCTGTTTCGCATCCAACGCGTCGTGATCCGCTACCGTCTCGATGACTTGTTGTTTGCCCTGCCGCTGCCCTGGTGGATGCTCGCCCTGCGTTATGCCATGCCGTGGCGCTGGTTCCCGCGTAAACCCCTGGAGCTGAGCCGTGGCGCACGCTTGCGCATGGCGCTGCAGGACCTCGGGCCGATTTTCATAAAATTCGGCCAGCTGCTCTCCACCCGCCGCGATCTGCTCCCCGAGGACATCGCCGACGAGTTGATGCACTTGCAGGACCGCGTACCGCCGTTCGATTCGCAGCAGGCCATCGGCCTGATCGAAGAGCAGCTCGGCGCAAAAATCAGTGCCGTGTTCAGCCGCTTCGATGTCGCACCGCTGGCCTCTGCCTCGGTCGCGCAGGTGCATGCCGCGCAGTTGAAAACCGGCGAAGAGGTGGTGGTCAAAGTCGTGCGCCCCGGCCTCAAACCGATCATCAGCCAGGATCTGGCGTGGTTGTTCATACTGGCCCGCGTGGCCGAACGGCTCTCGGCCGATGCACGTCTGCTGCATCCGGTAGAGGTGGTCAGCGATTACGAAAAGACCATCTACGACGAACTCGATTTGTTGCGCGAGGCCGCCAACTCCAGCCAGCTGCGACGCAACTTCGAAGGCTCGCCGCTGCTCTACGTGCCTCAAGTCTATTGGGACTGGTGCCGCCCCAAAGTACTGGTGATGGAGCGCATCTACGGCATTCAGGTCACGGACCTCGCGACCCTGGCCGATCAGCGCACCGACATGAAAATGCTCGCCGAGCGCGGCGTGGAGATTTTCTTCACCCAAGTATTTCGTGACAGCTTCTTTCATGCCGACATGCATCCCGGCAACATTTTCGTCAGCACCGTGCAGCCTTGGAGCCCGCAGTACATCGCCATCGACTGCGGCATCGTCGGCAGCCTGACGCCCGAAGACCAGGACTATCTGGCGCGCAACCTGTTTGCGTTCTTCAAGCGTGACTATCGTCGCGTGGCCCAGTTGCACATCGACTCGGGCTGGGTGCCGGCGCATACCAAGCTCAACGAATTCGAAGCCGCGATCCGCACTGTTTGCGAACCGATTTTCGAGAAGCCGCTTAAAGACATTTCGTTCGGCCAGGTGCTGATGCGTCTGTTCCAGACCGCACGCCGCTTCAACATGGAAGTCCAGCCACAATTGGTGCTGTTACAAAAAACCCTGCTCAACATTGAGGGTCTGGGGCGCCAACTGTACCCGGAACTTGACCTGTGGAGCACCGCTCAACCGTTTTTGGAGCGCTGGATGCGCGAGCGCGTCAGCCCGAAAACCCTGCTGCACAACCTGCACACGCAGGTTGAACAGATACCCCACCTGGCCAACATGACCCGCGACCTGCTGGAGCGCATGTCCAAGCCCCACGCCTCCGCACCGCAGCCCGCGTGGCGTGAGCGTGGCGACGGCTGGGCGTTGCGTCTGACTGGCGCAGGTTTACTGGCAGGCGGCGCGGTACTGGGCTCGACCCTGGCTGCCAGCGGCACGGCCCTGGTCGCGCTGGCAGCATGGCCAGCCTGGGTCATGTTGGTGGCAGGTCTGTATCTGGTCGTGCGCCGATAGCCAGCAGCGCAGGTCGCTGGCACACTATTCAATCGCCGAGGCCTCAAGGCCCGGCTTGCGGAGTCGACGATGAAAGACTGGCTGGACGAGATTCACTGGAACAGCGATGGTTTGGTGCCTGCGATTGCCCAGGACCATGAAACCGGACGCGTGCTGATGATGGCCTGGATGAATCGCGAAGCGCTGAGCTTGACCGCGACCGAGAACCGGGCCATTTATTGGTCGCGTTCCCGTGGCAAACTCTGGCGCAAAGGTGAAGAATCCGGGCATGTGCAGAAGCTTCACGAATTGCGCCTGGACTGCGATGCCGACGTGATTATCCTGAAGGTCGAACAGATCGGCGGGATTGCCTGCCACACGGGTCGTGAAAGCTGCTTCTACCGGGTGTACGACGATGCCGGCTGGAAGGTTGTCGACCCGGTGCTCAAAGACCCGCACGCTATCTATCAGGCAGGACACACACATGACTGACACCCTGGCCCGTCTGGCCGAAGTGCTTGAAGCACGCAAGGGCGCCGCTGCCGACAGTTCTTATGTCGCCAGCCTGTACCACAAGGGTTTGAACAAGATTCTGGAAAAGGTCGGTGAAGAATCGGTCGAAACCATCATCGCTGCCAAGGATGCCGCCATCAGCGGTGATTGCAGTGATGTCATCTATGAGACCGCGGACCTGTGGTTTCACAGCATGGTGATGCTTGCAGCTTTGGGTCAGCATCCGCAAGCTGTACTCGATGAACTGGATCGGCGCTTCGGGCTGTCCGGGCACGCTGAAAAAGCCGCACGCTCTGCCGACTAAACACGCACCTCGAGGAGGAAAGTTTCATGGGTATTTTTGACTGGAAACACTGGCTCATCATTTTGGTTGTCGTCGTATTGGTGTTCGGCACCAAGAAACTCAAAGGCTTGGGTACGGATGTTGGCGAATCAATCAAAGGCTTCCGCAAAGCCATGAACGATGAAGAGAAACCTGCTGAACAGCAGCCGCCGATGCAACCGCAGCAGGCGCCTCAGGGTTCGACCCTGCATGAGCCACAGACCATCGACGCGCAAGCACATAAAGTCGAAGAGCCAATCCGCAAAGACTAGGTCGTGTTGAATGTTTGGTATCAGCTTCTCTGAACTGCTGCTCGTCGGCCTCGTTGCCCTGCTGGTGCTTGGCCCCGAGCGCCTGCCGGGTGCTGCACGTACTGCTGGCCTTTGGGTCGGGCGGCTGAAGCGCAGCTTCAATGCGATCAAACAGGAAGTCGAGCGCGAAATCGGTGCCGATGAAATTCGTCGGCAGCTGCACAACGAGCACATTCTGTCGTTAGAGCAGGAAGCCAAAAAGATTTTCGCGCCGCAACAGGCACCGGTCGAGCCCGTCGCGACGGTCAGCCCGCCAGTCGAGGCACAGACCATCGCGCCGCCGACACCGGCATCGCAGCCGGAAACGCCCGTCGTCGCGACTGAACCGGTTGCCGTTGTCCCGGTCCCCGTTGCTCCAGCAGCTCCAGCAGCTCCAGCCGAGGCTGCCCCGGTCGCACACGTCAGCCCGGTGCCAAGCGCACCGCCCGTCAACGATTCTTCTTTGCCACCGCGAGCCCCATGAGCGCTGATATCCCGGAAAACGATCAGCAAATGCCGCTGATCTCGCACCTCACCGAGCTGCGCACACGCCTGTTGCGTTGCGTTGTGGCAATTTTCCTGATCTTTGCCGGGTTGTTTTACTTCACCCAAAAGATCTACACCCTGGTTTCCGCACCTCTGCGGGTGTATTTGCCCGAAGGCGCGACGATGATCGCCACCGACGTGGCCTCGCCGTTCCTGACACCGTTCAAGCTGACCATGATGTGCTCGCTGTTTCTGGCGATGCCGGTGATCCTGCACCAGATATGGGGCTTTATTGCACCCGGTCTGTACAAGCATGAAAAGCGCGTCGCCGTGCCGCTGCTGGTTTCGAGCATTATCCTGTTCTATTCAGGCATGGCCTTCGCGTACTTTTTGGTGTTCCCGCTGATTTTCCACTTCTTCGCCAGCGTGACCCCGGAAGGCGTTTCGATGATGACTGACATCGCCAGTTACCTGGACTTTGTCATGACCTTGTTCTTCGCCTTCGGTGTCGCTTTCGAGATCCCGGTAGCGGTGGTGTTGCTGGTATGGATCGGCATCGTCGATGTCAAATACTTGAAAAAAATGCGCCCGTACGTGGTCATTGGCTGCTTCGTGGTCGGCATGATTCTGACACCGCCGGACATCTTTTCGCAGACGTTGCTTGCGGTGCCAATGTGGCTGCTGTTCGAGATCGGCGTGTTGTGCAGCGGATTGATCGTCAAGCGTGGCGATCACCCGGATGACCAGACGGATGAGGACTCTGACAAACACGACCAGCCGCCTGCGACCCAGCCGTGAACCTGCTGCTGCTCGAAAAAGCTGACTTTATCGCAGCTGACAGAGTCATCCTGCGCGACCGCCGCCTGAAGCACATGCAAGAGGTGCATCGCGCAGTCGTTGGCGACAGCCTGCGTGTAGGCCGCATCGGTGGTTTGCTAGGTACTGGCGAATTGCTGCGCCTGGAAAGCCATGAAGCCGAATTGCAGATCAGCCTTGATCGCGCGCCACCGGCCAAACTGCCCCTGACCCTGCTGCTGGCCTTACCCAGGCCGAAGATGCTGCGCCGGGTGTTTCAGACAATCGCAACCATGGGCGTGCCCAGAGTGATTCTACTCAACAGCTATCGGGTGGAAAAAAGCTTCTGGCAAACACCGTTTCTGGAGCCCGAAGCCATCCGTGAACAGCTTGTATTGGGTCTGGAACAGGCACGCGATTGCGTACTGCCAGAGATTCTGATCGAAAAACGCTTCAAGCCGTTCGTCGAAGACCGTCTGCCTCAGCTGGTTGAAGGCAGCCTGGGTCTGGTCGGTCATCCGGGTGACTACCCTGCCTGCCCGCGCGGCACCGATCAGTCCATCACATTGGCCATCGGCCCGGAAGGCGGCTGGATCCCCTACGAAATCGACTTGTTGAGCAAGGCTGGCCTCCAGCCGGTCCAGCTCGGCGAACGCATCCTGCGGGTCGAAACCGCTGTCACGGCCCTGCTCGCCCGCCTGTTCTAAAGAAGATTCCCACATCGATCTTCAAGACTCGATTTACGACGCAGCATGGAGCAATGGTCGAAATCTCCTACGCAATTAGTCCGACTTTATCGACCAACGCGCTTCAGTTCCGATCCCTGCAGCCGATGCAGGAGGACGCTATAACAAGTTCACCTCAGGGAGCCGTCATGTACAGTTGGTTAGTCCGAAGCCTCGGAAATATAAGTGTCAGCCTGAAACTGGGTATCGGCTTCGGTCTGGTGCTGTTGCTCACAATCGTTATCACCCTTACGGGCTGGCTGAGCATGACCTCGCTGATTGATCGGGGTGACAAGCTGGCGTCGATCACCCAACTCAATGACTTGAACAGGGACCTGCGTGT
>ERZ1463038.5-NODE-5-length-54281-cov-37.027810_pt1 | contig 54281 bp, 50 predicted proteins | sample MGYA00564479_ERZ1463038 | MGnify/ENA primary metagenome ERZ1463038 (study PRJEB39244, sample SAMEA3635134) | Helicobacter pylori | study: EMG produced TPA metagenomics assembly of PRJEB11511 data set (Assembly of a 5300-year-old Helicobacter pylori...
TATCCACTGAAGGTCTTGGCGGGCAAAAAACAAGCCGAGGATTATACCCGAGCTATGACCTCACGCGCCAGTTGAGGTCGGGGTTTGTGCAGGAACTTTGCGTTTTAACAGGTTGAGCAGCTGGACTTTCTCTTCCGCACTCAACCCTGTTTGACGTTCTTTCCTGATCAGATGTTCCAGGCTACGCTCGCGTTGGCGGGCGGATAAGCTAGTTATAGTGTCGAAAAACTGTTGTTCAAGGTTGTCGGCCTCAATCAGCCATTCTTTCTCTGCTAATGCGCGTAACAATCGGCCTTGTTCGGTGCCATGCCAGCGCGCAATCAGTTGAAGTGAACGCAATGTGGGGTTTTTCTGCAGTGCTTCAAGCAGAGAAACCAGTAGCTGCGCGTAAATATGGTCTTCTGCGGCCAGTTGGCTGGCATCTTCGACTTTCGCTGCCAGTTGCGGGTGGTGCAGAAGTGTTCTGAGCGCGGTCAGTGTCGGTGGTTCCACCGTCGCAGGTGTGCGTGGGCCGCGAGGCTCGAAGTCAGGCCGTTTGCCTTTCTTGTCCCAGGGCTTTTTATCCCACTTCTTTTGACCGCCGGCTTTCTTTGGCGTCCATTCCGGCTGTGCTTCGTAGGCATTGTGAGGCTGATAATCAGCGTAGTCGGGAATGGCGTCGTAATCTATGTTCGGGTCATAACTGGGTGGCGCTTCTGCGGGTGCGCTCTGCACCAACTGATGAACGGCTTCACTGTTGAGGCCGGTAATTTCACTCAAGCGCTGACGCATGAGCGTACGTAAATTGGCGCCCGGTACCTTGTCGATCAGCGGTGCGGCCAGGGTCGCCATGTGGGCCTTTCCCTCCAGCGAGCGCGGGTCGGCTTCTTTAGTCAGTTGCTCAAAGAAATAATCGGCCAGCGGCTGCGCATGCTGGTTGATCCGCGCCTTGAATGCGTCAGTTCCTTCCGAGCGGACCAGCGTATCCGGGTCTTCGCCTTCAGGCAGGAACAGGAAGCGCGCGCGACGTCCATCCTGAAGGCTCGACAGTGCCGCTTCCAGTGCGCGCCAGGCGGCATTGCGGCCTGCCTGGTCACCGTCGAAGCAGAACAGCACGTTGGGCACTACCCTGAAGAGTCGCTTAAGGTGCTCTTCGCTGGTCGCCGTTCCCAGCGTGGCGACGGCATTGCGCAAGCCTTGTTGGGCGAGGGCGATGACGTCCATGTAGCCTTCAACCACGATGATTTCATCGAGGTTGCGGTTGTACTTGCGCGCTTCGAACAGGCCGTAGAGTTCCTGTCCCTTGTGAAATACCGGTGTTTCCGGTGAGTTCAGGTATTTGGGTTTGTCGTCACCCAAGACTCGACCGCCAAACGCAATGACCCGGCCACGACTGTCGCGGATCGGGAACATTACGCGGTCGCGGAAACGGTCATAGCGCTTGCCGGTCTCGGCATTTTCAATCAGCAGGCCAGCGTCGATCATGGCCTTCTGCTGCAGTGTGTCACTGCTCAAATGCTTGTACAGGTTGTCCCAGCCGGGTGGAGCAAATCCCAGGCCGAAATCGCGCGCGATCTCGCCGGACAGGCCGCGGCCTTTCAGGTAGTCCACTGCGGATTTGCGCGTCGGATGGCTTTTAAGGGCTTGACGATAAAACTCGGCGGCTGCCGTCAGGAGCGGATACAGCGGTGAGTCGGTCGGCTGGCGTGGCTTTTGACCTTTGACACCCTGTTCGTGCGGGACTTCCATGCCGGCGGCTTTGGCCAGTTCCTCGACGGCCTGGGGAAAATCCAGGTTGTCGTGGTCCATGATGAAACCGAGGGCATTGCCGCCCGCGCCGCAACCAAAGCAGTAATAGAACTGTTTGTCCGGGCTGACGCTGAACGAAGGGGTTTTTTCTTTGTGGAATGGGCAGCAGGCGCTGTAATTCTTCCCGGTTTTCTTCAATTGCAGACGTGAACTGACAACATCGACGATGTCGGTGCGGTTCAGAAGGTCGTCAATAAAGCTCTGGGGAATTAGCCCGGCCATGGCGTTCTCATCATCAGGCGGCCCGCCAGCAAAATCGTGGCGAAACTAAAACGTAACTACAATTGGCCTTTGCGGACCATTGTGTTCACTAAACTGACATGGGGAGACGCTGCCTTGATTGAGCTTCTTTCGAAGATCAGCGAGGCGTGCTCGTCGTGTGCCTTGATTCGTTCGTCAGTGTAGACGCGATCAACGCAGCCTGAATCAGACTAGACGTGCCTTGACGGGATTTGTCTGAGACGCAGTTGACGTGCACCTGCGGCTTAGACAGCCTCTGTCAATGAATCTTGAGGCTTGATGTGCAACTGCCGGCAGCCCGGCTTTGAGGCCGGGCGTGGCAGAAACTTGCGACGGACGTCTGTAAATTAATACAGACGGACGGCACGGCGCTGTTCGCGCTGTACTTTCTTCGCGTGACGCTTAACAGCAGCTGCTGCTTTGCGTTTACGCTCCGAAGTCGGCTTCTCGTAAAATTCGCGGCTACGAACTTCAGCCAGAACACCGGCTTTTTCGCAGGAGCGCTTGAAACGACGCAGAGCTACGTCGAAGGGTTCGTTCTCTTTAACTTTGACGGCTGGCATCCAGAGCTACCTTCATTCATTACCGGGGTCAACGACTCGTGCAAAAACTGCACATAAGTTCGTCGGTTTTTAAGGGTTGCGGATGTTAACCCCTCATTGAGAGGAATGCAAAGCCTCTGATCGAAAACCGCTAGTCGGGGGCTGGAGTGGCGACTATTATGCGCGCCTTCGAATAAGGCGCAAACCCATGCTAGTACTGGGATTAGAAACCTCCTGCGACGAAACCGGTGTCGCACTTTATGACAGTGAACGCGGCCTGCTGGCCGACGCATTGTTCAGCCAGATCGACCTGCATCGCGCGTACGGCGGGGTTGTACCTGAGCTGGCTTCGCGTGACCACGTCAAGCGTATGCTGCCGCTGATCCGCCAGGTGCTGGCTGAAGCGGACTGTGTCGCCACCGAAATCGACGCCATTGCGTACACCGCGGGTCCGGGTTTGGTCGGGGCGTTGCTGGTGGGCGCTTCCTGCGCTCAGGCGCTGGCCTTTGCCTGGGGCATTCCAGCCTTGGGCGTGCATCACATGGAAGGGCATCTCCTGGCGCCAATGCTCGAAGAGCAGCCGCCAGAGTTCCCGTTCGTCGCTTTGTTGGTTTCCGGCGGCCACACGCAGCTGGTTCGGGTCGATGGCATCGGTCTTTATCAAGTGCTGGGCGAGACGCTGGATGATGCCGCCGGTGAGGCGTTCGACAAAACTGCGAAGATGATGGGCCTGCATTATCCGGGCGGCCCTGAGATCGCGCGACTCGCGAGCCGGGGCGTGGCAGGGCGTTTCGTCTTTCCGCGGCCAATGACCGACCGGCCAGGCCTGGAGTTCAGCTTCAGCGGCCTTAAAACCTTCGCCTTGAACACCTGGCATCAGTGCCAAAGCGCTGGAGACGACGGTGAGCAAACCCGTTGCGACATCTCTCTGGCCTTCCAGCATGCGGTGGTAGAGACTTTGACCATCAAGTGCAAGCGCGCCCTCAAGCAGACCGGCCTCAAGCGTCTGGTCATCGCTGGCGGCGTCAGTGCCAATACAGCGTTGCGCCTGTCGCTGGAAAAAATGCTCGGCGAACTGCATGGCAATGTTTTTTATGCGCGGCCCGAGTTCTGCACCGACAACGGCGCGATGATTGCGTTTGCCGGTTGTCAGCGTCTTTTGGCGGGGCAGAAAGAGGATTTGAGCATCAGTGTGCAGGCCCGCTGGCCGATGGAGCAGTTGTCGGGGCTGTAACGGCGTCAACCTGAGTCTGGCTCATGGCCGTGATTCAAAAATGCCGTTCGCGCCCGGCAAACAGGTCGCGTAAATTGCTGCGATGGCGCCACACGATCAATAAGGTGAGGATGCTCATCGGCAGTAGTGCTTGAGGCTCCTGCCACGCCAGTAATGGCAGGGTCAGCGGGGTGGCGATCAACGCCGCGAGTGAGCTGGTGCGGGTCAGGTAGAACACCAGCAGCCAGGCGCAGACAGCCAGCGCTGCGGCGGGTGGGAACAGGCCCAGCAGCATGCCTGCCGCTGTGGCAACACCCTTGCCGCCACGAAAGCGAAAGTACACTGGAAACAAATGCCCCAGGACTGCACAGAGGCCTATCCAGGCTTGCTGTTGAGGATCAAGGTCGAGCAGTCTGGCAGCCAGGACGGGGAGCAGACTTTTACAAACGTCGCCGATCAGGGTTAGAACGGCGAGTTTTTTGCCCGCCAGACGCAACATATTGGTTGCGCCAGCATTGCCGGAACCGCTGGCGCGCGGGTCGGGGCTGCCAGTGAGGCGGCTAAGCAAAATGGCGAAGGACAGTGAGCCAAGCAGGTAGGCGAGGGTCGCCAGTAACCAAAACATGCTAACTATTCCGGGCGAGGACGCCCTGATTCTAACGGCGCATCGCGCCCTTGTCGTGCAGCGGAGAAAAGTGCTTGGACAGAGTTTTTATCGAGGGTCTGGAAGTCGATACGGTTATCGGCGCCTATGACTGGGAGCGTGGCATTCGCCAGTGCCTGCGTCTGGACCTGAGTTTTGCCTGGGACAATCGGCCCGCTGCGGCAGACGATGATCTGAGCAAGGCGCTCGACTACGCTAGCGTCTCGGCACGAATTCAGGCATTTGCCGAAGACGCCAAATTTCAGTTGGTCGAAACGTTTGCCGAGCGCCTGGCCGAGGTGTTGATGAGTGAGTTCCAGATTCCCTGGCTGCACCTCAAACTGACCAAGCCAGGCGCCGTTGCGGCGGCTACTGGCGTGGGCGTGGAGATCGAGCGCGGATGTCGCTAACCCAGATATTCCTCGGCCTCGGCAGCAATATCGAGCGCGAAAAGCACCTGAGCGCAGGGCTTGAAGCGCTTGATGGATTCTTGCAGCAAATGACCTGTTCACCGGTATTCGAAAGTCAGCCGGTGGGGATCAAAAGCGGGCCATTCTTCAATCTGGTGGTCACGGGGTATACCGACCTGCCGCTGATGGAGCTGGACCGCCGTTTGAAATTCATCGAGGCGGATAACGGTCGCTATGCTCCGGAGCGCCGGGGCTTGCCGTTGGATATCGACGTGCTGCTCTACGGCGAGCAGGTCGGTAATTTCGATGGCTTGATTCTGCCCCGCGCGGAAATCCTGAAAAATGCCTTCGTGCTTTGGCCGTTGTCGCTGATAGCGCCAGAGCGGCTGCATCCCAGTGTGAGCAAAACCTTCAAGGATTTGTGGCGGGACGCGCAGATTGATCAGGTGCTGGCGCCAGTAGCGTTTGAGTGGCGCGGGATGCCGTTGACGCCTGAGGTCCTGTTAAATACGCATCCCTGGTAATACACAGGTCTGGCCCTGACATCGCGGGTCTCAAGCGCTATACGTTGCCTTGTAAGCTTGCACCGCCTTCAAACGCTCCTGCTTCAACGCTTCGCCCAGCTCGGGCCCTTCATAGCCCTGATCGCGCAACGGCTGCACAGCCACGGCTCGTGCAGCGTTGGCGGCGCCTCGCAGATACTCGGCCTGAGGGTAATCGCGCTGCTCGAAGCCTAGGCGGCCTCGGGCATCCATCTCGCACCCTGCGATAAACTCCTCGAAACGTTGTGGTCGACGGTAAATGTCGAAGCTTTGCATCAGCTCAAACAGCGTCGATGCTTTTAGCTCCAGCGCTCGGTGTCCATGGGTGTGGTACTGGCCGACCAGCATTGCCAGCTCCTGACAATCCCGAGGAACCTTGAAGCGCGCATTCACGGCTTTGATCAGGCGCAGGCCTGTGTGCTCGTGAGCGATGTGCCGGGGCCATTCGCTTTCCGGTGTCAGGCCTTTCCCCAAATCATGCAGCAGGCATGCCCAGCGCACGCTCAGCGGCTGATGATGGATCGCGGCCTGCTCAAGGACGCTGAGCACGTGCTGGCCCGTGTCGATTTCTGGATGGTGGGCTGCGGGCTGCGGTACGCCGAACAATGCATCGACTTCCGGAAATAGCACCTTCAGTGCCCCGCACTCGCGCAGGACCTGGATGAAAACCTGGGGCTGATTTTCCATCAGGGCGCGGGAGATTTCCTTCCAGCTGCGCTCGGGAGTCAGAGCCTCCAGTTCGCCGGATTCACTGAGCTGCTGCATCAGCGTCATCGTCTCTGGCGCGATGGTAAAACCATCCGATGCATAGCGTGCGGCGAAGCGGGCGACACGCAGTACGCGCAGAGGATCTTCGGCGAACGCCGGTGATACATGGCGTAAAATTCGGGATTTAAGATCTTCTTGGCCGTGGTAGGGATCAGTCAACCGACCCTGCGCATCTTCCGCAATGGCATTGATCGTGAGGTCTCGACGAATCAAATCTTCTTCGAGACTGACCTCGGGATCCGCATGGAAGATGAACCCGCCATAGCCTGGGCCGCTCTTGCGTTCCGTTCGGGCAAGGGCATATTCCTCCCCTGTTTTCGGGTGCAGAAATACCGGGAAATCCGCACCGACCGGGCGGAAACCCTGGCTGAGCATTTCATCGGCGGTTGCGCCCACCACGACCCAGTCGGTATCGGCGACGGTCTTGCCCAACAGGCGATCACGTACTGCGCCGCCCACTTTATAAATCTGCATAAAAAACCTCCGTAAGCGCGACAGGATAACCCTTGCGACGCACTCACGGAGGTTAAAACAGAAAACACTTACAACCGTTTATAGGTGGACGACGGCCAAGTCGAGCCGGGGATATTCACTGTCGGCATGCTCTCCTTTGGGTGGGACATGATGGGTTTTCATGATCTGATCGCCCTGCAATGTCTCAAGATGAATATCAAAGCCCCACAAGCGGTGCAGGTGTTTGAGCACTTCCTCAGTGGAGTCTCCCAGCGGTTTGCGGTCGTGTTGTTGATGGCGCAGGGTCAGAGAGCGATCACCGCGGCGGTCGATGCTGAAAATCTGCACGTTCGGTTCGCGGTTGCCCAGGTTGTACTGGGCGGCCAGTGTTTCCCGAATGGTTTTGTACCCCGGTTCGTCATGGATGGCGGGAACGAGCAGGTCGTCCTTTTGATCGTCGTCCATGATGCTGAACAGTTTCAGGTCGCGAATCACCTTGGGCGACAGGTACTGCAGGATAAAACTCTCATCCTTGAAGCTGCTCATGGCGAACTTGATGGTGGCCAGCCAATCGCTGCCAGCGATGTCCGGGAACCAGAGGCGGTCTTCATCGGTGGGGTGCTCGCAAATCCGCCGGATATCCCGGTACATGGCGAACCCCAAGGTGTAGGGGTTGATACCGTTGTAATACGGGCTATCGAAGCCCGGCTGGTAGATGACGCTGGTGTGTGATGTCAGGAACTCCATCATGAAGCCGTCGGTCACCAGGCCTTCATCGTAGAGATCGTTCATCAAGGTGTAGTGCCAAAAGGTCGCCCAGCCTTCGTTCATCACCTGGGTCTGACGTTGCGGATAGAAGTACTGCGCGATCTTGCGCACGATCCGCACCACTTCCCGCTGCCAGGGCTCCAGCAGTGGCGCATGTTTCTCGATGAAGTACAGGATGTTTTCCTGTGGCTCGGAGGGGAAGCGAGCGTTGTCTTTGTCGCTGTTCTTGTCCGCGCCTTTCGGAATGGTCCGCCACAGATCGTTGATCTGCTTCTGCAGGTGTTCTTCACGGTCTTTCTGCCGACGGCGTTCTTCCTCGGCGGAAATAGGGTAAGGGCGTTTGTAACGGTCAACGCCGTAGTTCATCAGTGCGTGGCAGGAGTCGAGCAAGTCTTCTACCGCGTCGATACCATGCCGCTCTTCACACTGCATGATGTACTGCTTGGCGAACACCAGGTAATCGATGATCGAGCTGGCGTCCGTCCAGGTGCGAAACAGGTAATTGCCCTTGAAGAAGCTGTTATGCCCATAGCAGGCATGCGCCACGACCAGCGCCTGCATGCAGATGGTGTTCTCTTCCATCAGGTAAGCGATGCAAGGATCGGAGTTGATGACGATTTCATAGGCCAGCCCCATCTGGCCACGGCTGTAGGATTTCTCGGTGCTGAGGAAGTGCTTGCCGTAGGACCAATGGTGATAACCCAGCGGCATGCCGACAGACGCGTAGGCATCCATCATCTGCTCGGCGGTGATTACCTCGATCTGATTGGGATAGGTATCCAGGGCATAACGCTTGGCGATACGACCAATCTCCCGGTCGTAGGCCTGGATCAGCTCGAATGTCCACTCTGAACCCGTGGACAGGGGTTGGCGCTTCTGCTCTCTAGCGGTCATGTCACTAACCTGCGCTGGAAGAGTTCACGGAATACCGGATAGATATCACCGGCAGAGACCAGCTGCTGCTGGGCAAACGTATCGGAGAACGCTTCACTGATACGCTCGTATTCAAACCACAGCGCTTGATGCTCGCGCGGGGTGATTTCCACGTAAGTGTAGTACTGCACGAAGGGCATGATCTGCTTGATCAAGATGTCGCGGCAGATCGGTGAGTCATCGTTCCAGTTGTCACCGTCCGAAGCCTGTGCCGCGTAAATGTTCCACTCGTTGGTCGGGTAACGCGCGGCCATGATCTCCTGCATCAGTTTCAGCGCGCTGGAAACGATGGTGCCGCCGGTTTCCCGGGAGTAGAAAAACTCCTCCTCGTCGACTTCGCGGGCGCTGGTGTGATGGCGAATGAACACGACTTCAATTTTGTCGTAGTTACGCTTGAGGAACAGGTACAGCAGGATAAAGAAACGCTTGGCTATGTCCTTGGTTGCTTGGGTCATGGAGCCGGAAACGTCCATCAGGCAGAACATCACCGCCTTGGAGCTGGGGTTGGGTTGCTTGACCAGCAGGTTGTACTTGAGGTCGAAGGTGTCCAGGTAGGGCACTCGACGAATACGGGCGTTGAGTCGCTCAATTTCGCTCTCAAGCTCCTGAATATCGCCGAAATTGTCGGGTTCTTCGCGCTTCATGCGCTCCAGTTCACTAACGGCTTCACGCAGTTTCGCGCGGCTGCTGCCTGACAATGCAATCCGCCGTGCATGGGCTGAACGCAAGGTACGGATGATGTTTATCCGTGAAGGGTTGCCCTCGTTGCTGATCCCCGCGCGAACGGTTTTGAAGGTGTCGGTGCCCATCAGGTTACGCTTGACCAGGTTGGGCAGTTCAAGGTCCTCGAACATGAACTCCAGAAACTCTTCCTGAGTAATCTGGAAGACAAACTCATCCATGCCTTCGCCTGAATTGCTGGCCTTGCCCGCGCCTTTACCGCCACCGCCTCCTTGTGGGCGGGCGATATGCTCACCCGTGGTGAACTCCTTGTTGCCGGGATGAACGACGGTCTGTTTGCCGCCGCGACCATGATGAAGTACCGGTTCGTCGATATCGCGACCGGGAATACTGATCTGTTCACCGTGCTCCATGTCGGTGATGGATCGGCGGCTGACCGCCTCTTCGACGGCTTTTTTGATGTGGTCACGGTAACGCCGCAGGAAGCGCTGGCGGTTTACCGTGCTCTTGTTTTTGCCATTGAGACGTCGGTCGATCACATAACTCATGACTGCTCCTTCGAAGCTGTCTTGAAAAATGGCGGGCTGGCATGACGTTTAGAACAATGTGACGGGCGTGCGCCACTCTTGCTCTGCCTGAGCCTCGCTGTCGATTTCTAAAACAACCTCTTGGAGCCTGTGTAGCAGAAAACGCTGACACAGGCTCTCGGCTAACGACAACCGGTGTAACCGGCAGCGGGTTATTGTGATTTTCTAACCCGCAGATACCACTCGGACAGCAGTCGTACCTGTTTGTCGGTGTAACCGCGTTCGACCATCCGTGTGACGAAGTCGTTGTGTTTTTGTTGATCCTCTTTGCTAGCTTTGGCGTTGAAGCTGATGACCGGCAGCAGATCCTCGGTGTTCGAGAACATTTTCTTCTCGATAACCACCCGCAGCTTCTCGTAGCTGAGCCACGTTGGATTTTTGCCGTTGTTGTTGGCCCGCGCACGCAATACGAAGTTGACGATTTCGTTGCGGAAATCCTTTGGATTGCTGATGCCTGCAGGTTTTTCGATTTTTTCCAGTTCCTCGTTCAGCGCGACACGATTGAGGATTTCGCCGGTTTCCGGATCCCGGTATTCCTGATCCTGAATCCAGAAGTCTGCGTAGAGCACGTAGCGGTCGAAAATGTTCTGACCGTATTCGCTGTAGGACTCCAGGTAGGCAGTCTGGATTTCCTTGCCGATGAACTCGATGTAGCGCGGCGCCAGGTACTCTTTGATGAACCGCAGATAACGTTCGCGGGTTTCCGCCGGGAATTGCTCCTGCTCGATCTGTTGTTCGAGCACGTACAGCAGGTGAACCGGGTTAGCGGCGATTTCATGCGGGTCGAAGTTGAAGACTTTCGACAGAATCTTGAACGCGAAGCGCGTCGACAGGCCGTTCATCCCTTCATCGACACCGGCGTTGTCACGGTACTCCTGAATGGACTTGGCTTTTGGGTCGGTGTCTTTGAGGTTCTCACCGTCGTACACCCGCATCTTCGAGTAGATGTTCGAGTTTTCGGGCTCTTTAAGGCGCGACAGCACGGTGAACTGCGCCAGCATTTTCAGAGTGTCCGGCGCGCAATGGGCGTTGGCCAGGGAGCTGTTGAAAAGCAGCTTGTCGTAGATTTTGATCTCATCGCTGACCCGCAAGCAGTACGGCACTTTGACGATGTAGATTCGGTCGATGAAAGCTTCGTTGTTCTTGTTGTTGCGGAAGCTGTGCCATTCCGATTCGTTGGAGTGGGCCAGCAGGATGCCAGTGAACGGGATCGAGCCCAGGCCTTCGGTGCTGTTGTAGTTACCTTCCTGAGTGGCGGTCAGTAATGGGTGCAAGACCTTGATCGGCGCCTTGAACATTTCGACGAATTCCATCAGGCCCTGGTTGGCCCGGCAGAGTGCCCCGGAGTAGCTATAGGCATCAGCGTCGTTCTGAGGGAATTCTTCCAGTTTGCGGATATCAACCTTGCCCACCAGCGCAGAAATGTCCTGGTTGTTCTCGTCCCCTGGTTCGGTTTTCGCCACGGCGATCTGGTTGAGGATGGACGGGTACAGCTTGACCACCCGGAACTGACTGATGTCGCCCCCGAATTCGGCCAGACGCTTGGTCGCCCAAGGCGACATGATGGTGTTCAGGTAACGCCGAGGAATTCCAAAGTCTTCCTCGAGAATCGCGCCGTCTTCAGTCGCATTGAACAGACCGAGCGGTGACTCGAAAACGGGGGAGCCTTTGATGGCGTAGAAGGGCACTTTCTCGATCAGCTGTTTGAGTTTTTCAGCCAGCGATGATTTACCGCCACCCACGGGGCCGAGCAGATAGAGGATTTGTTTCTTCTCCTCAAGGCCCTGCGCGGCATGCCGGAAGTAGGAGACGATCTGATCGATGCATTCTTCCATGCCATGGAAGTCTTCGAACGCCGGGTAGCGGCGGATCACCTTGTTGGAGAAAATCCTGGATAACCGCGAGTTGGCCGAGGTATCCAGCAACTCAGGCTCGCCTATAGCCAGCAGAAGACGTTCTGCGGCTGAGGCATAGGCACTACGGTCACTTTTGCAGAGATCTAGATACTCCTGTAACGAGAGCTCTTCCTGGCGTGTCGATTCAAAGCGTTGTTGGAAGTGGCTAAAAATACTCATGACGTCACCTCGCTCGATACGTGGAGCCGGCGGCGGATCGTCAGTCGATGTCGATGCTGGCATACAGCTGAAATCCAGCTGCTGTTTACCCCCCAGAACACCATAAAGTTACTACCGATGACCCGCGCGCCGGTGTACCGGCTCTCCCCTGATTTGGATGGCCTACGGCTAAGGATAGTTCGGAATCAGAAAGAGAAAGAAGGGATGAGCAATAAGTCTGTCTGACCGTTTATCAGTTCGAGGCCCAAGCCCGCATGGGGCGCGGGATCGGGCGGTATAAAAAAATTATTCCGGGGTGCTTTGCACTGTTTCGTCGGGATAGGTGTTGCGCCATAACTCGAAACCGCCATCCAGGCTGTAAACGTCCGAAAAACCCTGCCCCACGAGATAGGCTGCTGCGCTTTGGCTGGAGTTGCCGTGATAGCAGACGACCACCAAGGGTTTGTCCAGATCGGCCTTGGCGATAAAGTCGGCGATGGAGTGGTTATCCAGGCGCTGCGAGCCAGGGATGTGTTGGGCGTCAAACGCCTGAGGGTCGCGTACGTCGACCAATACGGCGCCTTGTTCGCGCAGCGAATGGGCTTGCGCGGGAGGGATGCGCTTGAACTCGGTCATGGACTGGGCTCCTTGGGGTTTGGCTGGAAAGTGGATTCTAACGCTGGCTGGTGGTTTGTGACCCGGCACCCGCAATTGAGGCAGGATTGGCGCGTGCCAGGCCCTTGTTGTCGCAATCGCAACGGTGCAGTTCACCGCTATCAACGTTGAGCAAGGTCATGGCGCTGCCCCAGACACAGCCCGTGTCGAGCGCAATCACGTTGGGATCGGTGCACTTGCCTTCAAGGGCCGCCCAATGGCCGAAGATAATCTTCACGTCACTGGTTTTACGATCCTTGTAACTGAACCATGGGGCATAACCGGGCGGGGCGGTGTCTGCACCTTCCTTGCCTTTGAGGTCGAGCTTGCCGTCGCTGGTGCAGAAACGCATGCGTGTGAAGTAGTTGGTGATCACCCGTAGTCGCGTCACGCCGCGCAGGTCTTTGTCCCACTTGGCAGGTTCGTTGCCGTACATGCCATCGAGGAAAGGGTCGAGCAGGTTGTCGTCACGCAGTGCTTCTTCGACTTCGCTGGCGCATTTGAGCGCTTTTTTCAGCGTCCACTGGGGTGGGATGCCGGCATGCACCATGGCGATATTGCGTTCGGCGTCGTAATGCATGAGCTTTTGCTGGCGTAGCCAGTCAAGCAGGTCGGCGCAATCAGGTGCCTCAAGCACTTCGCGCAGGGTATCGCTTTTCCTGAGGCGCTCGATATTGCGCGATGCCGCAAGCAAGTGCAGATCATGGTTGCCCAGCACGCAGACCAGCGCGTTGCGAATGCCGAACAGGAAACGCAGGGTTTCGAGTGATTGCGGGCCGCGATTGACCAGATCCCCCACCAGCCACAGGCGGTCTTTACTCGGGTCGAAGGCGACATGTTCGAGGAGGCATTGCAGGGGTTCCAGGCAGCCTTGCACGTCACCGACGGCATACACCGCCATCAGTGCAGGACTCCGGGCACCGCCAGGCGAAAGGGTGCAATGACTGCCTCGAAACGTTTGCCGTCTTCGGCCAGCATTTGATAACTGCCTTGCATGTTGCCGACTTTCGTCATCATGACCGTGCCGCTGCTGTAGGTATGGCTTTGCCCGGCCTTGATCAGGGGCTGTTGGCCAACCACGCCATCCCCCCGAACTTCCTCGACATGACCATCACCGTCGGTGATGACCCAGTGCCGGGAGAGCAGTTTTGCGGGCAGTTCGCCACTGTTGTGCACCGTGACGGTGTACGCGAACGCGAAACGGTTCTGCTCGGGTTGCGACTGTTCTACGAGGAAGCGAGTGACGACGCTGACGTCGACCTGATAACGGGGATCGGACATGCAAGAGGCCTTGAAAGCAAAAGCGGAGAAAGGCGGACAATACCGGTGAAATCCAGTCTAGGGTATTTAGGAGGTAAAAAACCAACCCTCTGCGGGCTGTGTGCCCGCAATGGCGTTTTTACCTCCTGGATACCCGGACACTTTACTCTGCGATGGGTTGTTCGCTCAGTTTGTCCGCCAGGCGGACAAAGGCTGCAAGGTCCAGTTGTTCTGGACGCAGGCTGCCATCGACGCCAGCAGCTGTAATCTCTTCGCTGCTGAGCAAAGCCTTGAGTGTATTGCGCAGGGTCTTGCGGCGCTGATTGAAGGCTTCACGTACGACGCGTTCGAGTAAGCGATGATCCTTGGCCGGGTGCGGCAGGACGTCGTGTGGCACCAGACGCACAATGGCCGAGTCGACTTTAGGTGGCGGATTGAACGCACCAGGCCCAACGTTGAACAGGTGTTCGACGCGGCAGTGGTACTGAACCATGATCGACAGACGACCATAATCACCACCGCCAGGGCCTGCGGCGAGACGCTGGACCACTTCTTTTTGCAGCATGAAGTGCATGTCGCGGATCAGATTGGCGTTCTGCAGCAGATGGAAGATCAGCGGCGTGGAGATGTTGTACGGCAGGTTGCCAACGACTCTCAGGCTGTTCGGCGCCGGGTTCAGACTGGTGAAGTCGAACTTCAGTGCGTCGCCCTGATGCAGATGGAAGTTGGGCTTGTTGCCAAACTGATGCATGAGGATCGGGATCAGGTCCTTGTCCAGCTCAACCACATCCAGTTGTGCGCCGCTGTTGAGCAGGCCTTCGGTCAGGGCGCCTTGGCCCGGGCCGATTTCCAGCAGGCGATCTTCCGGGCGGGCGCGAATCGCACGCAGAATTTTATCGATCACACCCGCGTCGTGCAGGAAGTTTTGCCCGAAACGCTTGCGCGCCCGGTGTTGGAATTGCTCGGTCATGAATGCGTCTCGGCCATCTGGTAGGCGGTTTCCAAGGCGACCTTCAGGCTGCCGGTGTCGATCTTGCCGCTGCCGGCCAGATCCAGTGCGGTGCCGTGATCCACTGATGTGCGGATGATCGGCAAGCCCAGCGTCACGTTGACGGCGGCACCGAAACCTTTGTACTTCAGTACGGGAAGGCCCTGGTCGTGGTACATCGCCAGCACTGCATCGCAGTGCTCCAGATATTTGGGGGTAAACAGAGTGTCGGCAGGCAGTGGGCCGCGCAAATCAAGGCCCTCACTGCGCAGACGCTCCAGAGTAGGTTCAATGATGTCGATTTCTTCGCGGCCCAGGTGTCCGCCTTCGCCGGCATGCGGGTTGAGCCCGCAGACCAGAATGCGTGGCTGGGCAATGCCAAACTTGTTGACCAGATCGGCGTGGAGGATACGCGTAACGCGCTCCAGTCGCTCCGGCGTGATCGCATCGGCCACCTCACGCAGCGGCAGGTGAGTGGTCACCAGTGCTACGCGCAAGTCGCCGGTGGCGAGCATCATCACGACCTGTTCGGTGTGTGTCAGCTCGGCGAGGAATTCGGTGTGGCCTGAAAAGACGATGCCTGATTCGTTGATGACGCCCTTATGCACCGGTGCGGTAATCATCCCGGCAAAGTCGCCATCAATGCAGCCCTGTCCGGCGCGGGTCAGCGTCTGCAGCACAAAGGCAGCATTGGCTTTGTCCAGTTGGCCTGCGGTCACAGGCGCCTGCAAGGGCGTGTCCCAGACGTACAGGCTGCCAGCCGGGGCGGGCAAGTCTGGCCAGGCATCGGGGGTCACCGGCAGCAGATTGACGGCCACACCCAGCAACGCGGCCCGCTCCAGGAGCAGGTCACGGCTGGTAATGGCAATCAGGGGGTGCGGCTGAGGTTGCGAGGCGAGCAGCAGGCACAGGTCGGGACCTATACCGGCCGGCTCGCCGGGTGTCAGAGCAAAGCGCTGTGGCTTCACTGCACAGCCTGACCAGCTTGGCCGGTCTGCTCAGCGCCTGGGAGCTTGATCTCAACGTAGGCTTCGTCGCGAATCTGACGCAGCCAGGTTTGCAGCTCTTCATCGTATTTACGGTTGCGCAGCACCGTCAGTGCCTGCTGGTCACGGGCTTGATCCGTGCTGTCGGTGGCGCGGCGGCCAAGGACTTCAAGAACATGCCAGCCGTAAGGCGTTTTGAACGGTTTGGACAATTCGCCGGCTTGAGTATTGGCCATGACTTCGCGGAACTCAGGAACCAGGGAGTTTGGATCTACCCAGTTCAGGTCGCCACCATTGAGTGCAGAGCCCGGGTCTTCGGAGAAGCTTTTTGCCAGCTCACCAAAGTCGTCGCCATTCTTGATGCGCTCATACAAGCGCTCGGCCAGACGATGTGTTTCTTCTTCGCTGCGGATTTCGCTCGGTTTGATCAGGATGTGGCGTACGTGCACTTCATCACGCATCAGCGATTTACCCTGGCCGCCGCGCTTTTCCAACAGCTTCAGGATAATGAAACCACCGGGTGTGCGTGCTGGCGGTGTTACATCGCCAACCGGCATGGAGCCCAGCATTTCGCCGAACGGTGGTGGCAACTGAGCGGCTTTGCGCCAGCCCATATCACCGCCGTCCAATGCGTTTTCGCTTTTGGACTTGGCAATCGCCATCTGGCCGAAGTCAGCGCCGCGCTTGAGTTGATCGTAAACATCCTTGGCGTCGCTGGCCGCCGCCTGGATCGCCGACGAAGATGCGCTGTCGGGAGTGGCGATCAGGATGTTGGCGAGGTGGTATTCCTCGGACATTTGCATCTTGCCCATATCGGAAGCCAGGAAGTTCTTCACTTCCTGTTCCGATACCTGGATACGCTCCTGAACCCGGCGCTGACGCACCCGGCTGATGATCATTTCCCGGCGGACCTGTTCGCGAGCGTCGTTATAGGACAAGCCGTCATGAGCCAACGCGGCGCGGAATTGATCCAGGCTCATGTTGTTGCGTTGGGCAATGGTCCCGATGGCCTGGTTCAGCTCTTCATCGGTGATCCGGATGCCGGAGCGATCACCGATTTGTAGCTGGATATTCTCCACGATCAGGCGCTCGAGCACTTGCTGGTCCAGAACGCTCGCAGGCGGCACACCAGAGCCACGTTTGGCAATGGTTTGCTGTACCTCACGGACCCGCTGGTCCAGCTGGCTTTGCATGATCACGTCGTTATCGACGATGGCCACGACCTTGTCGAGGGGCTGCACCGCAGCATGCGCTGCGGTGCCCAGGAGTAGCGCGCCCAACATGAGCGGGCGCAGACAGTTAGAAAGCTTTGTCTTCACGTTCTTGATAACCCTGAATGCCTTTGTCGAGGAAGGATTCAACTTTGGCGCCAGTAACACCGCCCAGTCCCTTCAACACAACTTGTAAGAAAATGCCGTGGTCGCCTTTTTCGTTCTGAGGCGCTTGTTGGCTGAACTCGTCATAGTTAACCCAGTAACGGTTGATCAGACGCAGCTTCCAGCAGCAGTTGTCATATTCAAAGCCACCAAAGGCTTCGAGGGTACGGTTGCGGTTGTAGTCGAACTGCCAGCGGCTGATCGCGCTCCATTGCGGCACGATTGGCCAGATCACCGAGAAGTCGTGTTGCTGGATTTTGTAGTAATCCTTCACATAGCCCGGTTGGCCTGGGGTGCCGTAATCGCCACCACCAACGTTCCACTTACCGGTGCTCTGGTCATAACGTACCAGGTCATTACGGTAGCGGTAACCGGCGTTGATGATCTTGCCTGGGCTGTCTTCAGGCTGGTAGTGCATCATCGCGCTGCCAGAACGGGTGCTGCGGCTGTCCGGATCCCAGTTGAAATCGGACGTCGCGCGCCAGTCGCGGTTGAAGCGGTATTCGTATTCCAGTGCATAAGGCGATACGTTGGCCAGAGCATCGGCACGCGTACGGTAATCAATGCCTGGCAGTTGTACCTTGCGATCCTTGAAGTACATCGCTTGACCGATGCTGAAGCGTTGGCGTTCGAAGCCATTGTCTTCAATCCAGCGGTTGGTGATGCCCAAGGACAGTTTGTTCTCGTCACCAATACGGTCGGAGCCCACGAAACGATTGTCGCGGAACAGCGATGCATAGTTGAACGTGGTTTCGGCGGTGTCGAAAACCGGGATGTCGTTCTGGTCTTTATCCGGCACGTAGAGGTAGAACAGGCGTGGTTCCAATGTCTGGCGGTAATTTTTGCCGAACCACTGGGTGTCCCTGTCGAAGTACAGGCCGCTGTCGATGCTGGCAATCGGTATGGCACGATCTTGCGAGCTGTTGAACGTCTCCTGGGTAGGCGATGTCAGGTTCGCGTTCGACAATAGATAGTCTTTACCTTGGCTATCAAGACTCAGATCGTACTTGGTATAAACATATTTGAGCGACGGCTTGATAAAGCCATACGTCCAGTTCAGCGGCAAGCTGACAGCAGGCGCAAGATTCAGGCGATCGCCGTTGGCACGCGCGAGGCCGGCTACGTTGGTATCGAGACGTGGACTGATTCCGCCATCCTGGTCGACAAAATTACCTGTCTCCAGATTCCGGTCAAAACGTACAGCTTCGGTCTCGTAAGCGAAGTTCAACCCGCCCGGATGATACGGCAGCGCACCATTGATGGTGAGTTGCGGCAGGCGATTGTACGGTGTGATATCCGCAACGGTCGCCAGCTTGAAGGCCTGCATGTTGAACCGTGCGGTGTAGGTATCGCCGCGCCAGGTCAGGGAACCTTGCTGATTGATGTAGTCAGTGTTCTTGATACCAATCTGATCGGTCTGCAAATCCTGGAAGTAGTACGGATCGCTGATGTCGGTGTAGTCGACCTGACTCATCAGGCGCGAATCCAGACCGCCCTTGTGCTGCCAGTTGATCATCCAGCGCGTGTCTTTGTAGTCCGTCTGCAGTTGGCGATCATTGTCTTTATCGTTGAGGTACGCGGCGCCTACTTGGCCCTCGGATGTTTTGGTCAGGTAGCGGAACTCACCTTCCATCAACAAACCGCGTTTACCCATGTAGCGCGGGTACAACGTGGCATCGTAGTTCGGTGCCAGGTTGAAGTAATACGGCGTAACCAGCATCAGGCCCGTCTTGCTGTTGCTGCTGATAGACGGAGGCAGGAAACCAGACTGACGACGATCATCGATCGGGAAATAAATGTACGGGGTGTAGAAAATCGGTATGTCTTTGACCCGCAGCGTCGCGTTGGTCGCGGTACCGAAACCCGTGGCCGGGTTCAAGGTGATGTTATTACCCTTGATTTCCCATGCGTTGCTGCTCGGTTCGCAGGTGGTGTAAGTGCCGTCCTTGAGTCGAATGATCGCGTTCTCGGCACGCTTGGCGTACAGCGCGCTCCCACGGACATTGGACTTGTGCATCACGTATTCGGCGTTGTCGACTTTGGCTTCGCCGGTATCGAGCTGCATCTCGGCGTGGTCACCCACGATCAAGGCGCCGTTCTGGCGAAGACGGACATTGCCGTTCAGTTCGCCACGGTTTTCTGTCTGATAAAGGCTGGCTTCTTCAGACTCGGCCTGTAGGCCACCTTGACGCAATACGACGTCACCGGCCAGGGTCGCGACCTGTTCTTCCTGTTGATAACGAGAGGCCTTGGCACCGACGAACATCGGCGCGTCGCTCATCTTCGTCTTGTCATTCATGCCAGGACGGATCGGCTCGACGTAGGCACCTGAACAATAGGGGCCTGTTTCGGCCAATTGAGCCGGGGTAAGTTTCTCCCGCGGAACCCAATCCAGGTGGCTGTAGTCAGCACTGCGCGACTTCAGGCCTCGGCCTTTGGCTTCGGTGACCAGTGTGGGGGTGGCTTTTTCGCCGCCACGGGAACCGCTGTCCGAAGGGCCTTGGCCGGTCGAACTGACAGCGTCCGTGCTATGCACGGGCCGCGGCGGCAGTTGAGCAGCGTTGGCTTTCGGCGCGCAATCCCAGGTGCCCGAAGCAGAGACTGAGCAGTCATACTGTTCCGCGGCAACCACGAATTGAGTGGCTAGAGGTTGCATCGCCAGCAAACTGCCGGTTACGAGCAACGGAAATTTTTTACGGAACGCGGGGGATTTCAATGCCATCTTATTAGTCCGGGCTTCCTGCGTGCCATCTGCCGGCGGGGGGCCGCACGCCTCTCGATGGGCTGAAAAAGATGTCGGATAATAAAGCATGACCCGCTTGACGGCTAGCGCCGTCGGAGACCCTAGCAATGCCAGATCAAGATGTACGCCTGCAACACCTGAAAGTTTGGCTCAATGATCAGTTACACACGCTGTTCGCAGCTCAAGGCTGGGGCGCTGTACCCCCGGCCACGTTGACCGCCGCCAGCAGTGATGCCAGTTTTCGGCGATATTTCCGTTGGGAGGGCGAAGGTCGAACTTTTATTGTGATGGATGCGCCTCCACCCCAGGAAAACTGCAAACCCTTCGTGGATATCGCTCATTTATTGGCTAAATCAGGAATTAATGTTCCGAAAATTTATGCCGAAGACCTGACACGAGGCTTTCTCCTGCTCAACGACTTGGGTCGCAAGACCTACCTCGACGTGATCAATACCGAGAATGCCGACGCGCTGTTCGCCGATGCGTTCGACGCGTTGCTGGCCTATCAGCAGTTGCCGATGGACGCACCGTTGCCGAGCTATGACGTCGCGCTGTTGCGCCGCGAGCTGGAACTCTTCCCCGAGTGGTATGTACGTCGTCATCTGGGCGTCGAGATGAGCCCCGCACAGCTGGGGGCGTGGCAGCGGGTCAGCGATCTGTTGATCGACAGCGCGCTGGAGCAACCCAACGTGTTGGTGCATCGCGACTATATGCCGCGCAACTTGATGCACAGCGAGCCGAACCCTGGCGTGCTGGATTTTCAGGATGCGGTGTATGGGCCGGTGACCTATGACGTGACCTGCCTGTTCAAGGATGCATTCTTGAGCTGGCCCGAGGAGCGTGTGCGCGGCTGGTTACTGACGTATTGGCAAGCAGCCGGCAAGCTGGGCATCCCGGTGCAGACGGAGTTTGAAGATTTTCTGCGGGCCAGTGATCTGATGGGCGTGCAGCGACATTTGAAAGTTATCGGTATTTTTGCGCGTATTTGCCACCGTGACGGCAAGCCTCGCTACCTGGCCGACGTGCCGCGTTTCTTCGCCTATATAGATACCGTATTGGCGCGGCGCCCGGAGCTGGCTGAGTTGGCTGAGTTGCTGGCAAGCCTGCGTCAACCTGTTGGAGTTGTTGTATGAAAATGAAGGTAGTAAGCGCATGAAAGCGATGATTCTCGCCGCAGGTAAAGGCGAGCGCATGCGGCCTTTGACCTTGCACACGCCGAAGCCTCTGGTGCGTGCGGGCGATGTGCCCCTGATCGAATATCACCTGCGGGCGCTGCTCGCAGCGGGATTCACAGAGGTGGTGATCAACCATGCCTGGCTGGGTCAGCAGATCGTGGATTATCTCGGTGACGGGCAGCGCTTGGGTTTGAGCATCCGTTATTCCGCCGAAGGCGAGCCGCTGGAAACCGGTGGCGGGATATTCCGTGCCCTGCCGCTGCTGGGCGACGAGTCGTTTTTGGTGGTGAACGGCGATATCTGGACGGATTACGATTTCACCCGTTTGCATCGACCTATCCCCGGGCTGGCGCATCTGGTGCTGGTCGATAACCCTGCGCATCACCCTGCAGGCGATTTTGCGCTGGTGGATGGGCATGTCCTGGATAGCCATGAGGTTGCCAGCCAAACCGCACCGCGGCTGACCTACAGTGGCGTGGCCATCCTCCATCCACGCCTGTTCGACGGTTGCGTGGCCGGTGCCTTCAAGCTGGCGCCGTTGTTGCGCGAAGCCATGGCGCAAGGGCAGGTCACGGGCGAGCATTTCACGGGGCGCTGGGTCGATGTGGGTACCCATGAGCGCTTGGCTGAAGTCGAGCAGTTGCTTGCGGTGAGTCGCTAAATGCTGTGGCCAGGCACGTTGATTGGCGCTGGCGCCGGTTTTGCTATCGCCAGCATTCCGGGCGCGCTGCTGGGGGCGTTGCTCGGACAGGCGCTTGATCGGCGTCTGGAGTTGCACAGCTGGGCACATCTGCGTCAGCGACTGGGTGGACGCAAGGTCCCGCGTGACGATGAGTTGCTGTTCATTCTGCTCGGTCGTTTGGCCAAGAGTGATGGGCGAGTGGTTGATGGGCATATTCAGCAGGCTCGCGTGGAAATGCGTCGACTGGGCCTGAGTGAGCCGGCGCAGCGTCGTGCGATTCTGGCCTTCAATCGCGGCAAGGAAGGGCGCGACCGCCTGCGTGGGCACCTGGGCCGCATGAAGACCCAGCCGCATGCCGCCGAAGGGTTGCTGCGAGCGTGCTGGCGCATGGCCTGGGCCGACGGCAAGGTGTCACGGGTCGAAACTGAGTTGATTGTGCTGTGGGGCAAATGGTTGGGCTGGGCAGCGCCAAGCGTTCAGGCATTGGCCGGCGAGTACGATCCGCACAAAAAGCCATTAACCCGTAGCGGTGATGACTATCAAGAGGCGCTGCAGTTGCTGGGCGTGGCAGCGGACGCAGAGCCGGCGCAGATCAAGCGCGCTTATCGACGTCTGCTCAGCCGCCACCACCCGGATAAAGTGGCGGGTACAGGGGCCAGCCTTTTGCAGGTGCGCGAAGCCACCGAGAAAACCCGTGATCTGCATCAAGCCTATATGCTGATTCGCGAGCGGCGGGATTTTCGCTGATCAGAGGTGTCAGGTGGATCGCTTTCGTGAATGAATTCACTCCCACAGTTGACCCTGTAGGCGCTGACTTGTCTGCGAATCGACTGCGCAGCAGTCGCAAAATAGCTGGACTCAGCGCCGCATGACGGTCCTGCAGGTCAGACGCGCCCCCGGTTTGCTGCGCGACAGCCCAGCCTCGAAAGGCGTGGCGGGGGTTCTTACATTACTTGGCCTCCAGCCAGCCACGAATGCGCCGGAACAGTTGCTCCTGTTCGGCGGTGTTGTTGCCCGGCAATGCCGTCAGCGCGACCTGCGTGTAGCCTTTGTTTTTCGTGCGTTTGCTCGCTTGCAGGCGTTGCAGTGCCGCCTGGCGGTATTGCGGCAAGTCCTTGTAGACGAAGTCCGCCGTTTTTACGTTCAGCGTTGTCGCCAGTTCATCCAGGGACGGCTTGGTGTCGGATGGCTCTTGCGCCGATACCATGACCAGTTTCTGGATGTTTGGCGACGGTCGCTCGCTCAAGTAGCGGGCGGCCCAATAGGCGCCGCTGCCATGCCCGACTAATACAATGCTGCGGGCTTTTTGCTGTTGCGCGTAGGCGATGGCGCTTTCAATGCGGGCGAAAATGCGCTCGGCCTCAGCCTTGGCGTGCTCTTCAGCGGCAGCTGCGCGCGCCACTTTGTCAGCTGCGTCGGCTTCGGCAGTGCTCGCGGGGTCGGCTTTTTTTGAGGACTCGCCGGTTTTGGCGTCCTTGTCCGCTGCAGTTTGATCTACGACAGCCACGGTTTCTTCGATGCGTGGCAAGCTGCCACCGTTGGCCGTATCTGGCAGGGTCAGGCTCAAGCTGTCCCAGCCAGCATCGGGAAATTTGCGCCGCAGGGGCCCTACCGCCTGTGGCCAGTCCGCCGATTCGCCAGCCCCCGGGATGATGATCACTGCGCCCTTGGGTTGAGCGACGTTGGCGGGTTTCCACAGGGCGAGGAAGCTACCGCTGTCGGCCTGCAACTCTTGTTGTTCCTGTTGCGGCAGTTGGCGTTGGAGGGCGAGGGTGTCCTCCTGGCTGCGGTCCAGCAACAGTTGGCGTTCTGCAGGTACGGCTTCGGCTGCCGGTTTGTCCGACGCTGGATCAGCGGCCATTACCGGCAAGGCACAAGGTAGTATCAGCGACAGGCATAAGGCGGGAAACGTTGCGCTAAAGGTGTAGGACATCGGATATTCCAAGCCAGAAACAATCCTCGCAGCCTAATGGGTTGATCAGCATTTGTCAGGCGTGCTCAGGGTAGTAATGCAATGCGGGACACAATTCAGGAAGCCACGGAATGAAACGCTCATGATTCGATCACTGCGATGTTGGGTTCTCGCTTGTGCATGGGGGGCCTTGATTGCTCTGCCTTTGGTGGGCGTGCCGTTCGTGGCGTCGGCCGAGCCAGCGCCAGCATCCTCTGCCGCGACGTTGAGCGTGGAGCAGCGCGCCTGGCTTGATCAGCACGGCCCGTTAAGGGTGGGTCTGGTTCTGCAGGCGCCCTATGCACAGTTTGATCGGCGCCTGCAGCAATTGTCGGGGGCCAATGTCGACCTGATGAATTCGCTGGCCAATACCCTGCAGGTCGAACTGCTCTGGCGCAATTTTCCGGATCAGGCCGCGCTGGAGAAGGCCGTGGGCGAGGGGGCTGTCGATCTGGCGCCGGGGCTGACACAAACGCCTGCTGGTTTGCGTCTATGGTTGTTTTCCGACCCTTACATGCGCGTGCCGAATCTGGTGGTCGGCGAGCGCCAAGGGGCGGGAGCAGTCGATCTGGAGAAACTTGACAGCAGTGTCCGCGTTGCCGTGCGCATGCCCAGTGCAGTCGCCGATTATTTGCGCGGGACTTACACGCACCTCAATCTGCAAGGGGTGCCTCTGGAGCGCCAGGCGTTGCAGTTATTGTTGAGTCAGCAGGCCAAATACGCCGTGATTGACGAGGCGCAGCTCAGCCGTTTGTCCATCGAACCGGATTTTGCCGATTTGGCGGTGGTGGGCGACATCGGCTTGCCGCAGCTGTTACGCGTGGCGTCGCGAAAAAACTTGCCAGAGCTGGCCGACATCGTCAGTGCCGCGCTGCACGCGATCCCCGCCAGAGACCTTGAGCAGTTGCACGCACGTTGGTTGCAGCCCAAATACCCACGGCTGACTGAGTCACCGGGTTTCTGGCAAAACCTCAGTTTGTTGTTTGCGGTGATGGGACTGGCCTGTTTTGCGATTGTGATCTGGCAGCGCCGTCAGCAACAGGAGCTGGAACACAGCCTGTTGGCTGCGCGTGAAGACATTGCTTTGCGCCAAGCCAGTGAGGCGGCGTTGCGGCTGACGCAGTTCTCTATCGATCAAAGCACGGTTGGCATTCTCTGGGTCAATTGGGACAGTCATGTGCGCTATGCCAACCGCGCCGCCGAGGCCATGCTGGGGTATGGCGTGGGCGGGGTGGTGGATCGGCCACTGATCGACTTCGAACCAAGCCTGCACATGGACCGCTGGTTGAATCTGTGGCGGCGCGCCCGTTCCGCGGAGGACAGCCCACAAAGTTTCGAGACAAACTGTGTCTGCGCGAATGGCAGTATGTTGCCCACCGATGTGTCCTTGAGTTTTCTGCGCTTTCGCGATGCTGAATACCTTGTGGTTTACCTAACCGACGTGACTGATCGGCGTAGGGCATTGGCCGCGTTGCAAGAAAGTGAAGCGCGCCTGCAAGGGATCGCGGCCAACGTGCCGGGTCTGGTGTTCCGTCTGGAGCGGGCGAACGCAGGCGATGCGCCGGAGTTCGCCTATATCAGTGAAGGCAGTGAAAGCCTGGTCGGCTATTCGCCCGCAACCTTGCGTCATAAAGAAATGGGACTGCGCAATCTGGTGCACCCGGATGATCGCGCGGGCTATCACGTCATTCAGGATCGCTCTCTGGACGGCAACAGCGACTGGTCATGGCAGGGACGCATCCTGACGCGCAATGGTGAGGAACGCTGGGCGGAGATCAAGGCCATCGCCCGGCGTCTGGAGGATGATCGTGTGGTCTGGGACGGGATCGTCTGGGACATCAGTGAAAGCAAGCGTATAGAACTGGAGCTGGCCGGTTCCCGTGAACAACTGCGCGAACTGTCAGCGCACCTGGAAAGTGTGCGTGAAGAAGAGAAAGCCCGCATCGCCCGCGAGGTGCATGACGAACTGGGGCAGATGCTGACCGTACTCAAGCTGGAAACGTCGATGTGTGAGCTGGCTTACGCCGACCTTGATCCGGGCCTGCACGAGCGCCTGAACAGCATGAAGCGCCTGATCTCGCAGCTCTTTCAACTGGTGCGTGATGTCGCAACGGCGCTGCGCCCGCCGATTCTGGATGCCGGCATTGCGTCGGCCATCGAATGGCAGGCCCGGCGTTTTGAAGCGCGCACCCAGATTCCGTGTCTGGTAGAGGTCCCCGATAACCTGCCCATGCTCAGCGATGCCAAGGCCATCGGCTTGTTTCGGATTCTTCAGGAAGCATTGACCAACGTGATGCGTCACGCCCAGGCGCATACCGTCGAGCTGAGTCTGACGCTGGATGACGGCATGCTGTGCATGACCATCGCCGACGACGGTTGCGGTTTTGTGCCCGAGCAGGGCAGGCCAACCTCGTTCGGTCTGGTGGGCATGCGCGAACGGGTGTTGATGCTGGGTGGCAGATTGCTGCTGGACAGTGAGTCCGGTGAAGGCACAACCTTGCGTGTGTACATTCCACTTGCCGATTAATTATTGAAAGCTGCTGGGCAGGAGCGTGAAACGTGATTCGTGTATTGGTAGCAGAAGACCACACCATTGTCCGTGAAGGCATCAAACAACTGATCGGGCTGGCGAAGGATCTGGCGGTGGTGGGCGAGGCCAGCAACGGTGAGCAACTGCTGGAAACCTTGCGTCATGTCGAGTGCGAAGTGGTGCTCCTGGATATTTCCATGCCAGGCGTAAATGGCCTGGAAGCGATCCCGAGAATTCGTGCCCTGAACAACCCGCCGGCGATTCTGGTGTTGTCCATGCACGACGAGGCGCAGATGGCCGCCCGTGCATTGAAGATCGGCGCTGCCGGCTATGCCACCAAGGACAGTGATCCGGCGTTGTTGCTGACGGCGATTCGGCGGGTGGCTGCCGGTGGGCGTTACATTGACCCGGATCTGGCGGATCGCATGGTGTTTGAAGTCGGCCTGACCGATAACCGTCCGCTTCACTCGCTACTGTCCGAGCGCGAGTTTTCAGTGTTCGAGCGCCTGGCACAGGGGGCGAACGTCAACGACATTGCCCAGCAACTGGCCTTGAGCAGCAAAACCATCAGCACACACAAAGCGCGACTGATGCAGAAGCTCCACGTCACTTCGCTGGCCGATCTGGTGAAATATGCAATGGAGCACAAGTTGCTCTAATCAGGCGCATGTCTGAAAGCGACACGGTTAAATCTCATATTTTGCAGGCCCTGACGTGTCGTGAAAGGTGTCGACGCGACCCGGTTACGACACCTCATACCTAATCGCGCCATCACTGTAGGGCAATCCCTACAGCAATCTCTCTTGCCCCCCGATTTGCGCGGCCAATGGTCTGATCTAGGATTAATCCACGGCAGACAAAACAAAGGTGTGGGTAATGAGCGACGTCGATTCAAGTGCTGGGGCGAGTGAAGTTCTGGTCAGCTTCCGTGGTGTGCAAAAGAGCTACGACGGCGAAGCACTGATCGTCAAAAACCTCAACCTGGAAATTCGCAAAGGCGAGTTCCTCACCCTGCTGGGGCCTTCCGGTTCTGGCAAGACCACCAGCTTGATGATGCTGGCCGGTTTCGAAACGCCAACCGCTGGCGAAATCCTGTTGGCTGGCCGGGCGATCAACAACGTGCCGCCGCACAAGCGTGACATCGGCATGGTGTTCCAGAACTACGCCTTGTTCCCGCACATGACCGTCTCGGAAAACCTGGCGTTTCCGCTGACAGTCCGCGGCTTGAACAAGACCGACGTCAGCGAGCGGGTCAAGCGTGTGCTGAGCATGGTTCAGCTCGACACCTTCGCCCATCGTTACCCGGCGCAGCTTTCTGGCGGTCAACAACAGCGTGTGGCCTTGGCCCGGGCGCTGGTGTTCGAACCACAGCTGGTGTTGATGGATGAACCCTTGGGTGCGCTGGACAAACAACTGCGTGAGCACATGCAGATGGAAATCAAGCACCTGCACGAACGCCTCGGCGTTACCGTGGTGTACGTGACCCATGACCAGGGTGAAGCCCTGACCATGTCTGACCGGGTGGCGGTATTCCATCAGGGCGAGATTCAGCAGATTGCGCCTCCGCGCACGCTCTACGAAGAACCGAAAAACACGTTTGTCGCCAACTTCATCGGCGAAAACAACCGTCTTAACGGCAACCTGGTCAGCCGCACAGGTGATCGGTGTGTCGTGGCATTGGCCCGTGGCGAGAAGGTCGAGGCGCTGGCAGTCAATGTTGGCAAGATCGGTGACCCGGTGACCTTGTCGATTCGCCCTGAGCGCGTTCGTGTGAACGGCCACAGTGAAAGCTGTGTGAACCGTTTCTCTGGCCGCGTCGCTGAATTCATTTATCTGGGTGACCACGTTCGTGTGCGTCTGGAAGTTGCAGGAAAAACAGACTTCTTCGTCAAACAGCCAATCGCCGAGCTGGATCCGGGGTTGACGGTGGGCGACGTTGTGCCAATTGGATGGCAGGTCGAACACGTTCGCGCGCTCGATCCCTTGCTGGAAGCGCATTAATTAACAGTCAGAGGCGAATCAATCGCCCCACGCATACCCAACACTGCACTGTGGAGAGAACAATAAATGCTTAAATCTTTGAAGTTCACCGCTATTACGCTCGGCATGATGTGCGCGGCAAACGCCATGGCGGCGGCAGATCTGACCGTTATATCCTTCGGCGGCGTCAACAAGGCAGCTCAGGAAAAAGCGTTCTACGCACCGTGGGAAAAAGCTGGCAACGGTAAGGTGGTTGCGGGTGAGTACAACGGCGAAATGGCCAAAGTCAAAACCATGGTCGACACCAAGAGCGTATCTTGGGACCTGGTAGAAGTCGAATCGCCCGAGCTGTCCCGTGGTTGCGATGAAGGGATGTTCGAAGAGATCGATCCTGCGATGCTTGGCAAGTCGGAAGACTATGTCAAAGGCGCTATCCAGACCTGCGGCGTTGGCTTCTTCGTGTGGTCCACCGTGCTGGCCTACAACGCCGACAAACTGAAAACCGCCCCAACCAGCTGGGCTGATTTCTGGGACGTGAAAAAATTCCCGGGCAAGCGTGGTCTGCGTAAAGGCGCCAAGTACACCTTGGAATTCGCCTTGATGGCTGACGGCGTAGCCCCTAAAGATGTTTACAAAGTGCTGGCGGGTAAAGGCGGTCAAGACCGTGCATTCAAAAAGCTCGACGAACTCAAGCCGAGCATTCAGTGGTGGGAAGCGGGCGCACAACCGCCACAGTTCCTGGCCTCCGGTGACGTCGTGATGAGCTCCGCCTACAACGGCCGTATTGCCGCTGTGCAAAAAGAAAGCAACCTGAAAGTAGTCTGGAACGGCGGCATCTACGACTTCGACGCATGGGCCATCCCAAAAGGCTCGAAAAACGCCGAAGCAGCGAAGAAATTCATCGCCTTCTCGGTCAAGCCAGAACAGCAGAAGACCTACTCGGAAAACATCGCTTACGGCCCAGCTAACACCCAAGCCGTACCGCTGTTGGACAAAGGCATCCTGAAAGATATGCCGACCACCCCGGAAAACATCAAGGACCAGGTGCAGATCGACGTGAGCTTCTGGGCTGACAACGGCGAGCAACTGGAGCAGCGCTTCAACGCGTGGGCGGCCAAGTAACCGTTTTACGTTGAGTTAGATCCAGGTGCGCTCCCTCTTCTGCTGTAGATAGGGAGGAGGGGCGCATCCATCGTTCAAAGATTTTCGGAGTTCGCTATGGCCATCACAGTGCCCCTTACAGAAGGCGCCAGCCCCACCCTGAAACAGCGTCTGGCTCGTGCTGAACGGGTCAATCGCTGGAAGGCTCAGGCATTGATCGCTCCTCTGGTGCTGTTTTTGCTGCTGGTATTTCTGGTGCCGATTATTGCGCTGCTCTACAAGAGCGTCGGTAACCCTGAAGTGGTCGGCGCCTTACCGCGTACGGTTGCAGCGGTGGCCCAATGGGACGGCAAGAGTCTTCCGTCCGAGGCTGCTTACCAGGCACTGAGCGTGGACCTGGCTGAAACCCGCAAGAATCAGACCCTTGGCGATTTGTCCAAGCGCCTGAATATGGAACTGGCCGGTTATCGCAGCCTGCTGACGAAAACCGCCCGCGCATTGCCGTTCAAGACTGAACCGACTTCTTATAAAGAAGCGCTCGAAGCTGTCGATGAGCGCTGGGGCGATCCTGCCTATTGGCAAGCGATCCGCCGTAACACCAGTAGCGTTACTCCTTATTACTTGCTGGCCGCAGTCGACCATCGCATCGATGACCTCGGTGAAGTGGCGCCCGCGACCCCTGATCAAGCAATTTACGTGGATATTTTCGCCCGCACGTTCTGGATGGGTCTGGTCATCACCGCGATCTGCCTGGTACTGGCTTACCCGTTGGCGTACCTGCTGGCGAATCTGCCTTCCCGGCAAAGCAACCTGCTGATGATTATGGTGCTGCTGCCATTCTGGACCTCGATTCTGGTGCGGGTTGCCGCGTGGATTGTATTGCTCCAATCGAGTGGCTTGATCAACAGTGCCTTGATGGCGATGGGCATCATTGATAAACCGCTGGAGCTGGTGTTCAACCGGGTCGGCGTTTACATCTCGATGGTGCACATCATGCTGCCGTTCATGATCCTGCCGATTTACAGCGTGATGAAGGGGATTTCCCCGACGTACATGCGGGCGGCCATTTCCCTGGGCTGCCATCCATTCGCCAGCTTCTGGCGCGTGTATTTCCCCCAGACCTATGCGGGTGTCGGTGCAGGTTGTCTGTTGGTGTTCATTTTGTCGATTGGCTACTACATCACGCCGGCGTTGCTCGGCAGCCCGAACGATCAGATGGTCAGCTACTTCGTCGCCTTCTACACCAACACCAGTATCAACTGGGGCATGGCCACGGCTTTGGGCGGTTTGCTGTTGATGGCAACCATCGTGCTTTACCTGATTTATAACTGGCTAGTCGGCGCCAGCCGCATGCGCCTGAGCTGAGGAGAATCAACATGCTGAGCCCTTACACGTCTCCTATTGAGCGGGTCTGGTACTACGCCCTGCGTATTCTCTGCGGGCTGGTGCTTTTGTTTCTGGTCCTGCCGGTGCTGGTGATCATTCCGCTGTCGTTCAACTCAGGGAGCTTTCTGGTCTACCCGCTGCAAGGGTTTTCCATGCACTGGTACCAGGACTTCTTCTCCTCAGCTGAATGGATGCGCTCGCTGAAGAACAGCATGATCGTTGCGCCTGCGGCCACGGTATTGGCAATGGGCTTCGGTACGCTGGCAGCGATTGGCCTGACGCGTGGCAACTTCCCGGGCAAGGCGTTGGTCATGGCCCTGGTGATTTCGCCAATGGTCGTTCCGGTGGTCATTGTCGGTGTCGCCAGCTACCTGTTCTTCGCCCCGCTGGGGTTGGGCAACAGTTACATATCGCTGATTCTGGTGCATGCGGTGTTGGGTGTGCCCTTCGTGATCATCACGGTGTCGGCGACCTTGCAGGGCTTCAACCACAATCTGGTTCGTGCTGCCGCCAGCCTCGGGGCATCCCCACTGACTGCGTTCCGCCGGGTGACCTTGCCGCTGATCGCGCCAGGTGTGGTATCGGGTGCGTTGTTTGCGTTCGCCACCTCGTTCGATGAAGTGGTCGTGACCTTGTTCCTCGCTGGCCCGCAACAGGCCACGCTGCCCCGGCAGATGTTCAGCGGTATTCGCGAAAACCTCAGCCCGACCATCGCCGCTGCGGCCACTATGCTGATCGCGTTCTCGGTGGTGCTGTTGCTGGTACTGGAATGGTTGCGCGGACGTAGCGAGAAGTTGCGAACTCAAGTGGCTTGATCGATCTGGCAGGAAATATCCGAGGCTGACCCCGGTTCTGCGGGATCGGGGTCTGGCTCGGATCTGTGGAGAGTTGCACCCGGCCCGACTAAGGTACAATGCGCGCCACCGAGATTCTGCTCAAAGGTGCGTCATGCAGCCCTTCGTTATTGCTCCTTCAATTCTTTCCGCCGACTTCGCCCGCCTGGGCCAGGAAGTCGACAATGTTCTTGCCGCTGGCGCGGACATTGTTCACTTCGATGTCATGGACAATCACTACGTACCTAACCTGACCATCGGCCCGATGGTCTGCACGGCATTGCGCAAGTACGGGATCACCGCGCCCATCGATGTTCATTTGATGGTCAGCCCGGTTGACCGCATGATCGGCGACTTCATCGACGCTGGCGCCACGTACATCACCTTCCACCCTGAAGCCACGCAGCACGTCGACCGCTCACTGCAGTTGATCCGTGAAGGCGGCTGCAAGGCCGGTCTGGTGTTCAACCCGGCCACGCCGCTGAACGTGCTTGAGTATGTGATGGACAAGGTCGACATGATCTTGCTGATGAGCGTGAACCCCGGTTTTGGCGGGCAGAAGTTCATTCCCGGCACCCTGAACAAACTGCGTGAAGCGCGGGCGCTGATAGAAGCCTCCGGCTATGACATTCGTCTGGAGATCGACGGCGGGGTCAATGTGAACAACATTCGTGAGATCGCTGCCGCCGGTGCCGACACCTTTGTCGCGGGCTCCGCTATCTTCAACGCGCCGGACTACCAAGAGGTCATCCAGAAAATGCGTGCCGAACTGGCGTTGGCTCGCCCATGAGCGGGTTTGAGCAGCTGTTCCCGGGCCGCTTGCCCAAGCTGGTGATGTTCGATCTGGATGGCACATTGATCGATTCGGTGCCGGACCTTGGAGCGGCCGTGGATAAAATGCTGCTCAAACTGGGGCGCCCGCCCGCGGGTGTCGAGGCTGTACGGCTCTGGGTCGGCAACGGGGTGCGCGTATTGGTGCGTCGCGCCTTGGCCAGCGACATCGATCACAGCGCCGTTGATGAGGCGTTGACCGAAGAGGCCCTGGCGATTTTCATGGAGGTATACGCGGGCAGTCACGCGCTGACGCAGGTGTACCCCGGGGTGCGCGAAACCTTGAAGTGGATGCAGAAACAGGGCGTTGAAATGGCCCTTATCACCAACAAACCGGAGCGCTTCGTCGCGCCGCTGCTGGATGAGCTGAAGCTGGGACGGTTTTTCCGCTGGATCATCGGCGGCGATACGTTGCCGCAACAGAAGCCTGATCCGGCTGCGCTGTTTTTTGTGATGAAAATGGCCGGTGTTCCGGCATCCCAGTCGCTATTTGTCGGTGACTCGCGCAACGATGTGCTGGCAGCAAAAGCGGCAGGCGTTGCCAGTGTGGCGCTCAGCTATGGCTACAACCATGGCCGGCCGATTGCCGAGGAATCGCCGTCGCTGGTTATTGATGACCTGCGTATGCTGCTTCCCGGTTGCTTAGATTCTGCCGCTGCGCTAACGTTGGCCGACGTCAAATCCCCCCCTCAAAGAGATTCCATCGTGGTGGTCACCCGCAAGCTCTGGATGAAAGTCATCAAGGCCCTGGCCCGCTGGCGTTGGCGCGCCTGACTTGACTCTGGCCGGTCCACCGGCGCGTTTGCATACCTGACCGTTTTACCCTCAAGCCACGAGGCTGATCATGACCCGCGAAGAATTTCTGCGTTTGGCTGCTGCCGGTTACAACCGTATCCCGCTTGCCTACGAAACCCTTGCCGACTTCGACACACCGCTGTCGATCTACCTGAAACTGGCCGACCAGCCGAACTCTTATTTGCTGGAGTCGGTGCAGGGCGGCGAGAAATGGGGCCGCTACTCGATCATTGGCCTGCCATGCCGCACCGTGATGCGTGTTCACGAACAGCAGATCAGCGTGACCCGGGACGGCGTCGAGATCGAGCGCCTGGAGTCGGAAGACCCGTTGGCGTTCGTCGAAGAATTCAAGGCGCGCTACAACGTGCCGACCATTGCCGGGTTACCGCGTTTCAACGGCGGGCTGGTGGGTTACTTCGGTTACGACTGCGTGCGTTATGTCGAGAAGCGCCTGGGTAAATGTCCGAACCCGGACCCGCTGGGCGTGCCGGATATCCTGCTGATGGTGTCGGATGCGGTGGTGGTGTTCGACAACCTCGCCGGCAAGATGCACGCGATCGTGCTGGTCGACCCGGCTGAAGCCGGCGCCTACGAAAGTGGCCTGGCGCGTCTGGACGAGCTGATGGGAAAACTTCGTCAGCCGATTACCCCACGTCGCGGTCTTGATCTGACCCGGCCGCAGGCGCCTGATCCGATATTCCGCTCCAGTTTCACTCAAGACGATTACGAGCGCGCAGTGGACACCATCAAGGAGTACATCCTTGCCGGTGACGTGATGCAGGTCGTTCCGTCGCAACGCATGTCGATCGACTTCAAGGCCGCCCCCATCGACTTGTACCGTGCGCTGCGTTGTTTCAACCCGACGCCTTATATGTATTTCTTCAACTTTGGCGACTTCCATGTCGTGGGCAGTTCGCCGGAAGTATTGGTGCGGGTCGAAGACAACCTGATCACCGTGCGCCCGATTGCCGGTACCCGTCCGCGCGGCGCAAACGAAGAAGAAGATCTGGCGCTGGAAAAAGACCTGCTTTCCGATCACAAAGAGGTCGCCGAGCACTTGATGTTGATCGATCTGGGGCGCAACGACACCGGTCGCGTGTCTGAAATCGGCTCGGTCAAACTCACGGAAAAAATGGTCATCGAGCGTTACTCTAACGTGATGCACATTGTTTCCAACGTCACTGGCCAGTTGAAAAGCGGCCTGACGGCGATGGATGCCCTGCGTGCGATTCTGCCGGCGGGCACTTTGTCTGGCGCGCCGAAAATCCGCGCCATGGAAATTATTGACGAGCTGGAACCGGTCAAGCGTGGTGTCTATGGTGGCGCAGTGGGGTACCTGGCCTGGAACGGCAACATGGACACCGCGATTGCGATCCGTACCGCAGTGATCAAGAACGGTGAGCTGCACGTGCAGGCCGGTGGCGGTATCGTCGCTGACTCTGTGCCCGCGCTGGAATGGGAAGAGACCCTGAACAAGCGCCGCGCCATGTTCCGTGCGGTGGCGCTGGCTGAGCAAGAACCGCTTTCCTGAGGTGAGGGCGGTGTGTCAAACACACCGTCTTCGTGCTCGTGAGCAATCTCGCTTCGTAAGCTGGCCAATGGTGCTTTGCACGCGTGATAACGCACTGTTCGCCCAGGTAGACTGCCATGCCTCGTCAGCTTTGTATGGATGGCGCGGCGGCGGGAAACCAGATAATCACTGTAGGGTTATGCCTTAACAAAAAACTCTGCGTAGAGCAGGGCTGTTAACGCACCAAAAGTTACGTTGGCTGTGCGCAATTGTAACATTTTGATGCGTATAATCCGCCGCGGAAAAGTCTTGTCTTGATGGCGTCACCCCTAGGGTGCCATTTCGCTATTCCTCCCGAATGCCAATCTTAAACCCGCGCAAGGAGACTCCAGCCATGGATCCTGCCCATTCTCGGTGGGTCACGCAGTGGGACGCCAAACGGAATGTAATGGGTGCGCGGGATTATTCAGCGGTCTGAATCACTGAATGACTTGGCCACCTTCCCTGCATCTACCGTGTAGCGTTCGCTTGCGTGGCCTCTCTCAGTTGTTTCGTTTCCCCTCATTAGAGTGTGCTGTGACTGCCTGTTGCGCAGTTTCGGATGCTGCGCTCTGGAAGACACTGACCTTGTGGTCAGGGACCATGCTCAGATAGCTGCTGGAATCAGTGAACATGAATAAGGTATTCCGTCATTACATCCCGGTAACCGCAAAGCGGCTGCTTCCCAACCGTTGGGATCTGGTAGCCATGCCGTTGGTTATCGGTTTTTTGCTGTTTTTTTCGATTGGCGCACAACAGACCTGGGCACCGATTTCAACCTTGCAGAGCGAGGCTATTTCGCTTGATCCGGGTAACCTGCCCGAATATGCGGTACGCACCACATTGCGCATGCTTGCAGCGATGGTTGCGTCCCTGATATTTACGCTGGTTTACGGTACGTTGGCTGCCAAAAGTCGGCGGGCAGAGAAGCTGTTGGTGCCGGTGCTGGATATCCTGCAATCGGTGCCCGTTCTGGGCTACATCTCGTTTACGGTAACGTTTTTCCTGTTGCTGTTTCCAGGCCGCGTACTGGGCGCTGAATGCGCTGCCATTTTTGCCATCTTCACCAGCCAGGCCTGGAACATGACGTTCAGCTTCTATCAGTCACTGCGTATGCTGCCTAGTGACTTGGTGGAGGTGTCCAGCAATCTACAGCTTTCCGGTTGGCAAAAATTCTGGAAGCTGGACGTTCCGTTTGCCATACCAGGGCTAGTCTGGAACATGATGATGAGCATGTCCGGGGGCTGGTTTTTTGTGGTTGCCTCGGAAGCCATCACCGTGGGCGACAAGACCATCACGCTGCCAGGTGTAGGCTCCTATCTGGCGGTTGCCATCGAACAACGCGACCTGCATGCGGTGGGCTACGTCATCCTGGCGATGATTGCGGTCATCCTTCTCTATGACCAGTTCCTGTTTCGGCCGTTGGTGGCATGGGCCGACAAATTCCGTATGGAAGACACCGCCTCCCAAGCTGGCGCGCCTGAATCCTGGGTGCTGAACCTGATTCAGCGGACCCGGGTTATTCAACGCCTGTTGCGGCCTTTTGCCCGGGCCATGACCCGCATTGGCCACATGCGCCTGAGCTTGCCTCGATCGAAAACCGTGGCGACACCCCCTGATCCCGCCATTTCACGGGCTATCGACTGGGTGTGGGGGGGAGTGATTGCGGTGCTCACGCTGTACATCCTGTACCGGATCGCGGGTTACGTTAGCAGCGAGGTGACACTTGCAGAGGTCGGGCATGTGCTCGGGTTGGGTCTGATTACCCTGTTGCGGGTCACTCTGCTCATTGCCGTCGCATCAGTCATCTGGGTGCCACTTGGCGTGATGATTGGTTTACGTCCGCGCCTCGCGGAAAAAATCCAGCCGTTAGCCCAGTTCCTGGCTGCCTTCCCTGCAAACTTATTGTTTCCAGTGTTTGTCATCGTCATTTTGCGCTATCAGTTAAACCCCGATATCTGGTTGAGTCCGCTGATTGTGCTGGGTACACAGTGGTACATCCTGTTCAACGTAATTGCCGGTGCCAGTGCCTTCCCGAATGACTTCAAGGAAGCTGCAGCCAATTTTCGCATCCGCGGCTGGTTATGGTGGCGCAAGGTAATGCTGCCAGGCATTTTCCCGTATTACGTAACCGGGGCGATCACTGCTTCGGGCGGGGCATGGAATGCCAGTATCGTTTCCGAATTCGTTTCATGGGGACAAGACAAGGTAGTGGCGCACGGATTGGGCGCCTACATTGCCCAGACCACTGCGGCCGGTGACTTTCCGAAAATCACGCTCGGCGTGGTGGTGATGTCGCTCTTTGTCGTGGCTTTCAATCGCTTGGTATGGCGGCCGATGTACGCCATTGCCGAAAACAAACTCCGCCTGAATTAACAGGAGTCGATGTTATGAATACCTATACCGAGCAGGCTAGCGCCGCCCCCGAAATTTACTCGCTCAATGATGTGAGCCGGGCTTTTGGCAAGGGCAAGGATGAGTTACAGGTTCTCAGTGGTGTCGATCTGACGCTACGCGAAGGCGAAATTGTGGGCATGCTGGGCCGCTCCGGGTCGGGCAAGTCGACGCTGCTGCGCATCATCGCCGGCCTGATACAACCCTCGTCTGGCGAGGTTCGATACAACGGCTCCTTGTTGACGGGCCCCGCCGAAGGTGTGGCCATGGTTTTTCAAACCTTTGCGCTGTTTCCATGGCTGACCGTACTTGAAAACGTAGAGGCAGGTCTTCAAGCGCTGCAGGTAGAGCCCAAAGCAGCACGTAAGCGTGCGCTGGATGCAATCGACCTGATCGGTCTTGATGGGTTCGAGAACGCCTATCCGCGCGAATTGTCTGGCGGGATGCGTCAACGCGTGGGCTTTGCCCGAGGCCTGGTGGTCAACCCAACCTTGTTATTGATGGACGAGCCTTTCTCTGCCCTGGATGTATTGACGGCAGAAACACTGCGAAGCGATTTGCTGGATCTGTGGAGCGGGAAACAACTGCCGATAAAATCCATCTTGATCGTGACTCACAACATCGAAGAAGCGGTATTGATGTGCGACCGTGTTCTGGTCTTGTCGTCAAATCCTGGGCGGGTCGTGGCGGAAATCAAAGTGCCGTTCGTTCACCCGCGCAATCGGCTGGATCCAACCTTTCGCAAGATGGTTGATGATATTTATGCGTTGATGACCAACCGGCGCAGTGCTGATGCCAGCACCGGCAAGGCCGAACTGCAAATGGGCAGTCCGCTGCCGGATGTCTCCACCAACCTGATGGCGGGCCTGATCGAAGCGTTGGCGGCCGAGCCCTATCATGGGCATGCCGGTTTGCCGAATGTTTCAGAACGGCTATTGCTGGAAGTCGACGATTTGTTCCCGGTGGCAGAGATGCTGGAGCATCTGGGGTTTGCTGAGCTCAAGGGCGCTGAAATCACGCTCACAGAGGCTGGCAAGTTATTCGCCGAGTACGGCACCCAGGAGCGAAAAACCATTTTTGCCGAGCATCTGGTCAAACATGTGCCATTGGCCGCACGTATCCGCCAGGTATTGCAGGAACGGCACGGGCACTGGGCGCCACGTGTACGCTTCGAGCAGGAACTGGAAGATTCGCTCAGTGGGTCCTTTGTGGAGGAAACACTGGAGAGTGTGATCAGTTGGGGGCGATACGCAGAAATTTTCTCCTACAATGACAACACTGAAACGTTCAGTCTGGAAGATGTCGAAGGCAGCCAGTAACACGTTCAGCGCATGAGATGGCAGCGTGGGGAGGGCTCGATATTGCACCGTGTGCGTGGGTAGGCTACTGTGCCCAAACGTATACATGAGACCTCCCCCAGTGTTAATCCTCAGCAAACTTTTTGTGCGCGTTATCAAGGCTCTCGGCCGTTGGCGTTGGCGCGCCTGACTGTTCTCCCTTCCGGCCAGCCGGACCTGTACCGATATGCCCTTCGATTGACTTGTCAGAGTGCCTGAGCTGGATGAATCCCAGTGACCAGACAGTGTGCGTCCGACAAGCGAGCAATATCCAAGGGCGGCTTTAAAAGTCAGTAATTTCAAGAGGTTAAATACATGTTGCTGATGATTGATAACTACGACTCCTTTACTTATAACGTCGTGCAATATTTGGGTGAGTTGGGTGCCGAGGTCAAAGTGATCCGCAACGACGAGCTGAGCATTGCCGAGATCGAAGCCCTGAACCCCGAGCGCATCGTGATTTCCCCTGGCCCATGCACCCCGACTGAAGCAGGCGTATCGCTGGAGGTGATCAAGCACTTCGCCGGTAAGTTGCCGATTCTGGGCGTGTGCCTGGGCCATCAGTCTATTGGTCAGGCATTTGGGGGCGATGTAGTGCGGGCGCGGCAAGTGATGCATGGCAAGACCAGTCCGGTGATTCATGAAGACCTTGGCGTATTCGAAGGCTTGAATCATCCGTTGACGGTCACCCGTTATCATTCTCTGGTCGTCAAGCTCGAAACCCTGCCCGATTGCCTGGAGTTGACCGCCTGGACTGAGCTTGAAGACGGTTCGGTCGATGAAATCATGGGCCTGCGGCACAAAACGCTAAATATCGAGGGGGTGCAATTTCACCCTGAGTCGATTCTTACCGAGCAGGGACATGAGCTGTTCGCCAACTTCCTCAAGCAAACTGGCGGCAGCCGTCAGGGTTAAGGGGCTTTCAAGGTTATGGCTATGGATATCAAAGGCGCGCTGGCTCGCATCGTCAACCAGCTTGATTTGAGCACCGAGGAAATGCGCGACGTCATGCGCGAAATCATGACAGGTCAGTGCACAGAAGCGCAGATAGGCGCCTTCATGATGGCCATGCGCATGAAAAGCGAAAGCATTGATGAAATCGTCGGTGCTGTTTCGGTCATGCGTGAGTTGGCCAGCAAAGTCGAACTCAAGTCCCTCGACGGCGTGGTCGACGTGGTTGGCACGGGCGGCGATGGCGCAAATATTTTTAACGTCTCCACAGCATCGTCCTTTGTGGTCGCGGCGGCTGGTTGCACGGTTGCCAAGCACGGTAATCGGGCTGTGTCCGGCAAAAGTGGCAGCGCCGATCTGCTTGAGGCGGCGGGTATCTATTTGAACCTGACGCCTGTGCAGGTTGCCCGCTGTATCGAAAGCGTGGGCATCGGCTTCATGTTTGCCCAGTCCCACCACGGCGCAATGAAATACGCCGCTGGTCCGCGTCGCGACCTTGGATTGCGCACCCTGTTTAATATGCTTGGCCCGCTTACGAATCCGGCCGGCGTCCGCCATCAGGTGGTAGGGGTGTTCAGTCAGGCGCTGTGCCGGCCGTTGGCCGAAGTCTTGCTTCGTCTCGGAAGCAAGCACGTATTGGTGGTGCACTCCCAGGATGGTCTGGACGAGTTCAGCCTCGCGGCACCGACCTTCGTGGCCGAGCTGAAAAATGGCGAAGTGACTGAATACTGGGTACAGCCGGAAGATGTGGGGATAAAAAGCCAGAGCCTGATCGGCCTGGCCGTGGAAAGCCCTGCTGCATCGCTGGAGTTGATCCGCGATGCCTTGGGGCGACGCAAGACCGAAAACGGGCAGAAAGCGGCCGAAATGATCGTGCTCAATGCGGGCGCAGCACTCTATGCTGCTGATCATGCGTCTACGCTGAAAGAGGGCGTTGCACTGGCCCACGATGCGCTGCACACCGGCCTTGCCCGGGAAAAACTGGAAGAGTTGGGTGCCTTTACCGCGGTATTCAAGCAGGAGAATGAAGGATGAGTGTGCCGACGGTTCTGGAAAAAATTCTCGCCCGCAAGGTTGAGGAGGTCGCTGCCCGCAGTGCCATGGTGAGTCTTGCCGAGCTCGAGCGCCAAGCGGCACTGGCCGACGCGCCACGCGGTTTTGCCAAGGCATTGATCAAGCAGGCCAAGAGCAAGCACCCTGCGGTCATCGCCGAAATCAAAAAAGCATCGCCGAGCAAAGGCGTGATCCGGGAAAACTTTGTCCCTGCTGACATCGCCAAAAGTTATCAAGCAGGTGGGGCAACCTGTCTGTCTGTTCTGACCGACATTGATTTCTTTCAAGGTGCCGATGCTTACCTGCAACAGGCGCGTGCCGCCTGCAGTCTGCCGGTGATTCGTAAAGACTTCATGATCGATCCGTATCAGATCGTCGAAGCCCGCGCATTAGGCGCCGACTGCGTGTTGCTGATCGTTTCCGCGCTGGACGATTCGAAGATGGCCGAGCTGGCTGCCGTCGCCAAAAGCGTGGGCCTCGATGTGCTGGTCGAAGTGCATGATGCCGCTGAGTTGGAACGCGCCCTCAAAACACTGGATACGCCGTTGGTGGGCATCAACAACCGTAACCTGCACACCTTTGACGTCAACCTGGAAACGACGCTGGACCTGCTGCCGCAGATTCCGAGTGATCGCTTGGTCATCACCGAAAGCGGCATTTTTAATCGCGCGGATGTCGAGCTGATGGAAGTCAGCGGGGTCTACTCATTTCTGGTGGGTGAAGCGTTCATGCGCAAGCAACACCCAGGGGCTGAACTGCAACGTTTGTTCTTCCCTGAGCGTGGGCCATTGATCAGTAATTAAGCGGATAGCCCTGACGCAGCGCCTACAGAGAAACCAGCATGTTAGACAAAGTCATCGATATATCCGTCGAGGCAGGCCTGCAGGCCGAGCAGGATTTGCTCGCCGCTGTGTGTGCCGGCGAGTTCGAGTACGGTTTGCTGTTATGGCGACCGCTTGATCGGGCCTTGGTGATGCCGCGACGGATGAGCCGTCTCGCAGGTTTTGAACAGGCTACCGAAGCATTGGCGGTCAGCGGGTGGCCAATACTGCTGCGTGAAAGCGGCGGCGAACCGGTCCCGCAATCACCGGCGGTGGTCAACATCGCATTGGTTTACGCCCAGCCGCGCGGTGACAATGACCGCGACCGGATCGAAAATGCCTATAACCGTCTGTGTCAGCCGATCTGTGATGTGCTGATCGAGTTGGGCGGAGCTGCCTCACTCGGGGAAGTGGACGGAGCCTTCTGTGACGGGCGTTTCAACGTCAACCTGGACGGCCGGAAAATGGTCGGTACGGCTCAGCGTTGGCGGCAGAGTCAGGGCGGGCAACGCCCCGTCGTATTGGCCCACGGCGCGCTGCTGCTGGATAACGAGCGCGAGCAAATGGTCGCTGCGGTCAACCGCTTCAACCAGATCTGCGAGCAGGATCAACGAGTCCGCGCCCACAGCCACATTGCCCTGCATGAAGCCTTCCCGGCTGCTGATGTGCTGGACCGGCTAGCCGAGCGCTATCAAAAGATCCTTGCAGGATTTTGAGCTGCCCGGCTTGCTTAGCGCGTACCAAACACCACCATGGTTTTGCCTTTGACATGCACCAGGTTCTGCTCTTGCAGTGCCTTAAGTACGCGGCCGACCATTTCCCTTGAACATCCGACAATGCGCCCGATTTCCTGGCGGGTAATCTTGATCTGCATCCCGTCGGGGTGGGTCATGGCATCGGGTTGCTTACACAGATCCAGCAGGCTGCGTGCGACCCTTCCGGTGACGTCGAGAAACGCCAGGTCGCCGACTTTTCGCGTGGTATTGCGCAACCGGTCAGCCATCTGGCTACCGATGGCGTAGAGGATATCCGGTTCTTGCTGTGTGACTTCACGGAATTTGCTGTAACTGATCTCAGCCACTTCGCACTCGGTTTTGGTGCGAACCCAGGCGCTACGCTCTACCTCGTGCCCGATCCGGTCAAACAGGCCCAGCTCACCAAAAAAATCGCCGGCATTCAGGTACGCGACAATCATCTCCCGACCCTCGTCGTTCTCGATCAGGATGGTGACAGAACCTTTGATGATGAAGAACAGCGACTCAGAGCGATCACCTGCGCAAATGATGGTGTGTTTGGCTAAGTAACGGCGCTTCTGGCAATGCCCGAGAAGGTTGTCGAGGTTTTTTATTTTGGGTGTAAGGGTTATAGCAACCATGCATGTATCCCGAAAAAGTACTGCGCCACACGGCATCCTTATAGGTATCGGCCGTGCGGGTGATTTGTCGCAGCTTATCAGGAGAGTTTGCTGTTTTTTGGGAAATTTCCTACGGACTTAATTTGATTTGGCATTTAACCGGGCATCCAGTGACAGTGTGGCCCTGTGCTAAGCTGGCGACCCTTTTTTAGCAGTGGAGTCTTGGCGATGAAGGCACGCATCCAATGGGCTGGCGAAGCCATGTTCCTCGGTGAATCCGGTAGCGGTCATGTGGTGGTAATGGACGGCCCGCCGGAAAGCGGCGGTCGCAATCTGGGCGTGCGTCCTATGGAAATGCTCCTGCTCGGCTTGGGCGGTTGCAGTAACTTCGACGTGGTCAGTATCCTGAAGAAGTCCCGTCAGCCGGTAGAAAGCTGCGAGGCGTTTCTGGAAGCCGAACGCGCGAGCGAAGATCCGAAGGTATTCACCAAGATCCATCTGCACTTCTTGGTCAAGGGCCGAGGCTTGAAAGAGGCTCAGGTCAAACGCGCCATCGAGCTGTCTGCCGAGAAGTATTGTTCGGCCTCTATCATGCTCGGTAATGCCGGTGTGGAAATTACCCATGACTATGAAATCATCGAACTGGGCTGAAACGACACTCAACTTTCACAAAAGCGGCGCACACTTGGCGATACCCGCTAGCCGACAGGCGCCGACGTCGGCATAATGCGCCACTTTTTCAGGGTGCGACCCGCTGTACCAAGGCTATAGTCGCCCCCGAACGGACAACCAAAATCGCCACCGCGAAGAGGTGTTAACCGTCCTACGCAGATGAGCCGGCCTCATCTGACGGGCATGCTTGATCACGCGGCCCGGGCCGCACATATATAGAGAGTTATTAACGGTGAAAAGCAAACTCAAGCTCCACGGGTTCAATAACCTGACAAAGACCTTGAGCTTCAACATCTATGACATCTGCTATGCGGAAACTCCGCAGGACCAGCAAGCTTACGTCGAGTACATCAATCACGAGTACGACGCCGAACGCCTGACGCAGATCCTCACCGAGGTTGTCGATATCATTGGCGCCAATATCCTGAACATCGCTCGTCAGGATTATGACCCGCAAGGTGCTAGTGTGACCATTCTGATCTCCGAGCAGCCGGTGACACCTACCGACAGCCAGATCGAAGAGTCCCCGGGGCCGCTGCCAGAGACCATCCTGGCGCATCTCGACAAGAGCCACATCACGGTGCACACCTACCCAGAAATTCACCCGGTCGATGGCATCGCGACATTCCGTGTGGACATCGATGTGTCGACCTGTGGGGTGATTTCACCGCTTAAGGCGCTCAACTACCTGATCCACCAGTTCGATTCCGACATCGTCACCGTCGACTATCGCGTGCGTGGTTTCACCCGTGACGTTGAAGGTAAAAAACACTTCATCGATCACGAGATAAACTCGATCCAGAATTACCTCTCTGTAGACACGCGCGCCGGTTACCAGATGACCGACGTGAACGTTTACCAGGAGAACCTGTTCCACACCAAGATGCTGCTCAAGAACTTCGAATTGGATGACTACCTGTTCGGTGATGCGACCAGCGACTTGTCGACCGAACAGCGTGATCAGGTCACCGAGCGCGTGAAGCACGAAATGCTGGAAATCTTCTACGGACGCAACGTCAACGTTTAAGATTTACCGGATTCGTCAGTACAAAGAAGAAAGGCGCCCATCGAGGCGCCTTTCTTGTGTCTGCCGTCATGGCGCGGCGGTTATATCCGATACGTGCTTTGGGTCATGACCTTGGCCAGCAGACTCATGCCGAATTTGATCGGTGCCGGAAAACGAAATCCGCCAGCATCCAGCGCGCTTTCGGCGTGGCGTTCTTCATCGATGCGCATTTGCTCGAGAATGGCCCGGGACTTTTCGTCTTCGGCGGGCAGCTGCTGCAAATGATCGTTCAGGTGCTTGCAAACTTGATCTTCGGTCGCGGCCACAAAACCGAGGCTGACCCGATCACTGATCATGCCAGCAGCGGCACCGATCCCGAAGGAAATACCGTAGAACAGTGGGTTGAGCACACTGGTGTGGCTACCCAATTGGCGGATGCGCTGTTCGCACCAGACCAGATGGTCAATCTCTTCTTCGGCAGCGTGTTCCATAGCTGCCCGCACTTTCGGTAACTTGGCGGTCAGCGCCTGGCCCTGATACAGCGCTTGCGCGCAGACCTCGCCGGTATGGTTGATGCGCATCAGGCCCGCAACGTGCCGGGTATCGACGTCGCTCATCTTGGTTTCGGACTGAACAATGGCGGGTGATGGTCGATACGGTTGCACGCTGAAAGGCAGCAGCGTGCGCATCGCAGCATCGGCTTGCAATAAAAGACGGTCAACAGGGGAGTAGTGACGTTCGGTAGCCATGGGCACCTCCGGATAAATCCACGGCGGCCAGTTTACCCGAATCAGTCGGGCGCGGCTTGAGATGGATCAGCCCGCCGGGTTTGCACCGGCAATCTCAGCGGGCGTAAGTCGTTGAAACGTTGAATCAGCCTGGCGGCCAATGCATCTGACGCTGACCCAGTACGTGCATGTGAATGTGATAGACGGTCTGTCCGCCTAGCTCATTGCAGTTCATGACCACCCGGAAGCCGTCGTCGCAGCCCAGTTCTTTGGCCAGACGTTGCGCAGTGAACAGGACATGACCGAGCAGCCCTTTGTCATCTTCGGTCACGTCGTTAAGCGTGCGGATCGCTTTTTTCGGAATGACCAGAAAATGCACCGGCGCTTGCGGGGCAATATCGTGAAAGGCCAGCACCTGATCATCTTCGTAGATGATTTTTGCCGGTATCTCTCTGTTGATGATCTTGGTGAACAGAGTCTCCACAACCATTTCTCCGTTTTGATAAGTGCTTGAGTGTACTGAGGGGCGGGGGCCACGCCCAGTTCTTTAGCGCGGGCAGTACGTCTTGTTGATCGCGCCGGATATTTTCCGGGTCAGCCAGCGCGGACCTAGACGCGGGGTAAACGCCAACAGCTTATTGCGCCAGCCGGGAATGATCACTGCGCGATTTTTCGCCAGTGCTCGCACTGTATGAAGCGCGACTTCCTCTGGGCTCATCATCCTTTTACTGTGTTCCAGCTTGCCGACTTCCAAATGTGCATTACGGAAAAACTCGGTGCGGGTCGGGCCAGGGCAAAGGACTGAAATTTTTACACCGGTTTTTTTCAGTTCCTCACGCAGCCCTTCGGAAAAGTGCAGCACATAGGCCTTGCTGGCGTGATAGCTGCTCATCCATGGACCAGGCTTGAAGGCCGCTACCGAGGCAACATTGAGTATCTGCCCGCCACCCTGGACCGCCATGGTATTGCCGAGGGCATGACACAGGCGGGTGAGCGCCAGTATGTTCAGTTCGATCAAGTCTTGTTCCTGGCCCCAATCCTGGGCCAGAAACGGTCCGCAGGTACCGATGCCTGCGCAGTTCACCAGCAAATCAATCTGTCGTTCGCCTTCTTCAAGTTCCAGCAAGAAGCCGGAAAGACGTAGCGGCTCCCCCAGGTCGCAGCCCCGAAACAGGACCTCGACACCAAAACGCTGGTTCAACTCAATGGCAATGCTTTCCAGCAGGTCCCGTTGACGGGCCACCAGAATCAGGCTGCGACCACGGCGCGCCAAGGCTTCGGCCATGGCCAGGCCGATGCCGCTGGAGGCACCAGTGATCAGAGCGTAACGGGTCATGCACATTCTCCAGGCAGCGACCGCGAGCCACGGCAGTGTGCGTCGGGCTCAAGCGGGCGCGTTATTCATCTTTATAGTCTACAGACGCTGGCTGTCGGCGGGTTGCGCGGTATCGCTGTCGTTATCATCGTCGTAAGGCAGGATATTTTCATACTCGCTGGCGGTGGTTTGCACCTCACTTTCGAACGTGGAGATGCCTCCGACGAAAGCGCCGATCATCAGGATGGCGATAATCGCGAGCCACAAAGAGGCCAGGACTTTTACCGCCTTGGTGTTTGGAGGTTGCGGGGCTCCGTACTGGTTGGCGCCGGTATTGCCCGGGATGACCATCATCAGGATCGGAAACAGGCTGCCTACGAACGGCACGAGATTGATCAGCAACAGCCAGCCGGACCAGCCGAGATCGTGCAGCCGCTGCACGCCGATCTGCACACTGACGATAAAAAAGCCGATCCCTGCGATGGCAATGAGCAATCCACCGCCCACCAGTGAGCGGGTCAGGACCGCTGCGCACAGGCCGGTAACGGCAAGGATGGCGACCATGAGCACCAGCGTCCAGGCCAGATAGCGTAAACGACCTATCCGGCCTTGAACGGTGAACACTTTAAGTTCGCCAAACGCTGGCCATGCGGCCCCCACCTGAGCCCGTGGTGGAGCATAAGGCGATGCTCCGTGCGATGGTGCTTCAGGCGCTCTATACGGTTTGGGCTCGTCGATCTCTTCCAGACTCAAACTGATAGCGGGATCCGCTTCGATCCGGGCTTCGACGCCAGCATCATTCAATACGCTCAGGTAGTGCAGGGCTTGCTCTTGCGACAACCCGCGCTTGAGCGCAACGGGCTGGCCGTTGAACAGTCTTTCGACAGCTGATAGTTCACGTTTGAACAGGCCAGCCATATTCAGTTTGGCGGTCTCGATGTCGACGCCAGTGCGCAGCTTCCCTTCGAAGACAATTTTGAAGTGGGTTTCGGCCATGCTTGGCTTCCTTGTCTGGGTAAAACAGAGTTATGGCTAACGCAGCTGAGCCTGAAAATGGCCGAAAAGGCGGCCGCTGGCGGGCAATCAGTGCGGCCAGCGTCTGGCCAGGTCTGCTGAGCGTGTTTGCGCCTTACGGTATTCAGCATCCAGGCGCGCAATCAGTTCGTCGACGCTGGGCATATCGTCAATATCACCAACGCCTTGCCCAGCGGACCATACGGTTTTCCAGGCTTTTGCTTCATCGCTGATGGGTTTGAGCTTCGAGCCGAAGTCGACTTCACCCTTGCCTTGCAGAGCCGCGAGGTCAAAACCTGCATTCTCCAGACTTTTGCGCATGAAGCTGGCAGGCACGCCGGAGACCGCAGCGGTATGGACGATATCGGCGGCTTTGGAGGTCAGCAGCATCTCTTTGTAAGCCTCCGGGGCATGGCTCTCACGGGTTGCGATAAAGCGTGTACCGAAGTAGGCCAGGTCCGCGCCAAGCAACTGCGCGGCAAGAATCTCGTGACCGTGGTTTAAACAGCCCGCCAGCAACAAGGTTTTATCGAAGAACTGGCGGATCTCGGCAATTAGCGAAAAAGGACTCCAGGTTCCGGCATGCCCCCCGGCGCCAGCCGCGACGGCGATCAGACCGTCTACGCCGGCTTCTGCTGCTTTTTCCGCATGGCGGCGAGTGGTCACGTCATGAAACACCAAACCACCGTAATCATGCACCGCATCGACCAGCTCCTTAACGGCGCCGAGGCTGGTGATCACGATGGGTACTTTATGCTCGATGCAGATGGCCAGATCAGCCTGCAAACGTGGGTTGCTGTTGTGCACTATCAGGTTGACTGCGTAGGGCGCCGGATTCACAAGCGCTGCCAGCCCGACTTCGATTTCCTCTAGCCAGGCTTTGAAACCACTGCTCTCGCGCTGGTTAAGTGCCGGAAAACTCCCGACCACTCCATTGCGGCAGCACGCCAGAACCAATTGCGGATTGGAGATCAGAAACATCGGTGCGGCCACGAGGGGCAGACGCAAGGACTGTTCAAGCAAGGCGGGCAGTGACATGAGCATTACTCCACGCATTCAGCTATTGATTAGAACGGTTTGACCACAACCAAAATGACGATAGCCAGCAAGATCAATACAGGAATTTCATTGAACCAGCGATAGTAGACGTGGCTGCGACCCTTCTCGCCACGCGCGAAGCGTTTGACTTGCGCGCCGCAGACATGGTGATAGCCAATTAGCAGAACCACCAACGTCAGCTTGGCGTGCATCCAGGCCTGGCTGAAATAACCGCTGGGGTTGAGGCTGATCAGCCAGATCCCGAACGCCAGTGTGGCAATCATTGCGGGCCCCATGATGCCTCGGTACAACTTGCGCTCCATGATGCAGAAACGTTCCCGGCTCGCGACGTCCTCGCTCATTGAGTGATAAACGAACAGTCTCGGCAGATAAAACAGACCTGCAAACCAGCAGACCATCGAGACGATGTGGAGGGCTTTGAGCCATAGAAAAAGCATTTTTGGTTATTCCCAAGTTCACGGTGGCCAAATAGTAGTGGTATGACCGGCCATACGTCACGTTCGCGGTTGTTCCTCAGGCCATACGCCCATATTATCAATGGTTTTCCACTAGGTTCGTTGAAGGGGCAGATTTATGGTCAAGGTCGGTATCGTCGGCGGCACGGGTTACACCGGGGTCGAGCTGCTGCGTCTGTTGGCACAGCATCCGCAAGCCGAGGTGGTGGTCATCACTTCTCGCTCCGAAGCAGGGCTGGCCGTGGCCGATATGTACCCTAACCTGCGAGGCCATTACGATGGCCTGGCTTTCAGCGTGCCAGACATCGCAGCACTGGGTGCCTGCGATGTGGTGTTCTTTGCCACCCCGCATGGTGTTGCTCATGCGTTGGCAGGCGAACTGTTGAACGCCGGGACCAAGGTCATCGACTTGTCGGCAGACTTCCGCCTGCAGGACGCAGACGAGTGGGCTAAATGGTACGGTCAGCCGCACGGCGCACCTGAATTGCTTAAGGAAGCGGTCTACGGGCTGCCCGAGGTCAATCGCGAGCAGATCAAGCAAGCGCGCCTGATTGCCGTGCCCGGTTGCTACCCTACCGCGACACAGCTGGGCTTTCTGCCGTTGCTCGAAGCTGGCCTGGCTGACGCCTCTCGGTTGATCGCCGACTGTAAATCAGGCGTCAGTGGTGCAGGGCGCGGTGCCAGTGTCGGCTCGCTGTACTCTGAAACCAGCGAAAGCTTTAAGGCGTACGCGGTCAAAGGCCATCGTCACCTGCCTGAAATCAGGCAGGGTCTGCGGCGTGCCTCAGGCGGAGATGTCGGCTTGACCTTCGTTCCACACCTGACGCCGATGATTCGGGGCATTCACTCGACGCTCTACGCCACGGTGCTGGATAAGTCCGTGGATTTGCAGGCGCTCTTCGAAAAACGCTATGCCGATGAGCCGTTCGTCGATGTGATGCCAGCTGGCAGCCATCCGGAAACACGTAGTGTACGTGGCGCTAACGTTTGTCGAATTGCCGTGCATCGTCCGCAAGGCGGCGATCTTGTGGTGGTGTTGTCGGTCATCGACAATCTGGTCAAGGGCGCATCAGGCCAAGCGGTACAGAATATGAATATTCTGTTCGGTCTGGACGAGCGTTTGGGCCTTTCCCATGCCGGTATGCTGCCTTGATTAGTTGACCAATTTACTAGGTCAAGCGGATAATGCCAGTCATTACGCATTATGACGGCATATAGCGCCGGGAGATATTCAGCATGAGCGTCGAAACCTTCACCCCTACGGCATTGGTATTAACTCACGGTGCAGCGCACAAGGTGAAGACTCTGGTCGATGAAGAGGGCAATGATCGCCTGAAACTGCGCGTATTTGTGACAGGTGGCGGCTGTTCAGGTTTTCAGTACGGCTTCACTTTCGATGAAGACGTGGCGGATGACGACACCATCGTCGAGCGTGAGGGTGTCAGCCTGGTGGTCGACCCGATGAGCTTCCAGTACCTGGCAGGTGCAGAAGTGGATTATCAGGAAGGGCTGGAAGGATCGCGCTTTGTGATCAAGAACCCGAATGCGTCCACCACATGTGGCTGCGGCTCGTCATTCTCGGTCTGATTTGGCTTGCTGGTCAGAGAACGCCGCGCTTATGTGCGGCGTTTTGCTGTGTGCGTCATGCCGGGTAGATGGCGCCTAGCACGCGCAGGCCGCGAGCACCGGTGACGCTAGGTCGGTTGGCGGGTACGCCTTCAAGGCAGCAGTGCGCCAACCAGGCGAAAGCCATCGCTTCGACCCAGTCAGGGTCTACGCCATAAGCCGCTGTACTGCTGACCTTGGTATCAGGCAGCAACGCGGTCAGCCTCGCCATCAGCGCCAAGTTGTGCGCGCCGCCACCACAGACCAACAGCTCATCAGTTTGCGTTTGTGCAGTTTGCAGCGACTGGGTAATGGTCAGCGCAGTCAGCTCAAGCAAGGTTGCCTGAATGTCTTCAGGGGCGAACATTGGCAGTTGGAACAGATGATGCTGAAGCCAGCCAGGATTGAAGACGTCGCGGCCTGTACTTTTAGGGCCTTGGGTCAGGAAAAACGGATCACTGAGTAGCGATTTCAGCAGCGCTGGCTCAATCTTGCCGCTCGCCGCCCAAGCGCCGTCGCGGTCAAAGCTGAGGCTGCGTTGTGTTTGTATCCAGGCATCAAGCAAGACATTTCCTGGTCCGCAGTCGAAACCGGACACGGGCTTGTCGGCTTCCAGCAGGCTCAGGTTGCTGAAGCCACCTATATTAAGAACTGCACGATGATTTTGTGGCGCGCCAAGCGGATTGTCGAAAAGGGCTTCATGAAACGCTGGCACCAGCGGTGCACCTTGCCCGCCTGCGGCTACGTCTCTGCGACGGAAATCGCTGACGACGGTGATCTCTGTCAGCTCTGCGAGCAGTGCGGGGTTGCCAATCTGGAGGGTGAAGCCGCGCGCGGGCTCATGACGAATAGTTTGTCCATGACTGCCGATGGCGCGTATCTCGCCCGCAGACAATTGCTCTTGGCTCAACAGCGCCAGAACACCCTGTGCGGCAAGACGCACCCACTTCTGCTCGGTGATAGCGGCCCGGGCAAGCTCATCGTTGCCACTGGCGCATAAACCCAGAAGCTCGGCGCGCAGATCATCCGGCATCGGTATGTAGTGGGTCGCCAGCAGTTTTGGTCGGTCGTCCTGTTCAATCAGGGCGATATCCAGCCCGTCAAGACTGGTCCCGGACATCACACCTATATAGAAGGCCATGGCTTAGCGCTTGTTCGAAGCGAGCAGGGTGGATTTCTCTTGGTCCATGCGGGCCATTAGCGGCTGGCTTTGTTGCATGAAACGCTGTTTTTCAGCTTTGGCGATTGGATCGGCCATTGGCAATTTCTGGCCCAGTGGGTCGACATGGACACCATTGACCTGGAACTCATAGTGCAAGTGCGGTCCGGTCGAGAGTCCGGTTGTGCCGATATAGCCGATGACCTGGCCTTGCCTCACATTGCTGCCGGTTTGTATGCCTTTGGCAAAACCCTGCATATGCCCGTACAGGGTTTGGTAGGTGTTGCCATGCTTAATGACTACGGTGTTGCCGTAGCCGCCACGACGACCCGCCAATAGAACCTTGCCATCACCGGTTGCTTTGATCGGTGTGCCGCGAGGCGCTGCGTAATCGACGCCTTTGTGGGCGCGGATCTTATTCAGAATCGGGTGTTTGCGGCCCATGGAGAACATCGAGCTGATGCGGGCAAAGTCTACCGGGGTGCGGATGAAGGCCTTGCGCATGCTGTTGCCGTCAGCAGTGTAGTAGCTGCTGTTGCCTTGCTTGTTGGTGTAGCGAACGGCAGTGTACGTTTTGCCTCGGTTGGTAAAGCGCGCTGACAGGATGTTGCCGGTGCTGATGGTTTTACCGTTGATGACTTTCTGTTCGTAGATCACATCGAACTCGTCGCCCTGGCGAATATCCTGAGCGAAGTCGATGTCGTAGCCAAAAACACTGGCCATGTCCATGGTCATACTGTGGGACAGGCCTGCGCGTTGAGCCGATTGGGAAAGCGAGCTGTTGATAACCCCATGAACATACGCAGTGCGTATGTTCGGCTTGGTGATTTCCCGGCTGAATGCATAGCCTTTGTCGGACTTGGACAAGCTGATGCTTTCCAGGTCGCTGACCTTGCTGTGCAGTTGTTTGAGCTGACCTTGAGGGGATAGCTCGAACTGTAGAATCTGCCCGTGCTTAAGCTGGCTGAATTGCTTGGCTTGTTTGTCGCTGGCCAGTACTTCATGCACGGCTGCAGCAGGAAGACCTACTTTCTCAAACAGGGTCGATAAGGTGTCGCCCCTGGAGACGACAACTTCTTTGTGAGTCGGGTTCTTGGCAACAATTGTGGGGGCAGGCTCTGCCTTCACAGGTTGTGCAGTGGCCGTTTCCTGAGTGTCGTCAGCGCCACTTTCGATCTGCGCAAATGGCGATGCAGTGACGTCGGGTGTGGCCTGAATCGGTTCTGAAGCGTCTTGTTCTTGTGTCAGTTGATCTGCAGGTCTTTCCAGATCAAGGTTCAGGGTGGTTTTTTTGGCTTCAACGTCGCTGGACGGGAAGACCAGAAGCGCCAGGCTCAGCAGGGCGGCGATGCCGCTTGCAGCGAGCAGGTGGCTCTTCGGATAAAGCGGAGGCGCCTTGGGCGGTGTGTCGATCATAGGTAATTTGACTTTGAAAAGATGAATTGGAAAAGATGAATGACATGATGATGAAGAAATAACTGTATAAAATATAACCAAATCATGCTCGAAGCAACCCTACGAACGCATCAGTCTCTGATTCGGCGGAGAGTGCTGGGCAAAAACTTGTAATCGGGCCCTGATCTTGTATGGTTGGGTCCCATTTAGATGAGCCATTACGGGGCTGTTATGAAGTCGGTTGAAGAGCAGCTAGCGCTGATCAAGCGCGGTGCGGATGAACTCCTGGTCGAGTCCGAATTGGTCGAAAAGCTTAAGCGTGGTCAGCCATTGCGTATCAAGGCCGGGTTTGACCCTACGGCCCCGGATCTGCACTTGGGTCATACCGTGCTTATTAATAAGCTGCGTCAGTTTCAGGAGCTTGGTCATCAGGTCATTTTCCTGATTGGCGACTTCACCGGCATGATTGGCGATCCTAGTGGTAAAAGTGCGACGCGGCCTCCGCTGACGCGCGAACAGGTTCTGGCTAACGCGGAGACCTATAAAACCCAGGTTTTCAAGATTCTTGATCCGGCAAAGACCGAGGTGGCGTTCAACTCCACCTGGATGGATCAAATGAGTTCGGCTGACTTTATTCGCCTGTCGTCACAATACACAGTGGCGCGGATGCTGGAGCGCGATGACTTTCATAAGCGCTACTCGACCAATCAGCCGATCGCCATTCATGAATTCATGTACCCATTGGTGCAGGGCTACGATTCAGTCGCGTTGCGTGCCGATGTCGAACTGGGCGGTACCGATCAGAAGTTCAACCTTCTGATGGGGCGCGAACTGCAGCGCGCCTATGGGCAAGAAGCTCAGTGCATTCTCACCATGCCTTTATTAGAAGGTCTGGATGGCGTGAAGAAGATGTCCAAATCCCTGGGTAACTATGTAGGGATTCAGGAAGCGCCGGGCATTATGTACAGCAAGCTGGTTTCAATCCCTGATGCCTTGATGTGGCGCTACTTCGAGTTGCTGAGCTTCCTCTCTATGGAGGAGATCAATGGCTTCAAGGCTGATGTCGCTGCGGGCGCGAATCCGCGAGATATCAAAATCAAGCTGGCTGAAGAGATCGTTGCCCGATTCCATGGCGAAGAGGCGGCGGCAACTGCGCATCGTTCGGCGGGCAACCGCATGAAAGACGGCGACCTGCCTGATGACTTGCCAGAGATCAGTCTTGCGGCCACTGACGACATGCCAATCGCGGCGGTCCTTAATAAAGCAGGCTTGGTCAAGAACTCCGCGGTTGCTCGGGATCTTCTGGCATCCGGTGGCGTGCGTATAGATGGTGAGGTTGTGGATCGCGCATTCGTGTTCAAGGTTGGCGCGACCCATGTTTGCCAGGCCGGGAAGAAGGCTTTTGGGCGAATTACGCTTAATTTGGAATAGGCCTGATTTAACCCTTGACGTAAGTTTTTTCGAGCCTATAATTCGCACCTCTTCCGGAGCAGATGAAACGGAAAACTCCTTGTAAATCAA